>OBEQ010557067.1_pt1 | contig 39363 bp, 40 predicted proteins | sample 1670901 | NCBI WGS metagenome assembly OBEQ01 (sample SAMEA104232315, study PRJEB22302) | groundwater metagenome | biome: forest; feature: aquifer; material: groundwater | place: USA | collected 2011-08-07 | depth 5.4 m | reverse complement strand
TGTAACATACGCCTATAGTACACCAGAGCGCGGCGAATGGTTTTCCTGATATCTTCACCTCCAATGTTCTCGGAAACTGACGTTGAAGAGAGACGGTATCAACTGCAAAGAAATTTTTTAGAGATTCCACTGCTGATTCGGTATTAAATAAAAATATATTTCCATTTTGGGCAAAAAGAAATCTACGCTCATCCATTTTCTTAAAAAGAACGGCACGAACATCTTGAGAGTCTATACCGCCATCCGATGCAACATTAATACGCTCAATGGCAAAAAATCGAGAGAAAAAAAGGAAAAACACTACACATGCAAATATCGCGGGAACGCCAATACACACTAAAAGTAACCTGACTGATTTCCTTGCTTTTTGCTGTGCTCGTCGTTTTCTACGATCTGGTATACCGCGAGAAAAAGATGTACGAGAAAATATTTTCATGCAGAGATACGATCAAATCCGCAATATGGACGCAATACTTCAGGAATACTGACAGATCCATCTTTCTGTTGATAATTTTCAATAATTGCAATCATGATCCGTAGATCGGCACATGCGGTGTTATTTAACGTATGGACAAATTGTTTTTTACCGTCTTCACCGTGATATTTTGTATTCAGTCTGCGCGCCTGAAAATCTGTATCATTGCTACAAGACGCGGTTTCGCGATATCTGTCTTGACCCGGCATCCATGCTTCTATATCGTATTTTTTTGCATTTGGCGCACCAATATCACCGGTACACATATTGAGTACTTGGTAATGAAGATTCAGCGATTGCATAAAATCTTCAGAACATTGAAGGAGAAATTCATGCATATCCCAAGAATCTTTTGGCGTACAAAAAATAAACATCTCTACTTTATTAAATTGATGACCGCGTAATATACCCTTCATATCTTTTCCATATGTTCCAGCCTCACGCCGAAAACAACTAGCATACCCCATATATTTTAATGGTCCGGCCGAAAGATCTATGACCTCGTCCATATGATACCCCGCCAATGATACTTCTGCGGTTCCAGTAAGAAATAACGTATCTTCATCTTGGTTTACAGAATATATTTCATTTTTTTCTGCAGGAAAAAATCCAGTTCCTACCATAGCTTCTTCACGAACCAGCATTGGTGTTATCATGGGAATAAAACCCTTTTTTGCATAAAAATCAAACGCATAATGCATAAGCGCCATGTCAAGCTGTGCCAGCGCTCCCTTAAGATACCAGAATCTGCTTCCGGAAATTTTTGCACCTCGCTCAAAATCCATAAGTGGCGAAACAGACTCTATTTCATAATGTTCCTTGGCTATAAAATCAAATAACGGTTTTTTACCCCATGTCCTCACCTGTATATTACCACTTTCATTTGGGCCGATAGGAGTACTTTCATGGGATATATTCGGAAGTTGCATGAGTTGTATGTCATATGCTTCTTCCAAAATTGAAGCTTCTTTCTCTAATACATGTATGCGTTCTTTTATATTACGCATACGCTTAATTTCCGTTTCTCGTTCTTTTCCATCTAACGCACGGATGGCATCGCTCGCGGTGTTTTGTTCCGCTCGAAGAATATCAAGTTTCGCAATATGTTTACGACGATTTTCCTCAAGCGTAAAAAATGCATCAACATCAAATTTTAATCCGCGGTGTATGAGTTCTTTTCTAATGAGATCTGGATTTTCACGAATTATTTTTATATCCAACATAGCATCTTACATTAATGTTTGAATTTTTTTCTTAAGAAGTGAAGATTTATATTTTTTCTCATTATATTTTTTTGTTCTAACAATCTTATCAACATAGATATTTCTCTTCTTTAATTCTTTACGAATGTCATTAGCTATTATTCTATGGTCATATCCTAAACATATAATATCTGGTCGCACCCTCTCTATGCTCTTATAATGATCTACAGTATCTCCTAATATCGCCTTATCAACAACCCTTAGAGCTGAGACCATATATTGTCGGTCTTTTTCTGAAAAGAGTGGCTCAATACCCTTTGCTTTCTTTACAGAAATAGTACGAGCAATGATCACAACCAGTCTATTTCCCTGTTCTTTTGCGTATGTTAAATATGCGATGTGTCCAGGATGAAGAAGATCAAAGGTGCCAAAAGCGAGAACGGTGGTTTTATTTTTAATTTTCATTGTTTTTTGATCGAAGAGTTGGAAAAAAAATCACTTCTTTAAGCGAATGACTATTTGTAAGAAGAGCAGTAAGTCTATCTATACCTATGCCAAAGCCTGCAGTTGGCGGAAGACCATACTCAAGCGCCGTCACATATTCTTCATCTATCCAATGTGCCTCTTCATCTCCCTGTTCTCTCTGTTTTTGTTGATCTAAAAATCGCTGTCCCTGATCAACAGGATCATTTAATTCAGAAAAACCTTTCAAAAGTTCTGCGCCAGCAACAATGAGTTGAACGCTCTCAACAACCTGTGGATGATCTTTTTTCTTTTTTGCAAGTGGAAGAAGATCTACGGGAGCATCAATGATAAAAGTAGGTTGAACAATATTTTTTACCGCCTTCTTAAATAAGAGGTCCAATACGTGCGTGTATGTATCTGTTTCCTTTACATCAATGCCACATGCGAGAGTACGTTTTTTGAGCTCATCTGGCGTACACGTCTCAATATCTATATTAGTAATCTCACGCACAATAGTACGAAATGTTTTTCTCTGAAATGGTGATGCCATATCAATACGCACACCGTTATATTCGAAAAACGGTTCTTTGTACACACGTCTTACTACTGCAGAAAGCATACGCTCCAGCATATCCATGAGTACATGATAGTCCGCATATGCCATATACCCCTCTAATTGCGTAAATTCAGGATTATGGGCATAATCTATACCTTCATTTCTAAAACACCGCGCAAACTCAAATACTCTTTCAAACCCACCAACAATCAAACGTTTTAAAAAAAGTTCAGGAGCAATGCGTAAATACATATCTTCATCAAGCGCGTGGTGATGAGTCATGAAGGGGCGAGCCAAAGCACCGCCGGGAATAGACTGCAATATTGGTGTTTCAACTTCCAAAAATTCATTTTCTTCAAGAAATTCACGCAATGCACGAACGATAGATGCACGCTTTTGAAAAATATCTCGCACTGATTCATTGGCGAGCAAATCAAGATACCTGCGTCTATACCGAATCTCAACATCAGACAATCCGTGCCATTGTTCGGGCAAAGGCAAAAATGATTTTACCAATATACGTATGGAGGTCGCCTCTAATGTTTTCTCCTCTGTTTTTGTTAAAAAAAATGTTCCTGAAACCTCTAAAAAATCTCCCATATCCAAGAAATCTTTTATCTGCATGTACTGTTCATCTCCAAGCGTGTCACGTTTAAGAAAAATTTGGAATTGACCACTACCATCTTCAACAACACAAAATGTAGATCCGCCATGACGGCGAATACTGCGTACGCGACCTGCAAGTGTCACCTGACTATGACTTTCAGATATCTCCTCAAAAAGAGTTGTTGCCGCAGAACAAGTATGGGTTCGTTGCGTAGTATTTGGATATGGATCAATGCCTTTTGCAATGAGCATTTCAGCTTTTTTAATTCGTATATCTCGTTCATCAGAGTGTTCCATATATAAAAGAATTATTGTAAAAAAGGTCTTATAAGTATACTAAAAAAATCTATAAACGTCAAAATCCTGCAACAAGCAGGATTTTACTCTATTCTGATACGTACAAACTATTTAATATCTACAATCACATACTCAAATTCACCACGCGGTACCTTCACCATAACTTTTTCTCCAATAGATTTTCCAAGGAATGCTCTTCCTAAAGGAGACTCATTGGAGATTCTTCGTGCGACAGGATCCGCCTCTTCGCTACCAACAATTTGATAACTTGCCACCTGACTATCATACTGAACCGTAACGGTCGCACCAATTCGCACACTTGTCATTTCTGAATGAGATAAAGTATCGTCAATAATAACGGCATTTTTAAACGAATATTCGTATTCAGATATTTTTGCCTCAAGCAATGCTTGGTCATCTTTCGCCTCTGCATATTCTGCATTTTCTCGTAAATCTCCAAGCTCTTTTGCCTCTGCGATACGTTCAACCACCACCTTTCGAGCAACAGTTTTCATTCTATGAAGTTCTTGTTTGAGTCGTTCAAATCCCTCTTTAGTAAAATACTGTGACATACAAACGAATGCATTACGAATAAGTCCTTTCTATCTACCAGTAGTGGTGCATTATACGCACAAAAATACATACCGTCAAGACAATATTTGTGGATAATATTCTGTAAAGAGATACCATACTGATGAACAATAAGAATACCAACTGTTCTATCTATCTGTCAAGAAACTTTTGTCATTTTTTTGCATGATCAAGCGTATACTCTCCAAAATACCATTTCAAAAATTCGTATGCCACGGCTACACCACTTCTGCTTCCCTCTTCACCTTCCTCAACGAGAACGGTCAAAACAATACTAGGATTATCAAACGGCGCCCATCCAATAAACCACGCATGTGGCGGTTTTCCATTGCCCCATTGCGCCGTCCCAGTTTTTCCAGCAACGGCAACGGAAAGTGCATTTAATCGTCGCCCACTCCCGGCTTGAACGGTCTTTCGCATTCCTTCACGAACAAGATCTACGCTCTCTCTACTGACAATTCCTTCACGAAAAATTTCTTGACTCACTTTTTTGTCACCCACAGTGCTCACAATACGCGGGCGATAATTTTTTCCTCCATTTGCAAAATATGAGGTCATATCATTCATCTGAAGTGGCGTTACCAAGAGATCTCCTTGTCCAATAGACACGTGATATGTATCGCCAATATACCATGGCTCTTTTTTAACCTCTTTTTTCCACTCTGGTGTAGGAATAAATCCAACACGTTCATAGGGAAGATCTATACCAGTACGCGCACCAAATCCAAACGTTGCCAGATATGAGGCAAGACGTCCGATGCCCAATCCTTGCCGATCACCATATCCACCACCAACCACGTAAAAAAATGAGTTCACAGATTCCGCGATTGCTTTTATCACGTTCGTTCGTCCATGTCCACCACTTTTCCAATCTGGAAAAAACCATGAACCGATATGGATTCCGCCAGTACTTAATACTGTTGTTTCTTTTGTAATAATTTTCGCGTCAAGACCTGCAGCCGCAATTGCTGGTTTTATTGTTGAACCAGAGGGATACTCTCCACGAATTGCTCTATGAAAAAGAGGTTTATCCGGATCATCAAGAAGTGCCTGATACTCGTCTTTTGAAATGCCGCGCGCAAATGCATTTCCGTCATATGTTGGCAAGCTTACCATTGCAAGAATACCACCAGTGCGCGGATCAGAAACAATCATAACACCTCGTTTTTTATGCATATCTTTCATAATTTTTGAAAGAATTTCTTGCGCTTTTTTTTGTATACGACTATCTAATTCAAGAGTGATATTTTTCCCATCTTGTGGTTTTTCTTCTGATATAATTTCTTTTTCATCTCCAAGCGCATCAACTTCAATCTGTTTTTTTCCATGTTTTCCTCTAAGTTCAGTCTCATATTGCGCCTCAAGTCCATCTTTACCAAGAAAATCATTTTGTAAGTAATTCATATGACTTTTAAGTTCTTCTTCGTTTATTTTTCCAGTGTATCCTACAATATGAGAGAGACTCTCCATGTCGTCAAAAGAATATCGTCTGCGATCCCGAATGACTAAACTTACACCTGGTAGATTTGCCGTAGCTGAATCAAAAATAAGTGCGGGCGTATACTCAATATTTTCAGCAAGAAATACGGGCTGATATGGATCCAAGGATTCTTTTATCTTATTTTTAATATCATTAAGTGGCATACGAAGAAGAGACGCAAGTTTTTCAAAAATCTCATCTATCTCCTCATGATTTTTTGGAAGTTCCGATGGAATAACCTGAAGAGCAAAACTTGGCTCATTGTGAACAATTACCACACCATTTCTGTCATACATGACTCCCCGTCTCGCCGCCAATATAATCGTTTTTATTTTATTTCGCTCCGCAAGAGAGTAAAACACCTTTCCCTCTACAATTTGTATGTACGCCGTACGAAAAAAAAGCATCGCAATACCTATGATGATGCATATAAAAAAAAGTGTTATATTTTTTCCAGAAACAGACACACCAAGAAATTCTTGAGAGTCATTTCCTCGCAAATGATCGAATGAAGATTCTATCCATTCGCGCTTATCTTGATTTGCAAGTTTACTATGTGCACTATCATGTTCTGGAATAAAAAATCGTTCATTACCCATATATTCTCATTATTCTGAAAACATAAGATATGCACGTGAAAATTTAATACGCCGATATTGAATACCATACAAAAAAAGAAGGAGCACACTTTGCATCAAAAATCCGTAGAGAATCTCTCGCGCATACGTAAAAGAAAAAAAATCATGCAAAGAGAATATTTCTTGTCGCATAAGATCATGTGTTAATAACGATAGTATCCCCAATAGTTGATATGTAAAAAATCCGCCCATACCTAACAAGAAAAATGCCAAAAAAGATTTATTTGTCAAAAGGACACTACACACAACGATACCACCAAAAGAAATAAGCGGATATATAATCATATGGAAACCAAATGGACTAGTAACACTATCTTCAAGAATTCCCATAATAAGTGCGGATACGAGTGCCTGTTGTGGACGGAAAAAAAATACAAGAAACAAGAGAAATGCAATCACGATATGTCCATACTGAAACACACTCATATGTAATGTTTCAACAAGTATGATGCCAAAAAATAGGGATATGTATTGTATAAGTATTCCCATAGTTTAAACTAAACACATTGTAACTATATACATACCCTCACGTCAAGTCATCTCTTTCTGAAGAGAATTATTTCATGATACTCGAAAATTTTGAGACCATAAGTTTCTTGAGGCTATCAAGCGCGCGAGAAAATGCTTCTTTTGCTGATTTTTCTAATTGATGCTTATCTCCTACTGCTTTTTCATCAATTTCCACGCGAATAACATTCTGATTTCCATCAATAGTTACTTTAAAAAAACTATTTGAAGAAACCCCAATAACATTTTCTTTCCCTAACTGCGCCTGAATTTCTCGTGCCTGCTTAAGATCTTTAATCTTATCAAAAAATGACATACCGTATTCTACAAAATAAATTAAATATGCGTCAGTGGACACTCGCTATGATGATGTTTTTTTGCCGGACAGTATGCCCTTCCATAATGAATGAGCAGGTGAGAAAAAACTATCCAATCTTTGCGTGGGACAGTATTCATAAGATCACGTTCAATACTATCCGGACGTAATGCAGTTGTCAATCCAAGCTTCTTACTCAATCTCATAACATGCGTATCTACTACGATTCCTTCGGTTTTCCCAAATGCATTTCCTAGTATAACATTCGCAGTTTTTCTTCCAACTCCGGGTATAGTGAGCAAATCTTTCATAGTTTGCGGAATTTTTCCATCGTATTCTTTTTGTATCATCTTAGCAGCTGCTAAGATATTTTTTGCTTTATTTCTATAAAACCCAGTTGGATATATATCTTTTTCAAAATCAGATTGTTGAGCAGAGGCATAATCTTTCATACTTCTATATTTTTTAAAGAGCTTTTCTGTCACTTGATTGACCCTCTTGTCCGTACACTGTGCAGATAATACAACAGCAACCAAAAGTTGCCAGTTATTTGAATACTCAAGTGTCATGCGTACATCTGGAAATATTTTTTTAAGTACGCGAATAATACGAACAACCCGCTGTTTTTTTTCTTGCAATAGAGCCTCTTCTCTTTTCATAAGAATTAATGTACCACGCTTCCCGGAGTAACTTCTCTTTGAGGACAAAGTAGCACAGGCTCTCCGTCACCCGCAGCAAGGACCATCCCATTACTCTCAATACCCATAATAATTCTCGGCTCAAGATTTGCAATAATAACGATTTCTTTTCCTACAATATCCTCCGGAGCATATGCGGTTCCAATACCCGCGACAATTTGACGTTGTTCTGTACCAATATCTACTACGAGTTTTAATAATTTCTTAGAATTTTCACCACGTTCAGCGGATAAAATTTTTCCCACTCGCAAATCAATCTTTAAAAAATCATCTATCGTTGCCATATACTAATCTTTTTTCTTAAATGGTGGATACCGTTCTTTATCTATACTACGCTCAAAACATGACCGACCCACGCCATGGATCCAATTCCATTCAGTATCAACTCCTCCTTTTATAAATTCAGGAGTAGGCGCCATCACGGGACGTGCAGAATAAGGATCCATAGGATAGTATTTTACGCCCTCCTTATTTTTTTCTGAAGATGCACGAGAAAATGTCGCGCAAAGCATAAAGCCTGTATCTGCTTTTTTCTCATACTCGTATTCAACGCCACGTTCTGGATCACGCGGCGCGCGAAATCCACTTATAGCGTCAGTAAGATCAGAAAGCTTATCCGGAAGCACCTCTTTGGTCTGCCAATAGTAGATAATCTGATACTGAACCGTTCCGAGATCTGAAATACGTTGTGCATCAAGCTGTCGCATCCGCACCTCCACGGGAGAGCCGATGACGAAAAATGTAAAAACCACCACTCCGGTTATAACAGAGACGATAGCTATTGAAAAATATTTCATATATTATGAGCTTTGTATTTCTTTTTTCTGGGCACGTATCTTGCGAATATCCCATAAATAATACCCGAATATTGAGCCGGCAACAAAAAATACCGCAACAACCTTCAGATAAAATCTAAGTCGTGTTTCTCCATTTAACGCGCTATTTACCAATGAAACAAGATCACCAAGAATAACAAGCGCGGCAACAAATAATGTAAAATACACAAGCCAGCGGCGAATCCATAGTTGTTGTTTTTCTGGAATACGTATATACATTCTATTCAAATACCAACAGCTTGCAACATATGAAGGGAAAAAGATGATAAGCAGTGAAAGAGAGGATCGCAGAGTTGTCATCCGAAAATCAATATCTCCCGGCATACCATATGGCCTTGTCGCATCCAAAATATCCGGAATGTAGATGTTTATAATCTGAAAAACAATAGTAAGAAAACTTCCCGCGCTCACGTAGAGTGCGATAATAGAGAAAAGATGCAAAAAAAAGTCTTGCGGCGTGGTATGCACTTTTTTCGGTTGTATATCCATACGATGATTATTTAATTAAAATTTTAGGAGAAGCAACTGGCTTCCATGGAAATTTCCCACGAAAAGGAAAAGAAAACCCCGCCGCTCCCGGATGACCGCCTCCGCCATATTTTAGGGCAATTTTTGAAACATCAATTGAACAATCAGATCTAAGTGATACATGTATCTTCCCTCCACGATGATACCACACAACAGCAAACGGAACATCTGGCCATTGCTTATATATCTTATTACCAGCTTCTGAATAATACATTGAAGCGTTAACGACAATAACTCGATATCCATCCAGTACTATCTCCTCGGCATTACGAAGTATCATTTTTTCTATCTCCTTATTTTTTCCGGCCAAGAGAGTTTTCCCTTGTTGAATATATGATATGTACTTCTTCTTCTGTTCACATCCAGCGGCAAGTTTTGACCATACAAAAAAATCAAGATCATACAGACCTAAAAATGCGGATATTTCTTTTGTAAATGCACGTTTAAAAAGAAAAAGATCGGAATCTTCAACGGCAAGCAAAAGCTGTGGTACTGGTTTCTTTGGAAAAAAATACTTCCACGCGATCACACATCCTGAATGATCTGTCTCATACACATAGGTTGATGCTAACTTTATCGCTTCCTGCTGACTTTCGTGATGGTCAAGAATCGTAATGCTTTTCGCAACCTTTTTAATCTTTTTCATGACCGAAACTGGATAGCAAAAATCTATGAAGTACAGCTCTCGCCCTTCAAATGACACGGGTGAAGGGGTTTGATGCTCCAATCCAAGATATTCCGCCTTCTCTCCAAAAAATTTCCACGCAGCCCACGCACCACCAAATCCATCTGGACAGCTTTTATGGTAGAGCACAAGAGGTTTTTGCATAGTACGGTATTACTTTTTTTCTAAAATTTTCTTACACTCATCATAACACACATATCTCGCTAAAAATAGGGGGATTTTTTATTTCTTTTTTTCTATAGGTTGTTTGACTTCTTCTTTCTTCGCCTCCTCTTTTAATTTTTCTGCCCATTGATCAACACCTTGAGAGAGTTTATAAAATGCAGTACTGCTTACGAGATATACGTCGTTTAAGTCTTCTTTTCTTAGATAATATGTGGTTTCTCCCGTAGAACTATTTCCAACAATATACGAGATTATTTTCCCTCCATTTTGAGTAAACGTTACAGTATATCCTATTTCCTTAGTTACTCCCAGCTCTTTGTGATTCTCGGGATTTTTCGCAACGCGCTCTTTGGTCTCTGCTTTTTGGAATCCCTCAAAAAAATATTTCACGCTTTCAAATATCACTTTTTTATCATTCAAAAACCAATCGCTCCCCTTTTTTATAAAAACCTTCTGATCTGTACCTTTTTGAATGGTAAATTTTTCTGTATTAGATTCAGAAAGATCAGTAAAATTAAAGACACTGGAAACTGCAGAGAATTTTTTCTGAACTGGTAGATATTTTTTCCACAATGGAAATGTGGCACCTATGAGAAGGACCAAAAATACACCACCAAGAATACTAATCGTTTTTTTATTCATATACTATATTTCTGACGTGTACACTTTCTTTTGGAGTCTACTTCTGCGAAACAAGCGAAACACTCCAAATAAAGCCAAGAGAACTGCGGGACCAGTGGTATTTCCATATTTCACCGCCGTCATCTGCGTCTTATTTTCAAATGCAAGTTTCTGTTCAACTTTTTGTTTTATACGAATTCCCGCTATGGAATCTTCCTGACTCAGCCATGCAAGTGTCTCCATGCCAAGCCCAATATTTTCCGGAGAATTTTGCATAAACTGATCTGCCAAAAAGTCAGAATCCCCTACAATAACCATTCTACCTTTTCCTACCTGCTGATCTTTTTTTGGAGTAAGGCTCACTATTAAACGTTTTTCTCCTAGATTCTCTTGAGAAAGCTGTTCTTGCGGAGATAATGAACCGCTCTCAGACTGCGTGCCTGCGTATTTTGTTGTTACAAAAAGCGTCTGAATGTCCCATCCTTTATCTGAAACAACTTTTTCATGAAATTCCAACGAGCTTGGCCATGTCAGTACAACGCTTGCGATTTTTGATAAGATAGGCGACTGAGTATTTTTTTGCGCAGCAGAGCGCACCCAAAATGCATATGGCAAAAAATACCGGGTGGATCCACCTCCGCTAAAACTAATAGTTTCATTTGAACGAAGATCATACACAATATCATTACGCACAGTCACGCCAGTCAGATCTTTTACTGTATCCGCAAAGCTCTGCTTGTTTACCTGTGAGCTTAATGTTTGCGGACTAATAGTCATAGTATCAATCAAAAACATCACTGATCCGCCGTTTTTTTCTACATAATTCTTTAACGCCGTCTTCGTTTCAACTGGCATCTCCTTTGTTGGTCCCGCAATAATAATTGTCTTAATTCCGTCTGGAATAGCGGGGAATTTAGGATCTATAGAGGCAAGATCTTCTACGTGATATTCTTTTTCAAGCTCTGCATTGAGCGTAGCATAATCACTCTGAATACTTTTCTCTCCATGCCCACTCAAAAATGCGATCTTTGGTTTTTGCTTTACCGTTAATTTTTTTATAAGACTGGTCAACTGATATTCAAGATCAGAAGTATCTTGCACAAATGGAATGATTTCATTTTTTCCCGCATACGATATAGCAATACCTGCATACCCATTTTTCAATTTAAACTCTTCATTACTTACCGTATTAAATTGCATTTCTCTTATACCAATAGACTGTGCCTCTTGAGCAACAGCGGGATTTGCACTTGGATCTTTTGAAGACACGGTAATATTTCCCTTCCCAAATGTTTGATAGTCTCTAATAATATCCCGAACATCACGAAGTGTAGGCTGAAGTTGCGCTGGTAATTCTTGAGAGACATAGAGTGTAATAGTAACGATATCTGGCAGATCCGCTAATATTTTTTTAGTCGAAGGGCTCATGGTATACAGGCGATTTTGTGTAAGATCAATGCGCCCGGGAATTCTTCCTCCGACCACATTCACCAGCACCGCACATCCCACAAACAAAGCAATGCCGAGCTGATATTTTTTAAATAATTTTGCCTTATCCCCCATATACATCTTGAGGAGCTGAAGATATGCGATACTCCCAAATATACAAAGTACTGAAAGAAAATAAAGGATATCGCGCAGATCAATCACACCGCGCGCCATTGATTCAAAATGTGAAAAAACAGAAAGTTGCTCCATGACGGGCGCGAGCATAAATGGCAGGCGTGATGTTATCATGTCAAATCCAATGATCATGAAGAAAAAACTCGCACCAACCGTAACAAGCAATGAAGAAATTGCATTATTAAAAAAGCTTGACACACACATACCAAGCGAGAGAAATACGGCGCCCATCAAGAGAGCACCAAGATACTGCCCAGCAACAATGCCCCAATCAAGGCGTCCAAACATATTAAATGTTATCGCAATGGGAAGAGTACAAAGAAGTGCAAGAACAATAAAGAGAAACTGTGCAAAAAATTTCCCCAGTAACACCTCCTCCTTGCGAATAGGATGTGTAAGTAGAAGCTCAAGCGTACCATCATTTTTTTCTTGGGAAATACTTCCCATAGTAAGTGCGGGAATAAAAAAGAGGAACATCCATGGAAGAAGGTCAAAGAGCGAACGAAGTGACGCCTCTCCCACAAGAAATGCATTGCGGAAAAACAAAAATTCCCAAATCACCAAGAACACCACGATGACAATATAGGCAGTTGGAGTATTAAAAAGTGATCGAAGCTCTTTTTTTGTAATTGAAATAGCGCTATAGATATTGAGCATATTATTCAATAGTGATACTAGTCAGTACATGAAAAATGTCCTCAAGAGATTTCTCTTCTTCTGCAATTTTCCAAATAACCCAAGAGTGTTCATGTGCAAGCTGTGAAATTTGTGGCTGAAACTCTATGGGTTCTTTTGTTGTGATTCGTACGCGTACGCGTCCTTGTTCCGTTTTTTCAATGTGAATGTCTTCAATGTTTTGAAGCGATCGAAGTTTTTCCTCAACTCCTGTACCCTCAAACTCTCCAATAATACAATGCCCACGTCGCAATGTTCGTGATAATCCTTCCGGAGTTCCATCCGCTATAAGCTTTCCTTTATTAATAATAAGCATCCTGCTACATATTGCAGATGCTTCCTGCATGACGTGTGTACTAATAAGGATCGTCCTGTCTTTTGCAAGATTCTTAATAAGAGAGCGAATATCAGTGCGCTGATTTGGATCGAGACCCTCTGTTGGTTCATCTAAAATAAGAATTTTTGGTTTATGAAGCAACGCAACCGCAAGACCTACGCGCTGTTTGTATCCCTTTGAAAGTTCTCCAATCTTTCTATTAAACACATCACTAATCCCAACAGAAGAAACCACAAAGTCAAATGCGGCGGCTTGTTCTTTTTTAGGAATCTGTTTTATCTCCGCTGAAAACTGTAATAGTTCAGAAACGAGCATTTCTTTATAGAGCGGATTATTTTCCGGAAGATACCCTATATGTTTCTGAATATCCGTAGCTTGCTCTGTAACAAGCATACCGTCAATACTTACACTGCCGGAATCAGGCGCCAAAAAACCGGTCAGGAGACGCATGGTAGTCGTCTTTCCGGCTCCATTTGGTCCCAAGAGGCCTACAATCTCTCCTTGTTCTATATCAAAAGAAAGATCGCGAACTGCTTGTACGTCTTTAAATGATTTTGTGAGATGCTCAACGTGAATCATATATTCTCTATACTTACACAATGGTACTATTATAAACGTTTTTAAAAATTATTGTCAAGAATTTTCTGTGGATAAAAAAATCCCCCTTTAGGGAATTAACGAGAAATACAAACTATAAAGCGTTTTTAAAGCTCATCAAACCATTTATCTACAACCTCTCGAGCGAATTCTGAAAGATTTTCTGGTAAATGCTCAACATGAAACCACTGTGCCTCACGTGCACGTACATCTAATATTTTAAATTCTTTTGTTGGTACGCGTGAAAGAAAACAATACATAACCTCTCTCCTGCATCCAAACTTACAAAACAATCTACCAAGTGAAATTGCATCAGGAACAGGAACAGAAAATCGGTAGCGCATTCCTCTATGCGTAGCCTCAATTGGAGACTCATCAACGCGAACAACTTCGGTGGGAAAATTCCATCCAGTCCCATGTTTATAATCAACAAGTAACACCTCATCACCACACAGAAGAATGCACGTGATATTATCTTGTCGCGGACGTAGAGAACATCTGATTCTCCCTAACATTTTTACAGCAAGGACCATACGTGTATCATTCATGGATAAAAATTCCTCTGAAGTGCATGGGTTCCTTTTGTTGTTTGTTTTTGTACCACTAAGTATTCTAAGTATAATGTTTTTTTTCTGTAAAAGAAAGGGCTTACCATGTCTTTTTTAGCTTGACATACATATGATTGAATGCCGATGATTTTAAGGATAGCATCAAGTAACTTTCTACAAAGTATCCACAGCCCTTGACAGACGCTACATAATAAAAATACCTCACATCGTATGTAAGGTATACTTTTTTTCTCCTACTCAAACAAGGGGGAGACTGAAATATCTTGATGAATTCTTAGAATCGCATCTGCCAAAAGCCCTTCAACGGGCAGAATCGTAAGATTCTTCAATTCCCTCCGTGTTTGTTCAGATATTGGGATAGAGTTGGTAACCGCAATCTCCTTGAATGATCCCTTCAATAAGTTCTCTATCGCCTTTCCAGAAAGAACTGCATGAGTTGCTACAGCAAGAACATTTTTTGCTCCACTTTTTTTTAGAGCCCTTGCAACTCCGCTAATTGTTCCTGCTGTGTCAATCATATCATCAACTATGATCGCGGTTCTGCCATTTACATGACCGATAATTTTTTCAACTTCTACCTGGTTATGTCCGGGACGACGTTTGTCGGCGATAGCGATAGGAACACTCTTTGGTTTTTTCGCCCCCTTTCGTTCTTCTTTCGCCAGTTGCTCCCAACGATCCATTGCCAATCTATCCAAAGCTTTGGCATACACACGCGCACGCGTCACACCGCCGGTATCTGGAGCGACAATGACGATATCTCCATACTCTTTCCGCTTCTGTTCTATCCATGTACGAATAACTGGCGTGCCAAAAAGAGCGTCGCAGGGATTTTTGAAAAAACCCTGTGTTTGAGGAGAGTGGATATCCAGAAGAACCGTACGTGTCGCACCCGCATTCTCTATCTGACGCGCAACGAGCTCTGCTGAAATAGGTTCTCTTCCTTGAGCCTTTCTATCTTGCCGTGCATATCCCAAATAGGGAATAACGGCAACAAGTTGTCGCGGTGAGGCTCGCTTCAGCGCATCAAGCGCAAAGCAAAGTTCCATTAAAGCTGCATTCACGTGTGGCGGACACACTGGCTGAACATAAAATACGTTCATTCCTCTCACCGATTCTTGAATCTGAACGTAAATCTCACCATCAGAGAAATTCACAATTTTACGCGGGCGCAATGTAAGACCAAGACTTTCTGCGATTTCTTCAGCAAGCGCAGGATGCGCAGTACCGGAAAAAATCTTAAGCCGCGGTTTTGGAATATACTCATATTCACCACCGGGAAGTTGATACTCTTTTGACGGTTCACTGATATGAGATTTTTCTGTCATGATACAAACTCCTTCTTTAAAAGTACAAAGCTCCAACAACCTCCTTACCTTACAAAAAATATACTATTTTTGCAAGTCCCTTTGCACTAAAACAAAAAGCAGCTCCTCTGAACTGCTATGTATGTAACACAAGGGGACCTTCCCCTCTTTGAGCCTTCTCTATGAGTACCTCACAAACCTGTATGCCTATGCATATTCTGAGTCGTAAAAACTCATGCGTTCAGCGGTAGCATCTTTACTATGGTGAAGCATGGCATTCAGATGGTCAATCTTTTGACGGTCATAGACGCCAATCACTCCCCATCGACATCCATGTTCACACTGACGCATCTGACCAATCTGATATGTTTTATTATCGAACTTCCACGTACACGTATCCAGATCTATCTCCAGCCCCCCTGGAAGATTTGGCTCGGCATTATGGAGAGTCGTATGACAAGTATTATTCGCATACGCAAGAACGACGAGATCCTTCATAAATGAGGTAAATTTCTTTTGTAACATGTACTCATCCTCCTTGAAAGAACAACAGAAAAAAGTATATCATGTTTTCCTATCCTGTCAACACATTGCCAAATAAACAAGTAATACATCTACTTACATTTCTCTGTGTTACTCTTTCTTTTTTAAAAGAGAAAAAGAAGTATATGCGAAATACCCTGAGACAAAAATAGCAACAGCGCTTAACCAAAGTGGGACCTCCCATCCTCCGATAGAGGCTTGCCAACGAAAAAATACTCTTGCAAGATGTAAGAGACCTACAACTAAGAAAAATACTCCTACAATATGAAGATATACTCGTTGTGTCATATACTTAATATCTATGAATTATTATTTGGAAATATCTTCCAATCACACTACGGAGGTCAAAAAAAAATAGCTTACAGAAAAAAAGTAACTACGGTCGCGGCTCCCACAAATATCATAAGTATGGTAATAATCCAGCCTATTATTTTTGTCACCGGTCCGTTTACCCACTTACCCATGATTTTTTTGTTACTACTCATGGATACAATAAGAACAAGCACCACGGGTGCTATAAGCCCGTTGAAGACTGCAGAATAAATAAGCGCCTTAATAGGATCAATACCAAGAAAATTCAGAGAAAAACCAACAAGCATAGAGATAATTAAGATACCATAGAAAGCATACGCCTGATTGAGTTTCAAAAATAGCCCCTCTTTCCAACGAAAACTCTCACTAACCGCATAGGCGGCTGACCCTGCGAGCACCGGTACTGCCAGAAGTCCGGTACCGATGATACCAAGCGCAAAAAGAATATATGATGCCTCACCCGCCAATGGACGTAACGCCTTAGCGGCATCAGCTGCAGTTTTTATATCAGTAACGCCATTTGCGAAGAGCGTGCCCGCGCAGGCGATAATAATAAAAAACATAATAGCGTTTGAAAAAAACATGCCCGTCCATACATCTATACGCATTTTTTTTATTTCTTCATGTGTGGCGCCTTTTCGTTGTCTAAGTGTTGTATTCCCACTCAATATCTCATCTTCCACCTCTTGTGATGTCTGCCAAAAGAAAAGATAGGGGGAGATAGTAGTACCTAAAATAGCACAAATGAGAAATAGTTGCTCTTTTGAAAAATTTTGAAAAGAAGGAACAAATGCGGCGCGTCCTATTGCACCCCAGTTAAGACCATGTACAAGGAGTGCCGAAAAAATATATGAGAAAAGAACGAGCGTGAGGTATTTTAAATATTTTGCATACCGAGCATAGGTACTAAAAATCTGAAGTAAAAGACTTACGACGGTAAAAAAAAGTGCTAGAACAAAAAAATTCATCGAAGGAATTAATAGTTGTGTTGCCGCGGCCATCGCCCCAAGATCTACTCCAATATTGAATACGTTTGCAATAAAGAGAAATGTAGTACAGATGATTAATATGGGTTTTGAATAGTTTTGGCGAATATTAGCGGCGAGTCCACGACCGGTAACAAGTCCAATGCGGGCACACATTTCTTGCACTACCGCCATAAATGGAAAGGTAAACCCAGCGAGCCAAAGAAGTTGATTCCCATATTGCGCACCAGTTTGCGAGTATGTTGCAATACCAGATGGATCATCATCAGATGCACCTGTTGTAAGCCCCGGGCCCAACGTATCCCAAAAACCTCGCACCTCTTTAACGGGCTTTTTACTGGCAATATCACGGATTGTCGCCTGCGTACCCTCTATGGTCTTTTCAAGAGCGACTGCGGGTGCTGATATTGTTTTTTCTAATAAACTCTTTTTACGAGCCATAAGAAGATTTAGGAAAATTATATGGAAATTCTACCTTCATTATATCATAAAAACCTACAAAAATACTCACTCCACGAAACCATGGAACGAGTATCTATAGAATACCTGTATTTTTAATTATTTGAATTTCCCTCACTATCAACGCTCATATCTTCTTTTAGTGCACCCTTTTCTATTTTTTGCTGTATCAATAATTCGACCTTATCAATGGCATTCATCATATTTTTATCAAGTCCTTTAGACCCGCGATTATATGACGGCCTAAAAAACTTTTCATATTTCCTCATTTGATCAGTAAACTGAATCATTGTTTCTTTCGCATCGCGAACGTCGCCAGCAATGAATCCATCCATAATAGGTCCAACAACTCCAAGTACCGTCTCCTTGAGCTCTTTGTCCTTTATGCCTTTTAGGCGATCATACGTCTCACGAGTCATACCCAATAAATGCCGCGCATCACCCGGATGCCATCCCTGATGAATATCCTCTTGGACAATATCCATCGCCTCATCATATTTTCCCTCTGCCATGAGTGTATTTATTTTATCAACAGTAGATTTTTTTGTATTCAGAACCTCCAAAACACTTGTTTTCTCAACACCAAAAAATGCATATACTTTTTCCATTGATTTTGCGGAAGCATCTTTTAACACAGCATTCATATCACTAGAAATATTTTTCATCTCTTTCGGTAACTCAACCATCGCACGAATTTTATTTAATTCATCATTAAAATTTGCGTTCCAAAAGTCTTGCATCGCATCACGTTGATCACGACCCTTGCTATTTGAAATTGTATTTTTGTGAGTTGTGATTTGTGTGGTAATATTTTCAATAGTTTGTAAGGAATCCGAAGAACTGGATTTTCCTAATGTTCTTTTAAATCCTGCAAGATCTTTCAATTGGCGATCAATATCTCTCATGACATTTTTTATCTCCTGCGGAGGGACAAACTCATCTCTAATTTCATTTAATGTATCAAAAAAATTATTGCTCCGACAATCATCTATAAAATCTCGTTGATCATCAGTAGGAGCAGCAGTTACCTTTGTACTGCAATTCTCAATTTTTGGCAATAATTCCTTCAACGTTGCCACCCACTCTTCTGTACCCTTTAATCCCTTTAACTGTTTTTGAAGATCTTTGACCTGCTTTGAGGCATCGTTCATCTCGCGTTTAAAATTGCTTAGCTCATCTTTATTCACCTTATTAGATGATTCCATGGGTCTTTGATTTTCAAAAGAATCTCCCGTACTATCACTGTTATCATCAGCGTCAGTATCATTTTGAGCTAATTTCCCTTTTACAGCGGCAGATGCATTGCCCGTAGCGAGAGCAAAGAGAAATACAAAAAGAAAAAAACTGAAAAACAAAACATTTTTTCTTGGCATATATTTTTTACATGGTTTATATTATCTATAATGATACCACACTACGACATTACCATAAAGAGGATAAGTATAGCCCCCTACAAAACAATAATTTTCCCAATCTCCTGTCCGCTTGAGACCGCCTGAAGCGTTCCCTTTGAAAGAATGATCATATTTGACTTTGCAAAAAGATGTTCAATATTTCCACTCCACGGCTCATAGATATTTGCATACGCTTCTCCCACACAAATACTCTCGCCGATAGATTTTATCCATGTCAAATATCCTGCCTTCGGAGAAGAAAGCCACTGTGTCTGTTCCATGAAAACACAATCCGGGTGTGACTTTATATCTTTTTGCCCCTCTATTATTCCAAGAGAAGAAAGAAGACGGAGTAGATCTTCTAACCGTGCATCCAAATCTTTTTCACTAAGAGTCACATGCGATGACGCCTCCCACGTAGCAGCTAACACATTTTTTCCATTTTCCTTACCAAGTTTCCACAGCGTCTCATCAAATGCTCCGCAATAATCTTTCTCGTCATAAAGAATATGGAATGCACATCCAAGTCTACTAAAGGTACCACTCGCCTCTTGAGATGTATATACATGTGGAATGGTTTCCGCGCCACTCGTATGAATATCCAGAATAATATCATGACCTTTCGCGAGAGAAATAAGAGTTCGCGCGAGTACCGCCTCAACACTATCTCCCTCTTGTTTTGAAAAAATACGATTCCAGTTATTTCCTGTTTGCGGATTCCATCGCCCATGAATGAGCCCATATGTTTGTGACTGTACACCAAATGGATTCGCCTGTGGAACAATAGTAAGCGTTCCACGGATAATCTGATTTTTTGAAAGATAGTTAATAAGTTTTACAAGAAGTGCCGTCCCAAATATTTCTGGTCCATGGAGATTTCCCTGAAGATATATTTTAGGACCTGATCCGTTTTCATACGTAAAAGAGGTAAGTGAAAGCGTATCTCCGCTTACTCCCGTTTGAACAAGATGTTTTTCAATATGTGTTTTCATACAGATACAATAGATGGGCGACACGAAACACGAAATTTCGTGTCGCCCAAAATAATTAATTCTTGCGTAAAATACGCAAGGTGCAGGTAGCATTGCGATGCGGGCAGGTGGGTTTTTCTTCCTCCTTCACCCACGTGCACGGACCACAGGTAAGCTCGTACGGAACCGGATCCTCCCAATCCGGATGTGGCATGAGTCCAGCCTTGATTCCAGCTCTAAGCGCGGCAGGATTTTGTGTAATTGCAAACGCAATTTTTCCCTCTAGAGCGGGGAGCGTATTCATGTGCTTATAAAGCATACTCCCAAGTCCCTGAGATTGTAGATCTTCACGTATGAAGCCTGATCCAATCTCGAAGTGCTTATCTGATACTGGCCACACCGCCATATATCCAGCTGGTTCTCCGTCCACCTTAAGGATAATGGCATGACACTTTTCATACGCGCCACAGAGTTCTTCTGCCGACGTACGTGTTTGGAGAATACCTCCCTCTCCCGCCATTTTTTTTGAGAGCTCCTCAAAAAATTGTTTGCTAATTACCTCCGGATACACCACGAGATGTACCTGCATTTCTTTCTTCCTCCTAATCAAAAGTTTTCGACCTATACGAAAACCCCGAGAACATCCCGGGGTTTTGATATCTTATTCTTGAAGTGGCAAAAAATGAATGTCAAAACTCTGGGATTTTCTCTACCCCAGTACGACGAAGATTTGCCTGTTTTTGTTTGTTTATAATTTCCATATATTTAAAGTATACCAAGGGAAATAATCTTGTCAAGGGGCGACACGTGAATTCGTTCCTCAAATAGTACCCTCTCTCTTGACATTTTCTTAAATATATATAACAATGACCATATCCTACTTTTTCAAAAGGAGGCATATCATGTCCTTTCAAAATATTCTCGTATGTTTTCATGGAGACTCGCAGTCCGGAAAAAGCAGACTCATGATGGAGCTTGAAAAACGTTCCAGTTTTCGCATTCGCATTGTGCGATCAACTACCACACGCAAGAGACGAGAGAATGAAACGGAATATGTCTATCGTAAGTTCTATCGCCATGCATCCAAAGATTTCTTCCAAAAAAGCATCGTCGCCGGACACTTCATAGAATATGACGAATATGCGGAAAATTTTTATGGCACTTCACACAATGCGCTTGAACATACTCTTTCTATCTCGCATGCCATGCTTGCGGTAACAGAAAAAACAATCCCGCATCTCCAGAGTCTCGGACTGAACGTCGTATCAATCAAGATCATCGGAATCAACGCGCTGATATCTGACGATCCTCTCCGAAAAAAAGCAGATGCAGAGCGGAGAGACACCGTCACGCCAGACTACGTCATCTTCAATGACTTTGCACCCGGCGGACTTGAAAAGGCCTGTACGGAGCTTATTCGCATTCTTACCCCCTATATCGCAGAGATATAGGGATTTTTTATGAGTAAAATTTCCATTGGCCTTTTGTCCCTTTTAGCGTACACTATCCATACGGTCTCGTCACTCATATCATCTTATCTAAACATGACCCAAGCTCAAGCATTATCTGTATTAAAAAGCGGCGCGAATGTCTTTCTCACCGGAGAGCCGGGATCCGGAAAGACATTTACCGCCAATGAATATCTCTCCTATGCCCGCGCACGTGGTATTGAGGTTGCGGTTACCGCCTCAACAGGCATTGCCGCAGTACATATGGGCGGAATGACTATCCACTCATGGAGTGGTATTGGTATAAAAGACAAACTCAGTAAACACGACTTAGATTCTATTGCAAAAAATAAACGCATTGCAAAACGTATTCAGAGAGCTCAAATTCTCATCATAGAAGAAATATCCATGCTTCCCGCCATGACCTTCTCCCTTGTGGATAGTGTCTGTAGGAGAGTAAAACAAAGTCCATTACCGTTTGGCGGTCTTCAGGTCATTTTTGTGGGGGATTTCTTTCAGTTGCCCCCTATCATGAAGAAAGAGCCGGTAACAGAAAACTCGCAGATATCTTTTATCAAAGAACTTCCTCCTGCACGTTTTTCCTATGACTCTCAAGTATGGAAAGATATCAGACCAGCCGTCTGCTATCTCACAGAACAACATCGCCAAGATGATATTAATTTTCTTGCCATACTTTCTGCAATTAGAAAAAACGCTTTTACCACAGACCATCTGCGCGTTTTACAAACAAGAAAAATAGAATACAGCGCCTCACCAAAGGGTGTGCCAAAACTTTTTTCACATAACGCAAACGTGGACTATGTAAACAACGAAGTGCTTTCTAAGATTCCCAACATTCCTCATATATACAGTATGTCTTTTCATGGCCCAGATGCACTTGCCGCTACACTTCAAAAATGGTGCCTCTCACCGGCGGAGCTTGAGCTCAAGGCGGGGGCGGCGGTCATGTTTACGAAAAATAATCAAAAAGACGGATTTGTAAACGGTACACTAGGGACAGTAGAGACTTTTGATACAGAGACCGGATATCCCGTAGTACGCACACGCGCAGGAAGAAAAATAAACGTAGTACCTATGGATTGGGCACTGGAAGAAAATGGCGAGATTCTTGCACGTATCACACAGCTTCCCCTTCGTCTCGCATGGGCGATCACGGTTCACAAAAGCCAAGGTATGAGTTTAGATGAGGCGGTAGTGGATCTTTCAAGCGTCTTTGAGTTTGGGCAAGGATACGTAGCACTCTCACGCGTTCGGCGGCTTTCCGGACTATATCTTTTAGGCTGGAATACCCGCGCGTTTCAGGTGCATCCTGAGGTATTTAAGCAAGATGAAAAATTCAGAGCAGATTCGGAAGGTACGCTCAGAGAGCTTCCCGCACTTATACGAAAAGCAAATGCGCCAGTGTTTATTAAGCGAGGTCCAGAGATTATGAAGAAAAATTAATACGGCGGTACCAAAGAAAAAGCAAAAAATCCATACCGCGCATGGGACGCGGAACAAGATGATATGTTGCGGCAGATGTATTTGGACGGTTCTTCACTCGTTGGACTTGCGCAAACTTTTTCCCGCACAGTGGGAAGCATCAAATCACGACTAAAAAAGTTTAATCTCTTGGATGGAGACTAAAAATAGTGTATACTGTATATAGTAGTATTGTCATCCAAGATTGTCATCCTCGGGCACCATAGGCATTGCGATTTATATTCAATCACTTTGTTCTTGAATAAATCGGGAACTTTACCCGAGGATCCAGTTCATTAGCATAAAATTAATATGTAAGTTAAAACTATATGGCAAAGGGAAACAACAGTCAGCAAAAAGAAAAGAAGAAACAAAAAAAGGATAAGAAGAAATAAGAAATTTTCTGAAAAACAAAAGAACCTCGCGAGAGGTTTTTTTTATGGTTCATTCACAGTTTTTATGATCATAATCGTGAAAAACAGAAAAAAAACACACTTTTTCAAGGTTTTGGACTATAACTCACCCAAAATATCCCTCAACTGATCAGGATTCCCCCGTAAATTCACCACAATTAATTTCTCTAAAGAATTATGAAGCGTCAGAACTTTTCGTTCTGCTTCGTATACCTCATCGTCAATCCATCTAAAATCCTCATTAAAGGATTTCCCAGGTTGCCTATCACTGCATATGACGCGAATATTCTCACACTGGAATGAATTTTCAATTGCTTACATCTTTACAAGACGTACAGCATCGGTTTTTTATCGAAAGTAGAATATAAAATTATTGATCAATAATGGCGATGTATCCATATTTATTATTATTTATTTTCTAAACTTTTTCTTTCGATCTCATCAATCGTCTTGCCCTCAAAATTTTTCCATTCATTCCAGCCATTTGCCGATCGACCCATAACAAAGCCTGCGGCTGTTGAAAGACTTGAAAAAGTAATTTTTTGTTGTACCTCATAGTAATTTCCTCTGTCAACTACAACCTGATCTTGTAATTTTTCCGCTCGTAAATTACGCAAGTATTCATGGATACTCGGCACTTCATCCTTCGCAATTTGCGATCCTTCAAGAACAATCATTCCCTCAGCAGTATATATTCCTTTAGCTTCCAAACCCTTTGCTTTTATAAAATATTCTTCGTAGGTTTTATCTGAAATAGAGGCGATCTCATGAAAAGTGTAACCGAGCGTAGATAGAACAAGTTTTATATTTTGCTTGAATTCATTCATATCATTCTCATCTTCTTCTGAAAGTCTAGATCCTTCTGGTGAATTTCCATTATGGAGTTTAGCCCTATTTGCTTTTTTGCAGTCATCTACAAATTTTGCCTCTAAGAATCTAACGTGTGCTTTTGATAAATTTTCATCTTTTGCTAAAAAAACTACACAGGTATTCCAAAAATCCTTAGATTGATGCTGTGGAATCCTTCTTTGAAAATTTTCAGCTTCTCCAACATATACTTCTGGACTAACAGATGTTCCGCCAATTAAAAAATATAAGCATTGTCTCCCAAGCTCTTCTCTCTTATTAACAACCTCAAGTTTATTTCGAGGAATAATAAAAGCCATTCCAGACCAATTACTGAGTTGTACTTTTTTCGCTCCAGTTGGGTCACCACTAAGCAGATACAATTTTATTGTTTTTGGTAAACTATTTTCATATTTTTTTATTTATTATATGGTGGCATCCTAAATATACCCTCTCCGACCTCAAAACTCAAGTACTCTCCCCGCACCCCCCACACACTCGTCCAGCCTCTCTATTTCAATAAATCATCAAGTTCACAAGAGAGTAGTGCCGATCTATCAAGCACAATTTGTTCTTTTTGATTGAGATTATTCGCTGTTGTTCTGATAAGTTTTGTCGTAATAGTATCGCCAATCATAATGTGATGTGTTTTTTTCAAATACATCTCTGTCTTATTATAAAATAGTGTAATGTATTTCTTGACTCTCTCACTAAGCCGCATATCACCAGAAACAAGTTCCATGATCTTGCCATTTATTTCTGTAGGTACATCCCCCTCTTTTTCAGTAATCCAACTATCACTCATGGCATATGCAACGCGCACTACATCTCCTTCTTCGGTTTCATAATAATAAGCAAAGGAGAAGTTATCAGTAGAAAAATCAATTTCCCCAACTATTTTCTGCAGTGTGGTTACAACTCGTATCTTATACCCTTCAAGAAGTTTAAAATAACTCTCCCTCCAATTCTTCAGCCAGTTTTCGATATACATTTGATCAATAAAAAGCGGCCTAAGATCCTGCTTGAGATTTGCATCGCTCACTTTATTTATTTGTAATGTGAGTTTATTAAAAAGGGTTTTAGGATCTTTCACATCAACACCCTTAGCACTAAGATAGTCAAGATCGGAAATGATTTTTTTCCCCATATACCATAAAAGATCGTACATGTCACGACCCTTTTCTTCATAGATAGCTTCACCAACTCCACGTGTTCCTCGCAAAAAAATGGCTGCAATTTTACTCGCCATAAGCGCAGACATAGTATAGGTCGTGATCACAAATGAAAGCTGTCCGCGATTAATCGGCCATCGCTCAGTCGTTGTTTTTGGCGGAGTAAAATAGTTGAGATCAATTTTAACATGCACCTGTTTTGAGGGATGCCGTATCCCCAACAAATCTCCAATATGAAAACGAAGAAGTAATCCTCTTCCATTTACTATTTTTATGGTGAGAAAATCTGGATCCGTACCGTATGTGTTTGAAAAATGAGATTCAATCTCTAACTGTACTGTATTCAAAAACTCTTCAGTCATCTTATGGGAAATTTCAAAATCAAGATCTACTGACATGCGATCGAGTCCATGACAAATACGAAGCGCAGATCCGCCATACATAATCCAATTTCTATACTGCGGATGGTGATAAATAAAATTAAGCACATAGTACTGCAACTCCTCCTTAAGAGCGTTACGCTGTGTCTCCGCATCTACCTCGCCATACGCGGTAAGCTCGGCGAGTCTATTTTTTAGAATACTAAGAATTTGTATACTCATACTGTGTATTTTTTTACTAACGTATAAAATTTTACTCGCTCGCCTTCACCCATTTCATCAATATCAATCCGTAAACTATCAATAAGCGTATCTATTTCTTTAAATTCCATACCCCGAAACTGATTAGTCTTAAGATAAAGTAGATCAAATAATGCTTTTGATGGCGAAGCGATAAAAAAATCAAATTTCGCTTTTATTAAAGAAAAGTCAGAGAAAAGTTCTTTTTTCATCGACTGATAGGCAAAGATACCTGCCTTTGTAGTAAAAGAACGCGTTAGTTTTGGGGTCACCGATGTGACAGTATGTATAATTTCCGTAGTTAAATTATAGTACTGCAACGCAGCCCATGAGCTAACATAGGATGGCGTGCGTAGAATATTTGCAAGATAAAACGTATACGAAATATCACCCTTATTTTTATTGTAAAAATCAGAGGTGACATACAACCCTCTCTTAAGAGGAAAAATATCCTTACATGCCAAAGATCTACTAATATAAGAGTCAATCGTGGCTTTTTTAATCCCATACTGCGTCACAAACTGTAAAATTGCCTCTTTTGTGAAGTAAGGCATGGTTTTTAGCTGTTCAATGAGTATTTCTCGGTATTTCATATATATGATACTATCATAGCATATCTAAAACGCCATGTCAAGAGGCATTTCCCGCGACCCACCCGGTCGTCCAGCACAACTGTAGTGAATACCCCCCTGACGGCCGGCGAATGTGGAGAAGGTCGCCGACTATATACAGATTTTTTATAAGCGTAGACTCCATAGTTTTATTTTTTATCTCATGAAGATCCAAACCGCCGTCTACCACTATTGCGTTATCCAGCCCCATGAGGTCTGTGATGGTGAGCGTAAAATATTTCAGGGTGTGCAAAAGAATCTTTCTTTGCTCGCGCGTGATGCTGTGCACTTTTGTATCTCCGATTACCTCATCGCTGAAATCCAACAGTTGCACCGGCGCGAGAACTGAAAAGATATTTTTCAGCGCTTTATTTTTATTCGCATCAAAAAGCGCGATCATCTTTTCTTCCAGCTCGCGCTCATTTATATCTGGAAAGAAATCTATCACTGCCGTAACCACTCCCTCATGTAAAAGATCTCCAACCTTTGTGGAACTATTCAGAACAACGGGGCCAGATATACCAAAATGCGTAAAAAGTAAATTTCCTTTTTTTGAAAATCTTTTTTTTCTATCACAAAAAAATGTAATTTTAATATCTTTGCGTGAAACACCCGCGAGTTTTTTTATCTTTTTTTCACGAACCACCATGGGTACGAGTGTTGGCGTAGGATTGTGGATAGTGTGTCCCAGATGTTTGAGCCATGTAAATCCATCTCCTGTTGAGCCGGTCTGGGGGTGTGATGCGCCTCCCGTGGCAATAATCACCCCGCCGGAAAGATATGTCACGCCATCAGAAATCACGCCAGTAACACGACTCCCCTCTTTTAAAATATCTGAAATGTGTGCATTCGTTTTTATAGTCACTCCCGAATGACGAACATACTTTTCCAACACTCGCACCACATCCTCTGCGCGTTGTGTCTTTGGAAATGCGCGTTTTCCTTCTTCCACTATAAGCGGCAGTCCGCGTGATTCAAAAAATGTAAACGTATCCTGCACGCCAAATTGCGAAAAAGGTGAGAATAAAAAAGACGCCGCAGTTCCGTAATTTTTCAAAAGTATCTGCGTATCAAATTCCGCATTGGTAATATTACATCGTCCGCCGCCAGTGATGTTTAGTTTTTGCCCAAGTTTTTTATTTTTTTCCAAAAGCAACACCTTCTTCCCGCGCTCACCCGCGCGACCTGCCGCCATCATGCCAGCCGCACCGCCACCAATCACTATGAGATCGTATTTTTTATCCATATATTTAGCATAAAGAAAACCCCGCTTGCGCGGGGCTTTCCGAAGAGACGTTATGCGCGCTGTACATTGACAGCGTTTGGTCCTTTTGGTGAATCTTCAACGTCAAAGGTGACTGTGTCGCCTTCGCGGAGTTCATCAAAAGTGACGTCTACAAGAGATTTGCTATGAAAAAACAAATCTTTTGTTTGACCGTCTTGGGCGATAAACCCAAAACCTTTGTCAGTCTTCTTTTTGATTGTTCCTTGCATATTTGATATGAAAGAATTTAAGACAGCGTAAGTTGTGATATATTGTGAAACTCGACTACTTTTCTTATAAAACACTCTTTTTGCTTATAGACACTATACCACAGATCGTTAAAAATGTCAAGAGCGGTTCGGCGAATTCGTTCCTCAAATGCAACTTTCCCTTAAATTAAAAGAACCACGATACTAAATCGTGGTTATAGCGGGATTTCCATCGTCTTGAAGCGAGCATATTCCGATTCTGTTATTTTTGCCTCTGGCTCCGTAGTAAGAGTACGAAAATACTCGCCTTCATAACGATTTTCCTCTGTAAGACCGCAATTCATGCAAATTCTGACGGTCTTTGTGTGTTCTTTGCGTGGCACCATCTTAAGAGGGCTTCCATGCCACTTCCACTGTCCCTCTCGAACTTTTTCATGTGTGCATGTTAGACGAAAATCTCTGATTTCTCTGATGATCTTCGTTCGCAACTCTCCCGCCTCTTTTTTGAGAGTGAGGATCATTGCACGCTGCACATCCATGGCATTTTGGCTATCCATGAACCTCTCCTCTTAATGAACATTCAAGTACCTATACCTTACATAACATATGCCATTTTTGTCAAGTATCCGCCCTGACATTTTTCATACATATATAAAATAGTTGGATCAGATGCATAAGTATGCCAGCCCCGATACCTGATGACCACCGGTAATAAGCAATTACTTTTCATCCGGAACAAAATAAAGCGCTACAGAATTCATGCAAAATCTTTTACCAGTTGGTTTGGGGCCATCATCAAACACGTGCCCAAGGTGTGAACCGCACATATCCAAAACCTCAATACGATCATCAAGGGGTCCAGTTTCTTTTCTAAGAAAAAGGGTATCTTCATCTATTGGTGCAAAAAAACTTGGCCAACCTGTCCCTGAATCATATTTCTGTTCTGATCGAAAAAGAGGTTTGTCACAGCCTACACTATAATATGTTCCCTTTCGTGTCTCATGATTTAAGGTGCCGGTAAATGGAATCTCTGTACCCGCCTCTCTTAACACACGATATTGCTCGGGAGTCAAGATATTTTTCCAGTCTTTTTTGACTTCTTTTTTTATAATATCTTTATTCATAAGAATATTTTTATGATCAATGCTATTTCTACTACTCATGAGATACAAACCTATCATTCCACCCATACCAAGAATAAGCAATACTCCACCGCTGATTCCAACGCGTCTGAACATTGTTTTTTTCATAGTATACTTCAGAAATATATTATCCGAATGTATAGGTAAAAACTTTCAGACCGGGAACAGGTACCTCTACTCGCAATACATGCGTACCATAATCAGTATCTTCAATAAGATGATACAACCCTTCATCTTTGATATTTATTTTTTTAACGAATATATCATCTTTATAAATTTTTATTAGAACCCCTTGGTCAGAACCAGCAGCCATATAGACATTTTTCGCCTCATAACGAAAAATAATATTTGATCTATCTTTATTCTCTGTATATTCAGAAGTAACATTCCAAGTACCCTCCAAATACAATTTATTTGAAGAAAAAGTAGATGGGAGTAAAAAAGTTTGTTCACCATCTAAACCAGAGGTACCATTTGCAAGATATTCATTTCTTCCTGATCCAAAATAGACCTCCGGGCTTTTCACTTTGTGCGGATCAATAGAAACAAGATCACTGGGATGAGAAAATGTCTCTTGTGATATGGTATCTTTTGTACCTATTCGTGAAGCGAGTTCTTTAAGAGCTTCTTGAATTTTTATTTCTGTGGCATCGTATTCCCCCTCTCCCGCATGGTCATAGACGATATATCCATCGCTATCAATAAGATACTTACGCGGCCAGTATTGATTTTCGTATGCGTTCCATGTTGAGAAATCATTATCAAGCACAACGGGATATGTTATATTGAAATCTTTTACGGCTTTCTCCACGTTTTTTTGTTTTTTTTCAAAGGAAAATTCCGGTGTATGAAGCCCTATAATAACCAACCCTTTATCTTTGTATTTTTTATACCACTCATTCAAATAGGGAGTAGTACGCTGACAATTGATACAGCTGTATGTCCATATATCTAAGAGAACAACTTTTTTTCCCTTAAATTCTCCTATGGTGATAGGTTTTCCATCTGTGTTTATAAAACCATCTGGCGTACTAATCTCGGGTGCAAGAGGAAATTTTTCTTTCTTTTGTTCTTTATTAAATTTCAAAAGTTTTTGTTCAACTTTTGTAACATCAAAAAATCCAGCATCAAGAAGTTGTATTTGAAGTTTTTTATCATACCCAGAGACAATAGCAAGAGCTACCAGTATAAAGATTACTCCCATTATTCGTTTGAACCACCCTCTTGGATCTGAGAAAGTACCAAGCCGTACCATAATACGCTGTCCTACGAGTGCCATAAAAATAAGTGCCAAACAAAGTCCAAAAACATAAACAAAGAGATACACGAGGCCCAATATTGGCATGGCGGGTAGTACGGTTGCGAGAATGATAAAATATGTGGGACTACAGGCTGAAAATATTGGTCCCAAACTTGCTCCTATAATGACATCGCCCCAAACACTATCTTTTTTATATCCCTTGGTAAGAATTTTGTTTGATGAACGGCTAATATTACCAATAAACGATATACACTCCCATAAACTTGGAAATACCATTATCAAACCAAAAAGAAAAATAATCCCTCCAGATATAAATTTCCAAAAATCTTGCGGAATATTTATAAAAAGAGTGCTCGCCTTGAGAAGCAAGGTAAACAAAATGATAGATGCCCCAAGCGACATGAGAACTATACATAATCTTCTCTTACTCACGGCAGGGTCAGAAAGAGATCGCCCAAGAATGACTGGCAAGAGTGGTAATATACACGGTGCAAGAACGGTGAGTATTCCGGCGACAAAAGATATGAGAAGGAGTGTCATTTTTTTGTTACATTATCTCTTTAACGAGAGCGTCAAGTGTAGGACTACCAAGCCATTTTTTTATGAGTACTCCATTTTTATCAACCTCTACAAGCGTATGTTGATAGGTCACTCCATACCTTTTTTTTAATTCACTATAGTTATCATAATCTACATCAAGTATGGCTACATTTGAAGGAATATTTGAAATATTTTCTTGTATATCTTTATCTAATCCTCTACAAGTAGGGCACCAATTTGCCTTAAAAAACAAGATCACATTTCCAGTTAGTGATTTTTGTGGAATTTTTTCTGGACTATAGAGCTCATATGAACCAGATATTTTCCCGACACCTTCTTTTTTTATCGAAGGAGCCTCGTCCTTTTTCATCATAACTACTTTGTCTTCTAACGCCTCCTTTCTTGCTCTATCCTTATCTTCTCCAGCTAACCGAAGATCACTTTGAGCATCTTTTTGCAATGTCACTGTATTTTTTCTATTCTGTGTTGCTACATATGCGCCTGTTATAAGTAGCACAGACACTATAATTCCAAAAATTATTCTATTTTTCTTCATATAGGGCATCATAAATAAATAAAAAAATATTATAGTAGGGAATAGCACTCCATAATTATGCAGGAACATCTTACACTATCTTAAAAGCTCATGCATGAGAACGCCAGCACCAATCTTCTTTTTTGATGAATACGGAATCACGGGAACCGGACCCGCGAGGTCTTGAATCTTTTTGAGCTGTTCAGTGAGTTTTGATCCTTTTAGCTTGTCTATTTTATTTGCGGCAATGATAATATCTTTTTTATGTTCTTTCAGGCTATACAACATCTTTTCATCATTTTCTGTCATTCCCACATTTGCATCTATAATAAGCACCACCTTTTTCTGCTTATACTCTGATGTAAATAGGTACCAATAAATAAGTTGTTGAAGTCGATCTTGATCTGTCTTTGACCCTTTGGCAAATCCATACCCTGGCAAATCCACGAAATAGGTGGATTTATTTATGAGAAAAAGAATAATCTCTCGCGTACGTCCAGGAAATGAGCTTGTCCGTGCCAAACCCTTTTGACGAGTGAGAGAGTTTATGAGACTGGACTTCCCTACATTTGATCTGCCAATAAAAGCAACATAGGGCTTGTTTTTCTCCAAGTCTTTATCCGGTCCCACGATACCTTTTACAAATACTGCTGACAGTGTTGCCATAGATTTTTTTCTTACTAATATCTTACGTCATCTGCTCTAATTTTTCAAGGTAATAAAAATCCCACCAAGCTCATTGGTGGGAGAGATAGTAGAAACTCATGAATACACGAGCATCGCATCTTCACCGCACTCCAGATAGATGCACTCTTCTCCAATGTCCTCGCAAATCTTTGCAAGAAATTCTTGAAGAATTGGAACTTTGGTATGGCGCTCGTCTTCTTTGAAGGCGACTCGGAACTCCCGTAACTCGTCGTATTCTATGACGTTCGATTTGAAGAATCCGAAGATATTTCCAGAAGCGCACGTATACCCTCCAAAGGTGTCGGTCAGAAAGTTATTGATCGTCTGTGCGATATTCTGTCGCGACTTTGAGTATTTCCTGTTGTACACCTTTATGGATGGTATGAGGAAAAGAGCTCGTTTACCCAGATCTTCAATGCGCATAGCGATCTCCTTCTATTCCTTGACTAGTCGGCCACTTATTTTTTTACCGGCTAGATATACTGCGAGGACACCCAATACCGTCGCACCAGTTTGCGCAAAAAGATCAATCGCCGTCTCGTTCATTTTCTTACCTCTCCTATGTCCTACAAGCTAACAACAACGACCAATACTGTCAAGAGATCATACTAAAGATTCCTTACATGGTTTTTTATGAACATAAAACAAAATAGACACGCTCAAAACTGCTGCAAAAAAGCACCAGACGGAGATAAATGTAGCTGTAAAAAAATAGTATGCTATTGCGGCAAAAATAGCCGCCGCAAGTCCAAACCATCGGAATGCGGAGATTGACGAGATAAGTAATGGACCGATTGTAATGGCAATATACACTACTACCGCCTCAATAAAGGTAAGGGGATTATACATGGAATATTTTATACTTTTATGTATCTCAATCACATCAACCCCACGCGTCAACATAAGATACAAAGCATACAAGGACAACGGAGTACCAACAATAATAAACCAACGCACAATATGACGACTTTTTTTATCTGCGATATATACCATAGCTGGAACCATCACTGGCCAGATGAAAAATGCAAAAAAAAGAAATCCGTAGGTCGCGCTTATGCATACAGTTCCAGTGCGCAACCAAAGCCACTGAACCCCCTCTATCGCTTGCTGGATCGCAAACATGAAGGGAATAATAGCAAATATCTTCTTCTGTTTTGGCGCGACAACAGCCGTTGCCGTTCCAATTGCGGCGAGTCCGCCACTGGCGATAAAGCTTACTTCAGGAGAAAAACACATATTTTTTATGCATATACCTATTCTTTCATACTATCATATTTTCGGATAGTACCTCTATACCTCTTGAATAAATCATCTTTTACTGATATGCTCTTATGGTGAAAGGAGCTCATTGAAAAATGAACGACAGCGTAACCATACCAGAAGAAGAAAATCGCTTACTTGGAGAGCTTCAGAAGGAGATCAATCAACGATATTCCCACAAACCAGAGGCATATAGAGAGAGAGTTTTTTTCGCGTATACAATCATAGATCTGTTATACGAATCTCTACGCCTCTCACTTGATATACACCGAGAAGGTGGCATAGTCAGAAGTGGAAAAAATGGGAAAACAAAAACAATCTTCCCGCTGGACACACGTACCCAGTACGATGACTTTGAACGCCACCGCAACCAAACAATTGAAATGCTCGCGGTCTTAAAAAGTATGAAGAACTTTTTGAAGACTCTGGAAAAAGATGACAAGACACCACTGGAAAACAAACTCGTCAAAATTACGACGATGCTCAACTCCCTGCGAAACTACGAGTACGTCATCAAAAATTCTGAAGATGAAAAAATCACACCTCTCATTCTGTCAGAACAACATACAGCATTCGCGCGGCGGGCAAAATTCTCCAAGGATGACCTTCGACTTCTTCTAAAATACGGAAGTACACGTACGGAACGCGTGTTGGATCTCTTGAAAGATCGCTTTTCTGATTTCTCACGGATTGAGAAATCGCCACCCAACCAAGGTCCGGATCGTCCCTTCTTCATCAAGCAAGCTCCGCCCAATCTTGAAGAAGATCTGATGTGCCTACTAAACGATATGGCAACGACATTCCCCTATCCTCTAGAGGTGAAAATCAAGCACGTTCGCCCTATCTCAATTGGAAACACGCGAGCACTCCATGAGTTCTTCGAGACAGCTGAACGCTTTGATTCTTTTCTTGTACATACATTCCATAGGACGTACACAGACGAGTTCACTACACGAAAGAACGAGTACGATCGCATAAGAGACATGCTTACAAGACGCAGTGTATTCTCTGATATAGTCACATTGGGTATTGGATCCTCGCATGGCGTTCTCTCTCTCCTCACTAGTGAACCAAGCTGGATTAGGCGACTTATCGCACCAGTACAGCTAACCAGTGAAGTGCTCATCACATACTATCTTCTCGGCATTCTCCTTGGCTACAACGAAGGAGAGCGGGAAATGGATACACACCCTATCATTGAACGGCTCCTGGAATTCCCTGAACGTAAGGGCGTCCACTATCTCGGAATATCAGGCGATACCATAGGGGTATTGGTATAATAATCTTTCAGACACCATACAGATAAGATGGTGTCTTTTTTATTTTATATATAATAGACGTTTATCTCAGAAGATACTATAATAATTATGTCACAGAACACATACGAAATATTTATTACTATCCTATGCGACTCTACATTATCATTTTTGTAATCCTTTTTTGTATCTTCGGCACAACAGACGTTTTTGCTGCAGAATTTTCAACTTCATGTGATGAACAGCTCATTGCAAACGACATGGCAATCATAGTAAAAGACTCAAAAGGAGCGATCAAGCGAGACTCAAAAGGCGCAGTTCAATATCTCATCCCTTGGCAACGCTACGGCCTCTGTTCTATTCCTGATACGGGTCGTTCGGGTGAGGTGTTTATTGTACAGGGTTCAAGTTTTCCACAAAATCGTACTCGTGAAAGTGCCGTCATTAAAGGTGTTGGATTTTTTCAGGGCGGATCAAAGCGTCTCGCATTCATGTCGCCACGGGCTGGTGCGACTAATACGGGTGGGGGTGAGTTCACCAGCTACTTCACTGTGCCAGACATCCTTACTGCCGGAACCTACGAAGTAGAGCTCCTTGTCACAAAAAAAAATTGCATACGCTATCCATGTACTCTCGACGACATAAAAGTACGAAGATCATTTGAGGTCTTAGCGGGAAAACATAGCGATGGAGTTCCTGCCAACCAAGATCCAAACATCTTCGGCAAGGGAAATGTCATAGACCAAAAAACAGTTGCTCCCATTTCAAAACCACTTGTCATCTCTAAAATAGAAATGGACAAAAATGCGATGGACGGATCATCGTACACGCCAACAGAATGGGAGCTTATCCCCCGATCCTCCTTTACGCTCCTTTTTACGCATGAGGGATTTCCGTCGATACGACACTCGGTGACCATTACCGCGAGCAACGCAGAAAAATCAGCACAGATTTTTTCTGGCGACATAATGACTGATTCTGCAAGTAATGGGTCTCTCAAGCTCACCCTTCCCCCATCTCTCACCGGTCCTGATACCTCCTATACACTCCTGATAACATGTACCTCCAATTGTACTGCGCTTGGATATACGGAAGCCAGACAGACCATCAATGTTCGAGAGAACCTCTCACTTTCCCTATTCACCGACTTCGGAGGCGGAAAATCTTTTGTTGCGAGAAAACCATTCCATGTCGAGCATGGGACATCGCTCGTCCATGTATTTCTTTCAAAGCCAGACCTCGCCTATTCAAAAAAGGTGCATATCGTTGCCGATATTGATGATGCACATGTTTTTGATAAAACGATAGAAGAGATATGGAATGTCACGGGATCTACCTCCTTTGATATTCAGCTTGATAAACCGCTGAAAGATGGCGCACATCGGCTTGTGGTTCGCATTGACGCAATCGAAAGTTGCGACCGCACCTGCAAACCGCCTTATTCTCGCTCTGCCATTATCACAGTTGATCCCAGTGATCCCGTATCAATAGTAACCTACCAACCAGCATCCGCAAGATTTGGCAAGCTATTCAAAATAACTGCAAAAAATCTTCCACCCAATACACGCGTCCAAGGAGTGGGTACGTTTGAGTTTGAAGGAAAATCAGACTCAAATGGACTCTTTTCTATCACAAAAACACTTGACTTGAAGTTAGGAGTAGGCCGCACCGAGCAATCAGGTGGGCTTTTACAGGCATTCAATATCTTTCAAGTGACAGACGGTACTGCGCGAACGTTTACTATCAATAAAGATATTCCCTTTTCAATCCCCTGCGCCTCCACTGGAAAACCAACTATCGCTAGTTTTTTTACTGATACAGGAGCTAACATATCGGGTATGTATGATCTTGGGACTCATCAGCCTATGATAGTGAAGGGCTCCGGCCTGGGTTGTTTTACATCTCCTGAAATGGTGACTGTTGCATGGAAGGGTGCAAATTCATCTGGCAGTGCACGCTATAAACTCGTAGATGCAAAAGAATCTACCCTTGACTATCCATTTTTTAGCTCATCACCAGTCAAAACAGATAACACGGGATCTTTTACGGTATCTCTCTTGCCGACACGAGAGACTACCTTTCGCTATTTCTCCCCTGATTTTTTCATCAGAAATGGGTATGGCGATGTGACAAAAATTTCGGTTACACTTTCTTCAGGAATAAAAAAAACAAACACCCTCACCATTCCCGTGCTTCAACAGTATGCTCTTGCACTTGATGAACAATGGCTCCAAGAAGATTATAAAACAAAAAACCAATCGTTTGCCCTTCAACCTGGTACGTCAGTCCATGTTGTTACCCGAGGATTTCAAGCGAATAGCCGCCTCAGTATACTTGACGTGAACCAACTTAAAAATGATGGGTTCATTCTGCAAAAGGGATGGACACAAGCTCTCAATGACCAGCTTTTCAAGGCATTCGCGCACCCCTATCTCGATTCTCGCTCGCAACCACTCCCCAGCCAAAAAGAATACCCTCTCAGCTTCAATTTCCGAGTTCCTGATGATGCAATACCAGGCCCGCATACGTATCTAATTGCAGACGCAAACGTACCTCCTTATTCATTTCTCGGAACCGAATCAACTGAGCTTCTTCAATCGCTTCATCCACGAGGCGTTGTAACGGTCATCGTTGCAAAGCAAGAACTCCAAAAAAAGGACGGTGAAATTAAGGATGGAGCAACCCTTGAAATCAAAAAAGCTGAACCAGAAAAAAGTAAAGAAAAAGGCATAGAAGAACAAAAGAAGAAAGATACCGAAAACACAATTAATACAGATACATCTCAAAAATTTTGTGACCAAAATACTCCGAGATTTTCTCAAGGCAACTGCATAGAAAAACCTATTGAGGCTACTACTCCAGAGCCTCCAAAAAAATGCGCAGACGGCATTCCCCGCTACGCTCAACCCAATTGTTTTGAGTAAACAATATAATCCATCTTGAGAATAGGGAGCTGTATTAGTTTACCAACTCCTCTTTTCTTCATGTTCCCAAAGATATCCTGTTTCTTTGGTAACAGGAATTTCCGTTTTCATACACGTGCCAATAACTCGCCACTCCTCATAAAGAAACTTTTTTGCCATTACAAGTCCAATTCCACGACTCGCCCCAGTTATGAGTACCGTCTTCATATTTTTTATTTATATTTTCTTCACATAGTGTCTATAATAGCCAAAAAAACCGCTAACCATGCCTGCCACATCCATAACAACTCCCATAGGTGAAAAGATAATAAGATCATATATCACGAATAAAGGAGAGCCACCCATTATAATTTTCCTCATCAGCTTGTTATCTTCCTGAAAATTACCAACCATCATGATTATTAATCCGACATAAATTATTAGATCAGAAGGTTCTTTGTATGTGAAAAATAATGAGATAGTATTCAGCACTATAAATACGAACAAGAATTTTTTGTTCGTAGTAAAACAGCACGTAATAAATCTTAGGATCGAAAGAGAAACAATGACACCAGCCGCAATTTTACCTAATAAAAAATAATGAGCGCTCATTAGACCGCCAGACGCAATCATACACAAAAATGTATGTTCACGTTTTTTGTATTGTAAGCTCAATAAATTAAAAATCGTTGCAACAGCTGCTGCAACTTGTGAGAGCACAAATGGAAGCGTTAAATCGTACATAAAAAAATAAACAATTAGTGCGAAACGCAATCAAAACAGCCAGTATTCCACTTCCTTACAATACATCAGAAGGTAATATTTTGAAACCCTCAGTGATTGTAAAAATATACTTCGCATAACTCGAACCGCCTCCTCGCGGAGCGAAGGGCTCGGGTGGATTTTAAAAAACCATGGGATTTTGTTTTTGAATTCAAGGAAAAGGCGGGATTGGATTCGATCGGTGGGGAAAACATAAGCGCCCCTTGTGGGGGCGCAAATGCGTCATTTGTATTCAAATCTGCCCCTCTTGGATAAAATACGAACTTTTTTCAAGGAAAATCCAGACGTGGACATCTAACTCAACTGCCAGCCCGTAACTCCCCAGCGGCGCCTCGCTCACGCTCGGTACAAAATCCCTAAAATTTTCCCCTTTATTTTTTCTTAATCTTTTGCGCGCGCCCCATTCAAATCCGCCGAAGGCGGAAATCCAAATAGGTAGGGAAAATTTTAGGAATTTTGTTGTTGTCGCTCCTTTCGCCCCCACCATTTCTT
>OBEQ011644189.1_pt1 | contig 39365 bp, 46 predicted proteins | sample 1670901 | NCBI WGS metagenome assembly OBEQ01 (sample SAMEA104232315, study PRJEB22302) | groundwater metagenome | biome: forest; feature: aquifer; material: groundwater | place: USA | collected 2011-08-07 | depth 5.4 m | reverse complement strand
TACACGGCTCACGGAGCGCTTGGTCGGCGGGTTTAAGAAATTCTAATTACTCGTGCTTTAAGCACTCGTAAAGAATTTCTAAAAGGGGGTGTTTATATATGGTAGTTGTTAAAAAAATGCCGGGACAAAGTGACGAGATGTTAATCAAAACGTTTGTCCGAAAAGTGATTGAGTCGGGGATTATTCCCGAGGCAAAACGTAGACAATTTCATCTAAAACCGTCTCTTGCCCGCAAGCAAAAAGCAGAAGACGCGCGTCGCGCCAAAAGAAACATGTGGTAAAAATTCTTTATGGAGGAAATTAAAGTTTTGCTTTTCGTGGAAAGCAGGTATAAAGTAAATAGAAAAAAGATTAAGTCGACAATTACGTCTCTTCTTAAAGAAAAAGGCATTACTGGTCCTGCAGAAGTTTCTGTTGCAATTGTAGGGGACAGAAAAATGCGGGAGTTACATAAAAAATATAAAGGAGAAGATAAAACAACAAATGTCTTATCTTTCCCGCTTTCAGAAGGCGAGTCAACGGCATTGCCAACTGACATGTTGCGTTTGGGTGATATTGTTGTCTCTTATCCTCAAGTAATAAAGGAAGCATCAAGAGATGAAATGATGGTTGACGACAAAATAGAAGAGCTAATTAATCACAGCACACTTCATTTATTAGGAATAAATCACGAATAAATATGGTTTTCTTCCGCAAGTATAGACCACAAATATTAGATGAATTAGATAGTAGTGTTGTACGCGAGACTTTGTCTAATATCTTAAGTCAAGATTCTATTTCTCATGCATTTCTTTTTACCGGACCAAAAGGCTTGGGTAAAACATCAACAGCTCGAATTGTAGCAAAAGTCCTTAATTGTACTGCCAAAAGAAAAAAGGGAGAAATTGAGCCATGTAATAAGTGTGAAGAATGTGTTTCGATTACTAATGGCACTAACATGGACATTTTGGAGATAGACGGAGCATCAAACAGGGGAATTGACGAAATTAGAGATCTTCGAGATAAAGTTCGCTTATCGCCTTTATCTGCCAGTAAAAAAGTTTACATAATTGATGAAGTTCACATGCTAACAACAGAAGCTTTTAATGCGCTTTTAAAAACTTTGGAAGAACCGCCAAGTCATGTTGTTTTTATACTATGTACAACAGAGCCTCACAAAGTTCCTGCAACCATTGTTTCCCGATGCACACATATTATTTTCCCTCTAGCTCAAGAAGATGATTTAGTTCGGTCTTTAAAACGTATTGCAAAAGGGGAAAAGCTTGATGCAGATGATAGAGCCTTGCATTCCATCGCAAAATTGTCAGAAGGAAGTTTTAGGGATGCTGCAAAAATCTTAGAAGAGCTTGTTGCTTTTTCCAAAGATAAAAAGATTACGGAAGTGTTGGTAGATAAAAGATATAACGTAAGTAGTATTGTTAATTTAGTTTCGAAAATGATTAATATGCTTTCAAAACAGGATACAAAAGCGGGGATAGAGTTGGTTGGAAAGTTGATTGAGCAGGGAGTAGACGTTAAATATTTTATTGAACAGTTGATTAATGAATTACATGTTCAGTTATTGCAAAAAGTAAGAGCTGAAAATTCAAAGTTTGAAATAGTAGATATAAAAGAATTGATGCGCCTATTTACAAAAGCGCATGGGGAATTAAAATATGCGGTTTTACCACAATTACCACTAGAGATAGCGATTATTGAATGGGGAACTACTTCTAATGTTGTTCGGGGTCCTGTCCCGGGTTTGCATCCCGCCAGTGCTCAGCTAGTCTCTCCGCCTTCGGCGGAACCGAACCCTATGCGCGCTGTCGGGAACCCTTCGACCCGTGCCACCCCTCACTCAGACTCACTCGTGTCACCCCTTCGCTCAAATACTCAATCAGATAATATTTTAGATCAGCTAATTGAGAAAATAAAACCTTTAAATCATTCAATCGCAGGAGTATTAAGAGGTTGTAAGCTTAAAAGTTATGATGAAAAGGAGCTAATTATTGAAACCGGTTATAAATTCCATAAAGACCGCTTGGATGAAAAGAAAACATTAGCTATAATTGAAAAAGTTTTACAGGAAATAAGTGGCAAGAAAATTACTGTTTCAATTATTTTAAGCAAGGGAGGTGAGAAATTATGATGAATCCATTTAAACAATTAGGAGACTTAAAAAAAATGCGGGATCAGGCAATGGTAATTCAAAAAGAGCTTGAGCAAGAAGAAGTGGTTGTTGAAAAAAATGGAGTAAGCGTTGTCATTAGCGGAAACCAGAAAGTAAAAGAGTTGTCTTCAAACGGAAGGTCAGACAACGATGTAAAAGATGCTATTAATGAGGCAATTCGAAAGTCTCAAGAAGTTGCAGCCAAAAAACTCCAGCAAATGGGTGGGGGTTTAGGAGGACTACTCGGGCAATGATTAAGATTTTTTCTGGGAGTTCAAACCGTTCTCTTGCTTTGCAAATTGCTAAAAAACTAAATACAAATCTTAGTGAGCTTGAAGAGTATGTTTTTCCCGATGGAGAAAAACGCATAAGAGTTCTGGAAAGAGTTGTTGATGAAGATACTTTTATAGTGCAGTCAACCGCAACTCCGACGGATCAAAATTATATGGAGCTTTTCTTTATAATAGATGCGTTAAAGAGAAGCGGAGCAAAGTCTGTAGCTGCGATTATTCCGTATTTGGGTTATCAAAGGCAAGATCATATTTTTCGAAGCGGAGAAGCAGTTTCTTTACAAGTAGTAATTAAAACTCTTGAGGCAACAGGGCTTACCAGGGTAATTATTTTTGATTTGCATTCAATCAAAACTCCGGAGCTTTTTTCCATTCCTGTTAATCATTTGTCAGCAGTAAGTATATTTGCTCAAAAAATAAAAGAAGAAGGGTGGGATAAAGCAGATACTGTTTTGGTTGCGCCGGATGCAGGGGGGGCAAGAAGGACAAAGATAGTTGCAAATCTTTTGGGTAATTTAAATATTGCCACAATTATTAAAAATCGCGATTTAAAAACAGGAAAAGTTACGGTTGAAGATATTAAAGGAAAAATTTTACCAAGAGTCATAATTATTGACGACATGATCTCAACAGGTGGAACAATTATTTCAGGAGCGAATGTTTTACAAGAAAAAGGTGCAAGAGATATTATTGTTTTTGCAACTCATGCTGTATTTTCTAAAGAAGCGCCAACTTTACTTGAAGAAAGTAATATTAATAAAATTTTTGTTACAGATACAATTAATCTTCCAAAAGAAAAACAATTCTCAAAATTACAAGTATTGTCAGTAGCAGATATGATTGTTCAGCAAATTCAAAATCTATGAGAATACCAAGAGCCATTCAAAACCTAATTGAATCATTTGAGAGATTGCCGGGAGTTGGTCCTAAAACTGCTCAACGCCTAACTTTTTATCTTCTTCACGTTCCCCAGAGCGAACTTGAAGCGTTTTCTGCCTCTTTGCAAAATTTAAAAAAAAATACAATTGTATGTTCAACCTGTTTTACAGTAGGCGAGAGCGATCCTTGCGACATTTGTTCGGACACAGAAAGAATTCAATCTGTGATTTGCGTAGTTGAGCAACCTCTAGACGTATTGGCTCTGGAGAAAAGTGGTACTTATAAAGGAGCTTATCATGTATTGCATGGGAAAATTGATCCTTTAAATAATATTGGTCCGGATGAAATTTATATTAATCAACTTTTAAAAAGAGTTTTAAATGGGGGAGTAACAGAAATAATTTTAGCAACTAATCCTACGATGGAAGGAGAAGCAACGGCGATGTACATCGCCAAGCAACTTGGCGAACTCAAAACTCAAAACTCCCCACTTCGCCAAGGCTTCGCGGGGCAAGCAAAATTCAAAATTACTAGGATAGGACGGGGATTGCCGATCGGGGCGGATATTGAATATGCAGACCAAGTAACCTTGCAAAGGGCAATGGAGGGAAGAAACGAATATTAAGCTTGTGCTACAATAGGTTATTGTTTTATGGATAAGAGCGGAGTATTAGGAGATATTGGTGGTCAATTGGGAGGTCTGGGAAAACAGATTGGTTCTTCTGTTGTTAAAACACCTGTTGATTTAACAAAAACAGTTAAGAAGCAAGTTGGTTTGGTGCCTGAAAGGACAAATGAAGATTTAAGTTCAAGTACTTCTGCAAAACCCTCGGTTGACAAGAATAATGAAGAAATAGTTAAGAGTTTGTACGCAAAATCAGATGCAAATCCACAAAAACAGCCTGTTTCTGGTCAATCTAATTCAGTCGAACAACCTAAAACTCAAGAAGAAGCGCAAGAGATGCAAAAAGTAAGACAGCAGCTCAATGAACAACATAAAACAACTTATTACGATCCAACATTTAATCCTCAAAAACAAGAAGAAGAAAGACCTGCTGAAAAAGTTGAAAGAGAAGAGAATGAAAAAAAGATGGATCTTATGGAGGAAAATAAGAAAAAACAAGAAGATGAGGATTCGCTAGCAGCGGTGAGGGCAAGAAATAGAGTAGAGAAAAATCCAGGATCTAGTGGGTGAAATTATAACCAGCGAAAAATTTATATCTTCACTCAGCATTAAGAAATGTTAAAAATATATAACACATTAACTCGTAAAATTGAGGAATTTAAACCAATTAACCCACCAAGTGTGGGAATGTATACTTGCGGGCCAACAGTTTATGATTATGCCCATATTGGTAATTTTCGTACCTACACAACGTCTGATTTACTCTTAAGAGTTCTTGAATATAATAATTTTAATGTTAAATTCATAATGAACTTAACAGATGTTGGGCATTTAACAGGAGATAATCTTGGAGATGCGGATACCGGAGAAGATAGAATGGAAAAATCCGCTAAAAAAGAAGGAAAAAGCGCGTGGGATGTTGCGAAATTTTATACAGACGCGTTTTTAAAAGATTTCGAAAGATTAAATCTTAAAAAACCTTTACTTTTTGCTAAAGCTACAGATCATATCAAAGAGCAAATAGAATTAGTTCAGAAATTAGAAAGTAAGGGGTTTACATACAGAATAACAGACGGAGTATACTTTGACACTTCAAAGTTCCCAGAATATGGAAAATTATCAACTCTTGATCAGATAAAAGAAGGAATAAGAGTAGAGGCAAATCCGGAAAAGAAAAATCCTAGAGATTTTGCGCTTTGGAAATTCACATATCCAAATGGAAGATCCTTCGACTCCGCTCAGGATGGCTCCGCTTCGCGTCGCCAGATGGAGTGGGAAAGTCCATGGGGAGTTGGGTTTCCCGGCTGGCATATAGAATGCTCAGCAATGGCTATGAAATATTTAGGCGAAACATTTGATGTCCATGTTGGAGGAATAGATTTATCTTCAACTCATCATCCAAACGAAATTGCCCAATCCGAAGCAGCAACTGGTAAGCCCTTTGTTAATTATTGGGTTCACGGAGCGTTTATTTTAATTGATGGAAAGAGAATGAGTAAGAGCCTTGGAAATAATTACAGAGTGGACGATCTTATTAAAAATGGTTATGATCCAATCACTCTTCGCTATCTCTATCTCCAGACACACTATCGTCAGGAAATGAATTTTACATGGGAGGCACTGGAAGCTTCTCAAACTGCGCTAAATCGTTTACGGGAAGAAATTAGCTCGCTTGACTCTCCTAAAACAGGTTCTGTAGAATTCGAACACAAATTTATTGATGCAATTAATGATGATCTAAATATGCCAAAAGCGCTTTCTATGGTTTGGGAATTAATAAGATCAGATCATCCATCAAGCGCGAAAATGGCAAGTCTTTTTAAATTTGATAATGTGCTTGGTTTAAATTTAGAAAAAGTTCAAAATGCAAAACCAAGAGTTAAGAGTTCGGTTATACCGGGGGAAGTAAATAAATTAGTTGAAGAAAGAAATAAACTCCGAAAGGAAAAAAGATTTCACTTGGCAGATCAGCTAAGAAATCAAATAAAAAAATTGGGATACGACATCATAGATCAGGATGGGAATACAATAGTGAAGAAAGACTAAAAGCTTTCCGTAAGAATTATAAAAAACGCTTTTCCGATTCTTTCTGGAGCCCGCATAATCTTAAAAAAAGATCTATAGAAAATCCTAACTGGTATATTATCAATTTCCACGTCGTCAAAGCAGTCAAAAGAAATCTTTGGCCATTCGTTACAAAAAGGGGTTTTGTATTTATCCACCTTTTCTTTTTAACATTAGCTAAAAGACTTAATCAGTAGGTAAGAATACATCAGGATTGTAAGGAAGATTACAAAAGGGCGTGTTCTTTAAGTTTTTGAAGATTGATAATAGTTATTTTACTCCGTTCAATTGTTAGTACTTTTTCTGCTTGAAAGCGCTTCATGGTAAGAGTGACTGTTTCTCGAAAAGCGCCAACAAATTCGGCAATTCTCTGGTGGGTTAGTGCTAAGGGAAGAGTTATTTTGGTTTTTGTTCCATCCTTAGGTAAAGGTTGACAGAATCTATACATGCAATCAAATAAAAAATTTGCGACACGACTGGTTGTATCTGCAATAATAAATCCTTCCAGCTTTTTTTCCGCATAATCTAAGCGTTGTAACGCCATGTGGGTAATATCGACCAATAATTCTGGGTGTTTGACTAAGGAATCGAAATACTCCTGCTTTGGCATTGTAAGAATTTTTACATTTGTTAAGGCTTCGACAGTATGTTTTGTACATCCTCCCCTTGAGGTTAAAGCGCGGAGCCCAAGAACATTTCCCGGACCAAATAAATAAGTTGTGGTCTCTCTTCCTTCGCTTGATAAGCGATATAATTTTACAAATCCTTCTTTAATACAGTAAAGTCTGTCAAGATGGTCACCTTCGTTTAATATTATTGTCCCTTTCTTAATTAAATGAGGAGGTCTTTTAAATGATTTTTCGAAAAAAGCTATAAAATTCGGAGGTTGCCATAAAGAAGAAAGTCTATTTTGTAATGAATTATTCATTTTTAAGAAGCAAGTTTTTCAAAATCTTCTTTTGCAACCAAAATATGCGCAATAACCAATCCTTTTTTGGACACAACAGCTCCTATTTGTTGTTCTCGTCCTGTTGACTTTTCTCTTTGTCTTTTACTCAATGCAGCGGTTTGTGGATGATTTCCCACTATTAAAATTGTTTCTGTATTATCTACTAAAGAATTTAGCGCTTCTTTCCAATTTACAGGATTTGTCATTTGAGTAAGTACTTCTTCTATTATATCTTCTGGTTCGTAAATAAGTTTGCCGTCTGTATTGGAAACAATAGGTATCGGTATACGTCTTATATTAGCTTTACCTAGTGCTTCTCTAGTTTCTGGTACTGCTTTAAGCATAGCATCGGTATGAAACGGTCCATGATCTAGAGGCAATGAGCGTACACCTTTTTGTCTAAGTGTAATTCTTGCATTGGCTATTGCGTCTTGAGGTCCCGATACAATACAGTCAGACGAGCTATTTATGTATGAAGCAGTTACACCGGGTGTATCTTTCAGAGCATCTTCAAAAAGTTTCTCATCTTCCTCGGTTGGATTTTGGTGATTGGGAGAAAAAACTCTTAAAGCAGAGTATTTTGCTTTGTCGCTTGCTTCCTGCATGGCTTTTGCCCTGACCTTTACAAAATTAAAAGTTTCATTAAACCTTGTTGCGCCGGAGGCAACGAGAGCGCTTATCCCTCCAGAGCTTGGCCCAGCATAACGGCCAGGTTTAACTTCTTTCTGGTGGTCTAGTAATTCCCATAACAACACTTTGAAATAAACCTGGCTGTAGCAAAGAATAGCTAGTTGGGCAAATTCTGTTTTGTGTAATTCTTGCCGGGGGTCTTCAAAACTTATTTCTTTAATAGAAAATGGGGGATAAGTAGTTTCAGTGATTAGTCTATCGGCTGTTTCGTAAAAAGGTACAACAAGATCTGGATAAGCATTATAAATATCAAACCCCATGCCTTTATGTTGTACGCCTTGTCCAGAAAAAACTATGGCAGTTTCTTCAGATACCCTTATTCTTTCGACATGAATACTTGGATATTTTTCTCGTCCTGCTTCATTTGGGATACTTTTTTCTGTCAATGTCATGATTTGGCAGTATTGAGGAGATTATAAAAGATTTATATTTATTGTCAATCTTCAAAAGATGCTTAGACTGTTGTGTTGGCAACTGCGATGCTGAATTTTTCAAATAGTTCATCTGGTACTTTAGGCTGGTTGCCTCTTTTTCCTTTTGTCGCAAATATACTTCCTAAGAGATCAATTTCTTCCTTTAGCAAAAATCCTCGTTGAATAATTTTAGGCAGTAAGTCTTCCTCTTTTGCAGCACGCCACAATTGTCGATCAGAGCCATCGATAATTCTTCCTTTGATTGTCCGTGTCTGTTCTGTATTCTGTCCAGGTGTAGATTCTACCGACCTTACCATAGGCTTATAGTATATAGGTTTATTGTCAGAATGTCAAGATAATTAGTTCTCAATTTCCCTTTCGTCCTTCGACTAGTTCGACTTCTCTCACTATAAATTCGTTCAGGACTCATTAACTTAATAGACAATTGATATATAATAGGGTTGTGAAAAGGACGATATTATTATTCGTAACAGCAATTGTTGCAATTGGAGTTCTTTTGTTTGTGTTTATTCATAATAAAAAGGTAGATATTGTAAGTCCTTTAAGTAGACTTACCGAAAAACCTTTGGAAAAATACAGCTTTTCAAGACTTAAAGAAACCAAATTCGAAGTATCGAAAATCACATTTGATAAAGTTTTAAAAGAAGGTGACGGATATACTTCCTACCTTTTTTATTTCACCGATCAAGGTAAACGTGTTAGCGGCATGGCAAATGTCCCAAAAGCACAAGGAGTCTACCCTGTAATTGTTATGTTTAGAGGTTTTATTGAAAAGGACAAATATTCAATTGGTGAAGGAACAAGACATAGCGGTGAGGTTTTTGCTCAAAATGGTTTTATAACCTTGGCTCCGGATTTTTTAGGCTATGGAAGTTCGGATAACCCATCAAACGACTCGATTGAAGAGCGTTTTCAAACTTACACAACCGGACTTACGCTTTTAAATTCACTTTCAAGCATAAACAATTCATTATCAAAATCCAATTTAAATGTTCAAGCAAACTTAAATAAGGTTGGAATTTGGGGACATAGTAATGGAGGGCATATTGCACTATCAGTCTTAGAAATTTCCGGAAAACCTTACCCAACGGTTTTATGGAATCCAGTGAGTAAACCATTTCCTTATTCAATTTTATATTTCACAGATGATTTTGATGATCATGGAAAAGCTCTAATAAGAGTTGTCGCCGACTTTGAAAGATATTATGACGCGGAAAAATATTCCTTAACAAACTATTTTAGATGGATAAAAGGACCGATACAGCTTAGTCAGGCAGTGGAAGACGAAGCAGTACCTAAAAGATGGTCAGATACTTTAAATGATGAACTTAAAAAACTAAAAAAAGATATAGAGTACAATTTGTATCCGGGAGAAGATCATAATTTTTCCAAAGGTAGTTGGTCTACTGTAGTTGGGAAAAGTATAGATTTCTATAAAAGGATGTTTAATCCATGAAGAAATATAAGATGGGTTTAGTTATCGGACGATTTCAGCCATTCCATTACGGACACGCTTATCTTTTGCAAAAGGCTTTATCAATTGCGGATAAAATAATTATCGGGATTGGAAGCAGTAATATTAAAAATCCAGACAATCCCTGGAGCTATAAAAAAAGAAGAGAAATGCTAGATTTGTTTCTCGAAGAGAAGGGGATTGAGAATAAAATCAGTTCAATAATCGCTTTACCTGATAATCCGGATGATAATGTTTGGTTAAAAAAAACGCTTAAGAAAACTGGTTCAATAAATGTCGTGATTGGAAATAATGATTGGGTTAGTGGGATTTTTAAAGGAGCGAATATTCCGGTTGTAAAAGTTAATCATTACAAACGCGGTCTTTATGAAGGTTATAAAATACGAAAATTGATGAGATCAGGGGAAAAATGGGAAGGCCGTGTTCCTAAAATCCTAAAACCTCTTTTACTAAAATCACTATCAATCTATTAGGATTAATTTCCTTGTTAATAACTAAAAGCTTACTAACATTACTTTTTTCCATTCCGTATGCCTTTTTTACCCGCACTGACTCTAAAGGTAAAACGTAATCATAAATTCTTTTTAATCCATCATCAAAATCTTTAACAACTTTTTGTGCTCCAACTACCCAAATAACCTTTGACGAACCATAAGCGTAGGCTGGCAATTGGCTTCCGGTATTTGATGCAATTAAAACTTTTCCATCTTGAGTTACAGCATGGACACTTCCGATTGTGTATTCTGGCGCCGCGCCTAGTTTTTGCATTTCTAATCCTTGAGTTTGTCTATCCATTGATGCAAGTTTATTTTTTACCGAATTATAATTGTCTGATTCTTGGATTTCTTTGGCGATTCCAGTTTGATCAAGAGTTACAGAGGGCATATTCATTACTTCTGCCCCTTTTGGCAAAAGTTCTAGGACTTTTGCCTTAGTTTGTTCTTTTGTTTCTACAATAAACGCAGTAATGCCATTTACGGCTAAATTTTTTACTGTCTTTTCTAAAACTTCTTGACTTGGAAGTTGATCGTAGCTCATAATGCCTTTAGTATAGACATGCATGACTTAAAAAACAAGTCCGAAGAATATTGGAAGAAAAAATTAACTCCAGAGCAGTATCGTGTCGTTAGGGGGAAAGGAACAGAAACTCCGCTTACAGGAGCTTTTTATAAAAATTTCGAGAAAGGCATGTATATGTGCATTGCATGTGGAGAGCCTTTATTTTCATCTGATGCAAAATTTGACAGTGATTGTGGTTGGCCGAGTTTTGACAGTTCGATCGCAAAAGAAAATGTAGAGCTGGTTGATGATTATAGCTTGGGAATGTATAGGATAGAGGTTATGTGTAAAAATTGCGGAGCGCATTTGGGGCATGTTTTTGATGACGGACCAAAAGATACTACAGGGAAGCGCTATTGTATTAATTCAGTCGCTCTTAACTTCAATCCTCAAAAATAACTTAGTGGATTCAGGTAATTCTCAGATTTGCTACTTGACAATACTAAAAATTTATGTTGATACTAGATCATAGTAAAGTTTTTATAGAATTTATTTAAATGAAAAAAAGGCCTGCTCGAAAACATTCATCTTCAAAAAATAGATCAAAAAGACAAGTCTACTCTTTCTCCTATGTTTATGTAGGAATGGCAGTGATCCTAGTACTAGTCTTTGCCGGAAAAATGGTAGAGAAGACTCACGTTTTAGGCCAGTCGGTATATTTGGCTCAAGGAGAACCTCCTCCTGGAGGAGCGCCAGCTAGCGGTGGTGGCGCACCACCAAGTTCGGGAGGATCACAACCTGCACCACAAAGTCAACCACAGTCTCAACCTGCTGCTCCTCAGCAGTCGCAGCCTCAACCGCAACAACCTTCATCAAATCAACAAAGTCAACCACAGTCTCAACCTGCTCAGCAAGGCGGACAACAACCAAATGCACAGCAACAACAGATGATGCAGCAAGGTGGACAGCAGCAATACCAACCAAAAACTGCAGAAGAACAAAAGCAATATCAGCAATATATGCAACAAACTCCAGAACAGCAAAAGCAAGCTTATCAACAGTATCAACAGCAAGGTCAACAACAAAGATCTCAACAGTATCAAGGAAGTCAGCAACAAGGAAATCAACAATATAATCCATCAGGAGCACAGGGATCTGGCATAGGGAATACTAATCAACAAGTTTCTGGACCACAAGGTTCTGGTCCTGGGGCAAATTCAAATCCAAACCAACAGCAAGGGCCAACATTTACTCCAGAGCAGATAAAGTTAATGCAGCAGTATGAACAACAATTTAAACAAGAAGCAGCTAAGAGTGGAATACAATTTAGTGGATCACTTCCTCCTCAGGTAATCAAAATGCAGCAACAGTATCAACAGCAATTCCAACAACAAGGCGGATCTCAGAATAATGGTTCAACTACTGGTACTAATAATACCGGACAAAACCAAAATCAAAATCCACAGACTCAGTCATTCGGTGGATCTTCATTTCAAGCCTTACCCTCCATAGATCAATTTCCAACTATTACCGGAAAATTTGAGGTTCAGTCGAGAACAGGAGCTAATCAAAAAAATATTAACTTGAATGATGCAAATACAAGGATTCAGCTTGGAGCACAAAATTATGTAGCCAAAAATGCAGATGGAACCCAAGCTCAAATAGATAAGAGTTCATTTGAAAAGATTAATTCTGCAATGCAAATTGAAACAGGCGCGCAATTTCAACAAACAGGGGATCAGCTCTCTTTTAAAAGAGGTGATATAACAGCCCAAACTACTCTCCCAATAGCTTTTAACATGTCAACAAAAACATTTACTGTTCAAACAGCTAATGGAGAGAAGCAATTGAGTTACTTACCAGACCAAGCAGTTGAGAAACTTATACAAAATAAAATTATTAGTCAGGTAAATTCTACAACCTCTCAGGGAGGAAATACTACCTCGTCATCTGTTAAGCTTACTGAATTTCAAAATCAACCAGTATTCGAGGTGCAAGGTACAGTTAAGAAAAAGTTCTTAGGATTTGCGCCAGTTTCTATACCAAAAACATCATTTGTTTCTGCTGAAAGTGGAAATGTAGTTAATACAAACCAAGGTATATTCTCAAGAGCCCTCGAAACAATTTCCTTCTAAGATCCTATTGACAATCTGCTAAGGTTTGAATGATAATAAATATTAATGGACGATCAAGATTCAACATCAAATCCACCAGCTCAAGGTTCAAACCCTAAAGCAAATGCGCCAACTCCGCCAACAGGTTCGGTGTCTGTTCAAGCCCCAGTTCCAAACACTTCGCAAACAGGGAAACGTGTTTTGATAGTTGAAGATGAAAAAGACTATAGAGATGTTTTGACTGAGCGTCTTGAGCAAGAGGGTTTTACGGTCCAGCAAGCAGAGGATGGTGAAAAGGCTTTGGAATTAATGAAAACAGCTGATGTTGATTTAATTCTTCTTGACATGCTGATGCCAAAAATGGACGGTGTTACATTTTTTTATCACCTTAGAAATACTTTAAATAAGCCAAATATTCCAGTTATCATCTTGACAAACTTTACAGAAGCTGCGTATCCTAAAGGAGTAACAGATTTTGTAGTTAAATCAAATACCAGTCTTGACGACGTAGTTAAAAAAGTAAAAAATAACATGCCGGTAAAATCGTAATTATGAAGATAGAGCAGAAGAAATGGACCCAAGGAGGAGGATGGCAGATACTCTCTGATAATAAGCTTAAAGATGCCGCTCAATTAGTTTTCTTATTTGGAGGAACAGATATCCTTAAAGACCCCAAAAATTATGAAGCAGTAAAAAGTTGGTATCCTAATGCGCATATTATTTCTGGATCAACAGCTGGAGAAATTATCGCTACGGAAGTTCTTGACCAGTCTTTAGTAGTTACAGCAGTACAATTCGAAAAAGCAACCTTGCAAGTTGCTAAAACCAAAATAGAAAAAATGGAAGACAGTCAGTTAGTTGGCGAAAAACTTGCAGATGCATTACCAAAAGAAGGACTGGTCCATGTTCTTGTCTTCTCAGATGGTTTGCATGTTAACGGAACAAGCTTGGTAAAAGGTTTAACCGGTAAACTGCCTAAGGAAATAGCAGTTACTGGTGGTTTGGTAGGGGATCAAGACCGTTTTAAAGAAACAGTTGTCGGGTTGGATAGCGCTCCAGAGCAAGACACAATTGCGGTTATTGGTTTATATGGAGGGATTAAGGTTGGATATGGATCAATGGGTGGATGGGATCCTTTTGGACCGGAAAGATTAGTAACAAAATCGAAAGCTAATGTTTTGTATCAACTCGATGGACAATCAGCTCTAGAATTATATAAAAAATATTTAGGCGATCAGGCAAAAGATTTGCCATCCTCCGGACTTCTTTTTCCGCTTAGTCTTCGACTCGAGGGTCGCGAAACAGGTTTAGTTCGTACAATTCTGGCAGTAAACGACCAGGAGGGAAGTATGACTTTTGCAGGAGATATTCCTGAAGGATCTTATGTTCGTCTAATGAAAGCAAATTTTGAGCGTTTGGTTGATGGAGCCCTCGGGGCTGCGAGCATGAGCCATGAGTCTCTAGGTAATACAGCTGCCGAATTTGCACTTCTTATTAGTTGTGTTGGGCGAAAACTGGTTCTTAAGCAAAGAGTAGAAGAGGAAGTTGAGAGTGTTCAGGATACATTAGGAAAAGAAACACCAATAACCGGCTTTTACTCTTATGGAGAGATTTGTCCGGTTACTCCAACTGAAAAGCAATGTGAGCTCCACAATCAAACAATGACAATTACTACCTTTAGCGAAAGGTAATCCCGTTTAGCGGAACTCCTCTGCCATGAACAAATTACTTGAGCGCCAACTTAAAAAGCTCTATGGAGATATAGGTAAAGTTCCCTCAGGAATCTCATCTCTTCTGGAGTCAATCAGTAATACTTATGATGGATTTGATCAAGACCGAGATCTTACAATTAGATCTTTAGAGCTCTCCTCTTCAGAATTACTTGAAGCAAATAAAAAAATAAGAGAAGAAGCAGAGCGTCAAAAAGCAATTCTCGAAGCCTTGCGCAGCGCAACAGCTGCTCTTCGTCCAAGCAGTGATTCAAAAAAAGATTGGCTTACGTCAGCAGACGAGGTAATGTATCTTGCTAAATCTCTTTCAGAGTTAATTGGGGAACAGAAAAAACATGAGAAAGAGTTAGAAGAATCAAAAGCTCATACAGAAGAAGAAAAAGCAAAAGCAGAAGCAATTTTGCAATCCATTGGAGATGGGGTATTTGCGGTTGATCTTAACTGTAAAATTATGTTAATGAACCCTATTGCAGAAATGCTTTCGGGTTACAGTTTTTCAGAAAGTATTGGAAGAAACTACAAAGAGATATTTAAATTTGTTAAAGAGCAAGACGAAGAGTCAATTTATCCGCCGTTTGTAGAGGATGTTGTAAAAACAGGTAAGATAAAAGCCATGGCGAATCATACCTTGCTTATTAAAAAAGACCAAACAAAATTTCCTGTTTCCGATAGCGCTGCTCCGATTAAAGACAAAAATGGCAATATTTTTGGTTGTATTGTGGTTATGAGGGATGCGAGTCGCGAGCGAGAATTAGAAAGGGCAAAAGATGATTTTATTTCTATCGCAGCTCACCAACTTAGAACTCCTTTGGGAAGTATTCGTTGGACACTTGAGATGTTAAATAAAGATCAAGCCTTAAGTCCATCAACTAAAGATAAGATTGGTCGAGTTTATGTAAGCAATCAAAGGCTCATAACTTTAGTCAATGATTTGCTAAATGTCTCAAGAATTGATCAAGGGCGAGTTCAAGACGATCCACAACCGACTGATGTTTATGAGGTAATTAGAGAAGCTAGTCAAGAGCTGGATCCTATCTGTCAGCAAAGAAAAGTTTCTATCGATTTACAGTTACAAGATAATCAAGTACCAAAAATTGTGATTGATCCAAAACGCATCCGCGAGGTTATTCAAAATGTTATTTCAAACGCGGTGAAGTACAGTACTCCAGGCGGGAAAATTACAGTTAGCGCTTTGAAGGAAGAAAAGTTTGTAAAAATAAGTGTGGCGGACGAGGGGATCGGTATTCCTCAAGTAGATCAGCAAAGAGTTTTTACAAAGTTTTATAGAGCCGAAAACGCAGCCAGAAGCGATACAACTGGATCTGGTCTTGGACTATTTGTAGTCAAATCATATGTTGAAGCATGGGGAGGAAAAGTAACTTTCAGAAGTATTGAGGGAAAAGGAACAACATTTATTCTAGAGATTCCGTTTGAAGTTCGTTCAATTACAGCAGCAACGGATGACTCAAAAGAACATTACGCAGAAGGAATTTCTAGTCCAATTCAATAAATTCCCTCTAGGTTTTATTCATTTCATAATAAACCCCTTTAGTGTTCCCCTTAGTTGTTTCTTTTCCGATTTTTTTGATATACTATATTTTTGGTCTATGTTTAAAGAAAATAGAAGTTTATTAATTATTGCCCTTATTGCTGTTGTTAACGCTCTTGGATACGGGATTGTTATTCCTATTCTGTATTCGTATTCACGGCAATATGGTTTGTCTGATTTTCAAAACGGACTTCTATTTGCTACATTTTCTATCTGTCAATTTATTTCAACCCCAATTATTGGGAGAATGTCTGATAAATATGGCCGGAAGCCTCTTCTTCTTGCTTCTATTGGTGGTACAGCGGTATCGTTTTTACTGATGGCATTTGCTCCGAGCGCTTTGTTTCTTTTTATAGCTCGCGCGCTTGACGGGATTACAGCCGGTAATATTCCGGTTGCAACAGCAGTCATTTCAGATACGACAAAACCAGAAGATCGGGCAAAAGGATTTGGAATTATTGGCGCATCGTTTGGATTTGGATTTGTTTTTGGACCTGCAATTTCGGCATTAACCGTTGGAATATCTACTGCTACGCCATTTTTGATTGCAGCAGGTGTTTCAATTGTGGCGGTATTTCTTACCGCTATTTTCTTACCAGAAACAAATAAGCATATGGGAGAGGTAAGACATGGCAAGCTTTTTGATTTTGCAAAGCTGTGGCATATGCTTTTTGATCCGCAGATAGGAATTACTTTTTTAGTTTCACTATTTTATTTTTTCGCTTTTGCATGCGCGATTATTTATGGTTTCCAGCCATTTGCTATAAAAGTGATTGGAATAACAAGTCAACAAAATGCAATTCTTTTTACTCTTTTTGGCGCAGTAGGCTTAATTTCGCAGATATTTGTTGTTCACAGATTCTCAAAATATTTTGGAGTGAAAAAATCATTTTCAATTTCTATTTTAGCTACAGCTGTAGCATTTTTGATTATGTTTGTAAGCCGGTCTATACCAGTTTTTGTCCTAGGATCGATTATTTTAGGAATAGCAAACGGAAATGTTCAGACATTAATACCTACCATTTTATCTGCCGAAACCGATCCAAAGTCGCAAGGATCTGTAATGGGATTAAATGCATCGTACCAGAGTATTGGATTTATTGTTGGTCCTATTGTTGGGGGAGTTTTGGCATCCATCGCTGTACCGCTTCCGCTTTTGGCAGGCGCGGTTTTGATTGCTTTTTGTTTTTGGTTATCTTTTCGTATGCTTCGACCTAACCTTGCCAAAGAATCCGCGTTTTAGTCCGATGAAAAAGGAAAAAATTATGGATGGTCGGGGAAGTCCGCAATCAGGGGATGATAAGATCATGAGAGTAAATCCTCATAAATTTTAGTATAATACAGAGGTTAATTATGAAGTTAAAAATTGGATTATTCTTGGTGACACTAGTTTTGTTAGCTTTTTTCTTAAGGCTTTATGGAGCTATTAGTGTTCCAGATATTCAATGTGCAAGACCTCATGTCACAACCTCTAAATCTCCTAAGCAGCTTAAAACCGCAGCGGATTTTTTTGAACTGGGAAATTATAATTACGAAATTGGCAAATGCCAAGAGGGGGTAGCAGATTATACTCGCGCAATTGAACTAAGGTTAAATTATACAGAAGCTTACAATAATCGCGCATATACAAACATGAGAATGAGAAATTATGCGGATGCGCTTCTTGATTTAGATAAAGCGATTTCTCTAAATCCAAATTATGTGAATGCTCTTATGAATAGGGGAGATATTCATAATTATTATTATCAAATAGATAGAAAAGCTGCTCTTGCAGATTATAATAAAGCAATCTCACTTGGTGCGAGGGATGACAAAAGCGCTTGTGGACACAAAGCCATGGCAGAAACCAATAATATAATCCCCCTAGCATTCTTAAGAATGTTCACAAACACGGCTTGTAGGTAAAAAATATCCTACCATAACCTCTAAAAATCTTTTGGAGAAGCTCGATGTACTGGTACAAGAGGAAAATACCGAGAATATTGCAGAAGATGCGCTAATGTACAGCACCATTTTCCAAAACGCCTCGTTTATATAGCAGTTCATGATATAATTTCTTCATTAATCTTTCGGTTGGAAATCATAGCGCATTTTTCCTGAAAAAATATTTTTTACATATTCTAATTTTTGTTCTTATTTATACCATAGGATGGATATATATTATCCATGCTTTTGTTGTTCCCAAAACAGAAAAAATTCAATCTCCAAAAGCGCAAACAGATATAACTTTACAAAATAAAAAGGTACAGCCGCAAAAAGCTGTTTTTTCCGCAGAGATTTCTCAAGCTCCTGAAGCAACGTCTGTTTTTCTCCCGCAAGAGTATTCAATAACGCTTGCTCCGCGGAGACAAATGTTTAATTTGAGCTGTGAATTTGCAGGAGCATCAGCAATAATTTACCATTTTACCAATAATCCTATATTTACCGTTGCCAATGAAGTAGAAGCAGAGAAAACATTAATTGCTCAAATAGGGACATCAAATAATCCCAATATTGGCATTAGAATGGGACAAACACAACCGGAAGATATGATTACCCTATACAATAACCTGAATAAAAACTTCGGTGGAGCTGATTATTATGGTGTACATGCACCACCTTTTATTGACGTCTTTACTTCATACAATCTCGCGGTTAAACCAATCGTACGAAGTGCTGCCTCTATTGAGAAAATAAAGAATGCTCTTTATGCTAGGCATTTGCTTATGGCATGGATTCAACTAGGGTATGGAAAGATCATTGATCAGCAGTTTGGTTATGGAGCCGCCTCTATTGTAAAAGGGGAGCATAGTATTGTTATAACAGGGTACAACGAACAGGGCGTATTCGTGATGGATCCAGCGCTTGCGGCAACACGCCATATAATGTTTTCTGATTTGTTAGCAGCAATGCAAGCGTTTCCTGTGCCAATTCTTGAAGTCTATCCATCAACAGGGACTGATGTGTTGCATTCATCTTTTGACCCAACATTTAGAATTGATGCATTGACTGGTCTTGATAGGTCGGTACTTAAGATAATTGTGCAAAATGCGCATGCGGGAATTGGAGCAGGATCTACTCTTGCAGGTATTTTAACTGACTTTGGATATTCAGTTGTTGGAGTTCACAATGCAACAGGTATTCGGGACAATGTGTCCATTTCCATTAAGCCGTCAGTAAGCGATTATACGCCATTATTGAAAAGAGATTTGTCGCTCGCGTCATACAATATAGCAAGTGTTGCTGCTGATCTTTCAAAAGACAGTCCATATGATGTGGTGATTACAATTGGGCAGTAAACTTCTTCACCCTTTTCCTGAAATGTGTTGAATAACTGATGGCGCCATTTGATCAAAATTATGTCCAGCTTGCGGAACAAAAATGTCAGTATGGGATGTTCTTGGTGAAATTACGTCGTCTTTCTCTCCAGTTAATACTGTTGCTGTTTCAAGTTGTCTTTTAGTAACAAGACCCATCTGATTTAAATTTCTCCAGTTAGCATATAAAGGTTTACCTATTAGTAAATGTAGGTTTCTCTTAATGTATCTCATAAGACCAAGTTTATCATCAGATTGTGGTTGAGTTGTTTTTTCCCCCACAGCATTTTTTACTCTTTTAGCCATCGCTTGTGCCCGGATCTTGAGAATTGTTCGTGGCGGGTAAGAAGGGGCAACAAGCAATATATGTTCTCTTGGTAACCCAATTGCTATTCCAGTATCTGCAGCTAAGGCACAACCTGTAGAAAATCCAATAACATACGTATTTGCATCAGCAAGCTTTTCTTTGATTTCGCCTTGTAATGACGCTACGTATTCACTTAAACTTTGTCCATATTGATGAATGCTAACTGTCCAAACATCATTTCCATAAGCGGTAAACTGATCTAGCGTAGTGTCTAATGGTAATGCTCCTTTAATTGGGGGAATATAAATTACAACATTAGGATTTTCAGTTTGAGCTGATGCGATTTTTGTTAAAGTTACTAACTTTTGTTTTTGTTCCTTATCAGGGTTGTAGCCAACTAATTCCGACATATTATAGGATTATACCGGTCTAATAGTATAATTTCAAACTTACGAGATTATTTTTCTGTTATAATTAGCCTCATGAATCTAAGTGTTGGGATTGTTGGTTTACCGAATGTTGGAAAATCCACTTTGTTTAATGCGCTTTTAAAAAAGCAGCAGGCGTTTGTTGCGAATTATCCTTTTGCAACTATAGAACCTAATATTGGGATTGTGCCTGTTCCAGACAATCGACTTCAGAAACTCGCTGAAATTACAAAAGACGAGGAGAAAATGACAAGTTTACCTCCTGCAAAACCAGCAATGGTTCAATTCGTTGACATTGCGGGTTTGGTAAAAGGTGCAGCAGAAGGCGCTGGCTTAGGAAATAAATTTTTGTCACATATCCGGGAAGTTTCGGTTATTGCTCATGTTGTCAGGGCGTTTACAGACCCTTCGGCAAGCTCAGGGCAAGCTCCAATTATTCGAGAGGGAAGTAGTGATCCTAAATCAGATTACGATACTATTCAGACAGAATTGATTTTGGCAGATTTACAAACTCTTGAAAAAGCAACAAGTAACAAGAAGCAGGTAACAAGTAGTTCTTTAGTTCAAAAACTAACAGATTCTTTAAACAAAGGGATAGCGGCGAGAGATGTTCAATTATCAGAAGAAGAGAAAGAAGAGATAAAGCAGTTATTTTTCCTTACTTCAAAACCAGAGTTCGTTGTTCTGAATGCAAGCGAGGATCAAATTAGCCAATCAGCTAATCAACTAATCAACCAATTTTCCAATCAGCTTAATATAGATTCAAACAAGATGGTGTTAATCTCCGCGAAGATAGAAGCAGAACTTTCAGAATTGTCAGAAGAAGAGCAAAAACAATACCTTAAAGATTTAGGCTTGGAAGAATCAGGATTAGAAAGACTTATTCAAAAAGCTTACGAAACTTTAGGATTAATTTCGTTCCTCACTGCTGGTGAGAAGGAAGTTAGAGCTTGGACTATTCAAAAAGGAACAAAAGCAGTAGACGCGGCAGGGGTAATCCATACAGATTTTTCAAAAGCATTTATTAAAGCAGAAGTTGTTTCCTATAATGACTTTGTTCAGAACAACGGTTGGAAAGGTAGTAGGGAAGCGGGAAAAGCTAGGTTTGAAGGAAGAGATTATATTATGGAAGATGGAGATGTTGTGGAATTTAAGATTGGGAGTTAATTATTGATTGCCAAATTGCCTGACGAGTTCGTCTGAGGAGATCATTGCAATCTGCGCTGGTTTATAATTTCTTTGTACTTGTTGCCAAGTAGTATTATCTGCGACAAGTCCAGAAGCAATATGTAGTGAGGTGTCTGTAGCGAATCGTCGTGTCCCTGCGTCAGTAATATCAAATACGGTAAATCCAAATCTATCTGCAAGCCTTGCTAAATGAGACATACCGGCAAACGCTCCAATTGCTCGTGTTTGTCCCATTCCTTGATACCTTCTTGCTAATTCCTGTAGAGAACCAGTTGCCGATGTGATAAGAGCTCTTGAAAAGCTAATTAGGCTGTCATCTCTATTTCTCTATGTATTGCTCTTTCTAGAGCTTCTTGTTCTCTTGATGGTGTATTTTGAGGAATAAGGCTTTGAATGAAATCTATATAATTCCAGAAATCTAATAGCTCTCTTGCATTTTCAGGATCCCGCAAATACTCCATAATCTGAGCATCTGACAATGCAAACTCACTTCTTCTTTGACGTGGAGATTCGAATGATGGTCCTCTTTCCATATAAAAGTTGGCTAATTATATTATAGGACTATATTATTGTCAAATTAGGTTAAATTTTTAAATTTTTTGGGTTGACAATACTAGCAAAAATTGTTAAAATTTAATAAAATATGCAGTCTATAACTACAATCTCACTTCCTAAAAATTTAGCGCAAGAAGTAGAAAAACAGATTGAGGAAGGTAAGTTTACCTCAAGATCAGAATTTATTCGTTCGGCAGTTAAGGCTTATATCCTATTACAAAAGGGTCAACTTTCTTGGGAAATTCTTGCAACTCCTTTCAGAGCATATGCTAGGAAAAAAAAGTTAACAGAAAAAGATCTGTTAAAAGCGGTAGAGAAAGGTCGTAATCGTGGTCCAATCTCCTAGGGTAACAAATGATACTAATATTTGGCTTTCCGCTTTATACTTCTCTGGTAAACCAGCAGAAATAGTACGCTTAATTGAAGAACAAAAGATTACTTCTGTGACGTCCACTTTCATTCTAGAGGAGCTTAAGGAAAAGATGTTAATTGATTTTAATACGCCATCCTATGCAGCAAATGGCACTATTGCCTATATCTCTTCTATATCTGAATTTGTTCCTCTTAGAGGAATAAACTTTGGACTACGTGATCCTTCAGACAATAATATTTTGGAAACAGCGTTAACAGGAAAATGTAAATGGTTAATAACAGGTGATAAAGATTTACTAACAATGAAGAAATATAATGAAATACATATAGTACAACCAGCACAGTTCTTAACTGAATATCAAGTAAAATAACACTTGCCTTTTTAAGTAGGAGTGTGGTAGGATTAAGCCTACATGCGAATCTATCAATTAGTTTTAGTTGTTAAGCCGTCCTTATCCGAGAGCGAGCGTAAAAAATTACTTGAAAGCGTAAAAACTTGGTTAGGAGACATTAAAATAACAAAAACAGAAGAATGGGGACAAAAAGTTTTGGCATATCCTCTTAAAAAGGAAGAAGCAGGATATTTTGTTTCTTTAGCTTTAGAAGGTGAAAATGGAATTTCAGCCGAATTTGCAAAGAAAGTCCTTCAACAGGAAAATATCTTAAGACACTTAACAATAAGAACAAAATAATGGCTAGAAGTTTAAATAGAGTACAATTAATTGGCAATTTAACAAGAGATCCGGAACTCCGTTATACTCCAAGCGGAACAGCTGTTTGCTCTTTTAGTATTGCAACCAATAGAAGTTGGACAACTGATACAGGAGAAAAAAAAGAAGAAACAGAATTTCATAGGATTGTTTCTTGGAATAAGTTAGCAGAGCTTTGCAGTCAGTTTTTATTAAAGGGCCGCAAGGTTTATGTAGAAGGAAGATTGGTAACCAGAAGCTGGACATCTCAAGACGGACAGCAAAAAAACGCAACAGAAATAGTAATTGATGATATGATTCTACTTGACCAGAAAAGACCTGGAGAAGGAGTTCAATCTACACCTTCTGTTCAGTTTTCAAGTCAAGTTCGGGAATCAAAACCAGTAGCGCCAAAGCCTTCGGAAGGAAAAAAAGTGAATCCAAATCCAGAAGCAAAACAAGAGGAAAGTAAAAAACCAGAAGAAAATAGTGAAGTAGCGCCGGATGATATTCCATTCTAGTCTATGAAAAAAAGAGTTGTTAGACCAAGAAGAAAAATAATAGTACCTAAGAATTGTTCTTTTTGCAAAGATAAAAAAGAACCATGGTTTTCAGATACTGAAGTTTTAAGCCGTTTCCTTTCGGAAAGGGGAAAAATTATTGGTAAAGTTAGAAGCGGAGTTTGTACCAAACATCAAAGAAGATTAACTCTAGCAATCAAACATGCCCGACACCTTGCGCTCTTGCCTTTTGTCGCGCGAACATAATCCTCAAGTTCATTATGAGAGTTAAAAGTTTACAGATAGTGGTATTGCTGTTAATAGCAGGTTTAATAGGGTATTTTGTTGGCGTAAATAAGGTTTCATACGAATGGCGTGGATATAAGCCAGAAATCAGTGTAATAAATAAAGAACCCCCAGCCAATATCGGCAATGTTGATTTTTCTTTGTTTTGGAATGTATGGGAAAAATTGGGAACTTCTTATTACGATAAAAAGGTAATTGATCCTCAGAAACTCTTGAATGGCGCAATCTCCGGAATGGTTGCCTCGCTTGATGATCCTTACACAGTTTTTTTACCCCCAACTCAAAACTCTTCGTTTAAAAATGGGATGGCTGGAAAATTCGAAGGAATCGGAGCAGAACTTGGAATGAAAGGGAAACAAATTATAGTAGTTTCGCCACTTGATGGAAGTCCTGCGCAAAAAGCGGGAATTACAGCACAAGACGCGATATTGAAAGTTGATAATCAATCAACAGCCGGATGGACTCTCTCGCAAGCAGTTGATAAGATCCGTGGACAAAAAGGTACAGATGTTTCGCTTCTTGTGTTGCATAAATCCCAGGATAATCCTGCGACAATTAAAATAACCAGAGATACAATTACAATAAAAAGCGTAGATGGTTGGGTTAAAAAGGTAAAAGATATAGAAAAGATAAATATTTCCGACAAAAAATCCGTAGATGATGGAATTGCCTATATTCGGCTTTCTCAGTTTGGCGATAATACGAATCAAGAATGGTTAAATGTAATAAATAGACTGGATCTGGAAATTAAAAAACAAAACGCCAAGGGAGTAATTTTGGATTTACGAAATAATCCGGGCGGTTATTTGACAGACGCAACATTTGTGGCATCAGAATTTATTAAAGATGGCACGGTTGTTATTCAAGATAAAGGTAACGGTGACAAGACCATATTCTCAGTAAACAGAAAAGGTCTGCTAACAGATATTCCGGTTATTGTGTTAATTAATAAAGGTTCTGCCTCAGCCAGCGAGATTGTCGCAGGAGCACTAAAGGATCATAACAGAGCTAAATTAGTTGGTGAAACATCTTTTGGAAAAGGAACAATTCAACAAGCAGAAGATCTTGGTAATGGCGCAGGACTTCATGTAACTATTGCTAAATGGTTAACGCCTAAAGAAACATGGGTACATGGAAAAGGGCTAACTCCAGATATTTCAGTTGATCTTGACGAAAAAGATCCAGCACATGATACTCAACTTGAAAAAGCAATACAAGAATTGGTAAAGTGACAAGCGTCTAAACGCTAATTTATGAGACGATTAATTGTTTTAGTTGTCATTCTTATAGCTCTACTAACTCTTTTAAGTTCGGTTAGCAAAGAGGTTCCTTCTCTTTCTAATTTTTTCAAAAATCCTTCAGTTCAAACGCCTCTTGGTGGGGAAAAAGTAAAAGTAGTTACAGAAGAGTCGGTTGTTGTAGACGTTGTAAAAAGTGTTGGGCCTTCTGTAGTTACTGTTGCGGAAGAAGCAAAGCCCACTACGTTTTCTCCATTTGATTTCGGACCATTTTCATTTTTTGGACCTCCACAACAAGATCAAACACCTTCTGGTCCACAAAATATTGGTTCTGGATTTATAGTCTCATCTGACGGATTTATTGTTACAAATAAACACGTAGTGTCTGATACAAATACAAAATATACAGTTATTACGAGTGTAGATACAAAATATACAGTTCAAAAAGTATATAGAGATCCATTTAATGATGTTGCAATACTTAAAATTAACCCGTCAGATAATTCCGAAACATTAAAACCAATTGTGTTAGGAGACTCATCAAAACTTCAGGTTGGACAGTTTGCAATTGCAATTGGAACAGCTCTTGGAGAATTTAGAAATACAGTTACAACTGGTGTGGTTTCTGGCTTAGGTAGAGGAATAACAGCTGGCGGATCTTTTCAAAATGATGCAGAGCAATTGCAAAATGTAATCCAAACCGATGCGGCAATTAATCCTGGCAATAGTGGAGGACCACTTCTTAATTCTTCCGGACAAGTTATTGGTGTAAATGTAGCAGTGGCAAGTAGCGGACAGAATATTGGATTTGCCCTTCCAATCAATGTAATTAAAGACTCTCTTAAGAATTTCAATGAAACAGGACAATTCAATAGGCCATATTTAGGAGTAGGGTATAAAATGATTACCCGAGATGTTGCGATTTTAAATAATGTTCCCGAAGGAGCATATGTTCAGCAAGTTGCCTCAGGATCGGCGGCAGACCAGGCAGGAATAAAAAAGCGAGATATAATTACAAAAATTGACGGACAAAGAGTAGGCGGGACCACAGAATTGGGGAGTCTTATCGGAAAGAAAAAAGTAGGAGATACTGTTACTATTACATTTTGGAGAGACGGAAAGACCCAAGATGTAAAAATAACCCTCCAAACCGCTCCAAGCCAATAAACCTACCCTTTAGATCAATCTCAGTCGGCATAAAAAATACTTGATACTTAATACATAATACTGCATACTATTTTTGTGAGTGGGATTTTTTTTGAGATAACCATTATTATTTGCTTAGCTTCCTTTCTTTCGATTGTATTTCGCCTTTTCAAGCAACCAGCAATTTTTGCCTACATTTTAGCCGGAATAATTATTGGTCCTTTTGGACAACTACAGCTTCATAACGCAAATGTTTTAGGAGCAATGGGGGAGTTTGGAATTACCTTACTCTTGTTTTCTTTAGGACTTGAGCTAAAGCTTAAAGATCTTCGTTCGATTGGAGCGAGTGCTGTCATTATAGGTTTTGCGCAGATTTTAATTACATCTATTTTAGGCTATGAAGTCGCTAGATTATTGGGATTTTCCTCTTTAATTTCATTTTATATCGCAGCTAGTATTACATTCTCAAGTACCATCATTATTGTTAAGTTATTATCTGATAAAAAAGACATAAGCAGTCTGTATGGAAAATTATCAGTCGGAACATTAATTATTCAAGACTTAGTCGCGATATTTATCTTAATGCTTCTTTCCTTGTTTCATAAAGGAATTGCCCCATCAACAGTAGATATTTTATTAGTATTTGCCAAAGGTAGTTTGCTTTTTTTGTTCACAATTTTCGTAAGTGGTAATATCTTGCCAAAGATAACTTCCAAGATTGCTTCATCTCAAGAAACTTTATTCTTATTTAGTCTTGCATGGGTTTTTGGAATGTCCACTTTCGTTACGTCTGTTGCAAACTTTCCAATTGAAATAGGCGGTTTTTTAGCTGGTCTTGCTTTAGCCAATTCAACAGAAAATTGGCAAATTATCGCAAGGGTCAGAGCTCTTCGTGATTTTTTTATAACCATTTTCTTTGTGGTTATTGGAATGGGGCTCTCTTTTGCAAATATACAGGGCATTATTTATCCGCTAGTTTCCATACTTCTTTTTGTTATTATCGCAAAGCCAATGATTATGATTATTATCATGAGTTTTCTTGGGTATCGCAGGCGAGTTTCTTTTCTAACAGGTCTCAATATGGGACAAATTTCAGAGTTTAGCTTAATTATTGTTTTTGCCGCTAACCGCGTTGGTCATATAGGAGGAGACGTTGTTTCATTAGTAACAATGGTTGGATTAATATCTTTTATTATTTCGACTTATATAATTACCAAAAGCAACCCTCTTTACAATCTATTAGGTAGATTTTTAACTCCTTTGGAAAGAATAAACACCAAGGGAAAGGGAGAACAGACTATTAACGAAGACCTATCTAAGCTTACAGATCATGTTGTTCTAATTGGGGTTCACAGGGTGGGAAAGAGTATCCTTGAGGCTTTGGAGGAAGAAGGCAAAAAAGTTGTGGTTGTAGATTTTGACCCGGATGTAATTAGAGATCTAAAATCAGAAATTTTAAGTGTGTTTGGAGACATTGCAGATACAGATATTCAAGAAAGAGTAGGGCTTAAAAGGGCAAAGGTTATTATTTCAACAGTTCCAGATATAGAGGATAATTTGTTGCTCCTACAAAGCCTGAGTCATACAAAAAATGACATTAAGGTAGTTGTAGTTGCTTATAGTTTGGACGAAGCAAGGGAGTTATATAAAAATGGAGCACACTACGTTGTTCTTCCTCATTTAGCAGGTGGGAGGCATATTGCAAAATTAATTAAAGACAATAATCTTGGGAGTCTTGAGGCTTTAAAGGCAAAAGATTTAAAATATTTAGGCTGATTTTGCAGCTTCAACAACATCTTCTAAATTTCCTTCCATGATTCCCTCAAGATTACGCCAGGATTTACCAATGCGGTGATCTGTTAATCTATCTTGGGGAAAATTATAAGTTCTAATCTTTTCTGCTCTCATTCCGCGACCAACCTGGGTAGATTTAAGTGAGCTTATTTCTTTGTGTTGTTTTTCAATTTCCATTTCCCAAAGTTTTGCCCGCAACTGTTCCATTGCCAGCTCTCTATTTTGTCCTTGTGATCTTTCGCTTTGCGAAGTAACCACAATTCCTGAAGGTTTATGTTTTATTCTAACAGCAGTAGAAACCTTATTTACGTTTTTCCCGCCATTACCGCCGCTTCTATACGCCTCAAAGTCAATGTCTTCTGGGTTAATATGCAAGTCAATATCTTCAAGCTCTGGCAAGATAGAGACGGTTGCGGTTGAGGTATGAATTCGGCCTCTTTTTTCTGTTGTTGGGATACGTTGTACTCGGTGGACTCCTGCCTCGTATTTAAATACTCCAAAAGTTTGGTCCCCAATAATTTTTACAACATACTCATCTAAAGGTTCAATAGTATACCCTTTAAGCTGAGCAAACCTAACATACATTCGAAGGAGTTCTTCTGCCCATAATTTAGCTTCATCTCCTCCTGCTGCTCCTTTGATTTCAAGAATTAAGTTTCTTTCATCAAGAGACTCTTCAGTAGAAGATTTTCCTTGAGCCAAACTCTCTTCGAGTTGTTTTTTTTGTTCTTCAAGTTCAGTAAGCTCTTTTTGAGCAAGCTCAATTAGCTCTGAATCTTTTAAAAGAAGTTTGGTTTCCTCAATCCTAGCCTCAAGTTCAAGAAGCTGGACATATCTGTAGTCTTGCATCTATTGTTTTGCTTCAAGTAGCATTTCGCGAAGGGTTCGGGGCTGGCTATCTTTCTGCTTATTTTTTTGAGCTTGTTTTACTTTTTTAGACACATAAGTACCTATATTTTGCTGTTTTTGCTGGAATTTTTGAATTCTACTTGCAGAGTCAACGAAACGTTGTTCTCCAGTATAAAAAGGATGACATTTATTGCAAAGTTCAATGTGAATCTCTGGAATAGTTGAGCCAATAGTAAAACGATTACCACAGGCACAAATTACCTGAGTATCATAATATGTTGGATGGGTGTTTGCTTTCATGTAGTGTTATTATACCCAATCTCACCTAACAGCGCAAGTTGTGTGTATTTGAATATGCTAACCTAAATTAGGTATAATACCTCGTTATGGCTGTATCAGAGCGCGATGTTAAAATTTTTCAGAATGATCACAATGGGATTGTAGGTAAAGAAGTTCCAATTGGAAGTAAAGAGATAGAAGTTTTTCCTGACAAAGGTACGAGAAAAGAACAGGTACTTAATGGAATTAAGCAAGGACAAACGGTTCATGAGATTGCAGCAGTTACTGGATTTACTCCCAAACAAATAAGAAACGCTAGGGAAAAAGCAAGATTAAGAGGAGAACTTCCTTCCCCAACCATAGAGGAGACCTACGAAGCTCGGTCTAAGGCTCACATTGGTAAACCAGGTCCATGGGCAGGGAAGAAACTTTCCGCTGAAACAAGAGTAAAAATGACACAAGGACAACTTCGTAATGTAGAAAATCTAATTTTTCAGCGTAATTGTCTTCCAAGTCAGGGAATTGCAGAATGGTCTCGCTTAGCCCAAGTTATTGGACATTCACCAACAGAAGCAGAAATAGCCATATTTAAAAAAAGAGGCCAAACCCCTTTTGGAGTAATAGTTTATCTAGATAGGTTCGGGGAAAAATTCGCAGATGCAAAAGATTTTATCGAACAGATTATGCAAGATGAAAATAAGCAAAAGAAATCCCGTTCATATTCTTCTAATGGGCGTCTCAGGGCTGGTGAGGAGCTTGATTTAGAAGATTTGTACTTTAACGAAATGGGTTCGGTTCCGCTATTAACCTGGTTACAAGAAATTGATTATAGTTGGCAAATTGAGCAAGCAAGAAAAGCAATTTCAATTGCTATTTTGAGAAATAGAAAAAAATATGAAGCAGAACATGTTTTAGATCAAGCAAGAAAAAGACTCGCGGAAGCAAATGGTAGACTAGTAGTCTCTGTTGCTAAAAATTTTTTAGGCAGGGGATTTCCTCTTCTTGATTTAATTCAAGAAGGAAATATCGGTTTAATCAAAGCAGTTGATAAATTTGATTATCGAAGGAAATTAAGATTTTCTACATGTGCAACTTGGTGGATAAGACAAACTATTAATAGGGCAATTAATGATACATCGAGAACAATTCGTTTGCCAGTCAGTCAAGAGGGAGCCTTGGGCAGGATCGACAGGGCAAGATCTGCATTGGCTCAAGAGTTAGGTAGAGATCCAACATATTCAGAATTAGCACAAGAGGTAGGGATAGCAATAGGGGATTTTTCTGCATTAATGCAAGGATCAAGAAAGATAAAATCGCTTGATGATCCGATAGTAAGTGAGGATGGTGAGGTATTTCTTGATGACATAATTTCCGATGAGTTTGATCCAATAGAAGCGGCTGAAAGCTCCATGTTAATGACGCGATTAATAGAAGGGCTCGATTCCAGAGAGAAGCAAGTGGTGCTTTTGCATTTAGGAGGCTATGAATTTGAAAAAATAGCAAGACAGACGGGTTTAAAAACCAAACAGCATGCACATCTAATCTGGAAAGCTGCAATTGCAAAAATCAGACGCTCTAAAGCTGCGAGGGATCTTAAACCTTAGGATAAATCACTTTAACCTGTGAAATGGATGGTAGTGGATTCGGCCTTCGGCAATGTAAATTCCTAAAAATACTAAAAGTGAACCTATTAAATATGTTGGTGTTGGAATTTCTCCCAAAAGCGGAATTGCAATTGCAACTGCAATAATTGGGTCCAGATAAATAAAGATTCCAACTTCGGACGCTGGTAAATATTTTATTGACCAATGATAAAAAGAAAAAGCAACTGCCGAAGAAAATACAGCTCCAAAAACAATACCTATGATTCCATGTAGATTGATTTGTGATAGTAGGCCAAAAGTTTTCACTTCACCTAAGAAAAGCGGGGTAAAGGTTAGGGCGCCGATTATGAATGAATAGAATACAATTTTCAAAGGATCATATTTATCACATATCTTTTTAGCTATTAATAAATGTCCGATTGATCCAAATGTTGCCAGGATTAAAAAAAGATTACCTAGGGTTGACATAGTAAAACCCATTTTTATAATAGGCACTACGATAATTACCAAGACTCCCAAAAGTCCAATCAGGCCACCAATTAAAGTTTTTGTTCTTGGGTGTTCTTTTAAGAATAAAATAGAAAAGAAAATAATAAAAACAGGAGCAGAGCTGCCAATAATTGGCGCGTTAATGCTAACTGTGTCTTTAAGAGCAAAAAAGAAAAATGTAATGTTAATTGTAATGCCAAAAAAAGCCATGAGAAAAATCTTCATGAAATCTTTTTTCTCAACTTTTAAATCTCTATAAACAAACGGTAGAAGAAAAATAGCGGCAATACCAAAACGTAAAAACGCAAGAGTGAAAGGGTGAATTCCTTCTAAAGACCACTTAAAAATAGGGGAGGCAGCGCCCCAAATTGTATTGGCAATAATAAGGGCAAGAATCGCCTTTTGGGTCTTAGACAAGTTCATTAGACAGATCGTTTAATTTTATTTTCTTTTGTTCCCGAGTTTTCATATTTTTAAGTGTTATTAGGTCTTTTTCTTTTTCATCCGGACCAATAATAACAACATACGGAATTCCTTTTTGATCAGCGTATTTTAATTGTTTATCAATTTTTACATCTTTATCAAGATAAAGTTCTGTATTTATATTGTTCGAGCGCAGTCGAGAACTAATTTCAATCGATTTTTCTTCAAGTTCGGGTGAGAAAATAGTTACCAAAACTTGTGAAACTGTTTTTTGTGTAGGAAAAAGTCCTAATTCTTCCATTGCTTCTAAAGTTCGGTCAAAACCAATTGCAAATCCGGTTCCTGGAATATCTCTTCCAGAAACATTTGCAGTGAGTTTATCAAAACGTTCGCCTCCTAAAACAGATCCAGATTGGTATTCTGGAATTTCTACTTCCCATATTGGGCCGTCAGAATAAGCAAAAGATCTAGCAATTGTTGAGTCAAACTTGTACCAATCTTTTGGATATCCAAGTTTTTCAAGCATTGCAAAGATTGTTTTGATCGTATCATTTGGTTCAAGATTGGTGACTTTTTCCAAATACTCTTTTGCTTTTTCTTCTGATATTCCTTTTTTCTGCATGTCTGCAATAACGCCATCTGGACCAATTTTTTTAAGCTTATCAATAGCAACAATTGCCTCATACGGATAATCTTTAAGAAGTTTTCTGTCGTTAATTCGGACTATTGCTTTTTTAAACCCAAGTTCTTTGTAGATAGCAAGTGAAAGAGCAATTACTTCGGCATCAGCAATCGGGGAGGGAATACCCCAAATATCCGCATCGCATTGCAGAAACTCTCGGTATCTGCCTTTTTGTGGGTTTTCCGCCCGAAACGCTGGTTGAATTTGATATCTTTTAAATGGAATAGGTAGTTTGTCTTGATATTGGCCAACAACCCGGCAAGCAGGAACTGTTTGATCATATCTAAGGGCAACTTTTCTTCCTCCGGTATCTTCAAATTTAAAAAAGAGCTTTTCGTCTTCTCCAATCTGTCCTTTGAAAAGTTCTTCATATTCCAAAGTTGGAGTTTCTAAAGGATCATATCCCCATAATTCAAATACTCTACGGATTTTGTCACGCAAAAAATTCCGCTTGATTGCATCAACGGGCAAGAAGTCTCTGAATCCTTTTAAAGTTTGCGCTTTCATATTTTTATTATCATATCATTTTACTTAATAATATTGAAGCGTCAAGTGCTGTACGAATTGCTCGATCTGTTGCAGTTTTAGCCTCCTTCGTAATAATTTTAGATTCAGGAATATCAAACTTAAACTTTCCTTCCATTATTTCCTTTAATGGTTCAGGATTGGCATTTACTGCAAGTACCGCGCCTGTTTTTACTCCTCGCAAAAGTCCAATCAAAAATAGAGGAGCGCATTCCATCTCAGAACTCAAAAGCGGATAAGCCCAATTTTTCATCCTCTCGTTTAAGTAAATTGATCCCCACTGCTTAATGTTTTTTGACTGTCCGTAAAAAGCGTCATGGGTTCTATTTATACCAACATAATAACGAATGTTTAAATCTTTTGCACTTCTGGATAAGGCTTGTACGACGTCAATATCGGCAATTGCAGGGAATTCCGGTGGCAAATATTCCTTAGTTGTTCCTTCCTCGCGAATAGTCGCGGTTGGGATAATTATAGATCCTGGTTTTATTTCTTTTTTAAGAGCACCGCCACAGGTACCTACCCTTATTAATACTTTAGCACCAAGATTTATTGCTTCTTCCACAGCTATTGCAGTAGAAGGACTCCCAATGCCGGTTGATGTTGTTGTAATTTTTACACCTTTATAATATCCAGTGTAAGTTACAAACTCACGATAGGCAGCGACGAATTTTCCATTTTCAAGATATTTTTCGCCGATAAGCTTTGCCCGTGCTGGGTCACCTGGGAGTAAGAATATTTCTCCTATATCTTTTTTCAAGCAAGGGATGTGTGGTTGTAATTTCAAATTATCCACCTCCTTTCAGTTTATTTTGTAAAGTGTCAACTACCTGCAAAAATACTTGTTCATCTTCTACATAATCTCGTATGTATTTAGCTCTTACCATTTTGGATTTTTCCGATTCACCTATAAGAGTAGAAAGACTATTTACTGCAGGTATTCCTGTAATTCCTTGATATATAATAGGAGCTATAATGGACTTATATCCTTCGACTCCCGAATCTATTTTTGTCTTTTCTCTTCGTTGAAGAGGAGAAAGCATCATAAGCGATGCTCCAAACCATTCAAGTCCGCGCATAGGAAATGCTTGCTGAATAGTTTTTAGGGTTGATCCGGTTACAATAACATCATCGATTACTACAATGTTTTCTGCTTTTCGGTTTGCAACAGTTTCACGAAATACTGTTTTTTCTCCAAGCTCAACTCCTTCAACTACGCCACTAGCATTGACTTTTCTTTGCGTAGGGATTTCCACTATTCCCATTTCGCATATAGCATCTTGCATTAAGGTTTTGATAAACTTAGAACCTGTACCAGGAAAAACTAAGATTGTTTTGCGTTTGTTTAGGACTCTAAAAAGTGGTTCTAGTTTTTCTTTAAGAGAATATACTAGATTTTCTCCGTTATACATTTCAAGCCAGCCTTTACAAGCAAGCTGAAGCATTTCTAATTCGTCATTTATGCTAAAACCCATCTTAAACCATACATCATCTATTCCTAGACGAGTTGTTGATGTGTCAATCAGCTTAAGACTATCCAAATAAAGTGATGGAAAATCTCTTCTAAGCCTACCTGTTGTATCTGCTTCGAGTATGGCCATTTGATCTTTGTTAAACTCTTTTTTCATAATTTCCTTTCATGTTTTTGCCACTAAAAAACCGCCTTTCGGCGGTGTGTGCTTTTCAAAAATCTATTTTTTACGCACTAAAAATCACGCCGCCGCGAGGGGAGGCGTGATGATGTGTTTTTGTTTTTTGTTCCTTTGTTTTCATATTCACTGTTTTGATTCTACTTACCCTATCTAGCATTAACCTGTATCCGCCCATTCCTTTTGTAAGCCATTTACTAATCCGGGCGATAGTGGTTGAGCTCATGCCTGTTTGTTTTTCTATTTTTTTATATGGAACTTTTTGATCAAGCAAACGAGCAACTTTCCACCTATTTGTAAATTCTTGAATCTCTGCTTTGGTTAATAAATCTCTCAAAAACATCTTGCATTCCTCTTCATTTTTTAAAGAAAGAATTGCTTCATATAACGCTTTTGTATCTTTACTAACCAAATAATTCATGAATTCTTGATAGAATATATCACTTTATCGCAATAAAGTCAAGGGGGAATCTATGTTAGTAACTATGTATACTTTTGTTTTCTGAGGATTTTTTAGTATACCCTTCCATCCGTAATTGGTGTTTTCAACATCTTCTGCTTCAGCTTTATCAATGGGAACTGTTCTTGTTCTGTCAATGAAAGCAATAGAGCGAAGAACGTCTTCTGGAAGAGTATTAGCCCTGACCCCTTTATGCATTAATTCAACGATTTTAACCAAGCCCATATCGGGATCTCTTCCCATAACTGGCCAAGAATCTTGGATAAACAAATCATCATCTCCCAAAACTTTACCGCTGGAACTTCTTTGTGCTTGTTCCAATCTAAAGGCGGCATCTCCAAGAACTATATAGTCAGGAGGAATTTCTCGGTATTGTCTTCTACGGGTTGCAAATTGACTTGCTTCATAATGCATTTGCATAATTGACTTAGAGTCTTTGTATGCATCTTGTTTAGGTGGCATTTTAGATCCCGAATCTACACGTGGTTGTCTAGATTGTTGACCGAACAGCCTTTGCCAGGTTTCTTTTACTCCCATATGGAGTCAGACTATAATTCATTTCTTATCTTATGTCAATCATAATTTTCTAAAGTTCAATCAGTTTATTGGAAGAGTGAGTAAGAAGATGAGGACCGGAATAATCAATTACAACCAAATCTTCAATTCTTACTCCACCAAAACCTGGAATATAGATTCCTGGTTCAATAGAAAATACCATTCCGGGTTTTAGAATATCCTTTGAGTTCGGGCCGAGACGAGGTGCTTCATGAACTTCTATTCCAATTCCATGGCCCAGGGAATGGGGGATGGTTGGGTAACCACTTTTAACAATATATGTTCTTGAAATATCATCAACTCTTGAAGCTTTTATTCTTTCCGATTTAAGATTTATGATTGATGATTTATCACTTAATAACTCAATTGCACGAGATTGAGCATCGAGAACCGTTTGATATATTTTTTTCTGTTCATTTGTTGCTTTTCCAATAAAAACAGTCCGAGTCATGTCAGAACAGTAATTATTCAGTTTTACTCCAAAATCTAAGAGGATAATGTTTTCGGTTTTCAGTTTTCTGTCTTCGGGTTGGTGATGGGGGACTGATGAATTTTTTCCAAACGCGACAATTGGTTTAAAAGAAATATCAGCATTATTTTTCTTAATATAAGACTCAATTTCAAATACGAGTTTAAGTTCGGAAATTCCTGGTTTGATCTTTTTCAGTATGTGATTAAAAGTTCTATCACCTAATAAACATGCTTTTTCAATTAATGAAATTTCTTTTTCGTCTTTAATACTTCTAAGATTGTCTAAAGTTACGTTTTTTAGTTTAGGAAAAGATTTTTTTAAAAGAGAATATTCGTTAACAGTCAAATTGCTTGCTTCATATCCTAAGCAATTTACCTTATCTTTTTCAGAAATCTGCTTTAAGATATCTTGAAGTTTATTTTCCGATGAAATCTCCAAAAGTTTAAAATGCGGGATTTTCTCAACAACAGCCTCGCTGTATCGTCCGTCAGTAATAATATATTGATTATTTTTAGTGATAATTAAAAAAGCTTCCCTTTCAAAAATCGAAAAATTAGAAAAGTTGGTAAGATAAATAATGTTTGGAACAGACGAAATTAAAATTGCCTCAACTTTTTGTTTAGTCAGCAAAGTTCTAACTTTCAAAAGATGATTAGTCATTAGAGTTATCTTGTGATTGGGGTTAGTTTTTTTCCACTTCCGCTTGAGGTAATAGTCTTATCTTGATTTGGAAGAGCTTGTTCGGGAATTATAATTTCAGGATTTCTTGGAATATCTGGAAAAATAATTATTCTAGAGCCAATCATTCGTTTCGTACTTTTACCCACAGGGAAACTTACTGCGGTAACGCGTTGTCCTACTTTAGTTTTTGAAAAACCGGATCTTATTAGTCCTGAGTCTTTTGTGTAAGATAATGTTTTTGTAACATTTTCTACATCAACTGTAGTCAGAGTTTTATCTGTAGCAATTACAGTAACAGTAAAGTTTTCATTATCAACGCTGGAAACTGCTCCTGTAATAACCTTTGGCAATACAAGAAGGTCTACAAATCTCGCAAGAATTCTACGGGATTGCTTATTATAAAGTCCTAGAATTCCTACTTTTGAATCTTTAGTAATATCTGAAATTCCAAAAGATTCTTTAGCAGAAGGAGAGGAGAATTTGGTAAGTTCATCAACATCAATTAGCCTAAGGTTATCTTTAGAATCGGAAACAGTAATCTGTGTTCCTGAGACTTCACTTACTGTCCCAATTATTCCTCGGCGTTCTACTAATTTAAGTTGTGCAACAGTTGAGGCAATGCGATCTTTTAAACTACTTATTGTCGAGTCTGATTCAGTTGGTTTTACAGTCGGGGTCGGAGTAGCCGCGTTCACGGGAATAGTAAATAGCAGATGGTAAATAATAAATAGGACTAAGACTAAAATTATTTTTTTCATAATATTAGAAACTTTCTGTTGAGAATGTAACAACTCGGATTGCGTCTATTTCCTCTCCATTTGGAGAAATTGCTTTAACTAGAATTTGATTTTCCATGTTTTCAATAGTTACTGTTGTTGAAAAACTACCATTTTTTGCAGGGGTAATTACCTGGTCGCTAGCATTTGTAGTAATAAGTACGGTTGCATCTGGAGTTGTTTTTCCAGACACTGTTACAGTTTTTGAATCGACAACCTCCTCATCTTTAGGAGAATCAAGAGAAAGATATATAGACGAACTTGTTTTATTTTTTTCAATAGGTGGAGTGATTGTTATGGTTTTTGTTTTTGATGGGGGAATAACTTTTGTTGATTGGTAAAAATAAAATGCAATTCCTGCCACTAGTAATCCCAGAAGTATTGCAATAAATGATAAAACAACTTGCTCTTTTTTCATTTTGGGCGCTCCTATAATAATGTATAAATTTCCCCTTGTCAAGAAATTTTCCCTGTGATAGTATGGGTTGATGGAAATCCTACTTGTTTCTCCAGACTCTATAAAAATTAAAGGCAAATACGCAAGTGTAATAATTGATCCGCCTGTTGATGGCGCAAAAAATTCAGCAGACGCTGTTGTATTTATGCAGCAAGATAGAACTTCCACTATTAAAGTAGATGAACATAGATTAGTAATTGATGGAGCTGGGGAGTATGAGATCGGACAAATCAAAATTACAGGATTTCGATTTAAAGAGGGGAGAGCCTATGAGTTTAATGTTGATGGAATAAGCATTCTGTTGGTTTCAAGCGAGACATTAAAGAACGCTCAGGGAATTGGCAAGGATTACAAAATTGTAGTTGTAAAATCAGATTCAAATATTGACGCGTCAGCTATAACTGCTCTTGCTCCGCGAGTAACTGTTTTTTATGGGAAAAATGCGACAGTAAGCGCAAAAGAACTTGGAAAAGAACCGCAAGTAACATCAAAATATCAAATCACCTACGATAAATTGCCAGAAGAAATGGCAGTAGTTGTTTTGGAATAGTTTATGGCAGATCTAAAAGTCCCCCCTCATAATGAAGAAGCAGAGCAAAGTGTCCTTGGAGGAATTCTTCTTGATAAAGACGCAATTAGCCTTGTTTCCGAAGTCCTGTCGCCAAAGGATTTTTACAGCGATTTAAATGGGATGATTTATGACTCAATGCTTTCTTTGTATGATGAAAGTAATCCAATAGATATTGTCACTCTTACAACAAGATTAAAGAAAAAAAAGGTTTACGAAAAAGTTGGTGGAGCATATTTAAGCGAGTTAGTTAATTCGGTTCCTTCTGCTGTTAACATTGATAACTATGCTCAAATTATTAAGGAGTCATCGACAAAACGCGCTCTAATTAAAGCAGGAGTTAATCTTTCGACTTTGGGATTTTCAGAAGACGATATTAAATCTCTTCTTGATAAAGCAGAATCTGAAGTTTTTTCACTTTCTCAGGGACATAATATTCGTGGATTTATTGCAATTAAAGATTCATTGGCAGCAAGTTTTGATCGCATTGACGAGCTTCATAAAAAAGGAGCAGGTCTACGGGGAATTAAAACAGGCTTTGTTGATCTAGATACGATGCTTTCTGGTATGCAAAAATCAAACCTAATTATCCTAGCAGCTCGTCCAGGACAAGGAAAAACGGCAATGGCTGTTAATATTGCGCAAAACATAGCAGTTTTGGAAAAAGTACCAGTTGGAATATTTTCCTTAGAAATGAGCCAAGAAGAATTAGTTGACAGGTTTCTTATTGGACAAGCAGATGTTGATTCCTGGAGATTAAAAACAGGAAAGTTATCAGAAGAGGATTTTGCAAGATTGTCAGAAGCCATGGGGCAGCTAGCAGATGCGCCGATTTTTATTGATGACACACCGGGTTTATCTATTTCTGAGATGCGAACAAAAGCAAGAAGACTTCAGATGGAACATAATGTAGAAATTATAATTGTAGATTATTTGCAGTTAGTTGATCCGGGAAGAAGGTATGACAATCGGGTTCAAGAGGTCTCGATTGTTTCACAATCTCTTAAAAATCTTGCCCGCGAGTTAAAAATTCCTGTTTTGGCTCTTTCCCAACTTTCTCGCGCGGTTGAGCATAGGGGAGAGAAAAAGCCGCAACTTGCAGATCTTAGGGAGTCAGGCGCAATAGAGCAG
>OBEQ011158241.1_pt1 | contig 39373 bp, 35 predicted proteins | sample 1670901 | NCBI WGS metagenome assembly OBEQ01 (sample SAMEA104232315, study PRJEB22302) | groundwater metagenome | biome: forest; feature: aquifer; material: groundwater | place: USA | collected 2011-08-07 | depth 5.4 m | reverse complement strand
TCCGCGAGGGGCACGAGCCGGCCTGCGCCGGCGGGAGTCACTGAGACGGCAGCCACCGCGCCCGCCGCCAAGACCGCCTCGACACGTGCCGTCACAAGGCGGTCCTTAATCGGTTCAGCATAGATGCGCTGGAGGAGGGCGACGACCTCGCCCGGGGCCGCGGCCCCGACCGCGTCGAGCGGTTCCTGCGGGTTCTCGTAACGCGTTTGCAGCCCTTCGAGGTTGAGCACCCCCACCGCGCCGGCCGCGGACAACGTCGCGGCCATCTGGACGTCCATGACGCTATCCATGGCCGACGCGATGAAGGGAAGGGCAAAGCGGTGCGGCCCGACCGACCAGGAGAGGTCGACGTCCTGCGGATCGACCGTCGTCGACGCGGGGACGAGGGCCAGATCATCAAACCCGTACGTGCGGCGCGCGACTCGGGTCCGACCGATGAACTCCATCATGCGGGGGCCGATCGACCAGCTGGAGTTTGCGTCTGGATCGCCGGAGCCTGGCCGTAGACTTGCGTCTTCAGAACGCAGATGAAGGGCAAGTTGCGGTACCGGCCGGCATAATCGAGCCCGTAGCCCACGACGAACCGATCGGGAATCTCAAACCCGCGATAGTCAATGGGGACAAACCGGCGCCGTCGCGGGAGCTTGTCGAGCAACGCGCACACCTTCAGGCTTGCGGGGTACCGCGTCTTGAGGGTCTCCAGCAGGTAGTCCATCGTGAGCCCGGTGTCAATGATGTCATCGACCACGATGACATGCCGGCCCTCGATGGATTGATTGAGGTCTTTGAGGATCCGAACAACGCCCGAGCTATCGACCTGCTCCCCGTAGGAACTCGTCGCGATGAAATCGAGCTGGCAGGGGATCGAGATCTGGCGCAGCAAGTCGGAGGTAAACAAAACCGCCCCCGTCAGGATGGCGACCAGGAGCGGTTCTTTCCCAGCATAGTCCGTGCTGATCCTTTGGCCCAGCTCCCGGATTCGGGCCTTGAGCGCCTCCTCCGGGATGAGCACCTCGTCGATGTCATCCAGCAACGCCACGTCCTACCTCCGGGGAACTTGGCCTCATTATAGGAGGCGGCCCAAAGGGCTGTCAACCGAACGAACTTCAACCAACGAAGCGAATTGTTCGGAATTCGGGTCCAGTGCTTCGCACTCCCGAATCGAGCGGCACTTGTAACTGGTGGTCGACGCGGGCCGGTTAGGTCCCTAAGTGGGGACTGCCACCGGGCGGCTTCCGGGCTTGGTGAGTGGGACGCGAGTGCGACAGAGCGGACAGTCCGCCGGGAGGTAGAGATCGGCGCGCAGCTTCAGCAGCGCCTCAAACCGCACTCCGAACGTCGGCGGCTGCATGCTGCGATCCACCAGGGCCCCCATGCCGACGACGATCCCCTCCGCACGATCGACCAAGCGGTGGACTTCGTGGGTCGAGGCTCCCGTCGTGACCACATCCTCGACGATGAGCGTCCGCTCCCCCGGGCGGATCTGAAAGGAGCGCCGGAGGGCAAACAGCCCCTCGACGCGCTCCGCGAACAACGCGCGCACCCCCAGCGCGCGAGCGACCTCATGGGCCACGACCACCCCGCCCATGGCGGGGCCGATGACGACCTCGGGGCGCTCAAGTCGGAATCGGTCCGCGAGCGCGCCGCCGACCGCCGCAGCGAGAGCGGGATGCTGGAGGAGAAGCGCACACTGAATGTACTGCGAGCTGTGCATCCCAGAGCTGAGAACAAAATGCCCGCTGTGCAACGCGCCTGTCTGCGTGAGGAGCAACTCCAGGTCCACGGGTCTCGAGATCATTTCCCGACTCCGACACTCTCCATCTCCGCGAGCACCTGCTCGAGGGCGAGCGTGGGACTCGCCGCGGCAACAATCGGGCGACCAATGACCAGGTAGTCCGCACCCGCGCTCAGGGCTTCCGTCGGCGTGGCGATCCGTCGCTGATCATGGGGTTCACTCCCAGGCGGTCGGATCCCCGGGGCGACGACCACAAACCCATTCCCACAGTCGTGCTTGATCGCCGCCGCCTCTCGTGCGGACGCCACGACCCCGTCGAAGCCGCTCCGCAGCGCCAGCTGCGCCGCGCCGATGACGGTTTCGGTCGTGGTGCTGCCTTCGAGGCTCGTAAGCCGCGTCACCCCCAGCAGCCATGGACGCGCCCCAGGTTGTCGGCCCGCTCGCGCCCCTCCAGAGGCAAGCGCATCGGCGATAGCCCGAAGCCCTTGCACCGACCCCGCGAGGTGAACTGTCACCATTGCGACCCCCAACCGCGCCGCCGCGGCGACCGCACGAGCCACGGTGGTCGGGATATCGTGATATTTCAAGTCGAGGAACACCCGCCCCCCGTGCGACTGCACCATCGCCACCGCCTCAGGGCCGGCCGCGGTGAACAGTTCTGATCCGACTTTGAACCAGGACACGGTCGGCCGAAGGGCCTGCGTCATCCGCTCCGCGGCCGCCAGCGTCGGGAGATCGAGCGCGACGATGAGCCGATCTCTCACGGGGAGCGCCGGTTCGCGGAACCGCTCGCCCCGAGGGAATGAGACCGCCGTCCGCCCAACCGCCACGGCGACCGCGGGTCGGGCGTGCGACCGATCGGCCACCGACGTAGGATCATCTGTGTTCATGCATCACCCCTGTGGGCTGCTGCGTCGAGGGCACCTACAAGTTGTCGCAGATCAGCGACTCCATGATCGAGCATGTACTGCCGTACCCCATCGTGCAGTTCAGTCGCGATTCGAGGCCGATCGATGGCGGCCGAGCCGATGGCGACCGCGCTCGCCCCGGCGAGGAGAAACTCCACCACGTCATCGGCGGTCGCGATCCCTCCCAACCCGATCACCGGCAGGTGGCAGGTCTGCGCGACCTGCCAGACCATGCGCACCGCAATCGGCTTGATCGCCGGACCGGACAACCCACCCGTCGGCGTGCCCAATTTCGGGCGACGGGTCTGCACGTCGATCGCCATCCCCATCACCGTATTGATGAGCGCGAGCGCGTCCGCGCCGGCATCTTCCGCCGCGCGGGCGATAACGCGGATATCGGTGACGTTGGGGGTCAACTTGACAACCAATGGCAACCGGCTGATCTCCCGCACACTGTGCACCAGTTCGTAGGTCATGTGCGGATCAACCCCGAACGCGAGCCCGCGCATCACGTTGGGACAGGAGACGTTGAGCTCCAGGCCCGCAATCGCCGACTCCGCACTCAGCCATTCCGCAAGGGTCCGGAATTCTTGCAGGGTCTCCCCAGCTAGGCTGACAATAATGGGCACACCGAGGGTCCGCAGGAACGGCAGCTCTTTCGTAAGGAACACCGCGAGCCCGTGGTTGGCGAGGCCGACGGAATTCAACCATCCGGCTTCGGTGGGCACCACCTGGGGACGTGGATTGCCCCCCCGCGGCTCCACGGTGACCGACTTCGTGACGAACCCTGCAAACGCCCGTAGATCGAGCACCGACTGGAGTTCTCGCCCGAACCCTAGTGGCCCCGAGGCCGACAGGATGGGGTGCGCGAACCTGATGCCGGCGATCTCGACCGTCAACGATGGGAGCGCCACGGGTGGTGGCGCCTCGCCCGCGCGGACGGAGGCCGGCGCGTTGAGAGGAACAACCCGACTCATGAGAGCGCCTCCACCGGCAGCTCACTGAACTTGATCTGCCCCCCCACGAGTGTGAGGACGGCTTTGCCCCGCAACGACCACCCCTCAAACGGCGTGTTGCGGGACTTCGACGCGAAGGTCTGCACGTCCACAGTCCACTGGCGGCGCAGATCGATCAGCACAATGTCCGCTGGGGCTCCAACCGCCAGTCGACCTCCGCGAACGCCCAAGATGGCGGCCGGCGTGGTGCTCATCGCCTGCAAGGCGCGCGCCAAGGGCAGGACGCCTTCTCCAACAAGTGCCGTCAGCACGACCCCGAGCGCGGTCTCAAGCCCGATCACCCCAAAGGGCGCCTGATCGAACTCGACCAGCTTTTCCTCGACAGCGTGGGGGGCGTGATCGGTCGCGATGACATCGATGGTCCCGTCGACCAACCCGGCGCGGAGTGCAACGATATCATCAGCCGAGCGCAACGGGGGATTCATCTTCGAATTCCCGTCATAGCCCTGGACGGCTTCGTCGGTGAGGACCAGATGGTGAGGGGTCACCTCGGCGGTTACCCTCATGCCGCGCGCTTTGGCCTCGCGGATCATCCGGACGCTCCCGGCGGTGCTCACATGGGCAATGTGCAACCGCGCCCCGGTCGCTTCCGCCAGCAGGAGGTCTCGTGCGACGATAACTTCTTCCGCCGCCGAGGGAATCCCGCGGAGGCCGAGGGTGGTGGACCACAGTCCCTCATGCATGACCCCGCCGTCAGTGAGCTGGCGATCTTCGCAGTGCTCAATGATGGGAAGATCTGCCTCCCTCGCGTATCGCATGGCCTGTTGGAGGAGCCTCGCGTTGGCCACGGCCGCGCCATCGTCGGACAGCCCGACGACGCCGCTCGTGGCGAGACTGCCGATGGGCGCAAGGGCTTGCCCCGCGAGGCCTTGGGTGATCGCCCCGATCGCGTAGACTCGGCACACGCCGACCGCCTGCGCGCGGCTGCGGATGTACTCGACGACGGTGGGGTGGTCGATGGGCGGCGCGGTGTTGGGCATGCACGCAATCGTCGTCACGCCCCCCCGGACCGCGGCCATGGTCCCACTCCTTAGATCTTCCTTATGCGTCTGCCCGGGATCGCGAAGGTGGACATGCATATCGACCAACCCCGGAGCAACGAGCAGACCGGTCGCATCCACCACTTGGTGGCCTCGGCCGTCCACGCGCGGGGCTATGGCGGCGACAACGCCCTCGTCCACCAACAAGTCCGCCTCCACCACCGTGCCAGAGCCGGGATCGATGATTTCCCCCCCACGGATGAGAATGCCCATGTGTCGCGCTATCGCTCCGAGCCCGTATTAATGTACATTTGCCGGTACCGCCGAGGTCAAGGGGGTCTCCCGCCGGTCAGCCTCCTGCGAGCGGGACGGCACCTCGTTGAGCACCCACTGCAACGCAGCCATGCGCACCGCGATTCCGTTCGCGACTTGGCGGAGCAGGGCCGACTGCGGCCCATACGCCACCGCAGCATCGAGCTCGACCCCCAGATTCACTGGCCCCGGATGCAGGACGATCACCTCTGGAGGCAGCTGGACGAGCACGTCGGAGGTGATCTTGTAGTCCCGCGCGTACTCGGCCAACGATGCCACATCCCCGCCCCGCTGGCGCTCGCACTGCATGCGCAGCGCCATCACGACATCGACGCCGTCGAGCCCTTGGCGGAGCGAGGACACGGTCTCTACCCCAAGCGCCTGCATACCGGCTGGGAGCAATGTGGGCGGGCCCACGAACGTGACCTGTGCCCCCAGCTTCGAAAACCCCCATAGTGCAGAGCGTGCCACCCGCGAGTGCATGATGTCGCCGACAATCGCCACGCGCAATCCTGCAATTCGTCCTCTCAACTGACGGACGGTCAGCACATCGATGAGCCCCTGCGTCGGATGTTCGTGCATCCCATCGCCCGCGTTGATGATCCCGCAGCCCACGGTCCGCGCCAGCAGGTCGCACGCGCCGGCCGACGGGTGTCGGAGAACGATCACCTCTCCTCCGAGGGCTTCAAGCGTCCGCCCCGTGTCGACCAGCGACTCACCCTTCCTGACACTACTGTGGTCGACATCGCAGCGCACGACCTCGGCCCCGAGCCGGCGCCCGGCGATCTCGAACGCGAGTTCCGTCCGCGTGCTTGGCTCGTAGAACAGCGTGACGACCGTCCTCCCACGGAGCGACTGGCGCGTGGCCGCCGCGTCGCGGTCTCCAGCGACAAAGGCGTCGGCGTCATCGAGCAGTTGTTGAATCGCGCTGATCTCCAGTTCCCGTAGCCCGAGCAGGTGTCGCTCCCGCATCAGTCACCTCCATCCACGAAGGAAGGGGCTGAGGGAACGACGCTGGGACGCGCGCGGCACCTGCTGGCCCACCGAAAATCAAGAGCGGGCAGTGGGATCATCGCCCACTGCCCGCTCCAATCAACATGCCGACGGTTCGCGTCGCCTGTACCGATTCGTCCTTCGCTCATTGAGAGCCCCTTACCGGCCTCACGGGACCGGTTTCAAGGTCGATCTATCGATAGAACTCTACCACAGCACCCACGACCCTGTCAAAAGCCCTACCGGAGATCCCGCACGGGTCAATGCACGACCCCCGCCACATTCGCGGGCGCACGGGGCCGATTTCGCGCCGCGGCAAGCCGCGGTACTGCCGCCTTCTTTACGATCGTCCAGACCTTCCCGTCCCACTTGACGAGGTCCCCCACTTTGACCTCTTGATAGAAATATCCAGGGACATCGTATTCGGTGCCGAGGATCGTGATCGTATACGCTGCGCTTGTTCGATCGACAAACTTCGCTTCGACCCACCCAACGACGGCGGCGTCCCCAGGGGAGCCCCCACACGAAGGAAGGATTTGGGCAAACGAACTCAACACGGCGACGAGAAACACAGCCTTAAGCATGGAGGTCTCCGCCACTCATAGTTCCCCGCGCAGGGAGGATTCCCTGCCCTCTTCCGCTCCCTCAGCCTCATCGAGACCTGCACGAACTGAGAGGGCGGCAGCCATCCGGGCGGGGTCGTACTGATTCTGGACACAAACGCCCCCCGGCCATATCTGCCGGGGGGCGTTTGGTTTTTGCGGTCTAGTACGAGTAGGTTAGCTGGATCCGATAGAAGTTAAAGTTATCGGTGGCTGCCCCTACGTTCGAGCGGAACCACCTGGCGCCGATGCTCGTTCGAGTCGCCAGATTGTAGTCGAGTGCTACATAATACTCGATCAGAGCGGGCGTTCCGAGGGCCTTCGAGTTGCCGCTCTCATAGGAGAACGTACCCGAGAGGTCTGGGGTGAACTTCAGATTCAGCAACACGGCAAACCCGTTGAAGCTCCAGCCGAGTTGCTGGAAGACCTCGGTGGTCGCGCCCGTGTAGATCGGCGCAGGTGCGACCGTTGGCAGGTCGGCACCGTAGTTCTTATACTGGACCCCGAGCTTCGGAGAGAAAGTCGTCATGCCCGTGAGCGAGCCCAGGTCGAAGTTCAACCACGCGGTATACGCCTGCGAGCTGGCGGAAACTCCTGTCGCGAGGTTGCCCGTGAAGGATGCGTACGCGGCGCCAATGCCGACCCCAGGAATGATGGTCCCATTCGCGTCGACCGACCAGCCGGTATCAGACGTATTCTGATTCGGTGCGACAGCCGACCCGTTCCGCTGTTGGGACACGGCGGAGAGTCGCAAAGTCCAACCGGGAATGAGGTTGGTGCTCACGCTGCCGGTATAGAACGTGTTCGCTCCTGCTTCGGGTTCGCCGACGGGGCTAACCCCCTTGGAGGGAGTCCCAGCCCACCCGCCGACTTCCCAATTCATCCCGCCGAAGGAGCCCTTGACCCGCAGCCCATCGATCATGCCGGTGTTCCCGACGTCTGCTGGATCGAAGAGCAACCCGTAGTCACTGAGCCCCACGGGCGCGAGGGTGTAGAGCTGCCGGCCGAGCCGCCAACCAACTCCATAAAGCGGATCGAGGTCGACGTAGGCGTTATCGAACCCGACCAAGGTATAACCGCTATTGGAGGTACCAAAAACGAACTGGGAACTTCCCCCCCCGATGTTAGAACCAGTGGCAAAAGCAGAACCACTCCCCGCGGGGTTGTGGACGTTTGTCGTGATCAGTCGGGTGGTTGCTCGAACGTTGGGCGCCACCTGGCCGGTGAAGGTCAGGCGGGCTCGGTAAACCGCTTGGGCGGCGGCGTCCTGAACGCGCCCGCCGCTGGTCGCGGTACTGAGAACCGTCCCGAAGCTGTAGCGGAACCGCAAGTCGCCCGTGATCCGGACGTTGGAGAGTCGAGCGCGGATCGCGGCGAGCTCTTCCTCGACTGCGGTCACGCGCACACCCTGTGCGGCCAGCTCAGCGCGGAACTCATTGACCAGCCGCTGCACTGCCGCAAGGTCCGCCGCGCTCACCCCTGGCGGAGGTGCGGGTGCTGCTGCAGGGATCTTGATGGCTTCGATCCGCGCCAGGATCCTGGCCACGACCATCGCCATCTCGTATCGGGTCATCGCCCGGTCGCCCTTGAAGGTACCATCGGGGTAGCCCTCGATGATGCCTTTGGCAGCCAACTCGGCGACGGCATCAAATGCGAAGATGTCCGTCGGCACGTCAGCAAACGGCTGCGCTTGGGCCCGGGGGATGTAGATTGTGAAAACGAGCGCTGCAATTACAACTAGCGCCACTTTCTTCATTCTGTCAGTCCCCCTTCGTTAATCTCCGAGCCTCCGGCCACGAGGGCCTCTAGATGAGTGTGCGTGTTTCCTCACCCTTCGCCCTTCTCGACCTGAGCCCGGTGTCTCCAACCATCCTGGCGCGGGCATCCCGTCGCGTCGACTCACCTCCCCCCTCCCGCCCTCACGCCTCCCCGGAGAGGAAACCCCTCTCATGGATGGCGGATGACTCTTCCACATGCCTGCTGGTGCTTCTCAGAGCTTGGTCGCAAAACATCGCACACGAACACGCTAATGGGAGCGAACCCGCTCTCTCAGGCGAATTCCACCCTTTTTTGCTATCTTGTTCAGGTTTTCGTCAATTTCATGCGCTTTCCGCCGCGTAGGAACTATACTCTTAAGTCTCGCCAGAATCCTCCCTGCTTTTGGAGGTTTTTTCGAGGTTTTTGCCGCCTCGCGCTGCACCAAATTCGGCCCAGTACCGTTCCATAAGCACGATCGCCGCATAGTCATCGTAGGGCTCGGGCGGGTGCTGCATCGATCGCGGCAACAGTCGTCGCCACCCCTGGGGGGGATGGTCCTGAAAGTATCGAACCCGGGCTTCCAACGTGGTCCCTGCTTCGGGGGCGGCCACGACCGGCACGCCTGGGAAGCGGCCGCTCAGTTCCTGGAAGAGGTCGCGACCGCCGGTGCGGTTCCCGAGGATGATCCGCTCGGGCGCAAAGTCCGCGACCCAAGTCCTGACCGTCTCGACGACGACAGACGTGCCCACGACGGCTCGCTTAAGAATTTTTCCTGTCTCGCCGACCGCCAAACCGGATTTCATTCGCCCAGGATCAACCGCCAACACGCGCATAGACCCAGAGGTACTCCCTTCTGTGGACCTCAAGCCACGATCCATCCGGCGAAGCAACTCTGGGCGCTACCGGCCGCTCGGACATCCTGGACTCCTGCCCCCCCCGCTCGCGCACTCGCGAAGAGCGCGGATCAGACCTCCAGGCGGCAGCCGGTCACGGCCGGCTGAGGCTCCCCACGGCGCGAGGCGCCTCTCGCACGCTGGCAACATACCGTTCGACCGCGGCAAAGCTCCCGAAGAGCACGGCGCTATAGAAGAGGTCCCCCAGGACTGTGTTCCGGAGAAATGGCAAGCCCGCCACGTAAGCCGCCAGCAGGCCAGCCCCCGTCTTCGGATACATCGCACCTGACGCCCACACGGCAAAATTCGTGACGAGGAAGAAACTCACGGAGCTGGCACCTACGGCCGCTACGAGGGTGGCGAGGCTCTTTCGCGTCCGCAGCCAGCACCCGATGCCGACGATGAGCACGAAGCTCAGGTAGATGACGGGGGCGAGCGGATGCCATCCGATGATGAGGTCGCTTACCACCATCGCGCCCACCGGGACGAGGACTGCTTGCCAGATGGTGGGCGCATACGCGCCCCCGAAGAGCGCCATCGCCGCAATCGGCGTGAAGTTCGGAGGATGCGGAATCACCCGCGCGGCCGCAGCCACAAGAATGATGGTGATCAGCACCACTAGACGTGCACTCTTCATCTCGCCTCACGCTCCTTTGGAGACGATTCGACCGCGGAGGATCTGCAACGGCACGGAGGCGGAAGCGTCCGCTTCCTCTCGCGTCCTCCGCATAGAAAACATTGGGACGCTCCCGGGGTGTATCCTTTCTCGCCTAACGCACCGTCCTGCTCGCTCCTGCCGTCGGACGCGCCGGCACCTCACCGAAGAACAAAACGAACCGGGATGAGGGCCCACGCCTCAATCGACCGCCCGTCCAGCGTGGCGGGCATGAACCTCCAGTTCCTCGCCGCAGTCACGGCGGCCTGGTCCAATTCTGCGGAGCCAGACGAGGCAGTCACGTCGGCCCGATCAACTCGACCGTCGAGCGTGACGAGGAGGCGCAGCACGACTCGCCCCTCCGTCGCAACACTCCGCATGTGCGGCGACAGACTCGAGCGATCGAGAGACACCTGGTACCCACTCTCCGGGTACGCGAGCGCGGGATCAAGGAGGAGCACAGGCGGCCGCAGGACGGGTTCCTTCACCTGCGACGGGGTGGCCTGTGTCGACGGACTCGCAGCGTCGGGAGGAATCCCCAGACCCGCGTCGCCCGATGCATCGTTGTCGGATCCCAACGCGGACCGGTCAGTGGCGACGACATGCTCGCGGGAAAGATGAGGAGGTCGCGCCGCCTCGCCTTCCGGCTTTCCGTCGGACCGTTCCTGCCTGCGCGAACTCGACGAATCGATCGGAACTCCCGTCCGGCCGCCTTGCAGCCGCCTCCGGTGTGCGGGAGACCTCACCGGGACCACTGACAGACCTGTTGCATGGCGGGGCCCCTCGGCGACGCCCACAGCGGGCGGACCAGCCTGCCCGCTCTCCGAACCCGGCTCCGCCTCGCCTCCTTCGTCAATGGCTGAGGGAGCTGGCCGAAAGCTGCCCACAAATGGCGCGGGGCGATGCACCGCACGAGCCCACAGCCCCCATCCACCCACCAGCAGCACCAGGACAATCGACGAGACCAGCACTCGAGCAGACATCACTAAAACCTCTGCGTCGCGGTCACGAAAAAGGTTCGGCCGGGGACCGGGAACCCCTTTACCGCCTCATAGGGCTGGTCTAAGATGTTGTTCACCCCGGCGGTGATCGACCACCCGGACATGAGGGCCACCTGGTATCGGAGCCGAAGCTCGACGTACGGGGGCATTTGGACGGTGACCGGGAAATCTGTGTCCGACCGCGTCCCCACATATTCGCCGGTGAGGGCCACAAGCGACTCAGGCGTCAGTTGATGGGTCACGGCGAGGTGCGCCGTCACGTCAGGCACTCGGAGGAGGGGCGCCCCGTTCGTCTGATCGTAGGCTCGCTGCACCGTAACATCTACGGCAACGGTCCACCCTTCCCCCGCCGGCATGCGGAGGTCCCCTGTAATACCGCGAACGGCCGCGGCGCCAAGGTTTCGCGGGGGGCACGGGAAGCCGACGATCAGATCACGCGATTCGTTCCCAAAGACCGTGACCCCAAGCACTCCCCCCCCGACCGATCGTTCAAGCCCGACCTCGCCAGCCCACGCGTATTCTGGTCGGAGGTCGGGATTGGTGCACGTGGGGTAGTACAACTCGAGGAATGTCGGACCTCGGAAGGTTCTGCCGACCGCAGCCCGGAAGCGCGTTTCATCACTAATGTGGTAGACGACTCCCGCCCGAGGGTTGACGGCGGCGCCGTAGGCCGAGTGCGCGTCAACGCGCACCCCGATCGAGGTCAGCAACTGGGCCGAGAGCGCGGCATCGTACTGGAGGTAGCCCGCCCCGATGAGTGTCTCGCGCACGATTGGCGAACCGAACACCATCGCGTTGAGCGACTGCCGTTGCAGCTCGAGCCCGCCGGTGACCACATGCCCCGCGTCGAGGAGCCAGACGTGTTGGAGCTCTCCCCCGGCGAGCACAGACGTATAGACGCTGGATCCAAACGGACTGGAGAACGTGAGATGGTCCCCCAAGTAATACAGGCGCCCGGTCAGACCCACTTTGTCTTCTCGGCCCCAGCCGACTTGGGCGAGCGCGCGTTGCTCGGCTTGTCGATTCGTCGGCATCGGCGTCGCGATCCCCCCTGGGGTCCCTAGCGCTGCATCGAAATAGTGAATGGTCGCTCGTAGGGTCGGGGTGAATGTGGCGTTGGCCACGATGGTCGTTCCGCCGTAGTCACTGTTTGGCCGGTGCCCCTGAGTGCTGTCCGCCGTGAGGCCGATCTGCCAGGAGGGACCGGTCCCGCCCGAGCCGACCTGGACGTGGAAGGAGCGGTCTTGCAAACTCCCCCCGCTCACGAGCGCTTGCCCGCGGCGGTTGCGCGAAGTCACGATGTTGATCACGCCACCTACAGCTCCGCTCCCATAGGTCGCCGCGAACGGTCCACGGAGCACCTCAATCCGTTCGATGCCATCAGTGGAGATGGTGCTGAGGTCTGCTTGGCCCTGCGCGACGTTGTTGAGAGGCACCCCGTCAAGGAGGACTAAGACCTGCGTCGTAGTCGATCCGCGCACGCTCGGGAGCGCGAGGCTCCCCAGCGCCCCAGTCGGGCGCACGACGAGTTCCGGGACTAAGCGCAGGGCGTCAGCGACGGTGCGGACCCCGAGCCGATCCAGATCCGTGCGCGTGATCACGGTGACCGCCGCGGGCGAGGTCCCCAGGGGCTGGGGACGCTTCCCGGGCACCACGACCTCGGGCAACTCGAATGTCGGGGGTTCCTGCGCTCGCCCGGGCGAGGCGATACTCACTGCCAAAAACAACAACGCCCACACGCGCATCCTGCGTGTGGGTCCAAAAGTACTCATCCTGCCCACCTCCTCTATCGCGAAGGCGTGTGGCTATTTGGGTGCGGGCAGGTCTTCTGGCTCCCGGATCATCGGCTGCTCCGGCCTTCCCAAGCCTATGCTCAGTGGCCCTACCGAGGAGCAGCGCTCACCGGTTACAGCGGCGCGACCGCGCCGGATTTGCACCGGACTTCCCTCTTCGGTCCCGGTCCATCGACCGAGACCACCCGCACTAACGAAGTGGTCAGTTCCCCCTCACCCCTCCCCTCTCCTGCTTCAGCGTCTCTATAACGATGACGATGGCCCCGCAGCGATGTCATCCACCGCCCGCAGGCATGCTAGCGCCCCCCCACTTGGAACCCCGTGACGAGGGGTCCGACGGTGTAGACGTCACGGCTGGCGACGACGCGGACGCGGACAGGTCCGTGCGCCTGCTCCACCTTCGTGATCGCCGCGCGGTGCGCATCGATGTCCACTACGGTGTTCGGCAAGGCTGTGATGATCGTGAACGGTTGCGGGAGCACCTTCCCGCTCGCCTGCGTTGCCGCGACATCGGCGAGCCGGAGTAGCTCCCGCCCGATGACGTCGCGGGACTGGCGGCCATCGAGGATCTCATTCGCCAGGACGGTACCTGCCGCGTAGACTCGGTGGTTATCAAACAACTGCACAAACACCGGCAGCGGCTCTCCTCGCAGCGTGTTCTGGCTCGCGACCAGCCGGAGAACGGTCTCGGTATGCCGCTGCACGATGAGGTCGGTGATCGCGTCCCAGGTCGCATTCGGGGGCGAGAGGAGGATGCTCGCGCCGGTGCTGTCCGCCCCAATCCCGGTGGCTTGGGCGAGCGCCCCTGCACGATCGACGACCGCGAGCACGCGGACCCGGATCGTCTCCCTCGGGAGTCGTCCATCAATGACGTCGCGGAGAACTTCCTGGTTGTTGAGGTAGGCAATGTCCCCGACCGCGAGCTGTTTGAGCCGGGTCTGTTGTTTCTGGATCTCCGCTTCCAACCGGTGCGTCTCGGCTTCCAACCGCTGGCTCTCGCGAATGAATTCGTTGAGTCGGAAGAACGCATCCCGGGCCGCCCCAGAGATCACGAGGACCACGACCAAGGTGATCACGGTGATCACCATGCCGGTCGCGACCGTCACCACCTGCGCTGTGGACCGGGGGCGAAGGCCAAACAGCGAGAGCCGGCCACGGCCAATGTTCCGCCCCACGACATTCCCGATCAACGCGATTGCGCCGCTGAGGAGGATGAGCAGAGGGATGAGGACGAGACCCAATTCCATTCCTACCGCCTCCGGCGCAGCCGCCACAGCAACCGCGCAAAAGCCACGATCTCACCACTGGACAGTTTGCTCGTCCCCACCTGCCGGTCTACAAATCGGTACGGGATTTCGACGACCCGGCTGGCCGGATGGCGGGCGAGGACTTCTGTGAGGAGCTTGTATCCTTTGGCCGCGTAGGGTTGCCCGACCAGCAGCTCCCGCCGCGTGGCGAAGAACCCCGACAGGGGATCATACACCCGGAGCCCTAGCACCACCCGGGCTAGCGCCGTCGCCACTCGGCTGATGACCCGGCGGTACAACGGCCAATGCTCAACGCCGCCGCCAGGAACATACCGCGAGGCGATCGCAATGTCTGCCCCGTCGTCCATCGCGCGCAACAGGGCGGGGAGCTGTTCGGGCGGATGCGAGAGATCGGAGTCCATGACGGTGAGCAGGCCCCCGTGGGCGACGGCAGCGCCATCGAGGACGGCACTCGCGAGCCCGGACTTGCCGGGTCGGTGCACCACGAGGATGGGTAGCGGTCCCTCGCGGGCCATCTCATCGGCCAGCGCGCCCGTGCCATCTGGGGAGGCGTCGTCGACGACCACGACTTCGAGCTCCACGGTCCCCCGCAGCGCGCCCAGACGGGTGAGCAGCACCGGAAGTGCCGCTCGTTCATTGTAGGTGGGGATGATGACGGATACAAGGTTGGTCGGACGACCGCGCTCGGCGACCTGCGTCCGCGGCGGGGTGACGGGATCGTGGACTTGGGAGAGGGGGCGAGACCGCGGCGGCACGGAGTGGGTCAATTCACGCCTACCTCACTTCGAGGTCGACCCTGGTCGTGTTGGGTCCCATTTCAAGGGCGCGACGGGCGCGCGGTCGGGGGACAGGCCATCGGTCCGTTCTTCACCACCGCGATCATGCCATCGTGTTCGGCGAGGACCTGTCCTGCGGAGCCGATGATCTGGTGGGTCCAGGCCGTGAATTCCGATGTCGACGTCACGATGACGACCCTCGGGTGACCGCACAGGATCGCGGCCAGCACTTGGGGGTCCTCGACCCACTCCACTCGGTGATCTGCATAGTACATGAGGGTCTGTTGCGCGGCCAATCGCAGGCCCACGAGAACATCCCCTGGACGGAGTTCAGCACGAGCAGCGGCCGCAATCGTCCTGATCGGACGGTGCGCGTCGATGAGGGGAACCGTCCGAAAGACAAGCACGCCTCCCAACGCGACCATCGTGGCCGTGATGACGGCGAATGCGGCGAGCGGCCGCCGGAGGAGATAGCAGGCTGTCGCCGCCACCAACCCGACGAGGATCCCTCCGCCCACGATCAACAAGTGCGCTTGCAGGACCGCAAAATTCGCCGGGTAATGGGCGGCGCCAAACGCCCGCACGCCGAATGCGATCAGGACCACCATGACGAAGGTCCCAGCAAACCCCCCGTGGAGCGCGCGCTGCGCGCGCGCCTCCCCCGCTAGAGCGCGGTCCCAGGTCGCGGCGATCCCGAGCGCGGCAAACGGGTAGAGCGGGAGGACATAGTTCGGCAGCTTGGTGCCGGCGATGGAGTAGAAGACGACCGTGATCGTAACCCACACCAACACGAGGAAGCTTCCGTCCTCGCGGGTTCGCCTGAGGTGATCGGCGACCATCGCGACGAGGAAGGCGCTCCACGGGAACGCCCCCAACACCAAGATCGGCCCATAGTACCACCACGGGCCCGATTGGTTCTCTACCACCCCGACGAACCGCGTGATCGTATAGTACCCGATCACCGCGCGGACGAACGGCCACCCGTGCCGGATGGTCTCGACCACGTACCACGGCAGCGCGATCGCCCCGTAGGCGAGCAGCGCGGCGGGCCACGGAATCTCGCGGACGCGGCGGAGCTCGCCGCGGAGTCCCAGGTAGGCTCCCACCACCAACCCAGGCAACAGCGCCGCGATCGGGCCCTTGGTCAGTGTGCCGAGTCCCGTCCAGACGAACGCCCAGATGGCGAGGCGGGGATTCGACTCGCGCAGACTGCGGAGGAACGTATAGAAGGCGAGCAGCATGAACACCACGAGCACGATATCGAAAATCGCCAACCGAGCTTGGGCGAAATACTGAAACATCGTCATCAGGATGATGGCGCCCAGGACGCCGGTCCGCGCAGAGAAGAGCATTCGCCCGAGCAGATAGGTGACGAGCACGCCCACGACGCCAAAAATGGCCGACCACACGCGCGCAGAGAACTCGCTAAACCCCACAGCCCATCCCGTGACAGCCTCGAGCCACAGGTAGAGGGGCGGGTGCACAAACCAGGGGGCGCCGTTGATGTGGAGGGTGATGGGGTCTTTGGTCTGCAGGATCTCTCTGGCCCCCTGCGCGTAACGCGCCTCGTCTTGGTCCCACAGCGTCCCGGTCCCTAGCCCGCTGAAAAAGAGGACAGCCGCAGCGGCGAGGAGAACGGCGACGACGCGGACCTCCGGATGCCCCCCCCACGCGGCCACCCGCAGGCGCGGGCGTTCGGGCGACCTCTGGAGGGGGAGGACGCCGCCCGCGAACCGACTGCTCATCGATCGACGCGCCGAACGAGCAACCATGCCGCGCCCGCCAGGGTGAGGTTGGGGAGCCACGCCGCGGCGATGGGAGGAAGGCGACCGCTTTGGCCCAGCGTTAAGGTGATCGAGATCAGAATGTAGTACCCGACGAGGACGAGGATCGTCAACCCCAACCCCACCGAAGGCCCAGACCGATGCGGCCGGAGGCCGAGGGGAACAGCGAGGATGGCGAAGAGCAATGACGAGGCCGGGACGGCAATTTTCGAGTGCATCTCGACGAGGTAGCGGGTGACATTCTCTCCATTGCGTTGGAGGAGCCGGATGTACGCGCGGAGTTCTCGCACGCTCATGTCTGAGGTGGGCTTCTGCGGGATGCCGATCTCGCGCGGCGTGCGACGAAGTCCTACATCAAGGCGCGTGAACCGGGTCTCGACCGTGGTACCGCCACTGAAGAGGTACATCGTTCCGTTCTCGAACTCCCACCGACCGTCCACGTACCGCGCGCGGGTGGCGTCAATGACACGCCGGAGCTTCCCCCCTTCAAACTGGTTGACGACGATCCCTTCCATTTGGGCCTCGGCCCCTACATACCGTCGCACGAAGTAAACGGATTCGATACCGTCTTGCTCCTCCCTGAAGAGCACTCGGTCCACGCTCCGCGTCTCCCGGCCGACGACCCGGGCGAAGGCGAGCTCGTAGCGGTCCTCGGCTGGAGGAACGATACTCTCATTGAAGACCAGTGTAGCCACGGTGACCATTGCACCGACGATCGCCACCGAGCAAGCGATCCGGGCGAGGCTGATCCCTGCGGTGCGCATCGCCGTGATCTCCTGACCGTCGGAGAGTCGACTGATGGCCATGAGCGAGGCGAGCAGCATCGCCATGGGGAAGCTGAACGCGAGGAAATACGGGAGCCGATAGATCAGCAGCTCCAGCGCGACCAGAAAGGTGGCCCCCTCCTGGAGCACGAGCCGGGCCAGGAAGAACAGGTGGTTGACCATGAGGAACAGGGTGAAGATGGCCACCCCGAAGAGGAAGAGCCCCCGGAGGTGCCGCCAGAGGTAGCGATCCAGGAGGCCGAAGCTCATCGTGGGCCCTGCGATGCGCGCATCACAGGTTGAACCGTTCGCCCAGGAAGACCCGCCGGACTTCGGGGTGGGCGAGAATCTCTGAAGCCGTGCCCGCGACCAATGCGCGCCCCTGATGGAGGATGATCGCCCGGTTGGTGATCGCGAGCGTGTCGCGGACGTTGTGGTCGGTGATCACAATCCCTAGGCCACGCTCCCGCAAGTACCGAACGACATCCTGGATCTCCGTCACGGCCAGCGGATCGACGCCGGTAAACGGCTCGTCCAACAACACGTAGGCGGGCTCCATGGCGAGCACGCGCGCGATCTCGACGCGGCGCCGCTCGCCCCCCGACAGCGTCATCCCGAGTTGTGAGCGCAGCCGGCTCAACCCGAATTCCTCAAGCAGCCCGTTGAGCACATCCTTGCGCGCCCCCGGGTCCTTCCCGTTCGCTTCGAGGACAAGCGCGATGTTCTCTTCGACCGTCAGCCCGCGAAAAACGGACGGCTCTTGCGCGAGGTACCCGACGCCCCGGCGGGCGCGTTCGTGCACGGGCAAGGAGGTGAGCGGCACGCCATCGAGGGAGACTTCCCCCCGGTCAGAGCGCGTTAACCCGACCACCATGTAGAAGGTCGTCGTCTTCCCGGCACCGTTGGGGCCGAGCAACCCCACGATCCCCCCGCGCTCGACGTCAAACGACACGCCGTCAACGACCCGACGTGGCCCGTACGATTTCACGAGATCTTTCGCGACCAACATGCGCGGCGCACCCTCACGGGTTGGGGTAGACGACAACATGCGCGCCCCCAGTAGCTATGATCTGCTTGCGCTGGAGGTCAACGACGATCACTTCGGCTCGGAGTTCGTTGCGGCCCTGGCGCACGATCGCGCCCCCCGAGAGGGTGACAAGGTGCTGCGCCGCCTGCCAGACCAGGGTAGGAGCCGTGCCCTCCACGGTCTCTGCGGTGATGCGCACGGCTCCGTCGGCGGTAAGCTCGTCCCGGTCCAACTGTACCCCAATTCGATCGCCACTGATCGTCGCGTCGGGACTCTCCGCACGGGGGCGCCCTGTGGCGATCGCATGGTGCGCCTGCAGGTCGTAGGTCAACTCCGTTGCCGTCAACGTCACTGGACCGTGGGTGAGGCTCACGGCTCCGGTCGCCAGGGCTCGCTGCTGCTGGGACCACACCTCGAGGCGATCGGCCTGCAGCCGGACCGTCGGCGCCCCGCGTTCGACGACGGCGATGACTTCGCCCTCGGCGAGCAACCGTTCGTCCGCCAAGAAGACGACGACCGACGCAGCAGTGAGCGTGCGGTCCTCGTCCTCGACGCTGACGGGACCCGTGACAGTCAGCACCTGGCGTCGACTGTCAAAGGTCATCGCTGGCGCGCGTACCGTCATTGCTCTGCGCGTAACGACAACCGGATCCCCGCGCATCTGCCAGAGGCCGGTCTGGTCGTCGACCTCAAGGTAGGTCGCGTTGGTGACCACGATGGTCGGCGCACCCTGCGCGGCGATTGTAGGGGCGGGGCGCAGGAGGACCAGCAACGCGGCGATCGCTGCGAGTGATGTCCTAGTGCACAACGTTCCCCTCATCGCGTCACCTGGACCTTGATGTTACCGACAAACGTCGTCTGCTGCAGCGCCACGTCGGTGACAACCGTCTCCGCCGTGACGCTCATCCCGGGTTCAATCAGGTGGATCCCCCCGGACCCGGTCAGCCGCTGGCGGGCAGCATCCCACCGGACCTGGGGCGCGCGCAACATCCGGCGGCCGTCGGCCGTGCGACCCGAGACACCCCCAGTCAGTTCGACGTTGCGCGAGGCAAGAAACAGGATTCCCCGCGGCGCCTGGAAGGCGAACTGCGGAACGCCCCGTTGGTAGAGCTGGCCAACGATTTCGGTGAACGTTACCATGGTTTTCTCCCGATCCATCTGGACGGACTTCGCCTGGAACTCCCATAGCTTCTGGCCCGCCGGATCGACCCCGGTCAAGCGAGAGCCCTCGACCTGTACGAAGGGAATCGCAGCCTCGGGGGAGGTGGGCGATCTCGCGGCAGGCGGGGGAACAGGTTGGGAGGGCGGGGACGACCCATTCCACCACCAAACCCCGACCACCACGACCACGATCGCGGCCAAAACCACCATCCCCCCCGAGGCCGCTCGCCAGCGGTGTCGGGTCACCAGGTCTCCCAAACTCGTACGGATCGTCATGTGGCGGCATTGAACGGAACGCGTCGGGCATCGCCGAGGGCGCGGTAGACTTCATCGGCCGCTCGCGCGACAGCCCCAGGCTCGCCCAACTGCCGGACGACTGCCTGCAGCTCCGCCCGCACCCGATCCCACCGAGTCGGATCGGTGAGCAACCCGCCGACGGCGGCCGCGATTGCGTCGGGCGTCATCTGCGTCTGCAGGAGCTCCGGGACGATTTCTCGCCCGGCGAGGATATTCGGGAGCGCTACGTATCTGCCAGCCATGATCCGCCGAATGATGAGCGCACTCAGCCACGGGAGTCGGTAGACCGTCACCATCGGAATACCCAAGATGGCGGCTTCCAAAGTCGCTGACCCGCTTGCGACCACCAACACTCGGGCGACTGCCATGGCATCGTGGATCTCCACGACGATGTGGACCGGGAGTCTCGCCCGGCCGACGGCATCCTCAACCGGCCCGCGCAGGTGGGCTGCCGGCACGGGCACTACAAAGTGCAGCTCGGGCGTTGCCCGCGCCAGGAGCGCGGCGGAAGCGAGCAGGGTCGGCAGGTGGGCCCGGATCTCCTGCCCGCGGCTGCCTGGGAGCAGCCCGATGACGGGCGCCTTCGGGGGGATGCCAAACTGCGCGCGCGCCGTCGCGACGTCCCAACGCGGTCGCACAAGGTCGAGCCCGGGGTAGCCAATGAACCGGACATTTGCCCCTGCCGCTCGGTAGGCGTCTTCCTCGCGCCGCAGGACCGCGAGTAAGCGCATCCCCAGCGCCGCAATCCGTGCAGCACGATTCCCGCGCCGGACGGAGACCATGGGGGGGAAATAATACACGATCGGGACACTGGAACGCAGGCGCTTCGCGAGGGCGAGATTGAATCCGGGGAAGTCCACGAGCACGAGCACGCCGGGCCGACGGTGGCGGATTTCCTGCTCGACTTGCAAGAGCCACCGGAGGTAGCTGGGAGCGCGCAAGAACGGCTCCACGTACCCGATGACGCCCCACGTCGAACTGTCCAGAAAAGGGGTGACCCCCGCCTCGGCGAGATGGCTCCCCCCCACCCCATGGATGCGTACCGAAGGATCACGGCGGCGGAGCTCGCGGACCAAGTGCGCCGCTTGAATGTCGCCGGAGGTCTCCCCGGCAACAAGGAAGATCTCAGACGCGCCTGACCTCGGTGCATGAGGGGACCCACCATGCACGCTCAGCTCTCCTACGTCCGCGGCCCGACAGCGCCTGCGCTGAGCGCGACCGGCTCCACTCCTACGAGCGCGATCCCGGCAGCGTCAGCAGCGGCGATGGTTTGCTTGCGGTCGAGCAGCAGCGTGCGACCGGCCTCCAGGGCCAGCAGAGAGGCACGAGCGGTTTTGAGGACCTCGATGGTCTGCGTCCCAATGGTGGGGAGATCAAACCGCTCATCCTGGCTCGGTCGTGCCGCCTTGATTACCCGGACCCCGTCAACCAAGCTCCCAGCCCGCTGGATAGTCGCATCGGTCCCCTCAGCCGCCTCCACGGCCAAAATCACGCCACTTTTGACGGCGACCGTCTGCCCGACATCCAACGCCGCCACCGCACGGGCGACCGGCATCCCGAAGCGGATATCGGCCCACTCCGCCTCCGATGGCCCCCGCCGCGTGAGGACGCCCGCCTCGACTACCAACTCGCGGACGAACTCGAGGGGGCTGATCACCGTCACCCCGATCTGCGCGAGCAACTGCGCAAACAGAACCAGCACGGGCTGGTCGCGCCGGTCGCCAAGCCTCGCGAGCTCTTGGCCGAGAGCGGTATTACCGCTCCCAACTAACAGCGCGCGCGGGACGCCCCCGGCAAGGAGGACCCGGCGCACGTGATGAGTTTGCAGAATCGATCGGACCCCATCGAGTTCGCCGAATGTGGTGCGGTACGTGTAGTCGGCGATCCGGGAGGCCGACGGCTCCTCTCCACTCACTGTCACCCAAACGAGCCCGTGCCCTTTGGCCTTCACAGCCTCAGCCAGGATTTCCGGCAACCGACCCATGCCGGCGATTAGGCCGATGACCTGTCTCGATTCCACCGAACTATCCCTCGCTTATGACTTCCACTCCGGATGAAAGCGATGAGCTCCGCGACAAACGGGTCAGTTCCCCATTCCGCTTCTAAGCGGGCGAGGGCACGACTGACGGACAGTCCTGAGCGGTACAGGATGACAAACGCCCGTTTCAAGGCCGCCCGGTGGACGGGCGGGACCACCGCGCGCACCAAGCCGACGGTGTTGAGCGCGAACGCGCGTGCCGGCCAACCGGCCGCGAGCACGAAAGGGGGGACATCCTGACGAAGCGCTGACGTCCCGCCCACCATTGCCAGTCGTCCTATCCGTGCAAACTGGTGTACCGTCGCTTGACCGCCGACGTTCGCGAGATCATCGATGAACACATGGCCTCCCAACCCCACGCCGGTAACCAGCACGACGTTGTCGCCGATCCGACAGTTGTGAGCGACATGGACATACGACATGATGAAGTTGTCGTTACCGATGATCGTCGATTCACCTTCACCATACGCCCGGTTGACCGTGGTGTATTCGCCAAACACATTCCGGTCGCCGATAATGACCTTGGTCCGCTCCCCTCCGTAGTCGCGGTGTTGAGGCGTGCCCCCCAACACGACGCCGACGCCAACGCGATTGTCGCGCCCGAGCACGACGTCCGGGCCGATCACCGCGTGTGAACCGATCACGGTCCCCTCGCCGAGAACGGCGCCCCCCGCGATGATCGCATATGGCCCGACCTCAACCCTCTCCCCCAGCCGCGCATCGGCGCCGATGATTGCGGTCGCGTGGATGGCAGCGGGGCTCACGGTCATCGAGGAGGAGTAATCACTTGTCACGGGGCGCTCCCGAGCCACCGGCGGCGCGACGCAGTTCGTCGGTCGCCTCCGAGATCGCGAAAGTTAACTCCCCTTCGGCAACCACCTTCCCGTTGACGGTCGCCTTGCCCATGACCCGGCCGTGGCGCCCGCGCGTCCAGCGCACCTGTGCCTCCATCACGAGCCGGTCTCCCGGGAGGACCGGGTGTCGAAAGCGGACATCATTGAGCGCCGCGAAATAGACGAACCGTCCCCGATACGCCGGGTTCAGCGACGTCAGGCACGCCGCGGTCTGCGCGATCGCTTCAATGACCAGGACGCCGGGCATCAACGGGGCGCCCGGAAAATGCCCAGGGAAGAACCACTCGTCCCCTCGTACGTCCTTGATGCCGACGATCCGGAGGTTCTCCTCCACCTGGATAATCCGATCCACAAAGAGGAAGGGAGGCCGATGAGGAATCAGTTTCTCAATCGCCTCCCGGTCGAGTTCCATCTCTCAGCCCTCCTAGGTTGCGGTGGCGGTACCCCTAGCCGGTGGCCTTCACCCGCCGGGCAAACTCAACGTGGAGCGCGTGGCCCGCCCCAAACGCGATGACGTGCGCGCGCAACGGGCGTCCGAGGAGCATCAGATCGCCCAAGAGGTCGAGCACTTTGTGGCGCGCCGGTTCATCAGGAAATCGTGGCGGATTGAGGTAGCCGTCGGGGCCGATGCCCAGCGCGTTGTCTGCGGTCACGCCGAGCGCCAGTCCTTCAGCGCGCAACGCGGCCAGTTCCTCCGCGAAGCCCCATGTACGCGCGGGGGCGATTTGGTCGGCGAAGTTGTCCCGCTCGGGCGCGAAGTCGACCACTTGGGTCCCCAGCGCCACTCTTTTCGTCGGAACGATGTAGGTAATCCGAAATCGCTCCGCGGGCACGCCTAACATCCACGCAGCTGGAGTGTGCACCCATACGGGCCGGTGCAGCACCTCGAATGGCGCCATCGCTGCCTGCTCGTCGATTCCCGCCCCGGCGAGCGCCGCGTAGTAGGGTGCCGCGCTCCCGTCAAGGGCAGGCAATTCCTCCCCCGTGACCTCGACAAGCACGTTGGTCACGCCGAGACCTGCGAGGGCGGCGAGAAGGTGTTCCACGGTCCGCACGGGTGCCGCATCCCCCAGGGTGACCCCGCGACGCACGTCCCGCACCGCCGCGAGCCGAGCGGGAATGGACGGGGCACCAGATCGGTCCCCCCGTCGGAACACGATCCCTGTGTCTGGCAGTGCGGGCATGCACACCACTTCAGCCACCTTGCCGGAGTGCAGCCCAACCCCTGCCAGCGTCACGCGTTGGCGAAGCGTCCGTTGAGGCGGCACTCGCGCTGCGCCTAGCGCGGCCGCGCGCGGCGGCCAAGCACCCCGGTGAGCGCAGCAGCCCACACGTGGTGGCCGACGGTGGACAAGACCACTCCTGTCCTATCCCACGGCGCGCAGGAATCGTGGTGACCACGGCCCTTGACCCACATCCGCAGTGCGATGCTCATGCTGGTCGCTTGCGTCCCCGCCGCGGCGCCGCGCCGCCAGAAGGAGCGGGCCGTCGAGGGCCCTGCCCCCGTGGGGCCGGAGCGGACCGTTCCAAGGCCTCGACCCGTTCGAGCAGGGCGGGAACCTGGCGTAACGACGCCTGGAACTTCAGTTCGTCGCGGTGCGGCTGGACGGGGATCCCGGAGACGACCGCACCCGCGGGCACATCTTTGCTCACCATCCCGCGCGCCAGCACTGTCGCGCCCGCGCCGATCGCCACGTGGTCTACAACGCCCACTTGTCCGGCCAGCGTCGCGCCCGCGCCGATCGTCACGCTGCCAGCGATCCCTACGGTTCCGGCAATGATGACGTCCGCACCTATCTTCACATTGTGGCCGATCTGCACCAGGTTGTCGATCTTCGCGCGAGCCCCGATGCGCGTCTCGCCTAATGTCGCACGATCGATCGTGGTGTTCGCCCCCACCCTGACCTCGTCTTCAAGCACCACCCGCCCAACTTGCGGGATGCGGTGGTGCCGCCCGTCTTCGGTGGCAAACCCGAACCCCTCACTCCCGATGACCGCCCCCGCGTGCAGGGTCACCCGCCGCCCGATGACCGAGCGGTCATGGACGGTCACGTGAGGGAAGATAACTGTCCCGTCCCCAATCGTGACGCCCCGCCCGATGATTGCACCCGCGTGCACGACGACCCCCGCCCCTACGGTCGTGTTGTCGCCAAGCACGACGAACGGCCCGAGACAGCAGTCGGGACCCACGGTGGTCCCCGCTCCGATGACCGCCGTGGGATGGATCCCGGGGGCGACAGGCGCATCTGGATGCAAGAGCGCAATCAAGCGGGCGAACGCGACACGGACGTTGGGGGTCCGGATCGCGGGCTTCTGCGATGACAGGGTCAGGGGCAGCAGCAAGGCGGAGGCCCCACTTGCCTCCGCCCGAAGGAGCTGGCGCGCATCGCGCACCATCACAATCGTCCCGGGCCCGGCGCGGTCCGGCTCGGCGACTTCGGTCACCTCGACCTCGTCCCCTGTAGCGACCTCACCACCGAGCGCGGCCGCGAGGGCTGTGAGCTTCATCGCGTTGTCTCCTGCGTCCACGCGAGGTGACGGGCTTGGGCGCGTGGCCGGGGTCGGCGTCCGACCGCAGGGCCCGCCAAACTACCTCAACCCTTCGATCACATCCGCCGTGACGTCGATCCCACCCTGGGTCACCGATTGTCGGACCAGCACGACGCGCAACCGGCGCCGCCGCGCGACGCCCGCGACGATCTTCCGGATCTCAGCGTTGAGCTGATCCTCCAACCCCTGCTTCATTTTCGCGAGCTCGGAGCGATACGCGGTGCGTCGCGCCTCGAGGTCGTCCTTGCTGAGGGCGTTGCTGAGGAGCCGCAAGTCCGCCGCCATCACCTTCTCACGGTCGTCAAGCTGCTTCTGATAGGACAACGCCCGCAAACTCTCATTGAGCAGCCGTTGCGCATCAACCACCCCCACCGAGGTGGTCCTATAGATTGTCACCCCCACCGCGGCGGCGAGCACGACGGCCCCGAGCACGATCCAAGGCCACCAACGGAAACCCCCGGCCAGCGACAGGCGCGTCACCGTTTCATCCGCTGGATGACCGCGGCCGTGATGTTCTGCCCACCCACGTTGGCGATATATCGGGTGAGCACCACATCGAGCTTTTGTGCTTGCGCGATGGCGGCGACAGTGATCTTCACGTCGGCGAGCATGCTCGCGTCCAATCGCTCGCGTTCGGCTTGCACGGCGGCTAGCTCCGCCCGCGCCTGCTTCGTTCGCGCGTCGAGTCCACTGAGGTAGGCGCGCTGTTGGATCCGCACTTGGGCGTCCGCGGCCGCAATCAACTCCTTCTGGCGTCGGGTGAGACGGGCGCGAAACTGAGCGTCCTTCTCCGCGAGGGTCCGCTTGAGCTCGTCGTCCAACTCTTTCCCTTTGGCGAGGATGCGCTCCCGCGCTTCCTGTTCCAGCGTCGCACTCAAGGCGTCGAGTTTGGCGTTCCCTTCCACCTCAATGGTCTTCTGAAACTCCATGAGCATCTTGTCGAATTCGTCGTCGCTGGCGTGGACCCGTTCCTCCCGTTCTGCCTGGAGGGTCTGGATCTCCCGAAGGATCGCTCGCCCTTCCTGCTCGGAGCTCAAGCCAGCGACTTCGGCCCGGAGCCGCAGGTTGAGCAGCGGATAAGTGTACTCGGCCATGATCGCTTGTTCCGCCGCGCGCAACTGCGCCTCCAACTCCTTCCGCTTGGCCTCGATCGCCGCCTGCCCGTCAGCTTCGAGCTGCTTGCGCGTCGCATCAAACTTGGTCTGGTGTTCGTCGCGCACCATCGCCCTAAACGATTCCAGCCGACGGAGGCTTTCCTGACGCAGGAAGTCAAACTCCTTCTCGAACTCTCTCCGCAACCGTGCCGCTTCCTCGTCCAGCGCGCGCTGAATGTCGGTGCGGGGCAGTGCGGGCGGCGGGGGCAGCTTGGCGAACTGTGTCTGCAGCCGGCTGATCCGCTTGTCGAGCGCGTCGACCTCGGCCCAACGCGGATGCGCCCGCACCACGGCGGCGAGATCGACCACCGCGATCCGCGACCCCGGTGGGGTCGCGGCCGGCACACGGGGTAGCACCCCCGCGCCGACAAGCGCCGCGGTCAGCAGGATACCCAGACCGAGGAGCTGCGCGGGCCGATGCCGCAAGAGATTCCGCCTCCCCCACGTCATGGGACTACTTTCCCGTCAAATCTTTGATCACGAGGTCGGTGAGGTCGGTCCCACCAAAGAGGACCACGTTCCGATCCAAGACGATGCTGATCCCTTGCGCGCGGGCGACCTTCTCGACTGAGGCGCGGATATCTTGGTCGAGACCCTTGAGCAGCTCAGTCCGTTTCTGGATGAACTCCTGCTGGAGTTTCTGGTCGAGCTCCTGGCGCTGCGCGGCGGTCAACCCCTTCGCCCGTTGCTGGAACTCCGCCTGTTTGGCTTGGAAGAATTCCTGAAGCGCGCGTTCCGAGCTGACCTTCCGCGGGTGGTTGTCGAGCGCGCGCTGGAGGTCCGCATAGCCGATCGCGAACGACTGTCCGAGCACCGGGCTCCCACGCCCGATGACCACGAGCCCGACCGCGAGGACGGCGACCACCACACCTGCCACGATCCATGACAGAGCGATCCGTTTTCCAAGAATCTGCATCCGAAACCTCCTTCGTCCGGCGCGGGACGGCTCTCGGCCCGATCTCGTCGAACCCGTTTCCTATTTTACCCTACTCGGGGCAACCTCCGGGGGTGGCACTTCATCGCCCACCCGGTCGCTAGAAATTACTGATCAGACGCAACCACACCTCGCCCCGGGAGGTACTCACAAGTTCACTCGCGAGGAAGTCGTTAATCCGATAGCTCAGTCCGCCTTCGAACGACTGGTCGGTTAGGTTCCACGCGCCGCGGAGCCCGACGTCTCTCCCCACCTGGACCCGGCTGAATATGGTGGTGGTCCGGGCCACCACCGTGTAGTTGAACCCGATGACGCCGCTGGGACTCACCTCCACCTGTCCGCCCAGGTCCCAATCCAGCCCAAGGGTATTGGGGACAATCCGGGTTTCCACAAACCCTTCGAGCGGGGGGATCAGCACGCGTCCAAGATGGATGACGATTGCCGGGCCAGGGGCGCGAGGACCGATGTTCAGTTGCGCTTCGACGCGACCACGAAACGTGAGCGAATCGGCCGCCACGATCAAGTACGTCGTCTCGGCGACGTCGAGCGCCACGGTGGCCACGATTTGGTACTGGGCCGCAGGCGGGTAGATCGCGAGGTCGGCGTTGAGCATCTGCTCGAGCTCGCGCTGGTGGGCCTGGGCAAACGCTACGGACACTCCCCGCAATGGCTCGGCCATGGAGGCGATTTGCGGGGCGTGTTGGTCGAGCAACAAGATCGGGATCGAGGTCGAGCGGAACCGAACGCTGAGGTTGCGAATGATCCGAGCGTCGCGCACAACGAGGGTCACTTCAACGCGCGCCGAGGCCGCGGGCGTGACGCGCACGGTGGCCGTATACCCTGGCAGGGCCGTTTCGATGACACTCCGCGCCCTCGCCTCAAGAATCGCCCCTGCCCACTCCATCGCGAGGACCGGCACACCATCGTAAAGAGCGCGGATCTCCTGCGTCGGCCCGCCCTGGAGGATGGCGCTCACGAGCGGACGCAGCTTCTCGTGGAGCGCGCGGGAATCGACGCTTACCTCCACCGTCTGCACCACGGTCCCCACGGATCTGACTCGGAGCGAGACGGTCGCACTGGCGCCTAGGTCAATCGCGACAGAAGTGACCACGTATCCTGTCGCGACCCTGGCCACGACCTCGCTCAGGGTCTCCTCCAACCGGGCCTGCACGGAGGCGAGCTCGTCGAGCGGCCGACCGAGGAGGAGCCGATCGGCGACACTCTGAACGGTGGCCTGGAGCCGCTCGATCACGGCAGGGTGCGGACCGGGGTCCACAAAGGTGAGTGTTACCTCGACCCGCTGGACCGCCACCTGGCTGGCGCCGGGTTGGACGATTGTCAGCAAAAGGAGCACCATCGTCCCCACCGAGAGGGCCGGGAACCCGCCCTGCCGTCTGGTCCGTGACGGGCTATCGACAGATGGGGCGCCTTGCGAGACGCTTGTGACCGTGCTCCGACGCCTGGGGAACTGCAACGGACGCATTGCTAGAAGGGAGCGCCCAGCGAAAGCCAGGTCTGGCGGCCTTCGGGCCCGAACGCGAAGTCCACCCGGAAGGGACCGACTGGAGTCTTCACGGCGATCCCCACGCCATAGCCCCCGACCACGCTCGCGAAGGGAGCCGGCGCGAGCCGATACGTCCCCGCATCGGCAAAGAGGATTCCCTGCATCTCCCCCAGGGCTTCGATGATCGTCCCAAGCGAGAAGCGAAACTCGACGTTACTGACAATGATCGTATCCCCACGGAATCGCCCCGTGCTATACGACCGGACTGTGCTTGGCCCACCCAGCAGGAATTGTTCTTGCAATGGCAAGGTCCCCGAGGCCGAGCCGCCCGCGACGCGGAAGACGAACGTACTGGATGGCCCGACCTGGAAGAACTGCACATAGTCGGCAAAGTATTTTGTGAACGCAAAGTCGCTGCCCAGCGCATTGAGCGCAAACTCCGTCGTCAGCACCGTCTTCGAGCCGTTAAGCGGCGCGAACCGATCGTTCCGGGTATCGCGGGTCGCTGACAAGGCCAGAGACACCACGCGCCCTCGGCTCAAGAGCGAAGGCGGGACGACTGGACTGCTCGGATCGTCCGGATTGAGTGGCAGCGGAGTGATGTCGGTGAGTTCGCTCCGCAGCCGCAACCCGACCGACGTCGTCCCGAACGGACGCGTGACTGAGGCAACGGACCCCGTCCGCTGCAGTTGGAACCGCGAGGTCGGCGTACTCGAGGGCGGTGTGCCCCCGTACTCCAATTGGGTGCTTGCGCTCGAGAAGAGCGACATGTCTAGGGCATCACGAGCGTCATCCAAGAACGGTTCGTTGAGTGAAATCTCGTAGTTGAAGAGGTTCGATCCTGCCTGGATACTTCGATCCACGCGCACGACAAAGGTCTGCCCCAACCCCTGCCAGTTCCGATCCCGAAATTCCACGCCCCCCAGCAGCCCATAGACGTCGCTGTAGCCGATGCCAAACCCGATTTGACCGGTCAGGGCCTCCTTGATTTCGATGACTATGACGGCGGCATCAGGAGTCGCGCCTGGCCGCGGCTGGGCCCGGACAGATTCGAACAGTCCCAGGTCGAAGATGCGCTGAAGGTCGCGGTTCAGCTGGTTGAGGTTGAAGACGTCGCCTGGCTTCAAGGTCAGGTGGCGCCGGACGATAACCTCCTTGGTCCTGCCAAGCCCCGCGAACTGAATCGCCTCAACCCTGCCCTCGCCGATGCGGACGCGGAGGCGGCCCCCGCCAACTTCTGCCGGGATGATGCCAATATCGGTCACGCGCGCGAGCACATAGCCCTTGCCCTCATAGAGCTTCTCAATCGCCCGCGCGCCGCCGCGCATGGTGGTAAGGTTGAGGATCTGGCCGATGGGCACCCCCAGCGCCCCCTGGATTTCCTCCGTTGAAACCACTGTATTGCCTTCGATGATGATCTCGGAGACAACGGGGTTCTCGAGGATGAGGAAGACGATTCGCGCCCCCCCTTCCGCCCGTTCGAGGCGCGCCGTCACGTCCACGAAGAACCCCAGATCGAGGATCGCGCGGACATCAGCCCTGAGCTTCTCGTCGCTGACATCTTCGCCGACTTTGGTTTGGATCACAGCTATGACCTGGTCGGTCGGGACCCGTTCATTTCCACGCACCTCGATCGCCACGACCCGCTGGGGCGGCGTCGCGGGTGGGGCAGGCGCCGGCGGTGGAGTTGGCGTCGCGGGCGGAGGACTCGTCGGCGGTGCGGGTTCCGGAGGGGGCTCGGGACTCGGCGCGGGGGGCGTGGGCGGCGTCGGCGAGGGCGGAGCTTGGGCAATGCGCTCCGCGACGGGGAACACCGAAGACCCCACGACGACGGCGGGCCTCGGCGCCGGGGACGCACCCGGCACCGGGACGATGCTCAACAAGATCGCTAAGACGATCGCAGTCGTAGTGCCTCCAACGAGAACGCGCACACGCACTCCTTCCTGCACAGTTCCGCCGCGAGGTGACACCGCAGGCGGTGTGGCGAGGGAAATCGATCCGCAGCAACCCTGGACCGATTAGCACGGTCCAGAGCTGGAGCAGTTACGGGGTAGTCGGAACCCTCCGCAGCATTCGGTCAGCGGCGAGCACAAGGTCAATCAAGTCGACCGTAGACAGCCCGATCGCGGGAGGCGCAAGGGGGGCGACCGCGACACTCGGCGCGGGGACGGGCAACGTCGGGGGAACGCCCCCAAGCGGACCCGTGCGGCCGGGGTCCACCACCATCGGCCGGACGGCCCTGGAAGCAACGAGCCCTGATCGCGAGCTATCCCGTACCGGACTGGAGAGCCTCACAGGCGCCACCGTGGGCGTCTGGACGAGGTCAAGCACCGACCCGACGGGGCTCCCCAGCTTCACGATGGGTGCCGCCCCCACCGCGCTGCGCGCCGGTGGCGCAGGAGAGAGCCACATCGTCACCGCAAGGACCGCCGCAGCCAGAGCGCCTACCGTTAGCAGCGCCGGCGTCATCATCCGCCGCGCTGGGCCCTTCACGCTCATGCCGCCGGTCTCCAACGCATAGTGCATCTCGGCTTCGGCCAACACCACACTGAGTAGTCCTCGCGTGACATCGCCGTCCCCACAGTGCTGCTTCGCGTGGCGCAGCCACCGTTCAGCGAAACCGATCCGGGTCATCACCTGTAGTCCCCTGGCATCCTGCATACTAGTCCTCCTCCGCCCTCCCGAGGCTCCTCGCGAGATTAGTATCCAGGGAACTAGACCTGTTGTGGCACGTCGCCCGCGACGATCCGACGCATCCGCAGCAGTGCTTGCTTTTGCAACCGATAGAAGTGCGACAGACTGATCCGCAATTCCGCCGCGACGCGCCGTGGCGCCCGGGCATCCACGAACATCGCATGGAGAATCACCCGTTCGCGAGCCGGCAACGCCGCCATGGCTTCGCGCAGCTGGACCGCCGCGACCTCATCCTCGACCGAGCGGAGCGCCGCGTCGGATGCGGGATCTGCCAGGCGCGCGGCGAGCGATTGGTCCGCCTCGTCGTCAAAATCGACCGAAACAGCGCTGGGGCGATTGCGCCGGAGCGCATTGAGGACGCGCCCCCGGATCCGATACGTCGCGAACGTACTGAACCGGACTCCACGGGTCGCGTCGAACCGTTCCACGGCCTCAATCAGGCCGAGGGTCCCTTCCTGAATCATGTCCATGACGACGGCCTCTGGGGGGCGCACCGTCATGACGACTTTGAAGACGAGGGGCTGATAGGCTTCGATCAACCGGAGCCGGCTCTCGACATCATCCCACTCGCGGTACTGGCGCCAACACCGGTGTTCTTCGTCGGGCGTGAGGAGCGTGACACGCTGCAACGCTTCAAGGTAGCTGGCAAGCACGAAGTCCTCCGCGTGGTCTCAGGACAGGATCGGAGCGTGCAGATGCAACGTTCGCGCTGGTGTTCGACCGGAAGCGACGAATTCCTCCCGCCCGCGCGGGAGCGCGCGGGGGCGTGCGAGGCAGCCTAGAAGCGGACCGTGTAGCGGTACATGATCATGTGCGTGGCCTTGTTGTCGACCGAGAAGCTTACCGTCGAAGTCGGGGCCAGGCGAAAGTCGAGGGACCACGCGTAGTACGGATCAGGCGTGACAAACCGCTCCTCGAACGTGATGTAGAGATTGTCGACCACGAGCCGCCCGATCCGCAGCTGCAGCGGTTGCGAGGGCTCGTACTGGATTGTGAACTCCTCGAACCCTAACGCGCGGCCGACCGCGACGCCAACCGAGCCAAAGAACACTTGGCTGAGTTGCAGCCGCAGCGCCCCCTCCTGATCTCCGCGCAACTGGGCGATCCCCGCTTGCCCGGCCAGCAACGCGACGATCTGCCGATGCGAGAGTGGCGGATCGGAACTCAGCAGCAAGTCGGGATCATCGGGCGTGCCTTGGATCTGCACGTAGATCGTCGTCTGCCCAATGTGCGTCACCGCGCGGGCATCCAGGTAGGGCGTCGTGCCCCGGAACTCCGCAAACGTCGCCTGTCCCTCCAGCAACGTGAAGGTCGAGTTGAAGGCGCTGAAAGTGCCCCGACTCGCTTCGACCGCGCCGGAGAGGCGTGGCTGCTGTCGAGTGCCGCTCGCGTGCACGGTCCCGCTCACTTGGAGACGCAGGCTCCCGGCATTCACCCAGAGCCCCTCCCCCGCGAGGACGTCGAGGTTCAGTCCCACGGGAAGCCCCGCGACCTTCGCCGCGCTCGGGTCGGCGGGGCTCGTCCGCGGGACGAAGAGATCGCCCTGCGAGAGCATCACCGTCCCCGAAAGGTCCGGGGTCGTCGCCGACCCGCCCAAGTGCACTTCAGAGTCGACGACACCGACAAAGTATGGGGTGTAAGTCAGTCGCGCACCGTGAACGGCAAGCTGGAGGTCGAGGGCCGCGGCCCGGAAGTCGCGGATGCCCACAGACCCCGAGACGCTCACCGTGCCGGCCCCGAGCTTGGCCTCGAGCGACCCGACGCGGATCTCGTCCGCGTTGAACGTGAGGTTCCCATGCACCCCGGTGAGGGCGGGTTCCAAGTTCTTGAGTTTGATCATCCCATCCGCGACGGTGAGCGACCCAACCATCCGGGGTTGCGAGGCCGATCCGCTGAGCAGCACTTCGCCGACCAGCGGGCCTTCCGCCCGTTCGATCTGATCGGTGAGCACCCCGAGCACACTGAGATCCGCGTCGGCGAGGAACAGCCGCAAGTCCATCGGGCGCGCGTCATCGAATCGGAACTGCGCCGGGTTAAAGGGCACCGTGCCTTCGGCTTTCACTTTGTGCTTGCCTTCCTGCAACAACCCCTCCTCAACGTGGAGGAGTCCGTCCCGGTAGAACAGCTGCGCGACGAGCCGGTCAAAGCTGGCCTCCCCGATCGCGCCCTTCGTCACGGCGGTCGAGATGCCCACCTGGGGATCGGCCAGCGTGCCGCTGGCCTGCACGATGAAGTCCAGGTCTCCTTGCAGGGGGCGCTTGAGCCGGAACACGGGGCGTACGATGTCCAACGGGAGACCGCGTCCGCTGAACTCGACATCGCTCGTGCCGCGCAGGTTGATGTGGCCCACCCCGACGAGCTCCCCCCGCTCAGGCTTGATGGAAAACGTCTGCAGGGTGACTGCGTGGTTGGCCAATTCCGCGCGGACGACCGCCTCCCGCACCGGATGATCACCAAGCTTCCCATCGGTTAGCTGGAAGTTCAGGCTTGCCGCGGGGTTCCGCAACGGGCCCGACGCGGCGAAGGTCCCATCCACACGCCCCTGAACGGGGACGGGCGAGGTGACCCTGGCGAGCCCCAGCAAGGTCGTCAACTCCGCCCCATGGACGCTCGCGTCCAGATTGACGATCGACTCGCGCCGGAACTCGAGACTCCCCGACACTCGGAAGCGTCCCTGCCCCTGCTGCAGGTCGAGGGGCATGAGGCTGAGCCGCCCGCCTCGATATCCCGCACTCCCCGAGGCGGCGTCAAATAACTGCCCATTGAGGTTCAACGCGGTGGCACTCAACTGCGCGGTCACCGCGGGTGAGGAGACCGTGCCACTCATCGTCCCGGTCAGATCGACCGTACCGGTGGCGCGCATGAGATCGCTATTCAGAACACTGAGCGTCTGGAGGTCGAAGGCGTGTGCGGCAAATGTGATGGCCACCACCCCGTTGCGGCCGACGGTCCCCTGGGCTTCGATGGTCGACCCGCCGATGTCCGCGACGGCCTGCTCAAGGATCAGGCCCGACGCGTCCAACCGGAAGCTGGCCTGAGCCGCGTCGAGGCGCTGCCCCTCGATCGTCCCATCACGGAGGGCGACCGCTCCTTGCGCATAGATGTTCGACCCCTCGCCAAAGAAGCGCACAGTGCCTTGCACGGTACCCCCCACCTGCAACGGGACCCCGCCGAGGTCCACGAGCTGTTGCGCGGGGACTCCTGAGGCTTGCATCGTCATGTCGAGATGCTGCGTCCCGTTCCATTGCACTGCGCCCGCCGCTTGAAAGAGTGCCGCCCCATCCCGCAACGTCAGCAGGCCCGTCGACAGGCCCGTGGGTGTGACTCGGACATCGCCCCGGGCCAGGGAATATGGCAACGGCCCAAGGGTGCCATGGTGCGCTTCCAACTCGCCGGTGAAGACGGGGGACTCCACCGAACCACTGATCGACCCGCCCAGGTCCGCTGTCCCCGTCATCGCGCTGGCGATCCCAAACCGGCTACCCACAGATTTCAGGTTCACATTTCGTGCGACCACATCCAAGGCGAGCGCCCCGGTCGGCGCCATCGTGCCCGAGGCATGCACACTTGCCGCGCCGTTGCTGACCGCGAAGTGATCCACCTCCAGGCCACCGCGGCCGTACCAGAACAGGCTCTCGGCTCCGTCGAAGTCAGTCCCATAGACGGATCCGCGGCCCATCTGCACTCGGCCTTGTGCAATGATCGCCCCCGGTTTGCCTGCTGCCGCCACGAAACCGCTGATCCGACCCTGGAGGCTTGGCGTCGGCGGCATCCCCAAGGCGGAGACAATCGCGCCCGCGTTCAACTCGTGCCCGTCCGCGAGAACGAAGAATGTTCCCCCGTCCAGGTCCAGGCGCAGCGCGCCGTGCACCGTGCCGCCCGACGTCGCGGCGCCCAGCTCGTCGAAACCCAACAAGCCGCCCGCGTACTGGAAGTCCGTGGACAAATGCGCAAACGGTTGGTCGGCAATCATCCCGACCCCATCAGCGATCGTTCCGGTGATCTCCAACGCGTCCGCGGGCCCGACGACACGCGCTTCCCCGCGCACGACCCCCGAGACGCGGAGCTTGGCGGTCGGGAAAAGGAGGTGCTGCAAGGTCGCTAAGTCCAGGGATTCCGATCGGAGGACGAGGTCCATCGCGACCCCGGACCCCAAGCTGACATCGCCCCGCACGAACACAGGGGAGGTCCCTACCGTCATCGTGAGCCCAGTGGTCGAGACGCTACTGGTGTCGACCGCGAGCGGGCCAACGACGTCTGAGAGCGGGGTCCTCTGGGGGAGCACGAGCGCTCGACCGTGGCGGACAAACAACTGGCCGCGGTAGTCGAGCGTTGTCCCTAATCCGTTCGGGGAGATCAGCAGATGCAGCGTCCCCTCGACGGTCCCGCCCTGCCACAGTAACCACGGGAGGGGCGCGACATATGGACCCCAGTGGGCTGCGGGGGCGCCGCGCGTCATCAGATCCAGGTCGACGGTCCCGTCGTCGAGGCCTGCGGTGCCAGCCACGTGGAGGATCGCCGGGGTCTCGCCATCAGTATTGATGGCGTCCGCACTGATGCGGATCCGCGGGGCCTGGGCGAGATCGAGCGTGCCCGTGATGCGTTCGAAGTGCGCGAGGAAGGGTCGCGCGGGCGTCGCGGACGCATCCGTGAACACCAGCGTCCCTTCGCGGACTTCGATCGTGCCCGCGAAGTTAGGGGCAGCCGTCGCCTGCGCGTGGGCAAGGAGGTCCGCGTAGTTCCACTGCCCCTTCGCATCCACGGTCAGAACAAGGAACGGCCGGTCGACTTCTACCGCGGTGAGGCTGCTGGTCACCCCGCGTCCGGTCAGGAGATCGCGGATGAGGCGGAAGATCTGAAAGTGGGCAATGAGGCGAGGGGCCTCAAAGAATGTGCCTGCCGGAGCGCCGGTCCGGGTACTGACGTGCACCCCCTCGAGCGCCACTCCCCGCAGCGGGTCCCCGGAGACGCCGCTCAAGGTCACCTTGCGTCCGAGCGCCGTCGTCACCTGGCTGACGACGGCCTCGCGGACCATGTCCGCCAGCGTCCCCTGCACGACAAACCCATAGAGGACGGCCCCCAGCAAGAGGCCGATCAGCACAAGGCCAAAGACAATCTTGCGCCAGCGTCCGGCGACGGTCACTCCGATGCCTCAATGGGGTCCGACTGCACGTGCAGGAGGGAGAGCAGAGTCAGGGGGCCTCCTGCCTTCTTCATTCCCATCCTCTGGGGAAACTACTCACGACGCAGCAGCATCGCCTCATTTCACCAGAATGGGGATTTGGTACGTGCCCTGAATGACCCAGTCCGTTTGGATGAATCGGCCCGCCGAGACGTCAAACTTCGTGAACTCGCCCCCGTCTGCAGGCAGGCCGTAGGGGAGCAGCTGGATCGAGATGTCCGTATTCTTGCCAAAATCCTCGATGAGACCCATCGCATCCGCCAGGTTGCCGCCGCGGACGGGATCGGGTTCTCTCGTCAGACCCGCCGCTAGCCGGGCATCGGGCGGGTCCCCATTGCCTGCCGGCCCAATCGTGAGCACCGCCGGCCCGCGCGGGAAGTTCCGGGGGATAGGAATCGAGATGACCCGAGAGTCCTGCGTCGTGCTCTGGTACTGACGTAGCGTCAACTGGACGCGCAAGACTTCGCCAGGGGACACCTCGCGCCGTTCCACGCGCGCGCTGGTAATCGCGGCGGTCGTTCTCGCCGACGAGAACGTCACCTCGATCTTCGCATCGAGGGGCTCGACGACGCCCAGGTCATTATGGAAGAGGAAGTTCAGCACGTCGGGGAGGTCGCCCGCAGCGGCGATGCCGACGTCGCGGCTACTGTAGAATGTGTTCTCCCGCACGAGATCCCGGGGGAGCCCCTTTCCGCGGAGCGTGATCTTCACCTTAGCCGTTCCGCCCCCCGCGGTCTGGTCCCGCGCTCGGTCAAACGCGGTGAGTGTCATGGCCGTCGCAAAGATTCTCGCCAGATCGCGGCGGCGCACGACTTGCATCCCCTTGCGGACGACCGTCCCGGAATCTTGGTTTGTCACCTCGACCCGGACCGTGAACATCCGCGGGAACTGCCCCACCACGCCGCGAATCGCTGTGCCGCGATCTTGATCGATCTTCCCGATGATCTCGCCGAGGTTGAACTCCTTGAAGGGTCGCTCCAGCACTCGGATCACCGTGATGACCTCCGAGGCCGTTAACGCGTATTCCACATCGCCCAGATCATCCCACGGGTGGCCGCAGATCAACAGCCGATCGCCGACCCGAAGCGTGACCGTGCAGATCCCGCCGAAGACCAAGTCGCCGCGAACCTGGAGAATGCCGACCGAGCTCCCTCCCACAATCGGCTCCGCGGGAAACTCCGTGAGGCCGCCGGCGTATTGCTGCAATGGCTCGCCCAGCCCCAGGGCTTGCTCGACGATCCGCTGGACTCGTGGTGAGAGACCTGACGCGGTGACGGGAAACCGCGCGGGGACGAACGCACTCACGCCAGGCAGCCGGGCACGGTCCACCTGGGCCGCTTGCGCGGCATCAGCCACGATGACGACCGTATCGATACGCCGATCACCGATGGAGATCGGCGCCGCGGCGTGGAACGTCCGCGGCCAATGCCCTTGAGAGTTCCCGGCCCCACGGTCGAGAACCGGGAGCATCTCCTCGATGGGGGTCGCCAGCGCGAGATCGCGCTTCTCAAGGACATTGATGTAGCCAGCGCTCAGCGCCCCGACGAGCTTGCCATTCATGTAGAGCGGGCTCCCGCTCATGCCCGCCGCGGTGCCCCCGATCTTGTCGATCATCGGCCCGGACGCGCGGAAGAGGATCAGGTGCTTGGAATTGATGAACCCTCCGCCTCCTTGCAGAATCCCGATGACCTCGAAGTTGAATTCTTCCACCCGCTGTCCCCGGACCACCGTGCGGCCAATCCCTTTCATCCCGGGTTTGACCTCGGCCAACGGGACAATCGGCGGAACCCCCTCCGCCGACTGCGCCCGATCCACCATGGGGACCAGAAGCACAGTGAGTAGAGCCACAACCAGAAGACTACGTGCAACCACGCTGGTGCCTCCCCTCAGCTGGGAAAATTTCGTGCCTTCCCCCTACTCTTTGGTCATGCGATCGGCGGTGCTCGTCGGCTTCCGCCCGCCGCGGCGGAGTTGACCTGACCTAGGCGGTCCGCCAAGCCCCAGCGCAATGAAAAATGGGGGACCCATCCCCCCCATTCGATCGGCGGCTCAAGCCGGGCATTATTTGGGCTCGAGGCGCACGATCACCTGTCCTCGTTCCACCCGTTGCCCAGGCCGCACCAAGACCTCCCGCACCGTGCCATCACGGGGAGCGGTCGCGGCCACCGCTTTTGCCTGTGTCGCCGTTTGCACGTAGAGGAGCGGCTGGCCATCGGCGACCTGAGCCCCTATGTCCACGATGCCCTCGGCGAGCACGACCCCGGCGAGGCTCGCTTTCACTTCCATGACCGCAGGCGCGGCACTGCCCCCTGCGGCCACGAACGCGACGAGAATTAATGCCAGCACTCCGCTGCGTTTCATCCTCATTGATTATACCGCCTTGCCCCCAGCTCAGGGAACTCGCCAGTCGAACTCGCTGGGCCGCGTTCGACTGCTACCATATATAGTAACGCAGCGTCTGGACAATGCGTTCCGCCGCGGTCCCGTCCCCATAGGGGTTGCGGGCTTGCGCCATCCGCCGGTACGCAGCCGGGTCGGTCAGCAGCGGAGATGACCTGACCTAGGCGGTCCGCCAAGCCCCAGCGCAATGAAAAATGGGGGACCCATCCCCCCATTCGATCGGCGGCCCAAGCCGGGCATTATTTCGGCTCGAGGCGCACGATCACCTGTCCTCGTTCCACCCGTTGCCCAGGCCGCACCAAGACCTCCCGCACCGTGCCATCACGGGGAGCGGTCGCGG
>OBEQ011909166.1_pt1 | contig 39462 bp, 41 predicted proteins | sample 1670901 | NCBI WGS metagenome assembly OBEQ01 (sample SAMEA104232315, study PRJEB22302) | groundwater metagenome | biome: forest; feature: aquifer; material: groundwater | place: USA | collected 2011-08-07 | depth 5.4 m | reverse complement strand
TCCTCATGAGGGAAAACCGCCACCGTCGCCACACCCAGCTCATACGCGGCCCGGAACGCCCGAATCGCAATTTCGCCCCGATTAGCGACGAGTACCTTGCCGAACACGCGGCCTCCCAACGGGTCAGAGTGCGCAGCACACCCAGCGGTCAGGGTGCCGAAGCCTACGCTGCAGTCTCCCACCCGGGTCTGCAGGTCTTCGGGGTAGGCGGCCCGCCTTGCGCTCGGGCTCCTCGTAGAATCCGCGGGTGGCCATCCCCATCGACCAGCGGACCGACGAAGCGTTGCGGGTGCTGCGTCGGGTCTTTGGCTATGACACCTTCCGGGGAAGCCAGCGGGAGATCATCGACCAGGTCATCGGCGGCGGTGACGCACTGGTCCTGATGCCGACCGGTGCGGGCAAGTCGCTGTGCTACCAGATCCCCGCGCTCGTCCGGAAGGGGGTCGCGGTCGTCATCTCGCCACTCATCGCGTTGATGCAGGACCAGGTCGACGCCCTGACGGCGCTCGGGGTGCGGGCCGGGTTCCTCAACTCCACGCAGGACTTCGATGCCCGCCGCCGGGTCGAGTCGGCCTTCCTCGCGGGTGAGCTCGACCTGCTGTACCTGGCGCCCGAGGCGCTGGGAGCCGGCCCCGCCATCCGGCTCCTGGACCGCGGCACGATCGCGCTGTTCGCGATCGACGAGGCGCATTGCGTGGCCCAGTGGGGCCATGACTTCCGACCCGACTACCTGGCTCTGTCCATGCTCCACGAGCGTTGGCCGGAGGTACCCCGGATCGCCCTGACCGCCACGGCGACCGCCGCGACCCACGCCGAGATCGCGTCGCGGCTGAACCTCGAGAACGCCCGGCACTTCGTGGCCAGCTTCGACCGACCGAACATCCAGTACCGGATCGCGGCAAAACGGGAGCCCCGAAAGCAGCTACTCGACCTGCTGCGCACCGAGCATCCCGGCGACGCCGGAATCGTCTACTGCCTGTCGCGGGCATCCGTCGACAAGACCGCCGAGTTCCTGGCGCAGAACGGCATCCCGGCGTTGCCGTACCACGCGGGACTTGACGCAGGTACCCGTGCGGCCAACCAGCACCGCTTCCTGCGCGAGGACGGCCTGACCATGGTCGCCACCATCGCCTTCGGCATGGGTATCGACAAGCCCGACGTGCGGTTCGTCGCCCACCTCGACCTGCCCAAGTCCGTCGAGGGGTACTACCAGGAGACCGGTCGGGCCGGCCGCGACGGCCTGCCGGCAACCGCCTGGCTGGCGTACGGCCTTCAGGACGTCGTCCAGCAGCGCAAGATGATCGAGAGTTCGGACGGCGACCTGGCCCGCCGCCGGGTGCTCGCCGCCCACCTCGACGCCATGCTGGCGCTGTGCGAGACGGTGCGGTGCCGCCGCGTCCAACTGCTCGCGTACTTCGGCCAGCAGAGCACCGCCTGCGACAACTGCGACACCTGTCTGACGCCGCCGGAGTCGTGGGACGGTACGGTCCCGGCGCAGAAGTTGCTGTCGACCGTGCTCCGCCTGCAGCGCGAGCGCAACCAGAAGTTCGGAGCCGGCCAGTCCATCGACATCCTGCTCGGCCGGACGACCGACAAGATCGCCCAGCACCGCCATGACTCCCTGAGCGTGTTCGGCATCGGCAGCGAACTGAGCGAGGCCGAATGGCGCGGCGTGGTCCGCCAACTGCTGGCGCAGGGCCTGCTCGCGGTCGAGGGCGACTACGGGACCCTGGTCCTCACCGAATCGAGCAAGGACGTGCTGGGCCGGCAGCGCCAGGTGATGATGCGGCGCGAGCCGGAGCGCGTGGCGGAGCGCGTGGGGTCGGCCTCCCGCAGTCCGAAGTCGCGCGCCGCTGGCGCCCCGGCCGCCGAGTTGTCCCCGGCCGCCATGCCGGTGTTCGAACGGCTCCGGGCCTGGCGCGCCGTCACCGCCAAGGAGCAGGGGGTACCGGCGTACGTGATCTTCCACGACTCGACCCTGCGCCAGATCGCGACCGAGTCCCCGTCGACCCTGGCCGACCTCGGCCGGGTCAGCGGCGTCGGGGAGAACAAGCTGGCCAGGTACGGCCAGCAGATCCTGGACACGCTGGCGGCGTAGTCCGTACCGCGCTCAACGGAGCGTCGGATCCGGTGAGTCTGATCGGGCTGGTCTGATCGGGCTGGTCTGATCGGGCTTCAAGGTTGGCGCTGCAAACTAGTTGACAGTGCCCAGGCGTGGGGGCAGAGTCTGTACTGCCAACTAGTTTGGGAGGGAAGAGTCATGGAGCGAAGAGCACTGGAGTCGGCGGCAGCGAACTACCCCTACCTGCAGGGACTCTGGGCGGTCCCGTTCGGGTTCGGGATGGTCCTCGCCGGGATATCCAATCTGGAACGGCGGCCGGCTGCGCCCCTGATGATCGGGATCCTGGTCGTCGGCCTGGCGCTGGCTGGGACCGCGAGCCTGCTCATCGCCCGCTACTACCGGACCAACTACGGCCAGGTCACGCCCACCAGGAGTCGGCACATCCGGCACGGCATCGCACTCGTGGCCTGGATCGCGGTGCTGTTCGTCGGCGTGAACCGGAATCTGTTCTGGTCCGCCAATTCGTCGATCTGTATCTATGCATCGGCGTTCGCTCTGGCCACCCTGGCCTACTACGCGATACTCGTCGGACTGCGGGCGCACCACGTGGTCATCTGGGGGCTGGTGTTCCTGGCCGGCGTACTGCCGGTCTGGGGCGGCCTGGGTGCGGACCGGGACCCGCTGGCCATGTTTCCTCTCGGCGGCGCGCTCATCGCATCGGGACTCCTCGACCAGCGACTCCTCGCGCGCAGCTTCGGATCCGCCAAGAGCCCGGACCCTGAGAACAGCAATGTGGGAGGGTAATGACGAGCTGCTGGTCGACCGGCTGATCCACGAGCCGGCCCGGCTGGCCATCATGACCGTGCTGTCATCGGTGCAGGCAGCCGACTTCGTCTTCCTGCAGCGCACGACCGGACTGAGCAAGGGCAACCTGTCCAGCCATCTCACCAGACTGGACGAAGCCGGTCTGGTGAGAATCGTGAAGACCTTCGTGCAGAAGAAGCCCCATACAAGCGTCGAACTGACCCCGGAGGGCCGGAAGCGGATCACGAACCACTGGGTCCAGTTGGAACGGTTGAAGAGCCTGTCACAGAACCCCACCGGAACACCGCAGGCTGAGCCCGGGAAGAGCGCAGGCTGAGCGACGGCTCGCGACGCCCTGCCCTACGCCCTGCCCTTCGGCCTGGGTCGCCTCCCCGTTTCCTATCCGGTGGCGGCCACCAGTCGCGGTCCGCCGGGCAGCCAGGACGCCTCGGCGAACGCCCGGTACGCGGCGTCGGTGTGCACCGCGGCAGCGAGCCACGCCTGCGCGAAGGCCGTACCGTCCTTGATCGCTGAGGGCACCGTCTTGAGCTCTTTGCCTTTGGCGTTGCTGGTCCACCCGTACGACACCCGGCACCCCCCGGCACCCCCCGACGGCCGGGCCGGCCGGCTACAGGTCGAGCTCCACGGCACCGGCCGCGGCCGATACGCAGGTCTGGATGAGCTCTCCTTCGTCGCCGTGCTCCTTGCCGGTACGCAGGTCGCGCACCCGGCCGGAGCGCAGCGGCGCCACGCAGCTGTAGCAGATCCCCATCCGGCACCCGCTCGGCATCAGTACCCCGGCCTGCTCACCGACGACGAGCAGCGGGGTACCACCGTCGGCGTCGGCCTGCTGAGCGCTGGCCACGAAACGGACCCGACCACCGACCCCGCCGGTGGCTGCCACGGCCGGACGGAAGCGCTCGACATGCAGCCGATCCGCGATCCCGGCGGCGCGCCAGTGCCGCTCCGCGTCGTCGAGCATCGAGGTCGGCCCACACGCCCAGACCTGTCGCTCGGCCCAGTCCGGGCAGAGCTCGGCCAGGTGGGCCACGGTCAGCCGGCCGCGGGCATCGGTGCGGGTATGGCGTTCGTACAGCCGCAGGCTCGCAAACCGCGCGGCCAGCGCCCGCAGCTCCGCGCCGAAGATGACGTCGGCGGGCGTACGCGCGCAGTGCACGAGTACCACGTCCGGCATCTCGTTGCGGGCGGCCAGGCTGCGCAGCATCGCGGCCACCGGGGTGATCCCACTGCCCGCGGTGACATAGAGCAGCCGGGGTACGGGCGCCTCGGGCAGCACGAAGTCGCCCGCCGCCTGCCCCAGCCGCACGATCGACCCGGGCGCCAGCCGGCGCACCAGGTACCCCGAGACGAGCCCGTCCGGCAGCACCGTGACGGTGATCGTGATGCACCCGTCGCTGCGCTCCGGCGCGCTGGAGAGGGAGAAGCTGCGCCAGTGCCGCACCCCGTCGAGGTCGACCCCGACCCGCAGGTACTGGCCGGCACGGTGCCCGGCCCAGCCACGCCCGGGACGGATCACCACGCTCGCCGTGTCCGCGGTCTCCGGCTGTACCGCCTCGACCCGGCCGCGTAGGTCGCGGGACGACCAGAGCGGATTGACCAACCCCAGGTAGTCCTCCGGGAGCAGCGGGGTTGTCAACCAGGTCGCCGCGTCCCGCAGGCGCCGACCCACCCTCGGCCCGCGCCCAGCCAGCCCGCCCAGCACCATGTGTATCCGGTGCCCGCCTGCCCCGGATTGCATTCTGCGGATACCCGATCGTGCACCTGCGGGGAAAGCCGCGGGGCGAAGCTTGACGGCAGCTGGCTCAAGTGACTCGCCGTCGCACCGATAGGGACGATCGGAGCGGCAACCGCGCCGACACCGCTGGTGCGCCGCACGCTCGCCGACCATGACCGCTGGAGGGGCCTGTGTACCAGGCATTCGGCCCGCTGCTCGAAGCGCTGATGCAGCGCGGCGCAGACCCGCAGGCGGTGGAGGAGGCGGCCGAGGAGGCCGAGCGCACCGGGCGGTCGATCCGCGGCATCCTCATCAACGAGCACATCGTCAACGAGACCGACCTGACCGAGGCCACCGCGGAGGCCTACGGCATCGACTTCGTCGACCTGGTCGGCTATGCGTTCGACCAGGCCGCGATGGCGAAGATCCCGCTGCCGGTCGTGCTGCGACACCGGGTGCTGGGCCTGGCCATCACCGAGGAGGAGATCGTCGTGGGGGTCACCGACCCCGGCGACATCCTGGCCCTGGACGACGTCCGGGCGGCCACCGGGCTCGTCGTCCGCCCGGGGGTGGTGGCGGGCAGCGAGTAGCGCAAGATCATCGACCGGTTACGCCGTGAGAAGAACGACCTCGGCGACATCGCGGCGAGCCTCGGCGCCGAACAGGCACCCCAGGTCTCCAACCTGACCTCGGTCGACGAGGACGCACCAGTCGTCCGGTACGTGAACTCGCTGCTGGAGCAGGGCATCCAGAACCGCGCCTCGGACCTGCACCTCGAACCGACCGAGCACGAGATGCGGGTCCGCTACCGCATCGACGGCGTGCTGCACGAGGTCGACGAGGTTCCGCGGGGGGTCCAGTCCGCGCTGATCTCCCGCCTGAAGATCATGGCGAACATGGACATCACCGAGCGCCGGATCCCGCAGAACGGCCGGATCACCGTGCGCATCGGCCAGCGCCAGGTCGACCTGCGCTCCGCGACGATGCCGACGGTCTGGGGCGAGAAGGTCGTCCTGCGGGTACTGGACACCGACGGGATCGACCTCGACCTGAAGAAGTTGGGGTTCACCGACGCGAACTACGACCGCTTCTCGGCCTCGTTCCACAAGCCGCACGGGATGATGCTGGTGACCGGGCCGACCGGCTCCGGGAAGTCCACCACGCTCTACGCGACCCTCACCGAGATCAACAAACCGACGATCAACATCATCACCGTCGAGGATCCGGTGGAGTACCGGCTGGCCGGGGTGAACCAGGTACAGGTCGACCACAAGGCGGGGATGACCTTCGCCGCCGCGCTCCCGGCGATCCTGCGGTCGGACCCCGACATCGTGCTGATCGGTGAGGTCCGGGACAAGGTCACCGCACAGCTCGCCGTCGAGGCGGCGCTCACCGGTCACCTGGTCCTGTCCACCCTGCACACCAACGACGCGCCCAGTGCGGTGATCCGGCTGACCGAGATGGGCATCGAACCGTTCCTGGTCGGTTCGTCGGTGGACTGCGTCCTCGCCCAGCGACTGGCCCGGCGGCTCTGCGACTGGTGCCGGGAGGAGTACTCCCCGACCGCAGCTGAGCTCGCCGCGGCGCGCTGGCCCGAGGACGAACTCGGTACGCCGAGCGTGCTGTGGCGCTCGGTCGGCTGCCGGTCCTGTTCGGGTACCGGCTATCGCGGCCGGATCGCGCTGCACGAGGTGATGCCGGTCTCGGAGGAGATCGAAAAGTTGACGGTCCAGCGGGTGTCCGGGCACGACGTACGGCGGGTGGCGATCGCCGAGGGCATGACCACGCTGCGCTTCGACGGGTTGAGCAAGGCGGTCTTCGGCCACACCTCGATCCAGGAAGTGTTGCGGGTAGCCATCTGAGGGACCTGACCCGTCCCCTGGCTGGCTGCCCGAACACCCCCGAAGGCCCCTCAACTGCGGCCGACCGGTGCCGATCAGTCCTCGGTGGAGGCACTGCACACCCTGCTCGAAGCGCTGGTCCACGCCCAGGGATCCGATCTGCACCTGAGCGTCGGCGCACCGCCGACCATCCGGGTCCACGGTGCCCTGCGCCACCTCCCCGACCGGCACAGCCTCGGCCCGGCCGACGTCGCGACGCTCATCCGGACCGCGGTCGACGACGAGCAGTGGAACCGTTTCGAGCGCGATCACGAGCTGGACTTCGCGTACACCATCGACGGTGTCTCCCGGTTCCGGGTGAATCTGTACCTGCAGCGCGGCGCGTGCGGTGCCGCCTTCCGGGCGATCCCGCACCAGATCAAGGCGCTGGACGAACTCGGCGTACCGGATTCGGTGGCCCGCTTCGCCCAGCTGGCCCGCGGCCTGGTGCTCGTCACCGGGCCCACCGGATCCGGGAAGACGACCACACTGGCCGCGCTGGTCGACCTGGCCAATCGCACCCGCTCCTCGCACATCGTCACGATCGAAGATCCGATCGAGTTCCTGCACGGGCACCGGCGCTGCCTGGTCAACCAACGCGAGGTCGGTGCGGACACCACGTCGTTCGGTACGGCGCTGCGGCACGCCCTGCGCCAGGACCCGGACATCATTCTCGTCGGCGAACTGCGCGACCTGGAGACCACCTCGACCGCGCTCACCGCCGCGGAGACCGGACACCTCGTACTGGCCACCCTGCACACGTCGAGCGCGGCGCAGACCATCGACCGGATCATCGACATCTTCCCGCCGCACCAGCAACAGCAGATCCGTACCCAGCTCTCGACAGCACTGCAGGGTGTCGTGACGCAGGCGCTCTGCCCGCGGGCCGACCGCGCCGGCCGTACCGTCATCACCGAGATCATGTCCGCCACCCCGGCCATCCGCAACCTGATCCGCGAGGGCCGGACCCACCAGATCCCGTCGTTCATCCAGTCCGGCGGCAGCGACGGCATGCTCTCGTTCGACCAGCACCTGGCGGAGCGGGTCCGACACCAGATCATCACCTTCGAACAGGCGCTCGAGCTCTGCCATTCGACCGAAGAGTTCCAGCGTCTCGCCGGGCGGGCCTGAGCGCGATGGCCACAACCAGGACGTTCGACTACCGGATCCGCACCAGCGAAGGAAAGCGGACGAAGGGCAAGATCGACGCCACCAGCGAGACCGCGGCGGCGCAGCTGCTGCGGCAGCAGGGCGCGGTGCTGCTGTCCATCGCCGAGTCACGCGGGCTGCTGCAGAAGGAACTCCGGATCCCCGGCCTGGGCGGCCGGACCACGCTGAAGGATCTGGCGGTCTTCTCCCGTCAGTTCGCCACGATGACCTCGTCCGGCATGTCGCTGATGCGGGCGCTCACGGTCCTGGAGGACCAGGCCACCAAGCCACGGATGAAGCGGGCGGTCCGCGAGGTCCGCACCGACCTCGGCAGCGGCAACTCGCTGTCGACCGCGCTCGCCAAGCACCCCAAGGTCTTTCCCGCGTTGATGGTCGCGCTGGTCCGCGCCGGCGAGACCGGCGGCTTCCTCGACAACGCCCTCGAACGGATCGCGACGAACTTCGACAAGGACGCTGCCCTCCGCGGAAAGATCAAGAGCGCGATGACCTACCCGGCGGTCGTGCTGGGCTTCACCGGGCTGCTGATCGCCGGAGTACTGATCTTCATCGTGCCGACCTTCGAGGAGATGTTCCACCAGCTCGGCGGCGAGCTCCCGTTGCCGACGCAGATCCTCGTCAACGCCAGCCGGAGCCTGCGCTGGTCCGGGCCGCTCATGCTGGTGCTGGGGTTCGGCGGCACCGCGGTGTTGCGCAAGGGCCTGCGCAGCAAGCCGAAGCTCCGGCTGCTGTTCGATCGGATGAAGCTGCGGATCCCGGTCTTCGGCAAGCTCTTTGCCAAGATTGCGATCAGCCGGTTCGCCCGCAACCTCGGCACCCTGCTCGGTGTCGGCGTCCCGGTCTTGCAGGCGCTCGACGCGGTCGGCGCGACCGTCGGCAACGCGGTCATCTCCGAAGCCATGAAGGATCTCCAGACGTCGGTACGCGATGGGCAGGCGATGTCGGCGCCGCTGTACAAACACTCCGTCTTTCCCCGGATGGTCACGCAGATGATCGAGGTCGGCGAAGAAAGTGGCCAAATCAGTCAGATGCTCGACAAGATCGCCGACTTCTACGACCGGGAGGTCGATACCGCTGCCGAACAACTGACGGCGTCGATCGAACCAATCATGGTGCTGCTGATGGGGGGCGTGGTGGGGTCGATGGTCATCTGCCTGTACCTGCCACTGTTCACGGTCTTCCAGCACATCGAGGGCTCGCAGTGAACGCAGGACCGAGTTCTCCCCGTACCCGTCGGGCAACGGACCCGACCGCCCGAGTGCCATCGGCGAACCTGACGAGTCATAGGAGGGCTCACAATGCAGGCAGTGCTCCGCAAGATGCGGGATGAGCGCGCGGGCGACGACCGCGGCTTCACCCTGATCGAAATGCTGGTGGTCGTGGTGATCATCGGTATCCTCGCCGGGATCTCGATCCCGCTGTACCTGAACTACCGCAAGGGCGCGCAGAACAAGTCGGCCGAGGCCGACGTGCGCGGGGCCATCACCGCGGTCGAGCAGTACTACATCGAGAACGGCAACGTGTACCCGGCGAGCCAGAACGGCGTGCTGAGCACGAACATGGTCTTCCCGGCAGCCGCCGGGGTACCCCAGACGGCGACGGTCTCGCCCGGCAACACGCTCAACTACCAGAACAACGGCACGACGTACACCCTCTGCGGCCTGAACGACACCGGGCTGACGATCTACGTCTTCAACAGTGGAACCGGCAAGCCGGTGGGGAAGTCGACTCAGGCGACGCTCGCCGCCTGCACGACGAACGGCAACTGAGCAGTCGCCGGGTGGCGGCGCGGGTGCGCCCGGCGCCGCCACCCACTGCCGGCTACCGCACTGTCGGCTACCGCGCCCAGGTCAGTTCCTTGAAGGAGACGGTCCGTGACGACCCTGCTCGTGGTGGTGGGCGTACTGGGCCTCGTGGTGGGCTCGTTCCTCAACGTGGTGATCTACCGGGTACCGCGGGACGAGTCGCTGCTGCGGCCCGGCTCGCACTGCCCGCACTGCCAGGCAGCCATCCGGCCCCGGCACAACGTGCCGGTACTGAGCTGGCTGGTCTTGCGCGGTCGGTGCGCCCAGTGCCGACAGCGGATCAGTGCGCGCTACCCCCTCGTCGAGGCCGGCACGTCGCTGCTCTTCGTTGCGGTGAGCGCACGGTTGGGTCCCTCGCTGGTGCTTCCGGCGTACCTGTACCTGGCAGCGGTCGCGGTGGCCCTGTCGATGATCGACTTTGAGGTACGGCGGCTGCCCAACGTGATCGTGCTCCCGTCCTATGTGGTCGGTGCAGTGCTGCTCGTCCCGGCGGCCGTCGCGCAGGCGGACTGGTGGGCCGGGGCTCGTGGGCTCATCGCCGCGGCCGCGCTCTGGATGTTCTACCTCGCCCTCGCGCTGGTGTACCCGGGCGGAATGGGCTTCGGCGACGTGAAGCTGGCCGGACTGTTGGGGCTCTACCTCGGCTGGCTCGGCTGGAGTTCGGTCTGGGTCGGCACCCTGCTGGGTTTCCTGCTCGGGGCGTTGGTCGGCGTGGCGCTGCTGGTCACCCGGCGCGGCAACCGCAAGACCGCCCTGGCGTTCGGCCCGTACATGCTCGGCGGCGCGATGCTCGCCCTGTTCATCGCGGCCCCGGTCGCCACCTGGTACGCCGCCCTGCTCACGCCCCCCGCCTGACCGGCCACCACCCGAAGGAGGCGCCCGATGGCTGCCGAACCCTTGATCGGACTGGACATCGGTTCGATGTCCATCCGCGCGGTGGAGACCCGCCGCGTCAAGGGCGGTCAGGCGATCACCAACTTCGGGCACGCGCCGCTGCCGGATGGTGCGGTGAAGGGCGGAATCGTCCAGGACGACAAGGCGGTCACGCTCGCCTTGAAACAGCTGTGGGACACCATCAAGTTCCGCAGCAAGGGGGTCGTCCTCGGGGTGACCAACCGGCAGGTCGTGGTCCGGGAGATGTCGGTGGCGAACCTGCCCGAGAAGGAGATGCGCAGAAACCTGCCGAATGAGGTACGCCAGGTGCTGCCGCTGGAGGTGGAGCAGTCGGTCATCGACTTCTATCCGCTGGAGGACCCGGGCCAGAGCAAGACCGTACGCGGGTTGCTGGTCGCGGTACCCAAGGATCCTGTACTCACCGCGGTACACGCGACCGAGCGGGCCGGGCTGCGCGTCGTGCGGGTCGATCTCGCCTCTTTCGCGTTGCTGCGGGCGGCATCCCGACTGGACGACCGGGTCGAGGCGATCGTCGACATCGGTGCCGACGCGACGACCGTCGTCGTGCACTGCGACGGCGAGCCGTTGATCGTGCGGACCATCCCGCGCGGCGGCGGGGAGATCACCGAGATGATCGCCAGCCGACTCGGGGTACCCACGGAGGAGGCCGAGACGCTCAAGTGCCGGGTCGGGCTGAGCGACGACGCCGAACCCGAGGCCGCAAAGGTCATCGGAGAGGCTGTCCGGCCACTCATCAACGAGATTCGCAGCTCCTTCGACTACCTGACCGCGAGTTCCCAGCAGACCCAGGTGTCCCGGCTCGCCCTGTCCGGCGGCGGCTGCCTGCTGCCCGGCCTGACCGAAGCGTTGCGCGTCCAGCTCGGCATCACGGTGATGCAGGCGGATCCGACCATCCGGCTGCGCGGCGTCCACGCTGCCAAACACGACACGTGGGAAGGGCTCCGCTCGTCGGCCGCCGTGGCGATCGGCCTCGCCTTGGCGGTCCGGTGACCACCGACCTGGCACCGGCGGAGCCCGCGGCGCCCGTCGAGCCGGCGACCTCCACCGAACGCGAGTTGCGGATGCTGCCCATCGTGGCGTCCCTGCTCCCGACAGAGATCACTGACGCCCGCCGCCACCGCAAGGTGAAGCGGATCGTCATCTCGGCACTCATCGCGTTCGTGGTCCTGCTCGGGGCGTGGTACGGCGTGGCGCGCCAGCAGACGGCCGCGGCCCGCAGCAGCCTGGCCGCCGCCGAGGCTGACGCCGACCGGCTACAGCGGCAACAGAACGCCTTCGCCGAGCTGGTCCGCCTGCAGACCGAGTCGCAGGCGATCAGCACCCAGCTCGCCGGACTGCTCGCCAATGACCTGCAGTGGTCGCGCCTGGTGCACGCGGTACGGGCGGCGGCGCCCGAGGGGGTGCAGATCAGCGGGGTCTTCGGCGAGCTCAAGAAGGCGAACGCCGCCGGCAGTGCCGCGAACACGGTGCGACTGCCCAGCGGCGACACCGAGAAGGTCATCGGCGCGATCACGGTCATCGGCATCGGCGTCAGCAAGGAGTCGGTGGCCGCCTACGCCGACGCGCTGGCCGCGCTGGCGGGTATCGGCAACGCCCTGCTCAGCGACGCGGCGGTGAAGGACGGCGTCGTGCAGTTCACCCTGCGGCTGGAAATCACCGAGTCCGCCCTCGGTGGGCGGTACACCGCGAAGAGCGGCAACCGGCCGGGAGGGACCTGATGAAAACCGCGCGCCCCGACCGGATCTGGGTGTACGGCGGCCCGCTCGCCGCCGCCATCCTGCTCGCTGTCGCCTGGTTCTTCCTGATCGGTCCGCAGAACGACGAGGCGCAGAATCTGCAGGACCAGGCCGCCGCCGCCACCGCGCGCCTGGCCACCATCCAGCATCACCTCGTCGAGCTGCGCAAGGAGAACGGAAAGCTGGAGGAGTACCGGGCACAGCTGGCGCACTACCGCGAGGCGTTGCCGACCACCTCCGGCTTGTCGGACTTCCTGCGCGAGTTGCAGACCGCGGGCCTAACCGCGGGTGTCGCCGTCGATGGAATCCTCGTCGGTGCGCCGGCCCAGGTCGCCGGTGTCGCCCAGCCGGTCTACTCGGTACCGGTCACCCTGATCACGGTCGGCAGTATCGACAAGCTGGAGGCGTTCCTCGACCAGCTGCAGCAACTGCAGCCCCGGGCAGTGCTGATCAACAGCGTGAACGCGGTTCCGGAAGGCCAGAGCCCATCCTTGGCGGGTTCGGTCTCCATCACCATCAGCCTGCAGATCTTCGTCACCGGACCGGCCACCCCCGCCACACCGGCAGATCCCGGCGCATCGGGCAACCCTGCGACCGCCGGGTCGGCCCCGAAGACCGACTGAACAGGCCTGGGGGACGCATGCTGGCCGGTCGTTGGAGCCGCGCGGTCGCGAGATCGCGCTGCGCACACCAGCGCGCGCCGGAGGCGGGCAGCACCCTGCTGGAGATCCTCGTCGCGGTCGCCCTGGTCGGCATCCTGATGACCGCGCTGACCACGTTCTTCGTCACCACCGTGTCGACCACGAGCAAGCAGCGCGGCAAACAGGCCGCCATCCAGCTCGCCGACAATGCCATCGAACGGGTACGCGCGGTGCGGGGCTCGGCGGTCACCGCCGGACGGGACCGGACCAGTACCGACAACCAGTGGGCGGCTCCGGCCTCCGGTGTCGCGCCCTACCTGGCTGACATGGTCCGGGCCTGGGACGCCTCGGCGGTGTTCCCCGGCGGAGCCACCGCCCCGCTGCCCACCTCGGCAGCCGCCGTACCGGTCAGCGGTGTCTCGTACCGCCAGAACTGGTACGTCGGGAAGTGCTGGCAACCGCCGGCCGGCGGCGACTGCGGCGCTGCGCAGACCGTGGGCTCCATCGAGTTCTTCCGCGTCGTCATCGCGGTGACCTGGCCGGCGAAGTACTGTGCCGGCGGAACGTGTTCGTACGTCACCTCGACACTGGTCAGCGATGCGTCCCGGGAGCCCGTCTTCAACCCCGGCACCGCCCCCCAGCCGCCCGCGGTGACGAGCCCGGGCGCCCAGGTCGGCGAGCTCACCGTGGCGGTCAACCTGCAGCTCGTCGCGGCCGGCGGCCGGCCGCCGTACACCTGGACCATTGCCGGGCTGCCCAACGGACTGGCGATGAATGCCACCGGCCGGATCACCGGTACCCCCACCGCGGCCGGCACGTACCCGGTCACGGTCAGCGTCACGGACACGTTCAGTCTCGTCGGCAGCGCCGCCTTCACCTGGACCGTCAACGCCCTGCCGCGGCTGACCAGCCCGGGAAACCAGGTCTCCGTTCACGGCAGGCCGGTCAACCTGGCGATCACGGTCACCGGCGGAACCGGGCCGCTGCGGTGGTCGGTCACCGCCCCCGGCCCGTGGGGTCCGACCGGACTCCCCCCGGGGCTGTCCATCAACGCGGCGACCGGTGCCATTTCCGGTACGCCGACCACGGTCGGGCCGGCGCGCAACGTCACGGTCACCGTCACCGACGCATTCAACAAAGCGAACTCGGTCACCTTCACCTGGCGGATCACATGACCCGCGAACGGCAGCCGTCGGACGCCGGCATGTCGCTGTTGGAGGTCGTGCTCGCCACCTCCATCCTGGCCATCTGCATGGCCATGTTCAGCAGCGGCATCCTGCAGATCTACCGGTCGGTGAACAAGAGCGAGTCGACCTCGACCGCCCAGTCCCTGCTCAACTCGTCGTTCTCCCGCCTGGAGAAGGAGATCCGCTACGCCTCCGGCATCAGTACGCCGGGGCCGATCGGCCTCGACTCGTACGTGGAGTACCTGACCACGAGCAGCGGGACCGCCGTCTGCGTGGAACTGCGGCTGCGCGTGTCGACCCGGCAGTTGCAACGCCGCACCTGGACGCAGGGCGCATCAGCGGCAACCCCGCGGATCTGGGTACCGTTGGCGTACAACGTCAGTTCCGCCCAGCCGTTCACGGTCCTGCCCGCCGACGCCACCTTCAACTTCCAGCGGCTGCGGATCCAGCTGACGGTCAGCGCCGGCGCGGGCGCCACCACGACATCGACCCAGACCGACACCACCTTCACCGCGCAGAACACCGCGCTCGGTACGCCGAGCCCCACCGTCTGCGTGGAAGGCAGGGCGGTCCCGTGACCGGGGTCCGGTGGGCCCGGATCTGTCGCGCCGAGGATACCGGCTCGATGGCCCTGGTCCTGTTGCTGACCTTCGTCGGGGTCGCGCTGAGCGCCCTGATGGTGCCGATGGTGCTCACCCAGCTCGGGTCGACGCGCGCGGTCGACCGGCGGGCCCAGTCCCTCAACGCCGCCCAGACCGGGCTGGACATCATGCTCGGGCAGATCCGGGCCGCCACCGACGCCACCGGTGCCGGCCAGCGGACCCGCCTGCCGTGCGGCCCGCTCACCGGCCGGGTGGGCGTCGGGGGTACCGCCCGCTACCAGGTGACCGTCGACTATCTCGGCGTCGACCCGCAGGGGCAGTCGGACGCCTGGATCACCGCCAACCGGATCCGGTGCACCGCCGGCAGCGGCACCGCCAGTACCCCGGGCTATGCGCTGCTGCGCTCGCAGGGAACCAACGATCCGACGGGAGCCTTCAACGCTGTACCCAGCCGGTTCCTGCGCGCGACGTACCCGTTGCGGATGTCCAATCAGAACATCTCCGGCGGGCTGATCCACGTCTACAAGACCGCGGTCAGCAACGACCTGTGCCTGGACGCCGGCTCAGCCTCCCCGGTGGCCGGAACCAACGTGCAGATGCAGCTCTGCAGTGCCGCGAACCTGCGGCAGCGGTTCGCCTACAACGCGAACCTCACCATCGTCCTGCTCGCCTCCAGGACCCCGGCCGCGCCGCAGGGGATGTGCCTGGACGCCGGCGTCACCCCACATGTGCTGGGCCGGGCGGTGCAGGTGCAGCCGTGCTCGGCGACGACGGCGGTACGCCAGCAGTGGATTTTCACCGCGGACGGCAACTTCGAGGGCACCACGAACGGCCGGACCACTGACGGCTTCTGCTTCAACGTGCAGACCCGCGACACCCCCGGAAGTTTCGTGATCCTCGGCAGCTCCGCCCGGCAGACCTGCCGCCGGCCGTACGACAACATCGAGACCTTCCAGCCGGAGGCCTCGATCGGCGCCGGGGCCGCCGGGGCCTTCCCCCGCCAACTCGTGAACGTCAACGAGTTCGGCCGCTGCCTGACCGTCACGAACCAGAACCTCAACTTCGCCTACCTGATCGCGCTCGCCTGCCAGCAGGTTTCCGTACCCACCAGCGTGACCTGGGACCAGCAGTGGAATCTGCCGCCGATCGTGGCCGGCGCCACCAGCGCGACCGGCACGATCACCAGCAACTCACCGGGCGTTCCCTACTGCCTGCGCAGCCCCGGCTCGATCGCTGCGGGCCGGTACGTCACTGTCGCCGCGTGCCCGGCCGGAGCGGCGCCACAGAACATGACCTGGACCGTGTACATCGATACCGGAGTCTTCACCACCAGCTACCGGATCATTGACGGGTACGGGTACTGCCTGTCCCCGACGGATCCGTCGGCAGTACCCCCGGACTTCCACCCGGTCGGCCAACAGGTCAGCAAGCTGGTGGTGGCCACCTGCAGCGGAGCCACCCTGCAGAAGTGGAGCGCGCCACCGAACTTCCTGCAGACCCTGCCGGTCCGCGACGTCAGCGAGAAGTAGGGACCAGCTCCAGGCCCTCGGGTCCCCTCACGACGCGCACGCCAGAGAATGGTCGCGACCGCAGCCACCGTCCTCAGTGGAGTTCGAGGATCCGGACGATGTTGGAGTAGTCGTCGGTCCAGGTGGTGCCGGGCTGGGCGCGCAGTGGTCGCCAGCCGCGTGCGGTGGGCAGCGCCGCGAGCCGGCTCTCGTCCTCGGCGAGCACCACCCACTTCGACGCCGACTTGCCGGTTGCGGCGTCGGCAGCGGTGTCGGTGCGGGTACGCGCGTGCAGGCCGCTCGCCGTGCCGACGCTGTTGACGACCGGTTCGAGATCCAGGTGGGCGTTGCTGATGTGCACGACGAGCAGCCCGCCCGGTACGAGCTTGGACCGGTACATCGCGAACGCCTCGGTGGTGAGCAGGTGCACCGGAATCGCGTCCGAACTGAACGCGTCGAGCACGATCAGTTGGTAGCTGGCGGCCGGCGCCCTGGCCAACTCCAGCCGCCCGTCGCCGATAATTAGGTGCACGGTCGCGGGGGTGTCCCGCAGATACGTGAAGTATGTAGGGTTCGACGCGATGTCGACGACGCGCTGGTCAAGCTCGTACACCGTCAGGTCGTCGCCGCGTTGGGCGTACGCGGCGATGGTGCCCACGCCCAGCCCGACCGCCGCGAAGCGGGTGATCTCACCCCGACTGTCGTATGTGGCGAAGACATCACCCAGTGGCCCGGACCGGGTGTAGTAGGTCAACGGGTCGCCGCGGTGCTCCGGGCGCATGTCCTGTGAGCCGTGCGCAGTCGTGCCGTGCGCCAACGAATGCCGGTCGCCGTTGACGCTGACCCGGTACACCCCGAAGAACGAACGCGTGGTCAGCACGGTGTGCTCCGGGAGCACCGCGGTCAGCACGATGATGGCGGCCACCAGGGGCGCGAGCAGCCTCGGCCGCAGCACCCCGATCCCGGCGCAGCCGAGCAGAATCACCCCGGCCGCGATCGCCAGCGACGCCGCGAGGTCGCGCAGCAGGTACCCGGTGATGACGAGCGGCAACAGCGTCGCGACCGCGGCTGCGGCACGGGTGCGCCGGGACAGCTGACCCCGGACCAGCGGCCGGAACTGGCTGGACAACACGACAACGGCGAACGCCAGCACCAGGGAGTACTCGATCGGGCGTGGGAAGACCAGCGGTGCCAGCAGACTGTTGAAGGCGCCACCGAGCACCCCGCCGACGGCGACCAGGACGTAGAACCGGGTCAGGTCTGTCGGATGTGGACGGTCGTCGGCGAGACGGCTGTGGCAGGCGTACGCGATAAGAGTGAAGAGCACCAGCGGCAGGATCGCCACCAACGCGAACGGCCGGGCACCGTGCAGCGCGCGGATCAGCACCGTCGCCACCGCGCAGGTGAGGATCGCGACTCCGAAGTGCCGCCAGGCGCCACCGCGCGGCTGCGCGAAGGCGACAACGAACGTCGCCAGGTACAGCGCGAGTGGCAGTACCCACAACAGCGGCACCGCGGCGACGTCGGTCGAGAGGTACGTCGTCACGCCGAGCAGGGCGCTCGACGGCAGCGCCGCCAGCAGCAGCCACCGCAGCCGCCGCCGCCCGGTGATCGGGGAGACGGACTCCGCGGCCTCGGCCGCGGGCCCAGCCTCGGCTGCGGGCCCAGCCTCGGCCGCCGACGCTGACATCACTGCATCGGGCGCTGCGCGGCGGGCCCGGGCGACCAGCGCGCACGCCACCAACAGTCCGATCAGCCCGAGGTACCCGACCGCCCAGCACTGGGTCTGTCGCCGCACCGTCAACCCCGGCTCGACCAGGAACGGGTACGTCAGCAGCGCGATCAGGCTGCCCGCATTGCCTGCGGCATAAAGGAAGTACGGGTCATGGGCATGGCGATGGTCGGTGGCCGAGAACCAGGCCTGCAGCAGCGGCGCGGAGGTACAGACGACCAGGAACGGCAACCCGACCGAGACGGCAAGCACGCCCAGCAGCCACAGCGCGGCCGGGGCGCTCGCCGGCGGAGCCGACCAGCTCGGCAGCGAGAGCGGGATGACCAGTAACGGCAAGGCGAGCACGGCGATATGCAGCCACGGCTGCCGGTGCCTGAGGGTGCGCCAACTGGCGTGCGAGTAGAGATACCCCAGCACCAGGACGGTCTGGAAGAAGACCAGGCACACGTTCCACACCGACGCGGAGCCGCCGTACAGCGGCAGCACCAGCTTGCCGACCATCGGTTCGACCAGGAACAGCAGACTGGAGGCGACAAACGAGGTGACCGTGAAGAGCGCGGCGACCGCCAGGTCCCCGGATCCGGAGCGGGCCGGTGCCAGCGGGGCCGCCACGCCCGTCGACGGCGAGGGCTCCGCCAGGTGTAAGTCCACGGCGCGCCCCCCTTGGCGTCCAAGGCGCGTCAACGGCGCGCTCAAGCGGCCGGCACCCGAATTGTCCCCATTGGCCAAGCTACCCGATCTGACGGTCACTGTCCGTTACTCCGCCGAGCCTGCCGGCTGCGCGTCGACTGAGTCAGTCGCCGGAGACCCCACGCATGCTCGAAGCCGCTCGGAACCGGGGCAGTCATGCGCGTTGGTTGGTCACGCCTTGTGTGGATCACGCGTCGGGGAGACAATCGGGCAATCTCGCGAAATACCGAGCGAAGGAGATCGTCATGCAGCTAACGTTCCTGGGTGGAGACTCGGGAACGAAACCGTGGTCGAGATCCCGGCCGAACTGCTCAAGTATCTTCCGAAGGATTGATGCTTCGTGACGTTGCTGGTCGGCGAGGACTTCTTTGACCTGTTTCGGACGTTCGATCATACGGCCTACCGGCTGGAGGTCCGGGAGAGCTACTACGAACGCGAGCAGGTGGGCCAGTTCCTCGCTGGTGAGCGGGTCAATCTGTCCTATATGGAGCCGTGGCTGGCCCTTATGGTCCAATCGCGGGTGGCTGGCAAGCGCATCGAGCGGGTGCGTGTGGTCTCGCAACCGTACTCGGACTACGCGCGCTACGGCCTGTGGCTGTGCCGGTACAACACCCAGGCCGGTGAAGACATCCGCTATCTGGAGCGCGGGGAGGCCGCAGGACTGCCGAATCACGACTACTGGCTGCTGGACTCCAGTCGCCTGTACATCGTGAGGTTTTCGGAAGACGACGAGCTACTCGGGGCGGAGCTGGTCGAAGACCCGGCCGCGGTGGTTCGGGCCGGGCACTGGCGGGACGTAGCCTGGCATCACGCGATCCCCTACATCGAGTTTGTGAAAGCGGCCGACATCCGTGTCGAACATCCAACAAGCGCGTGAAGCGCTGGGCGCGCACCTCCGCGCGCTGAGGCGGGGCGCCGGTCTCAATGGCAAGGAGTTCGCTGCGCGGCTGGATTGGATGCCGTCGAAGGTGTCCAAACTGGAGCTTGGTCAGCAGACACCGACGTCGGCAGACCTGCGGGCATGGGGAGAGGCGGCGGGTAAACCCGAGGCAGCCGAGACGTTGGCGGGTGAGCTGGCGGCGCTGGAAAGCTTCTACCAGGAGTACCGGCGGCGGCTGCGTTCCGGGATGCGCTTTCGCCAGCAGGAAGCCTTCGACACCGAAGCGAAGGCCCGTGTGATCCGGGTCTTCGACACCCACTACGTGACGGCCTTCTTTCAGACGGCCGAGTACGCCCGGCACATGCTGGCCAAAGGCGCGCGGCTGCATGGGGCGCCGGACGACGTGGACGAGGCGGTGGCTGTCCGCTTGAAGCGGCAGGAGCTGCTGTACCGACCAGGCAAGTCGTTCCAGATCGTGGTGTCAGAGGCGGTCCTGCACAGCGAGGCGGCGGCACCCCGCGAGGTGATGACGGCCCAGCTTGACCGGCTGGTAGCCGCGACGACGCTGGGGACGAGCGTGAAGTTCGGGATCATTCCGTTTTCGGCGCAGTGGCCCGTCTTCCTCGACCACGGGTTTTGGATCATTGACGATGACTACGTCATTGTCGAAACGCTGGCAGCCGAACTGCGGCTCACCCGGCCGGAGGAGGTTGCAGCCTACGCGAGGGTATTTGATCAGCTGGCGGCAATTGCTGCGTACGGCCCGGCGGCTCGGGCCCTCATCACGCGCGTTCTGGTCGAACGCGACGCCGAAAACGGGTAGGGCCAGCAAAGCGTCTAGAAATTTCGAGGTATTCCTGGGATTGGGATCGGCACCCGTCGTACGGTTGCGGTCACGGCACCGGGACGGGTGCTGGACGAACGAGTGGACAACGGTGTTCCGGCCCCGCTCGCCTCAATGAGCCTGCCCGTCTCGGTGCCTCTCCAGTCTGGAGGTGGCCAGATGACCGTGTATCTGCTCGTACCGACGCTCATGGGCGTGACGTTCCTCGGCTGGGTAGCCGGGATGTGGACCCGTAAGCGCTCCAATCACTGGTGCCCGGTGGACGGCTCGCAGTTGCGGTGCGTCCAGTGCCTCCGGGCTGGACCGGATCGGCGGCGCGGAGACGATGGCGGGCAACTCGGCCGTCTGCGGTGACCGGGGCGGGGGCTCGGGTGCTCATCACCTCAGCCATCGCGGCACTCGACGACCGGTCCAAGGCCGGCGTCAGGAGAACGCCTTCTCGACGCGGTGGCTCGCCGCCCCGTGGATGTTCGCTACCAGCTTGATGTCCCCATCCGCGTACTCCGACCCCAGGTTCGCGACCACCACCACCGCGTTCCCGACCCGTTCCACCCCGACGGTCGTGATGTTGGTCCGGGTCGCCGCGCCCGGCCGGTTCTCACTGGTGACGTCGACCCACAGCCGGTCGCGGCTGTAGCCGGGGTTGACCGGGCCCATGAAGGCCCACCGCCGCCCGCCTGTGCCGGAGCCCTGCGGACACTGGGCATAGCCGGTGGTCGCCTGCGCTGAGGTGGGCAGCATGGAGGGTGCCATCGCGGCCCGGAACTCGGCGAGGAATTGCTGGGCGCCGCCAGGACGATACAACGCGACGTACTCGACCAACTGTGAACGGTTGGCGTCGATGCCCGGCGACAGGCGCGACTCGGGGAGTCCCGAGTCGGTGCGCTGGTAGCTGCGCGAGTAGATGAAGGTGAGGGAGCGGGAGTCGATCCGCAGTTCATCACTGGGGTACCTGGTGTCGGCACACGGCCGTGGGGGCTGAAGGTAGGGCGCGATCCCGCTGGCGGGATACCCTGGCTGCTCCTGCACATCCGCCGGCTGCAGCATGGCACTGTCCGGAATGGACATAGGACCGCTCGGCGCGGTGCTGGGTCCAGGGCTGCGGGAAGCCGCAGTGGAGCCTATGGGGGCTGGCCCGGGCCGGGCGCACCCGGCCACGGCTGCCGCTGTCGCGACCATGAACGCAGCCAGGATCGTCGGCAACTTCTGTCGGGTCGTCATGTCCAGGTGACACCGCAGGACCCGGCCGGGTTCCAGGAACCTGAGCGCGGGCTGCGGTGTCTACAGTCCGGGGAGAACCGGAGGTGACTCACTGGACGACACCGAGGCTGCGGTTGTGGCCCGCGCCCAGGCCGGCGACCTGGCGGCGTACGAGCTGTTGGTCACCCGGCACGCCCCGTTCGCCCATCGGACGGCGGTGCTGTTCGGCGCGGGTGACGACGCTGAGGATGTGGTGCAGGAGGCGCTGGTGAAGGCGTTCGGCAGGCTGCGGCTGTACCGGGGCGATTCGCCGTTCCGCCCATGGTTGCTCGCGATCGTGGCGAACGAGACGCGCAACCTGCACCGGTCCCGCCGCCGCCGGGACTCACTCGTCCTGCGCGCTGCCGCCCGCGAGGACCCGAACGGCACCCTGCCGGACGCCCCGGCCGACGGGGCGTTGGCCGCGGAGCGACGGGTGGCACTGCTGGACGCGGTACGCGCGCTGGACGACCGCCACCGCGAAGTGGTCATCTGCCGGTACCTGCTCGACCTGTCCGAAGCCGAGACCGCCCAGACCCTCGGCTGGCCCCGGGGCACCGTCAAGTCGCGCACGGCCCGCGCGCTGGCGAAGTTGCGCACCCGGGTCGGGCCGGACGCGGCAAGGGAGGTGCCCCATGGCTGACCGACCCGACGAGGAACTCGCCACGGAACTGCGCGCGCTCGCGGCCTGGCTGGACACGCCCGAGCCGCCGGACGTCCGCGCGGCGGGGCGGGCCCGCCTCGCCGCGCGGACCCAGCCGGGCGCCCGGAGCGCCAACCTCACCCGGGCCCAGCCGGGCGCGCCGAGCGGCAACCCCCCCCGGAGCCGGCCCGGTGTCCGGCGGTGGCTCGCGGCGGCGGCCGCGATCGCCGTTGCGGTCACTGTCGCGGTACTCCCGCAGGGCCGCGCCGCGGTGGCCCGCGTCGTCGACGAAGTGCTGCACTTCGCCGGGGTACAGGTACGCAACTCTCCCGGCGGGCTGCCCAGCCTTCCGGCGTCGCCCAGCCCGCTGCCATCGCTGCGGTCGGCGGCGCTCGACGAGGCCCGCCGCCGAGCGCGCTTCCCGATCGGCGTACCGGCCCAGCTCGGCGTACCGGAGCAGGTGCTGCTGGCCGATCCGGGCCCCGACGGTGCACCCCGGGTGGTGTCGCTGATCTACCGCGGTGGCGCGGTCCGGCTCGACGAGTTCGACGGCGAACTGGACCCGACATTCGAGAAGAGCGCCGTCGGGAACGGTTCCCGGTGGGTCACCGTGAACGGCCACAGTGGACTGTGGTTTCCCGAACCGCACGCGCTCACCTACCTCGACCGCCAGGGCATCCGGCACACTGAGACGGCGCGGCTGGCTGCGCCGACCCTGATCTGGCGCGACGGCGCGGTGACGTACCGCCTCGAAGGGCCAACGACGCTGGCCGAGGCGACCGCGATCGCCGCCTCCGTCAGCTGAGGCGGTGGCCGTCCGCTTGAAGCGGCAGGAGCTGCTGTACCGACCAGGACAACGGTGTTCCGGCCCCGCTTGCCTCAATGAGGCTGCCGTCTCGGTGCCTCTCCAGCCTGGAGGTGGCCAGATGACCATGTATCTGCTCATTCCGGCGGGTCGCATACGGCCTGCCGGCGCTGCCGCCAGCAATCTCTGATAAAGTCTTTAGCACAAGTCTTTATCACCGTAAGGAACTCCTGGCAATGGACGCTGCCGAGCTCCGTGGACTCGTGGCTCTCCTTCGCGCGCGAGGCGCCGAACTGTCGGATGTGGAGGCCAAGGCCGCCGCGGGCGGACTGCCGAAGTCGGTGCGGGACACGCCTGCGCGGAAGGCCTGGAGCCGCCCGTCCGCGCAGCGATCAATGTCATCGACCTTGACGATGGCGCGGTCGTGGTCGGCGAGATCCCCGAACTTGATCCACGGTTCAAACCCTGCTACGTGAAGGCGCGTGGCGAGTACAACGGTTCGTTCACCCGTGGCGGCGACGGGGATCGCCGGCTGACCGACTTCGAGATCCACCTGCTGCACACCAACCGCGGGCAGCCAGACGACGACCGCCAACCTGTACCCGAGGCCAGCCTGGCGGATCTCGACACGGCCGCGTTGGATTTCCTCCTCCGCCGGATACGGCAGCGACAGCGCCGGGCATTCGAGGGCCTCGACGACATTGCTTCCCTGCGGCGACTCAACGTGATCACGCCCAACCCAGCCGGGGACCTTGTCCCGACCCTCGGCGGCCTTCTCGCTCTCGGCACATATCCGCAACAGTTCTTTCCGCAACTCAACGCGACCTTCGTCGTCTACCCCGGTCTGTCCGCCGAAGACGTAGCACCGGGGGGCCCCAGATTCCTCGACAATCGCACGTTCGAGGGACCCGTCCCGTACATCGTTGACGAGGCTGTCGCCGCGGTCCTGCGCAACACGTCCGTGCGTTCGTTCATCGAAGGCACCGGCCGGCGCGACGTCCACGACTACCCGGTGGAAGCACTCCGCGAGGCCATCGTCAATGCTCTGATCCATCGCGACTATTCGCCATACTCCCGAGGAACTCCCGTCCAGATCGTTCTCTACGCCGACCGGCTCGCAGTAGCCAACCCTGGGGGGCTGTTCGGCGCCGTCACCGAAGACGACCTTGGCGGCGAAGGCGTGTCCTCGACCCGCAACCCGGTGCTGGTCAAGCTGCTGCAAGACGTGTGGCTGCCGGACAGCGACCGCACCGTGTGCGAGAACCGCGCCAGCGGAATCCCCACCATGCTGCGGGAGCTACGCAGGGCAGGCTCCGCCCTGCCGGAGTTCCACAACCGCATCACGCGATTCACAGTGATCTTCCCCAAACACGTGCTCCTCACCCCGGAAACAGTTCAATGGATCAATGGCTTGGGAGCAGTCGGACTGAGCGTCACCCAGCAGATGGCCCTCGCACAGATGCGTGACGGCCGTGCCACCACCAACCAGAGCATGCGAAACCTCGGCCTGGACGGACGGCGCGCCACCATCGAGCTGGCCGACCTGGTCACCCGCGGCCTGGCTGTGCGGATCGGCGAACGCCGACACGCCCGCTACCTGCTGACCCCACCGAGCCGTCCCACGCCACCAAACGACGGGCCGGCGTCCGCTGAAACGGTCGGCGACCGCGAGACTGCGGTGCTCCACGCCCTCTCCTCGGGTGTGGAGCTGTCCCGACGCGAAATCGAGAGAGCCACGGGCATCAACCAGATAGGAGTACTGCGAGCCATCGAGGCCTTGATCGCCGCCGGTCAGGTCCAAGCCACCGCCCCGCCCAGGTCCCCACTGCGGCGCTACCGACGCACGACGGACTCCTGAATCGCCCGGTACTGATCCCGTCGACTGAGTCAGTCGCCGGAGACTCCCCAGAACACGATCCCGCTCGGCTGCTCGCCGTCGTACAGCACCAGGCAGCGCCCGCTCCACTGGGGACAGCCGTCGGACAGCGCAGGGCTGCGGTACGCCAACTCGAAGGCCGCGCGGGTGGGCCGGTCGGTGCCGAAATGGTCCTGCACCTCAGCCGGCGAGAACTGGCGCACCGCACCGAAGGCGTCCGGCTCGTCCGGCCCGATGACCCGGTTGACGTCGAGGATCGAGTGGGTGCCTTCCTCCTGCACCTGCTCGTCGGCCGACAGCTCGTCCCACGTCTGCGGCCAGGGCCGGTCCGGGGACAGGTCGTCGGGCCAGTAGTAGCTGCGGTCGTCGAAGACCTTCTGGCGCAACGCCGCCAGCGCCGCGGACAGATCTGCCTGATAGGCAACGGAGTAGTCCCACCCGGAAGCTCCCACGAACAACAACCTCCCTGTCACTCAGCCGCGGCAACCGTCGCGGCGTCCTCGAACACGATCCGATGCGGGGGTTGGCCGCGGAAGTAGGACGCCGGCCTGGTCGGCTTTCCGGGTCGCAGCACCGGTGCCAGCACCCGGAACACCTTCTCCGCCGCGGCGTCGTCGAAGTCGCGGTAGTCCGCCGTCGCCAGCAGCCACACCCCGCCGTTGCGCAACGGCGAAACCTCATGAAACGCCGACGACGCGGTCAGCGCCTCGACTCCGCCCAACTTCGCTGCCAACTCGGCCGGCACGACAGTCCACCAGGAATAGCCCCGCAACACCTGCCGGCACTGCCCGACCGTGTACCAGGGACGATCTTCCGCCGGGTGCCGCAGGCAGTGCTCCAGCCCGGTGGCGCCCGCATCGTATCCGTAGGTGATCTGCCCGAAGCCGGGGTTCAGCTTGTCGGCATACGGCCGCAGCGCCTCCAACCAGCGCCGCTGACGCGCCGCACCGTCGTCGGGGTCGAGGAAGCTCCCCTCCCCCGCGTAGGCACCCAACCGTAGCCACCCCGGTGACTCCGCCTCGTACTCCGTCCGCAGGCTCAGCAACCACTGGAACTGACCTGGGGCCGCCTTGACCCCGAGCCTCACCTCGGCCTCGCGCGGCGGGTCGGCCAACTGCTCCCGCAGCCACCGGACCCCCTTGGCGGAGTAGTCCGTGTCACCGGTCCGAAAAGCCGGTTTGCCGCCCCACCGCGTGACGCTGATCGTGCCCCAGAACTCGCCCGGCTCAAGCGGCGGCGACTCCGGCCCCCGCTTCCGCGCCGGTGGTTTCTGGTCCAATGCATGCCGCGCCTCACCGGCCAGCCGCTGCGACAGCCCGTCGAACCAGTCGAACGCGGTCTCCGCGAGATCACCTACCGAGGCAAGGTCCACGTCCAGCTCAATGTTCAAGCGAAAGGCGGTCATCCGTACAACCTCCATCCTCTCCATCCTCTCCATCGTGCTGGCACAGCGGTCCGGACGGTCGGCGGGTCACGCGCTCATGAGGGTCCGCGAATCTCGATGACGGGCACCGCGCCGCCATACAGCTCGGGCACGGCGGTGACCACGTAGACGCCGTCCGGCTCGTCCTTGTCATGGAGGTACCCGGTCGCTGCCACGGCGGCAGCGGCGAGATCAACGCGTGCACCCAGGTCGTTGATCCAGTTGGCGAAGTCTCTGCAGCTCTCCAGCGTCGGCAGGGCCAGCGGGACCAGCGCGACATTCTCGAGCCCGAGCAGGATCCGCGGATGCGCATGCTGCTCTGCCGCACTCGTAGCCCGCATCGCTTCGGCCAGACACACAGTCGGAACACCGACCATGAGCTGCTCCGCGCCGGCCTCGGCGATCAGCTCGCCGACATCAATCGCCGTCGGCGAGCCGTCGTAGGCCAGCACCGCGGAGGTGTCGAGGACGAAGCGGTAGCCGTTCACCCGTTCTCCCCGAACTGCTGGTGGACCCGCTTGCGGCGCTGTTCGCGCAACGCCTTGCGCCGCTGGGGTGTCCATTCAGCGTCCAGCTCTGCCAACCGCTGCCGCGTGCGCGCCGAACCCGCCTCGGTGAGCTCGATGCCGGCATCGGCGAGCTGTTGGCGTACCCGCTCCCCGCGCATCTTTCCTTCGATCGCCTCAGCAACAAAGGCCGATACGTTGGGCTCCTGATCGAGGCGGGCGGCGAGGTGATCCGGCAGACTGACTGTAAGGCGCTTCGTCATACTCAAAGGCTACATGCTCATACTTCGCTACGGTAGTCGGTGGAAACGCTCACAGCTGACTCACAGCAAACGCCAACGTTCGGCACAGCGGAGCGGCGGACGATGCGAAGATGTCCAGGGTGAGCACAGCCTTCCCCCCGAATCCGGCGGCCACAGCAGACGCGTTGCAGGCCGCCCCACCGGCGCCCGTGTTGGCGGCCCCGACCGCCAACCCCACCGGCGCCGCGGGCCGCGCCGGCCTGCGCCGGGTCGACGGGCAGCCGGTCCGGGTGCTGGTCGTCGACGACGAGCAGACGCTCGCCGAACTGCTCTCGATGGCGTTGCGCTACGAGGGCTGGGAGGTGCAGAGCGCCAGCGACGGGCACGGGGCGGTACGCATCGCCAGGACGTTCCGGCCGGATGCGGTGGTGCTCGACATGATGCTGCCCGACATCGACGGGATGGAGGTGCTGCGCCGGCTGCGCGCCGAGGCGGCACAGATCCCGGTGCTGTTCCTGACCGCCAGGGATGCCGTGGAGGACCGCATCGCCGGACTGACCGCCGGTGGCGACGACTACGTGACGAAGCCGTTCAGCCTGGAGGAGGTGGTGGCGCGGCTGCGCGGGTTGATGCGGCGTACCAACGCGGTTGGCCGGGCCGACGAGAGCCTGCTGGTCGTCGGCGACCTGACCCTGGACGAGGACAGCCATGAGGTACGCCGCGACGGGGTACTGATCCCGTTGACCGCGACCGAGTACGAGCTGCTGCGCTATCTGATGCGCAACGCGCGCCGGGTGCTCAGCAAGGCCCAGATCCTGGACCGGGTGTGGAACTACGACTTCGGCGGTCAGGCCAACGTCGTCGAGCTGTACATCTCGTACCTGCGCAAGAAGATCGACGTGGGGCGCCAGCCGATGATCCACACGATGCGGGGTGCCGGCTATGTTCTCAAGCCCGCGGGCTGAGCCGTCCGCCGCGGGCGAAGGCGTCCGCCGCCCGGGCGAAGGTGCGCGCGGGCGATGGCAGCGCCGGCTGGCCGGGGTACCCCTGCGGACCCGGTTGCTGGCGGCGCTCATGGCGCTGCTCGCCGTCGTCTGCGTCGTCATCGGGGTGGTCACCGAGGTTGCGGTGTACCGGTTCCAGGTCGGGCAACTCGACGACCAGCTCGCAGCGGCGGCCGACCGGACGGCGACGTTCGGCCAGCGGCCACCGGACGGGCGACAGGTGCCGCCGGGGCCGCAGCCGCAGCAGACCCCGCTGACCGGGGCACCGGGCCAGGCCTCCGGCACCCTCGTCGCCCGGATCGCCGACGGCCGCATCGTCGAAGCCGGCGTGCTGGACGTCATCACCGGTGAACGGCTGGAGGTCCCGGTTGAGCAGTACCCGGTCCTCACCGGCCTGCCGGTGGACCGCCGCCCGTACACCGCGAGCCTGGGCGGACTCGGCGACTACCGGCTGATCGCCGCCCGCGGCCACGACGGTGACGTGCTCATCACCGGCCTGCCGCTGGCCGGGGTGTACGCCATCCGCTACCAGCTCATCGCCATCGAGACGGCGGTCGGGCTCACCGCTGCGGTACTGGCCGCACTGCTCGGCACACTGATCATCCGCCGTACCCTGCGGCCGCTGCGCCGCGTCGCGTCCACCGCCGGGCGGGTGGCGCAACTGCCGCTCGACCGCGGCGAGGTTGCGCTCTCCGAACGGGTACCCGAGATCGACACCGACCCGCGGACCGAGGTGGGCCAGGTCGGTGCCGCGCTCAACCGGATGCTCGGCCACGTCGGCGCGGCACTCGCCGCGCGGCAGGCCAGTGAGACCCGGCTGCGGCACTTCGTCGCCGACGCCAGCCACGAGCTGCGCACCCCGCTCGCGGCGATCCGCGGGTACGCCGAACTGACCCGTCGATCGCGTGCTGCGGTACCCCCGGATGTGGCGCACGCGCTGCGCCGGGTCGAGTCGGAGACGGCCCGGATGACCGCCCTGGTCGAGGATCTGCTGCTGCTGGCCCGGCTGGATTCGGGGCGGCCGCTGGCCAACGAGCCGGTCGACCTGTCCCGGCTGGTCATCGACGCGGTCAGCGACGCGCATGTCGCCGGCCCGGAGCACCGATGGCAGCTCGACCTACCCGACTCCTCGGTCAGCGTGCTCGGCGACACCGCCCGGCTGCACCAGGTACTGGCGAATCTCCTTGCCAACGCCCGTACCCACACCCCGGCCGGCACCACCGTCACCAGCAGCCTCATGCTCCACAATGGACACGTTGTGCTCTGTGTGGTGGATGACGGCCCCGGCATCCCGGCGGAACTGCTGCCCGAGGTCTTCGACCGGTTCACCCGGGCGGACACGTCGCGCTCGCGGGCGGCCGGCAGCAGCGGGCTGGGCCTGTCCATCGTGGCCGCCGTCGTCGAGGCGCACCGCGGCAGCGTCGAGGCGACCAGCCAACCCGGGCGCACCGCCATCTCGGTACGGCTACCCGTCGCCGGCTGAGGACTCACAGCCGAGGCACAGCAACGACACACGGTCGCGACAGTTCGAGGCCCGATCGTCGTACCATGACCCATTCGACGCTGACGGCCAGGTCTGGCGGGTACGGCAGAACTTCGGCGGTACCCCTGCCCGGCCCGGTACACACCGACCACTGTGGACCCGTCCTCGACGTGGTCATTCCGGTCCACAATGAACAGTCCGATCTGGAGCCGTGCGTACGGCGGCTGCATCGGCACCTGGCGGCGACGTTTCCGTACCCGTTCCAGATCACGGTGGCCGACAACGGCAGTACCGACGCCACGCCGGCCATCGCCCGGGCACTGGCCCGCGAACTGCCCGGAGTCAGCGCGGTGCACCTGGACGCCCGGGGGCGCGGACGGGCGCTCGCCGCGGTGTGGTCGACCTCGACCGCGCCGGTGCTCGCCTACCTGGACGTGGACCTGTCGACCGACCTGGCCGCCCTGCTGCCGCTCGTCGCGCCGCTCATCTCCGGCCACTCCGACCTGGCCATCGGCACCCGCCTCTCCCGCGGCTCGCGGGTCGTCCGCGGCGCGAAACGGGAGGTCATCTCCCGCTGCTACAACCTGCTGCTGCGCGGCACCCTGGCGGCCCGGTTCTCCGACGCCCAGTGCGGCTTCAAGGCGATCCGCGCCGACGTCGCCCGACGGCTGCTGCCGCTGGTCGAGGACACCGGCTGGTTCTTCGACACCGAGTTGCTGGTCCTCGCCCAGCAGGCGGGGCTGCGCATCCACGAGGTACCGGTCGACTGGGTCGACGACCCGGACAGTCGGGTCGACCTGGTGGCCACCGCGGTCGCCGACCTGAAAGGCATGCTCCGCCTCGGCCGCGCGCTGGCCACCGGCAGCCTGCCAGTCCGCGAGCTCCGCGAGCAGCTCGGCCGGGCACCGCTGCAGGCGACTCCGGTCAGCCGCGCTGTCGGCTCCGATCCAGCGCAGTCCGGCCAGCTGGACCCGGTCGCCCTGCCCTCCGGCCTGCCCTCCGGCCTACTCCGCCAAATGGTCCGCTTCACGGGTGTCGGGTTGGTCAGCACCGGCGCTTACCTGCTGCTCTTCCTGACGCTGCGGACCTTCGCCCCGGCCCAGTGGGCGAACCTGGCCGCACTGCTGGTCACCGCCATCGCCAACACTGCGGCGAATCGTCGGGTCACCTTCGGGGTCAGCGGCCGCCCCCAGAGCGCCCGCCATCACCTGCAGGGCCTCGTCGTCTTCGGCTTCGGGCTGGCGCTCACCGGCGGCAGCCTCGCGCTGCTGCACCTCACCGCCGCTTCACCGGGCCGGTTGGTCGAGATCTCGGTGCTGGTCACGGCGAATCTCGTCGCCACCCTGCTGCGCTTCCTGTTGTTCCGGGCCTGGATCTTCGGGGTACCCGGCGGCGCGCCGCGCGGGCCGTCGCACTGACCTGAATCCACCGAACTCTCCAGCACCGTCCAGCCCGAAGGAGCCTCTCCCATGACGACGTTGACCCCGGCCGCTGCAGTACCACCGCCGGAGGCGCCGCCCGACCAGCCGGGCTGGGCCCGGCCCGCGCTGCTGGCCCTGCTCGCCGGCACCGCGCTGCTGTACCTGTGGGACCTCGGCGCATCGGGGTACGCCAACAGTTTCTACGCCGCAGCCGTGCAGGCCGGCACGATGAGCTGGAAGGCCATGTTCTTCGGCTCTTTCGACCCGGCCAACTTCATCACGGTGGACAAGCCGCCCGCGTCGCTGTGGGTGATGAGCCTCTCCGGGCGCATCTTCGGCTTCAACAGCTGGAGCATGCTCGTCCCGCAGGCACTGGAAGGCGTCGCCGCGGTCGCGCTGCTCTACGCCGCGGTCCGGCGCTGGTTCGGGCCGGCGGCCGGGCTGTTGGCCGGGGCGGCGCTGGCCCTCACCCCGGCCGCGGCGCTGATGTTCCGCTACAACAACCCCGACGCGCTACTCACCCTGCTGCTCGTCGCTGGTGCCTACTGCGTGGTGCGGGCGACCGAACGGGCCAGTACCCGTTGGCTGCTGCTCGCCGGCACGGCTGTCGGCTTCGGTTTCCTCACCAAGATGCTGCAGGCGTTCCTGGTCGTACCGGCGTTCGGTCTGGTCTATCTGGTCGCCGCGCCGACGTCCCTGCGGCGGCGGCTGGTGCAGCTGCTGGGCGCTGCCGGCGCCGTGGTCGCCTCCGCCGGTTGGTGGGTCGCCCTGGTCGAGCTGTGGCCGGCCTCGGCCCGCCCGTACATCGGCGGCTCGACCAACAACAGCGTGCTGGAACTGGCCTTCGGGTACAACGGCCTGAGCCGCATCCTCGGTGGCGAAGGCCCTGCAAGCGGCGGCGGGGGCGGCGCCGGCGGTGAATCCCTTGCGGGCGCAGGCGGTGGGTCCCTTGCGGGCGGCAGCGGGTTGCCCACCGCGGGTGGCGGGCAGGGTGCCGGCTTCGGCGGTGCGAGCGGCATCTTCCGGCTCTTCCACGACGACATGGGCGTAGAGGTCTCCTGGCTGCTCCCCGCTGCGTTGCTCGCCCTCGCCGTCGGACTGTGGCTGACCCGCCGGGCCCCACGCACCGACCGGACCCGCGCGGCGCTGCTGCTGTGGGGCGGCTGGCTGCTGGTGACCGGTCTGGTCTTCAGCTACATGCAGGGCATCGTGCACCCGTACTACACGGTGGCGCTCGCCCCGTCGATTGCCGCCGTGGTCGCGATCACGGGCCGCGAACTGTGGCACCGCCGCGACACCTGGCTGGCCCGGATCGTCCTCGCACTGATGATCGCCGGTACCGGCAGCTGGAGCTTTGCGCTGCTGAACCGTACGCCCGACTGGTACCCCGCACTGCGGTACGCCATCGGGGCTGTGGCCGTACTCGCCGTGATCGGCCTGCTCGTCAGCGCGCTCGTCGGCGAGCGGCTGCTGAAGAAGGCTGTGCTGGTCACCCTGACGGCGACACTCGTCGGCGGGTTCGCCGGCACGACGGCGTACGCCTGGGACACTGCCGCCACGGCGCACGACGGGCCCATCCCCTCCGCTGGCCCGGCCGCCACCGCAGGGCCTGGCGCCGCGGGCGGCGCTCCGCAGGGCGTGCGCCGCGGGCCGGCAGCCGGTGCCGGACAACGACCCGGCAGCGGCCAGCCCCCGGCCGACGGCCAGGCACCGCCCGACGGCCAGGTTGCCGACGGCAACGGCCCGGACGGGGGCCAGGTCGTGGGCGGAGGCCAGGCCGTGGGCGCAGGCCAGGTCCCGGACGCAGGCCAGGTCCCGGGCAGCCGGGCGGCGGCAGGCGCCAGCACCGACCCCGCGCTGGCCGCACTGCTGAAGGCCACGACCACTCCCTGGGCAGCCGCCACCATCGGCTCACAGAACGCGGCGTCCCTGCAACTCTCCAGCGGCAGGGCGGTCATGTCGATCGGTGGCTTCAGCGGTGGTGACCCCGCCCCCAGCCTGGCCCAGTTCCAGCGGCATGTGGCCGATGGAAAGATCCGCTACTTCATCAGCGGCGGGCCGGGCGGTCCGGGCAGCGCCGGCGGGCGGGGCGCCGGTGGCGCGCCGGGCGGCCCCGGCGGCCGCGCCGGCGGTGGAAGTGAGATCACCTCCTGGGTACAGGCCCATTTCGCCTCGACCACCGTCGGGGGTCAGACGGTCTACGACCTGAGCCTGCCCACCACGACAGGGAGCTGAGCAGGGGTACGACGAACCGAACCGCTGGCTGGCCGGACCCGACATCGGCCCGGCCGGCCAGCGGTTCACCCGATCTCCTCAGCTCGACCCCGCTCCGGCCGATCGCACGAACGGAACGGGCCCAGCGGGGAGGGCATGCTATGGCGGGCTTCATCGGATTCCGTCGGCGAAAGGCCGACGGCGCCGCTGCCCATCCCCTGCTCGCCGACGCCGACGGGTTGCGCATCCTGGCGGCCAGGAGTCCCTCGGTCCTTGTCCTCACCGACACCAATGGCGACATCGTCTACCGCAACGACGCGGCGACCGCGATGGCGAAGCGGACCCTCGTGGAGAACGGCGAGGCCGCCCTGGTCAAACTGCGGGCGGTACTCAAGGACGCCTGCCTGACGAGCACCAGCTACCCGGCGAGCCGGCAGTTCCACGTCGGCGAGGGCGACGACACGGTGTACGCGACCCTGACCGTGGACCCGGTGCCGGGCGGCTATGTCGGCACCTGGCGGGACGTCACGTCCGAGGTGACGTTCGCGAACCTCAACCGGGAACTCTCCGAAGCGTTGGCCGCCGCATCCACCGAGCTGACCGGCCTCGGCGAGCAGCTCACCGGAGCCGCCGGCGAGGCGGCCGTGCAGGCCGACATGATGTCGCGGGGATCGCAGGAGATGGCCGTCTCGATCGGCGAGATATCCGAGCGGGTGCACACCGCCGCGGTCCGCACCGAGACTGCCGTCAACTCGGCTCAGTCGGCGAGCGGGAGCGTCAACAAGCTGCAGGTGGCCAGCGACCAGATCGGCAGCGTCACCAGCCTCATCGTCGCGATCGCCGGGAAGACCAAGCTGTTGGCGCTCAACGCGAGCATCGAGGCGGCCCGGGCCGGCGACCTCGGCCGAGGGTTCGCCATCGTCGCTGGCGAGGTCAAGGATCTGGCGGCGAAGACCGCCGAGGCGACCGAACAGATCACCGCGATGATCAAACAGGTACAGGACGAGAGCTTGCTGGCTGCCGGGGCTATCGCCGACATCGTCGGGCAGATCCAGCAGGTGAGCGAAGAACAGCTGATGATCACCAACGCGGTCGGGCAGCAGAGCACCACCACCGCGGAGATGTCGCAAGGGATCGAATCGGTGGCCGCAACGGTCCGGAACTCAGCCGACACCGCCGACCACGTGCACGCCGCGGCCGCCGCGATCAAGGGTCAGGTGGCCCGGCTGCGCGAAGCGCTCCAGGGCCCGGCCGAGCGCGGCGTCTGACCGTCCATTCTGGACACCCGTGTCCGCGTTGGCGCCCCGCCGGTGTGGAACCGGCGGGGCGACCACCCCGGCTGCAACCTCAGACCGCGACCTTCTTGTCCAGGATGCCGTCTCCGTTGGTGTCGTAGAGGCGGTGGTCCATGACACCGTCGTGGTTCTCGTCCACCCACATCTCGTCGACGCGGCCGTCGTGGTTGTAGTCGACCGCTTCGGCGTCGACATGGCCGTGGCCGTCGGTGTGGACGAACCATTGGGAGCCATCGGGGAATGCGGTGGTGGTGTACTTGTCGCCATGCCCGTCACCGTTGAAGTCGACGTACGGGTGCTCCAGCGTGGGGTGTCCACCGGGGATCTTGTCCGAGGTGTCCATGATGCCGTCGCCGTTGGTGTCCCTCAGGTCGGTGTCCAGCACCCCGTCGTGGTCGGAGTCGACGTACATCTCGTCGATGCGACCGTCGTGGTTGTAGTCGTGCGCGACCGCGTCGATGTGGCCGTGGGTGTCGTGGTGCACGTACTCGTCGTAGCCGTCGATCGTGGTGCTGTCGTACGCGTCGCCGTGGCCGTCGCCGTTGAAGTCGATGTACGGGTGTCCGCTCATCGGCCCCATCCCCTCTCTCACCCGGTGGCCGTCAACCCGGCCGCTGTGCCCGACGGTAGGGCCACGGCAGGGGTGCGCAACTCACCGATTGATGCCAGACCATCGACGGGCGTACCCGTCGCGAGTCGGCAAGGAGACGGGAACCTCAGGTCAGCCGGGTCGCCCGGCGGCGGATGCCCCGCAGCCACTCGCGACGCAGCAGGCCGCCCGGCAGCCGCACGAGCAGCCAGTACAGCCGGAACAGCCGCGCACCGGCGGCGTCGGTCGCCAGCACCCGGGTCTCGGTGCTCAACTCGCCGTCGCAGTACCGGAAGTTGAACGCCATCTTCACGCAGCGCGCCTCGGTGAAGTCCGCGTACGTGTGTGGCGCCGCCGCGACCAGCGGGGTACCGCCGCGGCGCAACTGCCGGCACGCGATCCAGCCGAAGACGATCTCGTCGTCGGTACGCGCCAGCGCCGGGCCGGTACCCAGGAAGCTGGCGAAGACCAGACCGTCCCGGGGCCGGCCCAACCTGCCGAACGTGGGCCACATCATTACCGCGCGGAACACCGGGAAGTCCCCCCAGGTCGCCGATTCCACGGCCCGCATGACGTCCTCGGCAGATGCCGCGAAACGCAGGCGGTGACGTTCCCGGAACTGCCATCGGGGAACCAGATCGTCCAGGCGCACGGATGCCATCCTCATGCATCAGCGCCCGCACGGAGGTACCCCGGTGGGATTTCGCCGGGCGTGCCGGTCAGCCGGGGTGCGTCACCGCTCGGGCTGCGTTGACCGCAGCGGCTGGTCGTCTGAGAGGAGATGGATGTGGACGACGGCTACTCCCGGCACGTCGGAATCAATCATCAGCTCCCGGCAGGCACTGGGCATGCACGCCGAGAGGCCGCCGAAGTTCCGCGCCGTCTCCGGGTGCCAACCGTCGATGTCCAGTCCGGTACCGTCAGGCACCACGCGCCGGGTCGGATCGGGCGTCGGCAGCCCGTTGCTGCTCAGGAAGTCCGGCAGCTCCGCACGCGGAAAGCTCACCTTGGCGTAGAGCTCCCACTCAAGCCACTGTTGGTAGACCGCCACCTCCAGCCGGGCGTCGTCCGGCAGGGTGAGTTCGGCGATCGACTGCACCTCCGCCCGGCTCACGGTCGACCGCTGGCAGCGATGGCCGTCAAAGCAGTACCTGGCCACCAACCCGCCGATGCCGTAGCACATCACCGGAACGGCCAGCGCAGCCAGGACGAACACGATGATCCCGCGAGAGGTCGTCGTGCGCTCGGGCCGCATCGAGCCATCGTAGCCAGGTGGTTGGCCCGGGTACGCCCCCGAACGGCCGGCTCCACACAACCTCCACCGAACCTGCACCCCGCCGGGCCGGGTGTGCGGCGCGCTGCGCCGGAGCCTGGTACCCCCGCCGCGGCGGGAGCGACACCATCCATCCCGGAAGGCGCTACCGTCAAGGGGTTGCGAGAGGAGGCGCCATGGCGCAGCAGCAGTCCGACCGGGCCGGTGCGGCACCGGGCGGCACGGCGACACCGGCCGCCGGCACAGCCGGCACTGGGGCGGTGCCCGACCCGGCCGCGGTGGCCGCGACCCGCCGGGCCTGGCACGGGGTCGCCGAGCTGATCATGGCCGGCCCGCCGCCCCGGCGCGCCGCCCCGACCCGGCCGGCGCGGCGCCCCGACCCGGCGGGGGGGGCGGCCCGGGGGCTTCGGCACGGTCGCCGAGCCGCAACTGCGGGTGCAGGGCGCGGAGCTGTTTGCCGATGAAGCACGGATTGCGTTGCGCGGGGCCAGTTTCGCCGAGATCGCCGGGGCGGTCGGAGTGGACGTCGGAGCGCCGGCCGACCTGTACCACGACGGATCCGGGGTGGCGCCGGACGAGCCGATCGACGTCGATGCGGCTGCCGCGGCGTACCTGGGCGACTGCTTCGTCCTGGGCGACTCCGCTCTGCGCCGCTTCGCCCCGGATGAGACGCCCGTGCTCTGGCCGGAGCATTTCGACGTCGGCGTCACCATCGAGGGCGTCAACTACGGGGTGTCCCTGGGCGACAGCTACCTCACCGAGCCGTACGCCTACGTCGGTCCCTGGAAGGTGCCGGATCCCCGAAACGACAGTTTCTGGAACGCACCCTTCGGGGCGGCGCAGCCGCTGCAGGTACTATCCACTGTGGACGGTGTAGCGGCGTTCTTCGCCGAAGGTGCCCGGCAGGCCGGAGGCGCCGAACCCGGCGCCCGGCAGGCGTCATGAGCGTCGTCTCCCGTGGCTTCACCGGGCGCGGCCGCAGTGATGCCCACCTGCCCCCGGGGCAGTACCTCACCGAGGACTTTCCGGTGCTGGCGGCCGGGCCGACGCCACGGATCGACCCGGACCGGTGGGAGTTCACCATCACCACCGAGACCGGGGAGCGGCACACCTGGGACTGGGCACGCCTGCGGCAGCTGCCCAGCGAGACCATCACCGTCGATCTGCACTGTGTCACGAAGTGGTCCAAGCTCGGCACCAGCTGGCAGGGCGTGTCGGTGGACACGCTGCTCGCCGAGGTCGACAGCGCCGCGGACTACGCGCTGGTGCACGCCTATGGCGGGTACACCACGAATCTTCCGCTCGAGGATCTGCTCGACGGCCAGGCCTGGGTGGCGTTCGGCTACGACGGCGAGGAACTGGACCCCGAGCACGGCGGCCCGGCCCGGCTGCTCGTCCCCCACCTGTACCTGTGGAAGAGCGCCAAGTGGGTGCGCGGGATCCAGCTGCTCCTCGACGACCAGCCGGGCTTCTGGGAGAGCGTCGGCTACCACAACTACGGTGACCCATGGCGCGAACAGCGTTACTGGGGCGACTGACCTGGCGGGTCGCCACGGTGGTGGCCGCCCGCGACGAGGCCGAGGTCGCCCGCACCCTGGTGCTCGACGTGCCCGGCTGGTCGGGGCACACCGCCGGGCAGCACGTCGACGTCCGGCTCACCGCCGCCGACGGGTACACCGCCCAGCGCAGCTACTCGATCGCATCCGCGCCAGCGCAGGGCCGGCTGGAGCTGACCGTACAACGGATCGCGCACGGGGAGGTCTCGCCCTACCTCGTCGAGGTGGCCCAACCCGGGGACCAGTTCGAGGTACGCGGGCCGATCGGTGGGTACTTCACCTGGGATCCCGAGGATCCGTTGCCGGTACTGCTGGTCGCCGGCGGCTCGGGCATCGTGCCGTTGATGGCGATGATCCGCACCCGGGCTGCGGCCGGCAGCCGGACCCCGCTCCGGCTGATCTACTCCACCCGGTCGCCCGCGACCGCCATCTACGCCGACGAGCTGGCCGCGGCCGCCGACAGCTCGCCGGGCAACGACGGCTCTCGGGGCGACGATGTCCTCCAGGCCCGGCACGACCACGGCCTCGACGTGACCTCCGTCTACACCCGGCAGGCCCCGCCGGGGTGGCCGCGCCCGCCCGGACGGCTGGACGGCGCGCTGCTGAAGGCGTCCGCCTGGCCGGCGCAGCTCGCCCCGGCCTGCTACGTCTGCGGCCCCACCGGCTTCGTCGAGTTGGTGGCCAACCTGCTGGTCGATCAGGGGCACCCGGCCGACCGGATCAGGACCGAACGGTTTGGAGGCACGACATGACCAACTATTCGGGCTCGGCGGCGTCTGACGCCACGCGGCGACCCAGGGCAGCCGCTGAGGCCTGGGTCGACGGCAACGAGCTGGCCGGTCCACTGCGGGAGATCTTCGCCATGGATGTCACCGCCGCCCAGGGCCAGTGCGTGGGTTGCGGGCACCGCTGTGCGCTGGCCGAGGTGCGGGTGTACTCCCGGGCGCCGGGCCTGATCGGGCGCTGCCCGGCCTGTGCGGCCGTGCTGGTCCGGCTGGTCCATGCGCCGGCCCGGCTCTGGCTCGACCTCAGCGGCCTGGCCTACCTGGAGATCGCAACGGCATAGCGCTCCGTTGCGCAACGGCTACGCCGCCCCGCGGTGAACGCCCACCGCCGGGCTGTGCACCACCGCCGCTATGCCGTGAACGCCAGGGTCAGGGTCACCAGGCGTTCGAAGTCGGGCAGCACGTTGGTGTGCGTGGGGCCGGCGGGAGCCTGGCTGTAGTAGCACAGGTAGGTGCGGCCGTGCACGAAGAAGAGGTACTGGACGATCTTGGTGCCGCCCTCCGGGCCGACCGGGCCGGAGGCGACCACCGTGGCGGACTGGCGCTGGCCGCTCACCCCGGCGACGGTGACCGTCGTGGTGACCAGATCGGTGTAGCTGGCGCCGCTGAGCTGGTAGTTGGCCCGCTGGTCGCCGGTACTGGGGCTGATCACCAGCTGGCCGCCGAAGCCGGAGTTGCAGATACCCAGCGCGGCATCGATCGGTGCCAGGTACACGCTGGCGTGGGTGTCCGCCAGACAGGTGCGCTTCACCCAGCTCGGCGGGTAGCGGAACGAGAACTGGTCGGTGGCGTCGCTGTACCGCGTCCAGCCGGCGGTGGGATCGGCGGCACTGGCGGCCGGCGCCGCGGACGCCGTGGAGGTCGCCGCGGCTGACGCCGACGAACCGCCGCCGACCTTGCCGGCGTCACCGGAGGCGCCG
>OBEQ010592095.1_pt1 | contig 39471 bp, 39 predicted proteins | sample 1670901 | NCBI WGS metagenome assembly OBEQ01 (sample SAMEA104232315, study PRJEB22302) | groundwater metagenome | biome: forest; feature: aquifer; material: groundwater | place: USA | collected 2011-08-07 | depth 5.4 m | reverse complement strand
GCGCCCACCGGCAAACCGCCGCCGATGATCTTTCCCAAAATCGTAATGTCCGGTTCTATACCGTAAAGATGCTGGGCGCCGCCATAGCAGACACGGAAACCACTGATCACTTCGTCAAAAATAAGGAGCGATTTTTTCTTCCGGGTCCACGCCTTAAGCGCTGAAAGAAATTCTTTTTTCGCCGGAATGAGCCCCATATTGCCGGCCATCGGCTCGACCAGAACACAGGCCGTTTCGCCGCCGTGTTTCATGAAAAAATTTCGGAATGCTTTTTCGTCATTGTAGGGAAGGACTGTTGTCAGTTTCGCCAATCCTTGAGGGACACCGGCCGAGTCCGGCGATCCGAATGTTGCCAGGCCGCTTCCCGCTTTCACAAGCAGACTGTCCGAATGGCCGTGATAACAACCCTCAAATTTCACAATCCTCGATCTTTGGGTCACGCCGCGCGCGAGTCTCACCGCGCTCATGACCGCTTCCGTTCCGGAACTAGTGAAACGGATCCTTTCCATTCCCGGAAACGCTTTTTTAATTTCTTTTGCAAGCGCTGTCTCATATTCGGTCGCTGTTCCGAAACTCGTTCCTTTCGCCGCTTGCGACTGGATTGACCGGATAACACTTTTCTCGGCATGCCCAAGCAGAATGGCGCCCCACGACAGGCAGTAGTCGATATACTTTTTTCCTTGAATGTCGTACAGAAACGGCCCGGCTGCACGCTCCATAAAAATAGGTTCACCGCCCACCGCCTTGAACGCGCGCACGGGACTGTTTACACCGCCCGCCAAGTGTTTCTTTGCTTCCATCCAAGCCTTCATAAATTTTTTTTCCACCCCGCGATATTTTTTGCCCAATAGGTCATGATAAAATTGGCGCCGGCGCGTTTCAATGAAAGGTGCGTTTCGAGCACAATTCTTTTTTCGTCGAGCCATCCGCTTTTGGCGGCGGCCTTGATCATCGCGTATTCGCCGCTCACGCTGAAAGCACCAATCGGGCAGGAAAATTTTTCCTTTAACCGGTAAATGATGTCACCGTAGCCCAGTGCGGGTTTCACCAGAAGCGCATCGGCCCCCTCTTCAAGATCGGTTTGCGCTTCCCGGAGCGCCTCAAGACTATTGGCCGGATTCATCTGATAGCCTGCCCGGTCGCCGAAACTCGGGGCACTTTCGGCGGCTTCACGAAATGGTGAATAAAATCCCGAGGCGTATTTCACTGAATAAGAAATAACCGGAGTGTGCTGAAAACCATTTTTATCTAAAATCCTGCGTATCCAGAGAACCCGTCCATCCATCATGTCCGACGGGGCCACCGCATCCGCGCCCGCTTCGGCGTGCGAGAGCGCCACACGCGCTAATGTTCTGACAGACACGTCGTTCAGCACCCGGCCGCGGTCGATATGGCCGCAATGGCCGTGATTCAAATATTCACAAAGACACACATCGGTCATCACCAGCAAACGGGGGCACTTCTTTTTAATGGCCATGACGGTTCGCGGGATCACACCCTTTTTAGAAAATGCCTGCTGCCCAGTTTTGTCTTTGCGGGCCGGGATGCCGAATATAATAACAGCCTGGATGCCCAGCGACTGGATCTTTTTTGCCTCATCCAAAATCTCCTTTTCTGAAAATTGAAACTGACCGGGCATCGAAGAAATTTCAACGGACTTTAGAATCCCCTCTTTCACAAAAAGCGGCTGCACAAGGTCCTTCGCAAGCAGGGTATGCTCGCTCAAAAGCTCTCTTAACTTCGGGTTTTCCCGGAGACGCCGCAGCCTTACCAAGGGGTATTTCATAATGATTTCTTCATCGCCTCCACCAGTCCATGGACCGTAAAAACCTTTGCCTCGCAAGCCGGTTTAAATCCGTGCCGGCGCAAGGTTTTCGAAGTCACAGGCCCTATGCTAGCAAATTTCGCTGTTTTTGCCATTCTTTTGACATTTGCGAGACCAATTATTTTTACAAAATTTTTCACTGTCGACGAGCTTGTAAAGGTCACCATGTGAATTTCGCGCTTTAAGATTGCTGCCCTCAAAACGGGCGCAACTTTTTTAGGGAGACGGGTTCTGTACACGGTCAACCGCGTAACCTTGGCGCCAAGTTTTTTCAATCCCTCTTCAAGAGCTGTTGGCGCAATGTCGGTCCGCATAAGCAGAATTTCCAAGTCCTTCCAGACTTTAATTCTTTTTTTAAATTCGTCCACGAGGGCCTTTGTTTCAAACCGTTTAGGCTCCAGATCGGGAATGACGCCGTAGCCATTCAAAGTTTTACTAGTTTCCGGGCCGACACTGGCTATTTTTATATTTTTAAGCATTCGGACATCTTTTTTATGGTATTTTAACCTTTCAAAAAACGCTTCAACGCCATGGGCGCTAGCAAAAATAAACCAGCCGGCAGCAGGACCCGTCCGCCTCAGATTCTTGATAACCACATCTATTTTCTTAAAATTGATTAACGGCTTAATTTCTATGACAGGAAACTCTATAATGTCAGCTCCCAATTCCTCCAAATGTTCGCGTAAAATACCCGCCTTTTCGCGCATTCGCGTCACAAGGATCGTCTTCCCAAAAAACGGTAGCCTCTCGAACCAATTGAGTTTCCGCGATAAGCGAACGACGTCACCAACGATGATCATAGCCGGCGCCTTGAGTTTTCGTTCTTCAACTTTCCGAGTGATGCTTGTGAGATCGCCAAAACATGATTTTTGACGAGGCAATGTGCCCCACTCGATAACCGACACCGGTGTTGCGGACAACAGGCCGGCGTGTATGAGGCGTTCGCAAATTTTTTTCAAATTATAAAAACCCATATAGATCACGAGCGTACCGCCGATTGATACGATCTTATCCCAGAGAATCGCATCGAGATGCTCGTCATGCGCCTTGTGCCCTGTCAGAAACGTCACGGAAGAATTGTGCTCTCGGTGCGTGAGCGGAATGCCCGAATAGGCCGCGCAGGCCGTGGCGCTGGTGACTCCCGGCACCACTTCAAACGATATTTTGTGCTTGTAAAGATAAAGCGCTTCCTCGCCGCCGCGGCCAAAAAGATAAGGGTCACCGCCTTTTAACCGGACCACTTTTTGACCTTTTCGTGCCGCCGCGAGAATGAGGCTGTTTATTTTTCTCTGGGAAAATGGATGATGACGGAATCCTTTGCCGACGCATATCTTGACTGCGTTTTCGTGCGCATGTTGGAGATGCGCGGGGTTTGCCAAATAATCATAGATGATAAGATCGGCCTCCCGCAGGCGCTTGAGCGCCTTCAAAGTCAAAAGACCGGGATCCCCAGGTCCTGAACCTACCAACGACACTAAACTTGTCATGTTTTAAGGTCTTGCCTCTTTTAAAAATTTTGCAGCGCCTTTTTTAATCAAGAGTTTTGCCAACAGCTTACCGGCATTTTCATACCTGTCGATGGGCCTCGTTATTTTGCCGTCCACAAAACCGTTTGTTTTGACGGAAAATACGGCCGCCTTAAGAACTATTTTGTTGCCTCGGATGACTGAATGAACACCCAGAGGCACGCGACAGCCACCTTGCAAATGCTTCAAAAGCGAGCGTTCGGCAAGCGCTTTTTTTTCGGTGGGCGGGTGATTTAATTTCTTTAAAATCCGTAGCACTTGACTATCATCGGATCTTGCTTCGATGCCAAGCGCCCCCTGACCCACAGCGGGCAATAAAACTTCCGGAGTGATAGCACAAGCATACGTTAAATATTTTCTCACACGCAAAAGGCCGGCCCGCGCAACCACAATCGCGTCAACTTTTTTTTCCGTCAGAACTTTGGAAACACGCGTATCGAGATTTCCCCGGATGTCCACAAGCTTAAGGTCAGGCCTTGTCCGGAGAAGCTGTCTTTTTCTTCGCGGACTGCCGGTGCCCACCACCGCGCCCGGCGGCAAGGTTTTCAGGCTGAAACGGTTTTTTGATATCAGGACATCCCGTGTGTCCCGCCTTTTTGGAAAAGCGGCCAAACACAATCTCTCCGGCAGGTCCGTGGGCAGGTCTTTCAGGCTGTGAACAGCGATATCGATCTTTTTATCCAAGAGTTTCCGCTCAAGCGTCTTTGTGAAAACTCCGATGTTATTTTTTTTAAAAAGCTCGACGGTTTGAAATTCATCGCCGACGGTTTTAATGATCTTTAGCGAAAAATAAAACCGCGGCCAAAAAACCTTTAATTTTTTTTTTATTTCATTGGCCTGCGCCAAAGCCAAAAAACTGCCCCGTGTGCCGATGAAGATTTTACGCCGCATGGGCGCCAAATTCCTTCAAAAGCCAGTTCATAAAATATTGCGTTTGATTTCCAATAAGCCGAGAACAATCAGACAGTTGGCTCTCTCGGTAAGCCCGGTTTTTATTGGCTATCCCTTGAAGGTCATCCAAATTGTAAAGGTAAACGTTGTCAATCTTTTCAGCCGACGGCTCCACATTTCTCGGAACAGCGATATCAACGATAAAAAGCGGTCGGTCTCCCCTCGCACGCATCCAGCTGCGAATTTGTTTTTCGCTGATAAATACACAAGACGATAACGTGGAAGTAATAAGGACATCGACCTCGCTCATCTCTTCTTCATACACGTCATAAGGCACCGCAATAGTTCCCAGATCCGCCGCGAGAGCTTGAGCGCGGTCCAAGTGGCGGCTTGAGACAACCCTCGCGAAGGCGCCTTTCGAAACAAGCTGTTTGGTCACCTGTGCGGCCATCGCTCCGGTGCCGATCACCATGACGCGAATGCCTTTTAGGCGGTCAAAGATCTTCTCCGCCAGGTCCACTGAGACCGAAGGAACTCCGACGCGGCCCGACCCAATACCGGTTTGCGTTCTCACGTCCTTAGCGACTTTGAGGGACCGCTGAAAAAGAGTGTTTAAAACTTTTCCGGTTTGCTCAAGTTTATGGGCGGCAAGATACGCGTCTTTCACCTGCCCGATGATCTCGGTCTCGCCAAGCACCATGGAATCTAGCCCCGAGGCCACCGAAAAAAGGTGCTCGACGGAATGAGGTTGTTTTAAAATATACAATTTGTTCTCAAAAAGCGACAGGTCTGTGCCAGAATACTCGCTTAGAAAATCTTTCGCCTGCCTTAAGGATTCGCCGCTTTTGGCGCTTACGCCGTAGATCTCGGTGCGGTTGCAGGTCGAGAGAAGAAGCCGCTCATCAAAAATACCGCGCTTACCGAGCATTTCAAGAAGATTCGATGCTTTGTGAAGCGGTATTGCCAACCGCTCACGAAGTTCAAGCGGCGCGGTCTTGTAATTTAAACCCAGGACCAGTATTTCCATCTCAAAATCCCTTATGAAATCCCGAAGGCGCGTAATACGAGCTCATCAGCGTCAAAAAAAGAAGGATAAATATAAACATTGTCCCGAGCGCTATCTTTTGGCCCCGGCGCAGAGAGCTCAGGCGCACGCTGAACACGATCCAGTAAAGAACGCAGGTCGCCAGCGACAACACCACCTTGGGCTCCCTTAAAACCTGATGAACCGCGCTCAAATTGGTGGCCCAGAAAAACCCGCTCAATATCCCCAATGAAAAAAGAACGACTCCCCACGTCAAACTCACGAAATGAATCTTGTCCAACGTGCCCAAGGACGGTAATTTCAAAGATATTTTACCCGGATGTTTCGATTTAAGCTGAGAGGACTGAAAAAGATACATCATCGCGCAAGCGACCGACGTCAGAAATCCCGCCAGGCCCCCAAGCATGAAACCCAGATGAATCCAAAGAGTCATCTAGAGAAGACTCTCGAATTTTCGCCGTTCATTCGGCTTCATATGAAAGCTGTGCTTGTCATCCGGAAATTGTCCTGTTCTTACTTCCTTGATATATTTCCTGATGGCTTTATTCAACTCTTCATGCGTCCGGGCATATTGTTTCACAAACCGGGGCGTGAATTTTGTAAAAATGCCGGCAAGGTCATGGAACACAAGCACCTGACCGTCGCAATCCACGCCCGCTCCGATGCCGATCGTCGGAACATGGACGCTGCGCGTCACAACCTTTGCGACCGGCGACGGCACGCACTCTACGAGCAGCGAAAAAACCCCGTGCCGTTCAAGGGTTTTTGCAGTTTCCAAAATCTCTAAAGCGCTTTGGGCGTCACGACCCTGGACACGGAAAGCGTCCTTATTTTTGGCGGTTTGGGGAGTGAGCCCAATATGCCCCATCACCGGTATTCGGTGCCGGCGCAGCCCATCGACCATTTTGACACCATTTTCATTCCATTCCAGTTTGACCGCATCGCAACCGGCTTCTTCCATGAAACGCCTAGCGGACACCAGTGCCTGTTTCGGGCCTTTTTTAACCCCTTCAAGCGGGATATCTCCGACAATGAAGGCGTGCTTGGCGCCGCGCCGTACGGCCTTTGCGTGATGGATCATCTCATCCATCGTGACAAAAACCGTTGACGGGTAACCTAAAACCACCATGCCCAGCGAATCTCCGACGAGAATGATGTCCACGCCCGCGTTTTCTAAAAGCTCAGCCGTCGGCGCGTCATAAGCCGTCAACATTGTGAGTTTTCGCGAGTGGCGCTTGGCGTTTAGAAAATCCTGGACTTTCATTAAAAGTTTCGCAGCGTCTCGGCGGCAAGCTCAGGAGGCGTCGGATTGACATAAAATCCCGTGCCCAGCTCGAAGCCCGCAACATGCGTCAGATGCGGAATAATCTCGATATGCCAGTGGTAACTCTCGGTCTCCTTGCCATGCACCGGCAACGAATGAATCATGAAATTAAAAGAGGGGTCATTCAGGCAGAGCTTCATTTTTGAAAGCGTGGTTTTCAGGACCTTGGCCAGCGACACCGCTTGGGCGTCGGAGAGAACGTCAAAATTGGCCTCATGAAACTTCGGTAAAATCCATGTTTCAAACGGAAAGCGTGACGCGAACGGCGCCAACGCCATAAAATCCCCTTCCTCATCGATGGATAATTTCTTTTCCGCGCGCTCTTGATTCATCATGTCGCAATAGATACACCGATCTGTGTGTTCATAGTGCTTCAGCGAACCTTTGACCTCTCCCGAAACGCGCGACGGAACTACCGGCAGTGCGATGAGCTGGGAATGCGGGTGCTCAAGGCTTGCGCCGGCGGCCTGGCCGTAATTTTTGAAGACAATGATGTATTTAAAGCGCGGGTCGTTGCGCAGGTCCGCGCACCGGTCCCTGAACGCACGCAGAATCATCTCCACATGCGCAAGCGGAAGATCCGCGATCTCTTTTTCGTGATCGGGGTTTTCAATGATGACTTCGTGCGCGCCAAAACCGCCGATCTTGTCATAAACCCCGATCGCAAATTTGTCAGTACTCTCCTCTATTTTCAAAGCGGGAAATTTATTGGGCACCACGCGCACCAGCCAATTGGACGAGTTTTTAAGGGCGTTCTTTCGTCCATACGCGTGAATCTCAGGCGGAGTCATGGATTCATTGCCGGGGCAAAAAGGGCAGACGCGGCTTGATTTCACCTTCGGTTTCGCGGGAAAAGCGCCGGCCTTGAGAGGTTTTTCCGTGTTCACAATCACCCACCGGCTTGTCACCGGGTCTTTACGAAGCTGAGGCATCCGAATCTCCTCGGGTTTCTCTCAAGAGAAGCGCCGCATCCTCAGGCGGCGTGGGATTGATATGGATCCCGGTCCCCCATTCGAAGCCGGCGTCATGAGAAAGCCGCGGCGCAATCTGGAAATACCAATGGTAGTCCTCTTCAATAGTTTTCCAATAGCTCTCTTTTTTCCGGCGGCGATAAGGTGCCGTGTGAAGGATAAAATTGTAAGGCGGGTCATTTAAAAGAGTTTTTAGTCGCCCTAGGCATTCTCCGAGCGCCCCCGCAAAATCACGGAAATGTCTGGGCTCTAGTTTTCCAAAATCGGCACAGTGTTTTTTCGGCAATATCCATATCTCAAAAGGCGACCTCGAAGCAAACGGGCAAAAAGCAAAAAAACGCTCATTCTGAAATACCACACGCACACCCTCGGTCATTTCCTGCGTTAACATATCGCAGAAAACACAGCGGTCGCGGCGCTCGTAATAATTTTTCGCGGCCAGAAGCTCTTCCTTGACGCGCTTGGGCGTCACCGGTGTCGCAATCAGCTGCGATCGGGTATGCCGGATCACATCGTGTTCAGACCCGGAAATAAAGCCGTGGTTTTTGAAAAGAAGCGTGTATTTGAATTTAGGATTTTTCTCAAGCTCATTCAAGCGTTCGACATAAACCCGGACCACCTTTTCCAGTTCATCCAGCGAGAGCTCATCCAGACTGTGAGTATGTTTGGGGCTTTCGACGATCAGCTCGTGGGTTCCGATTCCCTGCATCAAATCATAAAGTCCCTGCCCAAAGCGGTCGAGTTCACCGTCCGGTGACAAAATAGGGACCTTGCTTGAAATCACTCGGACCGACCAACCGGGACTATCCGGCAGAGTGCCCGACTTTCTTAACGCGTAAATTTCGTGAGTGGTTTCGGACTCTTTGCCTTCACAAAAAGGACACGCGCGTCCTTCCTTAATGTCTTTAGGCATGTACTCCACGGGGCGTCTTGAACGTTCCGTGGAAATGATGGTCCAGAAACCCACGACGGGGTCGCGCCGGAGTTCAGGCATGAGGGTTCCCTTCCAAGAGATAAAGGAGGTCCGACGGGCTTATCGTTCCGATCACCTTGCTGTTTTTGTCCTGTACAACGACGATTTCGCATTTGGTTTCTTTAAATTTTTTGACCACATCGGCGATCGTCGCGTCTTTCATGACAACGGCAAAATCTTTTTTAATGATCGCCGTCACGGGACGGTCGATCTCGGCGACTTTAAGGCTCGGGACCGCAAATTTCTCGAGCTTCTGGACACCGATAAGCCGTCGGTTGATGTATTCATAAAATTGCGTGGAAAGTATTTTCTTAAAGCTCACCGGAACCGGCACCACCGGTTTTCCTTCGACAAAATCAAGGTGCGTCCTGAACGCGCACTGCGAAGTCCGCTGGTCAATCGACAAAAGGTAGCGGAGCGAGCTGTCCGGCACCAGGTGCTCCTCGGCCTCCGGAATAGCGGCGAGCGACGCTATTTCGTAAACATCCTCCAACGACACGCCAAGTTCTTTGAAAGCCCGGCCGATATGAAACGCGAGCACCCCGTCCTGGTCTTTGGAAACCGGCGCGTATTTCTCAAGCGTGTCTATAGCGTCAGCTAAAAAAACACCCAAGGCCACATCCGCGTTATAAAGCACTCCGGCCATTACAAAAGCGCCGTCGTCCGATTGGCCCGGCCCCAAGCGGTGGCGTATGTAAAAGTATCTCTGCGTCTTTGGGTCCACGGCGCCTTCGGTGGTGACGATGAGGCCACGCTTGATAAATTCCTCGATATCGTCTTCATGAGCTTCATGCGCCAGGCGCTCTCCGTCGAGACCCATCTCCAGCATCGTTTTGACATCAATGATGTAACAGCGGCCGCCGCCAATCTTGATCTTATAAATTTTCTCGGCCTCTTTGCGGATATCTGGATTATCGCGAAGGCCCCCCATATAAAGACCCCGTAAAATGTCCCGGCCATTAACAGACCGTTCCCTGAACAATGAAATGCCCAGTATCGGCGCGCCATTTCTGGCAAGCAATTTGTCTTTTTTTTCTCCGCCTAAAATGCCTTCGGCGTAATCAAGGATATCATCGATCAAAGCCTGGCGCTTGGATTTTATCTCATCCGGATCGCGCTCAAGCGCACGAACCACATCGTCGATCGTGGTATTCACATAGGTGCGTTTGTTGAAAACACCGGCGCCGTTGTGGGCGCGTCCTTCGAGGGACTGAATAAAAAGGAGGTCCTCTATATCAGGAGTCGTATCGAGATGTTCGTAGGATTTTAAAACTTCGTAATCCGCCTGGATCAGGTCCCTCGGCGCGACTGAATGTAAAAACATATTCTGATGATTATAACATTCAGAATCGAGTTTTAAGCAAAAATTTGTCCCGCCTCAAGCGGAAAACCTTTTAAAAATTCAGGCGCTGAGAGCGCCCTTCGGCCCTCTAGTTGCAATGTCTTGACTTCCACCAAAAAGTCACCCGCCGCCACAAAAATATTCCTCTTATCCGGCGACAGCACAATGCCCCCGGGATTCAAGCTTTCGCCTCTCCCGGTCACGGTGGGAGTGGTTTCTAAAATAAGTACCCGTTTTTCTTTATAGAAGGAAAAAGCGCCCGGCCAGACCTTGAACGCGCGCACCCGCGCGTTAATTTCGGAGGCGCTTCTTGTCCAATCGATATGTCCTTCTTCTTTCTTTATTTTTTTTGCGTAACTCGAAAGATGCTCGTCCTGCGGCGTGAAAACGGCCGTCCCGTTCTCAATTTGAGAAATGGCCTCGAGCAAGGCCTGCGCGCCAAGGCCGTTCAGTCTTTCTTCAAGCGAAACGATGTCGTCTTCTGCGCGAATCGCCGTTTTCTTCTGTAAAATCACGTCGCCGGCGTCCAGCTTCTCAACCATGCGCATGACGCTGACGCCGGTTTCCGCGTTTCGATCCAGCATCGCCCGGTGAATGGGCGCCGCGCCACGGTAGCGCGGCAAAAGTGAGGAGTGGACATTGAGCGTCAAGAAACGCGGCATTTCAATGATCTTTTTTGAAAAAAGCGCCCCGAATGAAACAACGACAAAGAGATCCGCTTTCAGTTTCTCAAGTTCTCGAATAGAGGCTTCGGAATTCACGTTGTCAGGCTGAAATATAGGGACTTGATTTGCAAGCGCCCATTCTTTGACGGGCGAGAATTTGAGTTTCAAATTCCGGCCTTGGGGTTTGTCTGGAGAAACGACTGTTTTTAAAATGATGTGAGAGGAATTTTTCAACGCCGCAAGGGACGGGATCCCGAAAGAACCCGTGCCAAAAAAAACGATGTTCATCCCCTGCGCAACAATTTCTTTTTTACGATACGGCTTTTTACGAGCCCCAGGCGGTCCACAAAAAGATAACCGTCGAGGTGGTCGATCTCGTGCTGAAATATTCTCGACAAAAGCCCTTCGGCCTTGACCTCAACGGTCTTCCCTTCCAGCGTCGTCGCGCGCATGACGACTTTTTTCGCGCGCTTCACGGGTTCATAAAGTTCCGGCACGCTGAGACAACCTTCAAATTCTTTAATCGCGCCTTGTTTTTTGATGATCACCGGATTAAAAAAAACCATCTCCCGGCCTTTTATCTGATCGGCGCTGGCGACAAATACCCGCTTTAAGACACCAACCTGATTGGCCGCGAGACCCACGCCATTTTCGGCATACATGGTTTCAATCATGTCGCCGGCAAGCTTGCGGTCCGCATCGGTGATTTTCGAAACTTCGACAGCCCTCGTCTTTAGAACTTTGTCCGGAAATTTACGGACAGGCAAAACAGCCATGCTTCTCCCTAAAAAGTTTTGCTTATTCTAACAAAAATCTTATTGCGGGTCTACGTCGACCGTGAGCGTCGTTCCGGTCTTTTTAAATTCTCCGAGCGCGGCCTTAAGAACCGGCTGTATCGTTTCCACCGACGGCCCTTTGAGGTAAAGGTTCCATCGGAACATACCTTTTTCCCTGGGCACCAGGCAAGGCGCGGGCCCCAGAACCTCGCAGCCGGTCCCGGCAAGGCGCGGCTCAATGAGCTTAGCCAGCGTAAGAATCTGCTTAGCCGTCTCCCTTTCCGCAGAACCGCCCAAAACCACCTTCACGAGGTGCGTAAAAGGCGGCATTTTAAGTTCCCGCCGGAAAATGATTTCTTTGGCGTAAAAACCTTGATAATCGTGGTTCTTGGCGCACTGGATCGAATAATGCGCGGGTACAGTGGTCTGAATGACCACCTTTCCGGGGATGTCTCCCCGCCCCGCCCGGCCTGCCACCTGTGTCAAAAGGCCGAAGGTCCGTTCGGCCGCCCGAAAATCGGGGATGTGGAGCGCGGTGTCCGCCGAGATCACGCCGATCAGCGAGACATAAGGGAAATCGTGGCCCTTTGCGATCATCTGCGTGCCGATCAAGATATCCGTTTCCCGTCTTTTAAAGGCCCGTAAAATGGCCTCGTGTGAATCTTTTTTGGACGTGGAATCCGAATCCATGCGCCCGACATGCGCAGCCGGAAAAAGGCGTTTTGTTTCCATCTCCACTTTTTGAGTGCCCATGCCGAAGTAATGAAGAACGCTTTTCTTACAACCGGGGCAAATCCTTTCCGGCATGGCCCGAAAATGGCACACATGACAAAAAAGCGCTGTTTTGTCCTGATGATAGGTGAGACTGATCTGGCAATGCCGGCAGGTCATCACGTACCCGCAAGACGAACAGTGGAGATAAGTCGAAAACCCGCGGCGGTTCAAAAGAAGCATCACCTGTTCATTTTTCGACAAAGAATCGCGGACACTCTGTTCGAGCATGTTTGAAAATATTCTCTCCCCGCGCGCTTGGGCCTGGCGTTTCATATCCACGATTTCCACGATCGGCAGAGGCCTTTTTTCGATGCGTTCGGGAAGCTCGGTGTAATTTATATTGGCGTTTTGCGCGAGAAAAAAAGATTCCAGCGATGGTGTCGCGCTTCCCAGGATCACCACGGCATTTTCAAGCTCGGCGCGTTTTTGAGCCACGCGTCTTGTTTCATAGCGCGGCGTTTCCTCTTGTTTATAAGAAGTGTCGTGTTCTTCGTCGATGATCATGAGCCCAAGGTTTTTAACAGGGCTAAAAATGGCGGACCGCGCGCCGATCACGACCCGGGCCTCGCCGTTTCGAATACGGTGCCATTCCTCAACGCGACGGGCCTGCGTCAGGCCGCTGTGAACCACGGCGACCCAATCCCTGAACCGCGAATAAAACCGGTCCACGGTTTGGGGAGTCAGCGAAATCTCGGGCACCAGCACGATGCTGCCGCACGATTTCTTGAGAAGCTCATGAATCAAGTGCATGTAAATTTCTGTTTTGCCGCTGCCGGTGATCCCGTGCATCAAAAACGTAGAAGGTTGCCCGGAATGGACATGGCTCAATATTTTTTGAAATACTTCCTTTTGATGCGCCGTCAGAACAAGGTTCTCGGGATTAACAATGTCCCCGCCGGCTCCGGTTTTTTTTGATCGGCTTTTCATAATAAATTTGCCTTTTTTGAAAGGCGCCGGCAAGGCCGCTTTGATCGCCTGGCCCCAAGAACAGAGATAGTATTCGGACATCCATTTGGTAAGCTTAAGAAAATGCTCACTCAAAATGGGTGTCTCATCCACGACGGATTCAATGTCCTTTAAATCCTCAAAGAGTTTTTGATCCGAAACGCCGACGATAGTGCCAATCACACGACGGCTCCGGACGTAAACCCAAACGCGTTTCCCGGGCGCCACTTTTTCTTTCAAGGATTCAGGGATGGAGTATTGAAATGAATCAAAAGACGGCAGGGCTAAGGCAACATCTACGAAGATTTGTTTCATTGAATTCGCTATGTCATTTCTTAAACAACACCATAATTTGTTTCATATCCTCCCACACGAGCTTTTTATCGGCGGGATTGCGCAATAAATACGCGGGATGAAACGTCGGCATGAGCTTTATCCCATTCCAGTCAAAAAAGCGGCCGCGAAGGCGGCTGATAGGCTCTTCCGTCGAAAGAAGCGTCTGTGCCGCGAATTTCCCCAAAGCGCAGATGACTTGGGGTTTTATGATCTCGATCTGCCGCATGAGAATCGGTTTACAGGTGGCGATTTCGGACGGAAGAGGGCTGCGGTTCTGCGGCGGACGGCATTTGAGGCAATTGGCAATATAAACCTCGTCGCGCGTGAATTTCATCGCCTCGATAATTTTTGTCAGAAGCTGCCCCGCGGCTCCGACAAACGGCAAGCCCTGCTTGTCTTCGTCAAATCCCGGCGCCTCACCGACAAACATAAGCTCGGCCTCGGGATTGCCGCTTCCGAAAACAACATGCGTCCGGGTCTGGCTCAAGCCGCATAAAAGGCAATTTTTGAATTCTTCCCCGAGTGCTTTTAGTGCGGATCTTTTGTCCTGCGCCGGTTCAGAGACGCCCGCGTTTTTCACCGGCTTAAGCATCTCGCTCGCGCCGAAAGAGCGCTCGGTTTCAAGAAATTGCCTGATGACCTTCATTAAAGAATTATCCGATGAGTCCATTCTTTACCCACGTTGCTATATTTTTAGCGGAGTTTGCCTGCGCCATGCGATGAACACCTTCCTTCATGCGTCGAAGACTTTCCGGGTTCTCCATAAGTTCGGCAACTTTTTTGACAATCGCTTCCGCGGAATCCGCCGCGAAACCGGCGTGATACCGCTCGACACACAGCGCATTGCGTTTCTCCTGACCGGGGATCGAACGGAAGAGGATCACCGGTTTGCCCTTCGAAAAACTTTCCGTGATCGTAAGACCGCCGCCTTTCCCAACAACAATATCAGACGCTTCCATAAACTCTTCCATATTATCCACAAAGCCAAATACTTTGAGCTCCGTATTTTTCCTCGAGCGCGCGTCGAGCTCCGCAAAAAGCCTCTGATTGGTCCCGCAAACGGCAAGGATTTGAAGAGGTTTATTTAAATCCAAAAGTCCCTCCACCAGCGTGCGCATCGCACCGATGCCGCTGCCGCCGCTGGTCACAAGCACCGTAAACTTGCCTTTCTCCAAACCCCATTTGGCTATAAATGCTTCTTTGGGACACTGTTTTGAAAATTTCCCCTCAATCGGGATACCTGTCACTCTGACTTTTTCCGGCAAAACACCCCGCTCCACAAGCCCATCTTTGGTCTCCTGTATAGCGACCGCGTAAGTGTCCACCTCTCCCGCCATCCAGACAAAATGAGGCAAATAATCCGTAACGACCGATACGATTTTCGAATGGATCTTCTTTTTCTCCTTTAAAAAACCGGCAACTTCGATCCCGGTGAAATGCGTCGCAAGAATTACGTCCGGGTCTTTCGCGATTAAAAACTTTTCCAAATTTCGTGCGGTCACTGAATTTAAGATCCGGCGAACGCGCTTTATGAAAAAATAAATCCACGGCACGTCAAACGAATAGTAAAAAATACCCCACATCCACGGAATGTATTTAATCTGCAGGAGATACATCTGGCGGTAAAGGTTACCAAAAAATGGGGTCGCCAAAGAAAGGGTGTCAAGCTCTTCGGCCTCGACTCCGTCGGCCAGACCTTCAAAGGCCTCTTTCAGACCCTTGGCCGCTTTCTCGTGCCCATGCCCTGCCGAGGCATAAAGGATCAAGATTTTTTTTGAGTGATCCATCGGGCCGCTTCCCAAAGATTTTTTTTCACAACATCCGGTTTCGCCGGAAACCCGCCGATGTCCGCGCGCCGGGTCCGCCCGCAAAGAACCAGAAGGGTCCGGCATCCCAGATTCCAACCGGCTTCCATGTCTTCCCGCGAATCTCCGACAAAAAAAACTGTTTTCAAATTTACTTTTCTTCCGCGAAGCGCCTTCTTAAAGAGTTTGGTCTTGGGTTTCTTGCATCCACAGTGGTCACTGGTCTGATGGATACAGTATAAAACTTCATTTATATTTCCTCCGTCCTTCCGGAGAAGCGCCAGCATCTTAGAAGTCATTTGATTCAAATCTTCCAGAGTCATCAGTCCGCGGGAAACGCCGCCTTGATTGGAAACAACATAAATTTCATAGCCTTTTTTAGTTAAGAGCGCTATCGCCCTCTTGACCTTCGGCAAAAATCGGAAACGTTTCCACACCGTCACATAGGCGCCCATGCCGGGAAACCGGTTGATCACACCGTCGCGGTCCAAAAAGATAATTTTCATCTTACGCGAGTTTCCTCAAGAATTTCTTTCGCTGCGCTAAAAATACTCTCCGCACTCATGTCTTTCATACACTGCTCGTCGATCGGACAAATCTGCTTGTAACAAGGGCTGCATTCGATACCGGACACGATCTTCCGGCCTCGGCTGTAAAGCTCGATCTCCGATGCGCACGTCGAGGCGAAATAGGCCGCCACCGGCACTTTCATCGCGATTGCGATATGCATCGCTGTCGTGTCCCCTGACACCACCAAATCGCACTCGCCGATGATCGCAGCGAAATGCTTTAGGCCATGGCTGCCGGCATTGATCACCGGTGATTGGGATCTTGAGGTGATCTCTTTATTTCTCTCGATTTCATCCTTCCCGCCGAACAAAATGACATCGGCATGAAGTTCATTGAAAAATTTCTGAATAAGCTTAAGAAAGGTTTCAACCGGCAACCTCTTTCCGGCAAAACGGTTTCCGCTGCCTGTGTTCAATCCAATTACAGGTCTTTTTTTAGACTTAAAATGAACCCCCAAATTTTCCAAACACGTTCTTGCAAAATCCCTGTCCTCCTCACTGACCGAGAAGACGTAATCCTCACCATTGAATGAAAATCCCACCTGTTCAAAACTGATTTCCTGATAAGTTTTCTTATTCTTTTTGAATTTTAAGTCATCGTCAATCCCGAGGCGATAAGCATAGTCACTCAAGCCGTCCAGCGCGCAAAGCTTTCCGCTTTTTGAGCGCCCAAAACCCATTTTCTTTTTTGCGGAAACCGCCTCTATTGAATCAAGCGCCTCTTTATCTTTGTCCAGGTTAACTGCAAGATCATACTCGCTTTTTTTTAAACTCGCCCATTCATTGTCGGAATAAAAAATGAGGCTGTCGATAAGCAGATTTCCAAGCAGTGCCTCGCGGCATTGGGAATTCACAAGCCAATCGATCCGCGAATCGGGATAGCGCCTCTTAAACTCAGTCAAAAGCGGCGTTGTTCGCAGCACATCTCCAAGCGCGCCCAGTTTAATGATTAAAATCTTCATTTGAATGGGTTAACTCCCAATACTTTACCCAGTTAATAAAGTGCACCCACGCGAACAAAACAGAAAAAATGAGTCCATGAATCCCATCCAAAAAACCTTTCTTGCGAATGTAAAACTTAACGAAGCGTTTGAGCGGCTTTTTCTCCAAGTTGTATAAAATTTCTTTTTCAGAAAGAATGCCCTTTTCTTCCTTTTGAGCCTTTGCTTCGCGAAGCGAATAGCCGTTGTGCCGTGTTATAAACTGTGATATCGACACAAACGGATAGTGTTCAACTGCGGCCTCAATTTTTCCGATCGTTCCATCCACAATTAGTTTTTCGTGAATCACGCCGTCATAATAAGCCTTGCCGCGCCGGAAAAGATGAAGCGTGTAGTGATACCAGCCGCCGTGGCGCATGAAGTGGCCGAGGAAAAAATTTTTCTTCCGGGTTTGGATCGCACTGTGCGACGTTTTTTCGGTGAGGAGCTTTAAGACCGCGTCACGAAGCCCGGAGGTCGCGCGCTCGTCCGGATCGATATGAAGGCACCAGTCGGAAGAGGCGTTTTGATTTCCCAGGTTTCTTTCCGTGCAAAACCGGTAACCGTCCCATCGGTTCTGTACAATTTTTGCGCCATATTCACGGCAAATAGCCACTGTTTTGTCCGAGCTGAACCCGTCTATCACGACGATCTCGTCCACCCACGACGCCACACTTTCAAGAGCGCCCCGCACGAGACCTTCCGAATTCTTGGTCATGATCACGGCGCTGATAGTTTCATGCAACCCGGAAGGCGACCTCGATTCACTTCGCTTTAGAATTTTTTAGCTCCCAATATTTAACAAAAGACAAAAATTGATACATTGCGGAATTGACCGCCAAAAAAAACCCGATGACACCGTCCTTGCGGCCCTCTTTTTTGAAATAGGCGCGGCAAAAACGGTCCACCATCTTCCTCAATGTCCCAAAAACACCGACTTTTCTTTTTTCGCGGTACCATTTTTTGGCCTCAAGGTCTGTCTGCCGGTCAAGTTTTGCGATCGCGTCCGTAAAATCCCGGTAGGTGTAATGCAGGATATCATTTTTTAAAGCGCCGCGCGGATCGGACATGTAGGCCTGGGGATGGACCTCGGCCTCTTCGTCATATTTAAATTTACCTTTTTGAAAAAGCCGAAGTTGCGCCGAGGGATACATGCCGCCGTAACGCACCCAGGTTTTTCCCATAAAATTTTTTCTCGGAATCGTGTATCCGTTGCAAGAAGGGTTATTTTTAAGAAGCCCGTCGATTTCATCCCGAAGCTCGGACGTAACACGCTCATCGGCGTCAAGGCTCAAGATCCACCGGTTGGCCGCTAGGTCATAGGCATAATTGCGGTGTTTGCCCTCGATATCCATCCGGCGGATAAACACTTTCTCCGTAAACTCTTTGGCGATTTCGACGGTTCTGTCCGTCGAATGGTCATCCAAAACGATGATTTCGTCCGCCCAAACGACGCTCTTCAAGCATTCGCGAATGCGGCTTTCTTCATTCTTCGTGATAATAACAACTGAAAGTTTAATTTTTTCGCTCATAGCCGTGTACACTATACAGAAAATATCCTATACATTCTAAGCAATTTTTTCCAACGCCGCTAATACTTTATTGGTTGAAAGTTCGGTTAAGCACCGCCGTTCATACGGACACGGCGGGAAGTGAAATTTTTGGTAGCAGTGCTGGCATGGCACAGCCCGCGTCAAGACTTCATGGCCGATGTTTTTATCGTAAGGGCCGTACACTTTTTCATCCACCGGCCCAAAAATAGCAATGGTCTTTACGCCAAGCGCATTGGCCAAATGGAGCAATCCGCCGTCATTGCACAATAAAACTTCAGAAAATTGTAAAAACGCCGAGACTTTTTCTATGGGCTCATTTTTAACTAAAAAATAAGGCACCTCAAGAAGTCTCGCTGTTTTCTCTAGGACGTCTTCTTCCGCCTGGTCACCGATTACCAATGCTTTGGCCCGCGTGTTTTTGGCATAACGATTGAGGATTTGCGCGAAACGATTGGCGTCCCACTGCTTAAAAATGGCGTTTTCCCCCCAACTTCGCCCGCCGCCAGGCGCGACGGCTATGATTTTTGACCCGTCTAGAAATTGACGCCTGCGAAGCTCCTTTTCTACCAGAGCTGCCAGGTTGTCTGAAGCTTTAATTGGAATTTTTAAAAAATCACCCTGCGGATTGAGGCCCGCTATGGCCAAAAGACTCAGCTGAGTTTCGGCAACAGGCCTCTGGCTATAACCGTCTATTTTTATCTTGCGGGTTAAAAAAATCCCTCGTCCTTTAAAATCAAAACCGATTCTTCTTTTTATCCCGGCGAGCATCATAAAAAAACTGTATTCACGGCCAAGCGAAAGATCAAAAACCGTGTCAAAATTTTCCGTACGGATCAACCCCAAAAGCGCTTTCAATTCTTTTAACATTAAAAACGGGTTTTTCTTCCAAAGCCTCCGAAAAAAATCCCTGTTAAAAACGTAGGTGCGGTCGATCGAGACGTTCAAACGGACAAGCTCTTTGGTCCTTTCGTTGCATAAGAACCCAATGGTGTAATGCGGGTCATGATGACGCAAGGCTTCAACAAGATACATTGAGAAAATTACATCACCAATACCGAATGGATTTATAATAAGGATTTTTTTCATGAGTTTTAGAACAAAATCTTACAAACCTTTTCATATACTTCATCGACAGTAATTTCACTCATATTTTTATGAATCACTTCGTGCTTGGGGCCCAGCGGGCCCCAGCGAGCGGGATCCGAACCCTCGTTGTTTCGGGCGTAAAGCGCCACAACCGGAACCTTGCTGATCCAAGCCACGTGAACCGGCCCGCTATCGACGGAAACAAGAAGTTTCACTTGCTGATTATTGAAGAAAGCGACAAGCTCCCGAAGCGTCAGAGCTCCTGTGAAATCAACGAGTTTTGATTTCGAAAGACGCGCAACTTCCGCTGAAATTTCCTTTTCCTCAGCCCCGCCCATCAATGCGATGGAATACCGGCCCCTTTCATTGACCTTATCGCAAAGCTTGGCGAAATGTTCAGCGGGCCATCGTTTCGCGGGGTTGCTGGTTCCCGCGTGAAGGACGATCACCGGCCCCTCTTCCGGAAAATACCTTGTTAAAAGACCTTGTACGTTTTTTATGGCCTGCGAGTCAAGCGGCAGGGACCATTGGCCGTCCCAGCTTTTTTCCGAAACAAGCCGCACCAGTGAAAGATTTTTCTCGATTTCGTGCAAAGAAGGCTGCGAATTCTTGCGCAGTTTCTTATTTAGAAAAAAACCGCATTTCCGGTCATGGCCCACGCGGCGCGGGATCCCTGAGAAAAAAGATAACGCATGCAAATATTTATCGGGATTGGACACGAAGCAAAGATCAAAACCAATTTTTTTTAATTTCCCCGCCAAACAGAAAAATCCGCGCAGACCGCCTCGTATTTTCCCAGCGTCAACCGCCATGATTTCGTCGATATCCGGATGGCCCTGCAAAAGACCGGCTACACTCTTATCCAATAGAACCGTGATCCAGGCCTTAGGATATGTCTGGCGTAAAATCCGAATCGCCGGAAGATTCATAAGTATATCCCCCATTCGGTCCGTTCTTATGAACAAAATCTTATGGGTTTCCAAAATGTTTTTCATGATGAGCGAGGCCTCTTGCGGCCAACGCAAGACCCATCCCGAGCCACAAGTTGTTGATATGAAGCAGCGAATGAAGATCCGTGTCGGTCGCGCTATGGATCAGAAATGAAAAGATACCCGAAAGAAACACAAGGCCTGCTTTTTTAAGAAAAATATCCGGAGGCCGCGCGAACACGTCTAATGTCAAAACATAAAAACAAGCGATAACGGCCAAAAAACTTAGAAGACCCAGGCAGCCGATTTCCGCCGCCATTTGCAGGTAACCATTGTGCGCGTACTGATCGTCAATTTTGGAATCGTGATCTTTATAAAGCGGTTCGTTCCTCGCATAGGTGTTGACGCCAAGCCCCAAGAGCGGACTTTTTTGAACCATGCGGGCCGCGCCCCGCCAAAGCGTTTTACGCTCCAGCAGGGTGCTGTTTTTAGCGTCAAAAAGCGACATTGCCCTTGACCGGATAAGTGCCGGTGAAAAATAAAGCGCCCAGACACATGTGGTCATCAGCACCGCAAATAACACTTTATTGCGGTTCAGGATAGCCAGGAATACACAGCCTATCCCAACCGCCACCCAGGCTCCCCGGGAATAGGTGCCTATCAAACAAATGGTTAGTGTAATAAAACCGGCGCAATAAAACAGGTAATGTTTCAAAGAAAAAAAATTCTTCATAAAAAATACAGCGCCGATAAAAAGCATCACCGCAAACGAAAGATAGGCCCCAAAATCATTCGCGTGGTGAAACGGCCCGGTTAATCGCTTCATGGTCCCCTGATAAGGGGTCATGTCCCTCAACCGGACAAACTCAATGCCGGTCACTCCCTGGATCAAAGCGTCTATTCCGATAAAAAAACTGACAATCAGAAACCATTGAAATATTTTCTTAAATTTATCTTCCGAATCCAACGCGTAAAAGCCAGCCGCGCAAAGAAGGATATTTTTAGCCACTTTAAGAACGCCATGGAAAGAAGTGTCCTGATAAGACGACTGCGAAATTGAGACCACATTCATCAGAAAATAAACCGCGGCAAGTCCAAAAAAAATATTATTAAAAACACGAAAATCACGGCGAACAACGATCAGGACGAGACAAAAAAAGATCAGGGCCCAGGAGGCTGCTTCATACAAAGAAATGGAGAACGTGATCGTCGCAATGACGCTCAATAAGGAAAGAAATGCCCCCCGTTCAAACACGTTCTTATTGTTCAAGATCACTTTTGGCAGGTTAATAGGCATTGCGCGTTTTTTTAAGCATCATCGCGAACAGTGTCATAAACATAATTCTTAAATCAAAAAAAATGGACCAATTTTCAATGTAATAAAGGTCGAATTTCGTGCGCTCTTCAATGGAGGTGTTCCCGCGAAGCCCGTTCACCTGCGCCCAACCGGTCAGTCCCGATTTGATCGAATGCCGGGCCATGTAGCGCGGGATATCTTCCTTAAAACGCCTTACAAAAAATGGCCGCTCAGGCCTCGGGCCCACGAGGCTCATATCCCCCGCCAACACATTCCAGATCTGGGGCAATTCATCCAGATTATTGCGCCTCAAAAAACCGCCGATCCGCGTACGCCGCGAATCATTTTCTTTAGCCCACACGGCTCCGGTTTCTTTTTCGGCGTCAGCACGCATGGTACGAAATTTAATCAAGCGAAAACGACGCCCATCCTCGCCTATTCTTCTCTGACGATAAAACAAGGGGCCTTTGGAATCCGCTTTGACCAAAACCGCGATAGCAAGAAAAACCGGTGACAAAAAAACAATGGCTGCTGCCGACAAGACCATATCCATGCCTCGTTTTAAAACACGGTTTTCCCAATCACCCAGCGGCGAATCCATGAATGACAAAAGCGGAATACCGCCACGATAGGCCACGTTCATTTTTGAAGCAATGAGACCAAAAATATCGGAGATCCAGCGGAAAACTACCATTTTCTTTTCGCATTCATAAATGATCTTTAAAATCATTTCGTCGGAATAACCTTGAGCGGCCAGGATCACCTCGTGGATCTCCCGCCTAATTTGAAGCTGCTGGGAAAGTTCTTCGATCCGCCCTAAAACAGGCGCATCATCCACCGAAGTTCCGCCAGGCAATTTATCGTCCAGAAAACCCGCCACGCGCGTAGAAAACCGCGGATTTTTTTTATAAAACCGCGCGATTTTCCTGGCATTTTCGTCACAACCGAGAATTAAAATATTATGGGTGCTGCCGCGTTTTTGGTCCACTGCCATAACCAAAAGACCTAAAAGAAACCTCGACAAAGAAATTCCGATCGCCATCACGCCGCCGGCGAGAATGAGAAATGTCCTCGAAAAACTGAAATCACGTATAAAAAAAGTTATTGCCATCAGCGCCACAACACTTGCCGACACGCCTTTAACCACCTTCCACGCCTCATCCGAAAAAGTAAGCTGTTTGGTCGGTTTATAAAGCCCGTAAAGCCTGAAGAAGAAAATGAGCGCGAGCGTTATAAATCCGAAGGAATGAGTGTAAACGGAATAATCCGGAACGGCCAGGCTGGCTTCAAAAAAACCACTTGAAAAGCGGAACCAAAAAACAGCCTGCAGGATGAGTTGAATGGCCAGGCCATCCACAGCCAACTGAACCCATGGAAGAAACGAATCTCTTTTTCGCCTGCGGGGAAGAATCATCTTTTAACCACGCTTTCAATAAATGCCTTGATCTCGCTTTTAAAACGATCGCGCCCGAAACGCAAAACGGCTTGGTTTATTTCAAGCTGTGAAAAATTCTCTCTTTCAAAACGAAGCACCGTCTGCGATAGATCTTCTTCCGTTTGTTTTTCAAAAAAAGTGCCAGAAATATTCTCCCTTACGGTCTCCAGGGCTCCGCCTTTCTTATAAGCGATAACGGGACAGCCGCAGGCCTGCGCTTCCACCGGAACGATGCCAAAATCTTCCTCTCCAGGAAAAACAAGCGCGCGCGCTCTTTGATAGTAATTTCTCAACACATCGTCCGGCTGCCAGTTTAGGAAATAAATATTTTTCTTCGCCTCTTTTTTTAGAGTTCCGAGCTCCGGCCCGCTGCCGATCACGATAAGTTCGCGGCCCAATTTATTAAAAGCGCGCACGGCCACATCCACTTTTTTATAAGGCACGAGCGCGGAAACGATCAGGTAGAAGTTTTCCCGGACGACATCCGGATCCAGCCGGTAAAATTCCGTGTCTACCGGCGGATAAATAACAACCGCTTCCCGACCGTAATGTTGGTTGATCCTTTTTTGAACATGGTTTGAGATCGCGACAAAATGGTCCACCGATTCGTTTGTGCGGAGATCCCATTTTTTAAGTCTCTCCATGGCCGAGCGGATAAAATACCGCGACAAACGGTTTTGCCCGCCGAAATATTCATTGAACAATACCCACGCGTAACGCATGGGCGTAAAGCAGTAAGCGATATGAATGGCCCCCGGATTTTTTTTTATGCCTTTCGCGGCGCAGTGGCTTGTAGAAATCAGAAGATCGTAACCCTTTAAATGAAATGAACCCATCGCGCGCGGATAAAACGGCAGATAATAACGGTAATATTCAAAAATTTTTGGTGCACGCTGAAGCGCCGAAGTGTATATCGGATGCCGGGCTACCTTTTCCGATACTTTGCCTTTTTCATAAAACAAAGTGTAGATGTCGCTCTCGGGATAAAGCTCGCAAAAAACTTCGAGGCATTTTTCTCCGCCACGCATGCCATTCAACCAGTCATGAGACAAAGCGGCTCTCATCCCAACACCTTCCGATAAACCTCAAGCGTTTTCTTGGCCGTGCGCTCCCAGGAAAACTGTTTTACGCGCTCAAGCCCTGCGCGGGACATTTTTTTCCGTAACTCATTGTTTTGCAAAATATTATATAGAAGCTCCTCCAGAGCGTCAACCTTATGGGGGTCAAAAAACAGCCCGGCCTCACCCGCGACTTCAGGTAAACTTGTCTGGTTTGAACAGATCACAGGTGCCCCGCAGGCCATCGCCTCCAGGACCGGCAGACCGAAACCTTCTCTAAAAGACGGGAGGACAAAAACATCCGTCAAATTATACAAAAGAAGAATGTCCTCATCGCCCAACTCGCCCAAGTAATGCACGAACGAGTGCTCCTGCATCAGTTTTAAAAGTTCGGGGTTATTTTCATCTTTCCGGCCCACCAGAACAAGTTCGTGCGAAAACTCCTTTTTCGTCCTTAAAGCCGCTATCGCCCGGATAAGTGCCGGAATATTTTTATGAGGCTTGAGGCTCCCCACAGACAACACGAACGGTTTTTCCAGTGAAAAAGTTTTTTTTGCCCTTTTTAAAATTTCCGGATCGTCCACCTTCCTAAAAAAGGGCGAGACGGCTTCATGGGTGACAAAAACTTTATCAGGCCGCAGACCAGGAAACGAATTTAAAAGGTCGTTTTTTGTGTATTCGGAAACCGTTAGGATCGCAGAAGCTTTTTTAGAAATAACTTTGAGTAAAAAATGTGCGTAAATTCCAGCCAGCGGTGCCCGCGAGGCGCCGGGGTCGTGAAGGTAGGTCAAATCGTGCACAGTAACAACCAATTTCTTTGGGTAAAAAACAGGGATATTGAAGTGCGGAATGTGCAGTAAATCAGTATTTTTATAAGAAAAAGGAATTTCAAATTGCTCTAAAATACTATATACCTTTGAACGTGTATTCACAAAAGTCACGGGTGACGCCCCCGCCATCAAAACATCGGCGGGTTCGCCCTCTGGCGGAGAAGCGGAGGTAGCAGGACCCGTAACTTTTGTGTATCCGTAAAAGGTAAATTGATATTCGGAACTAAAAGAAATGAGTGCGGCCGAAAGTTCTCGGATGTATCTCCCAATGCCCGGGTGGTCCCACATCCGGATATCAAGACCGATTCGATTTGTATTCACAATGTTTTTCAAAAAAGTGTGTAGATAAACGGCGCGAGCGCCGAGCTCTGACTGAAGGCAATCAATGCGCCAAACAGAACGAGAGCTACGACAATCGGCGTCAGCCACCATTTTTTTCTGACTTTCAAAAAATCCCAAAACTCCTTAAGAAGCGACCATTTGCTCATAGAGACTCCCGTTTTATCTTAAAATTGCTTCTCCAAGTGCGCGCTGTCCGTCGAAGTCACGTGGTCCATCCAGTAGCTTTCTTTTCCAGGCTCGATCTTTCTGTCAAGAAAATCTTTTCCTGCACACCGAGATAAAAATCCTATCGGGAAAATCACAAGATAAAACAAAAGAACCAAAATTACGCGCGTCATGACCCAACCCATTAAAAGCGACAGTATCATCCAAACTTTCCGGACAGGTTTTAAAAGAGCGGGCCTAAAAAATCCCGCGGTGAAAAAGAAAAGAGAAAGCATTAGACAAATTTCCCATGCCGGCTGGTGTTTCCATAAAGCCACAACCGTGAGTGTAAAAAAAACTCCGCCAAATAGAAGGCCAAATCTTCTGAGTTCTCTAACCGAAGTTTTAATTTCTTTTATTTCGTCAATCAGCATGACTAATCCAGTGCAAATTTCTTTGGCCAATCTTTATTTTCATTCAGCATTTTTTGCTGTTTCTTATCAAGCAAAAAATTCTCGAGCAAAAGATAGTCCATGCCCGTGCGCATGAAACAAGCGTAGGCCTCTTCGGGCCTGCAGACAAGCGGCTCGCCTCGCACGTTAAATGAGGTGTTCACGATCATGGGACAGCCGTATTTTTCAAAAAACCTGCGGATCAGATTGTAATAAACAGGGTTGACGTCCTTGTCAACGGTCTGCACCCGAGCCGAATAGTCCACGTGCGTAACGGCCGGGATCGTGGATCTGACCACGTTTAACTTCTCGATGCCGAAAAGTTTCTCCTCCTCAGGTGTTAAAATTTGCCTTTTGTCTTTTTTTACCGGGGCCGTGAAAAGCATGTAGGGGCTCTCGTGCTCAAGCTCAAAGTACTCGGACGCTTTCTCCTTCAGAACGCTCGGCGCGAAAGGCCTGAAACTTTCGCGGAATTTGATCTTAAGATTCATCACCTCCTGCATCCGCGGCGATCGTGCGTCGCCTAAAATCGACCGCGCCCCGAGAGCCCGCGGTCCGAATTCCATCTTTCCCTTAAACCACCCCACCACTTTTCCGCCGGCGATCAAATCCGCCACCGTATCGGGGATTTCCTCGTCGAAAAGTTTTATGTGAGGGATATTATTTTGCGTCAAATATTCCCCAATCGACTGTTGACCGTAAGAAGGTCCGAGGAAAGACCCGTTTAGGCTATCCTTGGATTCATCCGGCCTTCGGGGGCGGTTTAAATAGTGATGCCAAGCGATGAGCGCCGCTCCCAATGCCCCGCCCGCGTCACCGGCCGCCGGCTGTATCCAGATCCGCTCAAAACCACTCTCCCTTAAAATCCTGCCGTTGCCGACACAATTCAAAGCTACGCCTCCCGCCAGGCAAAGATTCTTAAAACCGGTAAGGGCCTTTGCGTGCTTAGCCATGCGGAGCATCACCTCTCCGGTCACTTCCTGAATAGAACGCGCAAGGTCCATTTCCCTCTGCGTCAGAAGGGTTTCGGGTCTACGAGGCCTTCCGCCAAATAGCCGCTGAAAATGTCCCGTCGTCATCGTAAGCCTCGCGCACTAATTGAAATATTTCATATTGAGCTTGAAAGAACCGTCTTCTTTAAGATCCATGAGTTCCGACAAAATAAGGTTTTTATATTTAGGTTCGCCGTAAGGCGCCAAACCCATCACTTTGTATTCGCCGGAATTGACTTTAAAACCCGTATAATAAGTAAATGCTGAATAAAGAAGGCCGAGCGAATGAGGGAAACGAATTTCCTTTAAAACGGTGATTGTATTTTCTCGGCCAACGCCCAAACTCGACGTAGCCCACTCACCCACGCCATCCAGCGTCAAAACCGTGGCCTCTTTAAATGGGGATGGAAAAAAAGCGGAGGCCGCGTGCGACTGGTGATGCTCGGGAAAAATGATTTTGCCTTTAAAATCTAATTCATTTTCCAGGACATCTTTGATCCAAAGTTTCTTCTGGATCCAAACCGGCATCGATTTTAAAAACAGGCGGAGGCCGGATGGCGCCACAGCCAGATGCGTTTCGAGGATGCGTTCAAACTTGAGAAAGGGTTTTTCATAAAAAGCAACGATATCCAGATCCTTCTCGGAAATATTTCCCGCTTCCAAAACAGCGCGGATCGCCTTTTTAGGAAACGCGGCGTCGTGTTTTTTGCGGGTAAAACGTTCTTCCTGCGCGGCCGAGATGATAATGCCGTCTTTCACAAGGCACGCGGCGCTGTCATGATAAAAAGCGGAGACGCCCAAAATATTCATAAAATATCCAAAAGAACGTTGATGACCTGGCCGGGTGTAATTTCATTCATGCAGGGATGCCCTTTAACATTGCAAACCTTAAGCCCGCACGGAGCGCAAGGAACCTCATGTCGTAAAACTCTCGCATTTTCATAGAGCGGCCGCCACTTTGCGAAAACATTGGTTCCGCTATAAAGAAAAACAGTCGGAACACCCCAACCCGCGGCGATGTGCGTCGGCCCCGAATCGGGGCCAATAAACGCGGCCAGCCGCCCGGCAAGCCACGCAAACTCTCTTAAAGTGGTTTTTCCAACAAGGTCCATGATTCTGGGGTGAGAATTCACCTCCAAATCCCGAACTTGATGGGCGTCCGTCCCCGTTAACACGAGTCCGAAGTTTTGGAAACGACCCAAAAATATCCGGATACATTCCTTCAGCAATCCCGTTTCCCACTCTTTCGCGCTCGAACCCGCGCCGATTTGGATTCCGACAAACCTTTGCCCGTTTTGCGAACCCAACCTGGAGAACTTCGCATGAAACCGGTCATTTTCTTTTTCTGAAAAATAGAGCGCCGGCCTTACAACATTACTTTTAATCCCGACGGCTCTTAAAAGATCCAGTGCATGCTCGCTTTCATGCGCATCGTGATGATACATGACCTCGCGGGTCAGGAAAAATCCGCCTCCGGTGATTCCGTAACCGATACGTTCCGGAATCCTGGCCAGCCAAAACATAAGATTTTCCCGCAAATCGCCTCTAAACCCGAACGCCCTCTCGAATTTCTTTTTCTTAATCTCACGAACAATTCCAAAAAACGAACTTTTATTCTTTGCATTATTTGAATTTTGCCTGAAAAAACCGGGCATGTCGTAAACCAAAATTTCATCGACAAACGGATTGTTTTCAAGAAGCGGCGCGGCCGCGCTTGAAACCAAAAAAGAAAGCCTGACACCCGGCGTGTGTTCTTTGATAATTTTTGGAATCGACGCGCAAAGGAGCACATCGCCAATATGGTCCAAACGCACGAGGAGAATATCGGTGGCGTTCCGGGCCGCGGACTTTCCTCTTTTGAAGAGATTAAAAACCCGGTATCCGGCAGCATCCAGCATGCTGGCAAAAAAAATATTTCTTTTTTTCTTAAAAATATATTTTGAAGCCATTAGGGCAAGCACCGATAGCGAAAAAGCATAAACACAGCCTTTACGCCGTCCCTCCAACCGATCTTTTTGCCCTCATGAAAGGAACGGCCTTTGTAAGAAATGGGCACTTCGACGATTTTTTCTCCCCGCCTCAAGGTCTTAGCCGTAAGCTCCACCTCTATCTCAAAGCCGTTTGAAACAAGGCCCAGATTTTTAAGAACCTTCGCGCGGTATAATTTATAACAGGTCTCCATGTCCGTCAGGCTTGAGAAAAAAAGAAGATTGGTCAGAAGTGTCAGGAAATAATTTATAAACCAGTGCCAATGAGGCGTGACTTTAGCGTGATTCAGAAACCGCGATCCATAGACGATGTTCACACCGGGCTCATCAAGCGCTTTGAGAAGCACAAGATAGTCCGCGGGGTCATACTCAAGGTCCGCGTCTTGAATAATGATCGCTTCCCCGGTCGCGGCTCCAATGCCGGAGCGCACCGCCGCGCCCTTACCTTGGTTTATTTCGTGGAAAATGGCCTTGATATCCGGCTGTCCGCTAAAAACCCGGCGGATCACTTCACGTGTGCCGTCCGTCGACCCGTCATCGACAAGCAAAAGTTCTTTTTCGACCGCAACCGCGCGGATCTGCGATACGATCTTTTCTACCGTATTTCTCTCGTTGTAAACAGGGATGATGATCGAAAGTTTCATCGGCTTTACCAGCCTCTTTCCAGAATACGGACAATCCTCTCACCCGCACGGCCGTCGCCGAAGGGATTGGGCCAAACGCGCTTTTTATCAATCATGCTATGGACGCTTTTAAGAATAGCGACCGGATCATATCCCGAAATCCTATTTGCGCCGACACGGACTGTTTCCGGCCGTTCGGTGCTAGTTCTCAGCGTGACGCAAGGGATTTTGAGCATACAGGCTTCTTCCTGCACACCCCCGGAATCCGTGAGGATAAGTCTTGCTTTACTTTCCATGAGCAAAAACTCGAGGAATCCCACGGGGCTCATGGTCCGGATAAGACCCGGCAGTTTAATTCTAAAATTCTCAAGCCGTTTTTTCGTGCGCGGATGCATCGGAAAAATAATCGGCACGCCAAACCGCCTCGTCACTTTGTCAAGGCCTTCGACGATTGATTTAAGACGTTTTTTTTGGTCCACATTTTCCTGCCGGTGAAGCGTCATCAAAAAAAAATTTTCAGCGCGTTTGCCCAACCGCTTTTCCAAATGTACTTTGCGCCGCGCAATCGATAAGTTTTCTTTTACGGCGTCCACGATGGTATTGCCGGTCACAAATATTTTTTCTTTAGGTATTCCCTCGCCGAGCAAAATTTTTTTTGAAAATTCTGTCGGGGTAAACAGAAAATGCGCCACATGGTCCGATAAAACCCGGTTGATCTCCTCCGGCATCGCGCGATCGTAACTGCGAAGCCCGGCCTCCACGTGTCCGATTTTAATGCCGCTTATCTTGATCGCCGCCAGCGTCCCGGCCAGCACGCTGTTGGTATCCCCCTGCACCAGCACCGCATACGGTTTTTCTTTGAGTAAAACATTCTCGACAGCCGCCATCATGCGGCCCGTGTGATCGCCTTGTCCGGAAAAATTTTTTGACGCGATGGCCAAGCGGTACTTGGGTCTTGGGAGATCGAGCTCTTTAAAAAAAAGCGCGTCCATTTCATAAGAGTAATGCTGACCGGTGTGAATCAGAATAAACGGTCTTTTCTTTTTTTTAAGCTCCCGGATCACCGGACTCAGTTTGATGATTTCGGGTCTTGTCCCTAAAATAAGCGCGATTTTAGACATGCTTTAAGCGGCTTCTTTTTGAAAAATATTGATCATTTGGCGTGCCATTTTTTTCATAGAAAATTCCTTAGACCTCAAGTAGGCGGCTTCGGACATAGACTCCCTAAAATGCCCATCTGAAGTAAAATGCAGGAGGCCGTCGGCGATCTCATCCGTGTTTTCCGGATCGACAAGAATCGCCGTATTTCCGGCGACCTCGGGCAGCGATGAACGGTTCGAAAGGACGCCGCTCAGGCCGCAGCTCATCGCTTCAAGCACCGGAAGCCCGAAACCCTCATAAAACGAAACGTTCACATAGCCGATCGCGGCATTGTAAAGCAGCGCAAGCTCCTCATCGGACGCATAACCGATCATTTTGACAAAACCTTGTAAATTCTTCTCCAAAATAAAAGAACGCACCTCCGGCTCCGCAGTTCCTGACTTTCCTATGATAAGGAGCGAAAAACGGGCTTTCCCCCGTCTTTTAAGACTCTCGTAAGCCCTAAGAAGTCCCAAAACGTTTTTCCGGGGTTCGAGCGTGCCAACGCTCGCGAGAAAAGGCATCGTTAAATTATACTTCAGACGGATTTTCTCGAACTCATTTTTTTTCTCGACCCTGTTGAAACGCGCGGCGCAGGCCAGGTAAACAACCGGCACCTTCTCCGGAGGAATCCCGAGAAATCGTTGTATATCGCGGCGTGTCCATTCGGAGCTTGCCACGAGCCGGTGCGCGCGGCGCAGAGTGAACGGCTGCCATCTCGACCAGTAAAACGAGGAAAGGCTTTTTTGATTAGCCGGATAGGCAAGTCCGATCAGATCATGCACCGTGACAACACGCTTCGCGGCGCAGACGCAGGCCGGTGAAAAACCGGGACTGTAAATCAAAGCTGGTTTGTCTTTATAAACTTTTGCGGGAATCTCAAAAGATTCCCAAGCGATGCGCTGAATGGTATTCAGTTCGGCATCGGACTTTCTTTTATAAAAAATAAACTCACATTCAGGTTTTTCTTCCCGGATCGCCGCAAACAAATTATCCGCGAAGACTCCGATACCCGTGCGCCGAATTTCAGTGGACTGAAAATCAACGGCAATCCTCACGCGTTTAATGTCCGGACAAGCTTATCGTTTTCTTTGTGCCATTCCACCGTCTGCCGGACTCCCTCTTCCAAACAAGTGTCAGGCCACCAACCCAGCAGCTTTTTGGCAAGAGAAATGTCCGCCCAAGTGTTGCGCATATCCGCGCTCTGCCATTTTTGGTATTTTATCTTGGCTTTTTTGCCGGAATATTTCTCAATGAGCCTTATGAAATAGCGCAGTGCATAAGGCCTGTTCCCGCCGAGATTGACTGTTTGAAAGCCTTTGAGACGCAGCGCTTGAACCGTCCCGCGCGCGATATCATCGATATACGTGAAATCCCGCTTTTGCGAACCATCGCCATACACGGTGACGACTTTCCCTTCGGTTATTTGTTTTATAAATTTAAACGGGCTCATGTCCGGCCGGCCCGCGGGGCCATACACCGTGAAATAGCGCAAGATCGTGACATCGAGCCCATAGGACCGATGATACAGGCAACCAAAAAACTCCGCCGCTTTTTTACTCACGGCATAGGGCGAAATGGGTGTATCCACGAGAAGCGTTTCTTTAAACGGCATCGGCTGGCCGGCATACAGCGAGGACGTGGAGGCAAGAATCACTTTTTTTACACCGAATGTCCGGCAAAAACCAAGCACCTTCAATGCCCCGATGCCGTTTGTCAAAAGATAACTTCGCGGATCAACGAGGCTTGAGCGCACCCCGGCCAGCGCCGCCAGATGAATCAAGGCGCCGGGTTGATGTTTTTTGAAAACACTTTTCAAAGGTTCTGGTTTCAAAATATCGCCGCAATAAAATTTAAAATTTTTATTGCGCAAAAGCGTCTTGAGCCTGAATTTTTTAAGACGGGCATCATAGTAAGGGTGAAAGTTGTCGACGCCGATGACCCGGTTGCCGCTTCTGAGAAGATGCTCCGCGGTGTGTGATCCGATAAATCCGGCCGCGCCGGTAACCATCACAGGCCGATTCATCTTCATCGCGATAAAATTCCCATGAACATCAAGGGACGCTTTAAAAGAAAATTGCGCTTGGTCCGAATCGCATAATAGGGGACCATTTGAAGTTTTCCTGTTCCAAATAAAATCTTTTCCCATTTCCGTGCGGACAAAAGACGCTCATCGCCGTAGTCCCGATGCTTATAATCAGCGGCGGGCACGCTGAAAATAAAGCTCTTTCCCACGCGAAGCGATTCTCTCGATGTTTGCCGGATCTGGGCATCATCCATATGCTCCAAAACCCCCTGGGAAAAAACCAGATCGAACGCATCCTCCCGGAAACTCATTTTCAGAATATCTTCTTTCAAGAATTGAATCCGGGTTTTCCATGCCTGCGCCGTCTGCGCCGCTTTTTTGAGCACATCGTCATCACGGTCGCAGGCCGTGATGGAAATTCCCGTCATGGACAAAAATACGGACATGATGGCCGAACCGCAGCCGGCCTCAAGCACCTTTTGGGGCTTACGTCTCAGAATTTCCTTCAAAAAATCCTTATGAATGGCGAGGTGATCCATAAAATAATCTACACCCCCCGCAGACGCGTAATAATCGCCCCAGCTTTTACGACCCATGAATTTCCTGTTTTTCCCACTTTTTCATCCACCGCACCCATTCATAATATCCCGACAACACCGCGTAAAAAAAACCCTCGATGCCGTCTCGAAAACCCATTTTTAGCACATATATCGAGAAAAAACGATAAAAAGGTCTCGCGAAAAAGGGGTTGAATTTACCGATCGCCGCCGGGGTTCTTTGATTCTGTGCCTCAATACCCGTATAAAATTGAAGTCTTGTCAGATGCTCATGCGCCGTCTGAAAAGACACATGATAAAGCTTCGCTTTTAGCCTGCCGGTTTGCCCGTCCACCTTAAGTATCTCATGCACCGGATTCTCAAAAATGGCTTTTCCGCGGTGAAAAAGCCTCACCGGCGCGTCGTCCTGGAGACCGCTCGCCTTAAAATCGCGGCCGAAAAGGTTGGTCCGGCGATGTATCGCATAAGCCTCAAGCGCGTCGAGGCGAATGATTGTTTCTTGAATCTCTTTTTTAAGAGCCTCACCCACACGTTCATCCGCATCTACCGAAAGGACCCATTCTTGACTGGCAAGACTCACCGCATAATTTTTTTGTGAGGCAAAATTGTCGAAATTTCTTGAGACTATTTTGACCGCCTTATTAAGTTTTACGAACTCCGCCGTCCGGTCGGAACTCCCGGAGTCCATCACAACGATCTCATCCGCAAATTGAAGAGTTTCGAGGCAAGCTTTGATATTTTTTTCTTCATTTTTCACGATCAAAACAGCGGAAAGGCCCATTTACATTCCTTTAGAAATCTTGAAAATATCGCGATCTGATCTTTTAATCCTAGTTTTTAAAGCGACTCTCCTTTGAACAGCCGCAGGCAATCGGCCAAACGCCCAGAGAAATCCCCATAGAAATTCAACGCGCCCTTTTAATAAAAAAATAAGCGGTCTCGGAAGCAGCCAAGCCAAGTGCCAAAACCATAAGACCGGATCGGATATATTTTTCCAAACAAAAAGATAAAGATTGCGTTGGTTAATCGCCAGAAGTCTCGAACGTCCAAAAGTTTTCTTAAACGTCGCCTGTCCTTTATGATACATGCGGCTTTTAGGTTCATAATATACCTTATAGCCTGCCTTCCAAGCACGAAAACATATGTCCGAATCCTCAACGGTTCCGGGAAGATACAAGTCGTCAAAACCACCCAATTTCAGAAAAACGTTTCTTTTATAAGCGCCAAAACCAGCCTGCATCGTCATTCCCGGATTTTGAATTTTGTTCTCGTGTCCGTTAAAACGTGTTTTGGCCCCGAAAAGACCGAATCGGAACCACATTTTGGATAAACTTCCTTCATATTGTTTACCGTCAAAAGTGAAAACTTGCGGACCCACTAAGAACGCGTCTTCTTTTTCTTCAAATACCTTTAAAAGAGGTGCGATAAAATCTTTGTCAGCTTTCAGATCGTTATTCAAAAGAAAGACGACGTCGGCGACGGAGTTCCCCACGGCGTCGTTGAACGAGCACAGCACGCAATTGGGCATCGATAGCACACGGACATTGGGAAAACGGTGTTTTAAGATGTTCGTGCTGTCGTCGGTGCTGGAGTTGTCGATCACGGTGACCGGGCATGGTGTCGGAGAATTCCCCGCCGCTTCGATGATGGACGGAAGACATTCCAAGAGAAGCTCGCGGCCGTTGTAGTTTAGAACAAAAATTTCCGTTCGAAGGCTCACGGCGTCCCGGCAATGCGCGTCTTGAGACTTCGGTAAAGCGAGGGTGCCAGACAATCAAGAATTCCTAAAAATTTATCCCGAAGCCTATTGTTTCTCATCCAAATAAAATAACTCATTTGTCCGGGCATGGGAGGCCGATCAGGCCTGCGGTAAATGTCTAAAAAATCCCGCATCGCCGCCCAGTCCACGCACGGAAGCTCTCTTTGAACGGCTTTAAGCGCTTCGATTCTTGCCTCGAGACATTTGACAAACCGTTCGATTTCCCATTGGGTCTTATAAAACGCGCCGATATTATTTTGTGAGTGCTGACGATATTTCACAAGCGATTGAGGGGTAAAAATAACTTCCCCCAAACCCGCACTTAACACCCAAGCCAGGTGGTCGTGCATAACCGGTATCTCATCCAGAATTTTAGCCTGATTGATGCGTAAAAAGTTTTCGTCCGAAAGCAGAACGGAAATAAGCTCCTTTGTGCGGCGCCGGAACATCATCGAACAACCGGGAGCTCCATTCTTCAAAAGCGCTTTCTCATGAAGACACCCGCGGCGCGGAGTGATTTGGCTCGCTTTCCAAAAAGAGCCCTGAATCGTTTTCATACTCTCATCGCAAATTTCAAGATCCGAATAAGCCAGCATGGCGGACGGATTTTTTTTGAGTAAATTCACCAGTGTTTCTATCTTTTGAGACTGCCAAATGTCGTCTTGGTCCGAAAAACAAATGAAATCGCCTTTACATAAACCCGCGGCGTCTAAAAAATTTCTAACAAGCCCCAAATTTTTGGGTTGGCGAAATGCCTTCACGCGGGAATCTGAAAAAGACATTTTTCGTACAAGCTCATAAGTCTCATCCGTTGATGCGTCATCTGAAATAATGACCTCAAGAGAACCATAACTTTGCTCGAGAATACTGCGGAGCTGGGCCTCGAGGTATTTCGCTCCGTTGTAAGTGGCCATGGCCACGGAAACAAGCCCGCTCACGCGCGCTCAACCCTCACGATAATAACCAGCATAAGATTTTTTAAGAATAGTGCTAACGGCTTGCTTCGATGAAGCGTACGGCCCCAGTCTGGCTTTCGGATCATCATGGTTATAAATCATGCGGCGAATTTCTTTATAAATCCCCAACGATTCAAATATGCGGGCATAATCTTGCTTGTAGGTGTATACGGCCTTTTCCGGAAGATGATGGTATCTGCGTTTTTGTCTCACTCGCGGCAAGAAATCTCCAATGATCAAATATCCGCCGTCGTTTACAACCCGATCCACTTCCGCTACGGAACGGGCCAGCGTGGTCCGGTCCACCCAATGAAAAACAAAATTGACGATAACCAAATCAAACGCTTCGGATAAAGGAACGGCGTGCAATAGCCCCTGACGCAAATCCAACTCAGGGTACCTTTTTTTTCCGTCCGTTATGGCTTTTTTGCTCGCGTCCACGCCAACCAACCTGGAAACTTGAAACTCCCGGCCCAGATAATGAAGCCGCCATCCGTTCGAGCATCCGAGCTCCGCTATTGATTTAATTTTTTCTTTATTCAGCGATTTTGCTAACCTCGAAGGTCGGTCGTATTTCGCGCAGCCCAGCTCCTCCTTATTGCGGAGGAACCAGGCATCGCCCTCTTTTTTAAGGAAAATTTTATCCTGTGTCATGAGCCAGGCTCCTAAAACCACGCCAAAGAAATGGCGATAAAAAAAGGGTGAAAACGATCGCCTGTATCCAGGGAGCGGCTGCCGAGGCACGGACAACGATCCAGCGGTCTATTCCGAACAACAATCCTAACATGAAGAAAAAAAAACCTATTACCCCTGCATATCGCTTAAGCGCCTCCCGAAACGTTTCAACTTGCATAGACCCGTAGAAGAAAAGGAGCGTGAAATAAAAAAATGCCGCAAAGGCTGCCGCCATGGCAACGCCTTCAACACCCAGACTCGCCCGCCATGCCAGCCAGTTTGCAAGGAGCGCCGCTGCTCCAGCCGCCGGCAAGAGCAGTAACAATACCTTATGTTTCCGAATCACATACATTAACTGCGAATAGCCTTGTGAAAGCGCCGCGAAATAGGCCCCGAGTACAAGGTACCTCAGGGCACCGATCCCTTGCGCGAATTCCGGAAGGACGAGACGAATAAGCCATGGGACAAGAAACCAAGATGTGCCGACAAGGGCCATCATCAGCATCCCGTAGCCTATGTCCACCTTTCGCACATACTTTCGCAGCGCCTGGATCCTGCCGGCTGCGCCGACTTTCTCCTGAAGGTGGGACACCGTAACAATGCCCACTGAATTGGGAATGGCGTTGAGATAATTAAGCGCCATGATGGCCACACTGTAGAGTCCGAGCGCCTTAAAACCGTAAAAGCGGGTGATGACAAGGCGGTCAAGCGTATCGAAAACGGCCGCAAATAAACCGATGAGCATTAACGGGAAACCGTAGCGAATGAGCGCCCCCACCTCGGGCCAGTCCGCGGTGAACTGAAAACGGAGCCGCGCCGCCCAAAGCAGATAGCCGGTATTAAAAAGGAGGCTGAACGCCATGGCCACAAGAAAGCCGTAGATCTTGAAGTGGTATGACAAAATTGCTACCAGGAACGCGTTGACGATCGAGGAATAAAGCATCTGTCTTCCGGCAATCGTAAACTGTTTCTTGGCGCGCACGACTGTAATGGCAAGACCGCTAAAGCGCTGGAGAACGACAAATCCCGCGAGGGCAATATAACCGTAAAAGAGCTCTTCCCTCACATAGCCGCGTTTCCGGAAAGCATAAACGATGACGAGAAACGCGAAGGCAACCGATACGATGAGAGCAAAAGAAAAAGCGGCGTTGGTGACGCGTTTTGATTTTTCAAAATCTCCCCGGCCATTGTGGAGCGGAATCTCATAGGAAGCCGCCAATACCGTACCCAGCGCCGTGAATTCGAAATAGCTCAAGATTGTTTGAAGAAACACCCAGACACCCATCTGGATCGGGCCCAGAAATTTTCGCGTCAAAACCGCCGCCACGACGGTTATCGCTTGGGTGATCAGGATCGAGGAGGAGTAAAAGCTGATGTCCTTGAGGACTTTTTGCCCCTTTGTCATTCAGCCTGACTCCGGGCCTATCTCTTCAGCGCCGATGAGTTTATGCGGCTTGCCCAGCATTTCGCAGTCTTTGCGTGTAGAACTGTCCCAAAAACATACCGGCTTATAACGTTGAACCAGGTTTTCCGGTTTTTCCCAGGTAACATGCTCAATGGGCAGAAATGGCATAATAAGATCGGCATGGGCATAATGCGGTTTAAATAAAACATTCTTATCCGCAAGTTCAGCGAGACTTATAAAATTTCTCACATTGTGTCTGGTTTTGTTCCAAGTAAAGCCCAAATCGTCCCATACGACGGGACCGGCGAGCAGCGCAACCATGTCATAATTTTTAACGCTTGGGGATTTGTTTTCGTCCGAGCGACGTATCATAGGCGGCAACGGCTTGGAGCTGTCGACAAGGGTGCACGGCTTTCCGGCTTTTTTACATTCTTGGATGACGGAACTGCCCGCGAAGCAATAAATACTGCCATAGTTTCTGATGATATCCGCAATTTCTCCGCGGACAACGCGATTCGGAGGCAAATACGGAATTATTAAATCCGTGTGGCGCGGATCCGGCCTGAAAAGCACATCCTTGCCCAGCCAATCGTAGACGGTGTTAAGTATAGACGCGTTTCTGAGATTTGATTTTAGGTCATGAGATTCGTCCCACGTGACAAAGGGTTCCAGAAAAAGAACGCCTCGGTACTGCTCTTTCTTTTTCTGCATCAGATACGTTTTTATTCTGTCTTTCGGCATGCCCTCTGCGATCCAAATATCCTCATATTTCTTTTTTGAATCGGAATCTGAAACAGTATCTGGACATAAAAATATATCCGCATACAAAGGCAAGTGCGACCATTTGGCCTGGTGCGGGTGATAGACAGGGCCTTCCTGGACCACATAGGTCACGATGCCGAGTTTTCGGCACTGGTTTATCAGACGCCGGCTGTGCTTGGACCGGTCTTCACGCAAATACAATTCGTTATAGAACCGAAGCGTCCATGGAATATAAAGTATGCCAAGCTTGCGGAAAATCCTTACTAAAAGAAATTTATCGATGTCGGCCGCCTCGATTTGAAGCCAGTAGAGCCGGCCGTATTTTATTCGCCTCATGTCCTCTCCGACTTTCTGCCGTATATCAAATGCTTGATAAATTTACGCCGCCTCGTATGAAACGGCAGGATCGTGTCGATGGTCTTCGTAATTCTATTTTTTACGGTCATCGGCGTCACCTTCCCCGCCTCAAAGTGTTTGAGTCTCGGGTCGATGAAATACAGGAGCTCTTTCTCTGCACTGCCAAAATCTTTCAGATTTATACCGAGCGTCTGCCCGATTTTTTCCAGTGTCCCGCGCGGCGCTTGAAGAAGCTCGTCAAATTTTACGTTGACCGTTTTTTTTTCTTTAGTAAATTCGCTGACAGCGTTCCAATATTTCTGGCAAAGGCGAAGCGACTGCTCGACGGGAAGCTTGTCGCGCTTATAGAGAGATTCGG
>OBEQ010294328.1_pt1 | contig 39513 bp, 37 predicted proteins | sample 1670901 | NCBI WGS metagenome assembly OBEQ01 (sample SAMEA104232315, study PRJEB22302) | groundwater metagenome | biome: forest; feature: aquifer; material: groundwater | place: USA | collected 2011-08-07 | depth 5.4 m | reverse complement strand
TCCATGTGCAAGCATTGTGTTTGTAATGAGCCCCGGTTGCCCCACCCCACTCACAATAAGTGCTGACTCGCGTGTGTATTCCTTGAGATCAGAAATCGGTTGATCAATAACGGTCACTCGTGCACCAAGGTGACGCAGGAGCAATGCAACCGGTTGCCCCACAAGGCGACCATTGCCAAGTACGAGCGCTTCGTGCCCTGCGACTTGTGCATTTGCTCGCTCGAGAATCTCTTGCACCGCCCCCGCCACCGGAGGAAGCACGCGTGACTCACCGCGACGAAATGCAGCCATCGCTTCCACAGAAAGCACGTCAACATCTTTGGTGAGGGAAATACTGTTCAAAACTTTTTGTGTATCAACATGTGACGGAAGTGGCAATTGAACAATGATGCCCTTTACTCGCACATCACTATTGAGTGTGTTAATTCTTTCAATGAGTATTTCGGTGTCTGCCTCCTCCCTAAAAACATGCTCAATAACAGGAATATTCAGTCGCCCCGCAACAGTCTTTTTCATGCGCACAAAATTTGCCGTCACCGGATTCTCACCGGCAACAATGATTGCAAGCGTAGGGGGCTCCGTGTGCATCGTCAGTGCGCGCAATACTTGCGCCTCGATATCACTCGCAATTTTTTTCCCATCAATGATCATCAGCAGTGAAATTATTTTTTATTGCCATAGGACTTTCACAAACGGATGAGATTCGCGTTTTTCCGCCCGAGTGATCTCGGAGAAGCTGTACATGCCAGTACTGCTTCCCGAGGCGCTTGGGAGAAAAACGTGAAGGTCGCCGTTTTGCGTAAGTCCTATGCCACCTCTTTCCATTTACCGGACTTCAGTGTGCCAAGCGAAACATCTCCGACCCGCACGCGCGTGAGTGTCATCACTGCATTACCACTCTTGCCTGCCATGCGACGAATCTGTCGCGTCAGTCCCGTGTGCAGTACGATACGAAATCCTTTTCCTCCTTGTACGCGCTCGATGACATCAGCTTTTGCGATACCATCGATCAAGCGGATACCTTTTCTCCATTGCTTCATTTCCTCATCGGAAAGAGGATACTCAAAAGTGACGATGTATTCTTTTTCGGTCTCAAACTTTGGGTGTGTACTTTTATACAACAAATCACCATCATCAGTCATGAGCAAAAGCCCATCACTCTCTTTGTCGAGGCGACCAACTGGCTTTAGGTGTTGGAGCTCAGGTGGGAGTAATTCCATGACCGTTGGTGCTCCCGTCTCATCGGCCTTGCGTGAAGTAATATAGCCATACGGCTTATGGAGCATGATGGTCATTTTTGTCTCATTGGTCTTTTTGGTGACAACTGTACCTTTATAACTCACCTCATCCCCCTCATTCACTTGGTCGCCCAAGACTGCCTTGCGTGCACCAATACGAACCACGCCCGCAATAATTTCTTTGTCTGCGGCGCGACGGGAGATACCTATGGTGTCTGCTAAATATTGATTGATGCGCATAATACTTCCACTCTACCGTAAAGGAGCCGAAGATACAATGGCACATTAAATTCCCGAGCGTGACAAGAGTGTCTTGATTGTCTTGAGTGCGATTTTGATATCGAGCGCCAGTGAACGATTTTTGAGGTAATACAAATCGTAGGAAAGCTTCACTTTTGTTTCTTCAACATCGGCACCATGATGCGGATGATTGTCGTGATGTACCTGCGCCCAACCGGAGAGTCCCGGGGTGATGAGATGACGCATGTTGTAGTACGGAATCTGCTCGTGATAGTGCGCGACGAGCGCAGGAATCTCAGGACGAGGGCCGATGAGCGAAAGATCACCGCAGAGTACGTTCCAGAGCTGTGGAAGTTCATCGATGCGTGAAGTGCGCAAGAATCTTCCGAAAGGTGTGACGCGTCGCATGGCGACATCATCGTCAGTAGTCATTGTGCGAAATTTAAGAACAAAAATGGAATGCCCACCGCGACCCACACGCTCTTGGACAAAAAACACGGGGCCACCACTTAGCTTAATGCCGAGCATCACAAACGGATACACGACAAGCGAAGGAATAAAAATAATGAGCGTGAGGAGCATATCAACCGCACGCTTCAAGAGGTCATAGCCGAAATGTGCACGCGAGGAAACATTTTCAAGAAACCAGCTTTCGGTAATAAGCGAAAGCGGGATGCGGTCAAAAATATCTTCGTAGACATGATGCTGGTCAACAAAATGAATATGCGCAAAAATAAGATTGTAGAGCTTGGGAAGTATTGGTGCGACACGAGGGTTCTTGATATCGGCAACGATCGTCGTCACCCCTTCACCATAAATGCGCTCGAGCACTTCTTTTTCAAAATCAAGACCCGAAAGCTCGTCAATATCAACCCATGTCAAAAAATGCATCGGATAAAAAGGATTACGATTGACCACGCGATAAAGCTCTCGTGTTTCCTCTCCTGCGCCAATCAGCACCGCCTTCTCTTTACGCCTGATGCCGAGTTTCTGTGCGACAACAACACGCCACACACCGATAAAAATAAATGAGACGAGAAGCTCGATAAAGAGAACTGTCTTGGGCGTAATTCCAAAAAATGGAATGAAGTAAAAAAAGAGTACCGCAATAACCGCGTTGATCAGTTGCGCATTAAAAATAAGTGTCGGGATTCTACTCTTCAGTACCACCGCATGCGGTTCATAAAGTCCCGCAATATAAAACACCAGTGCCCATACCACAAAAAGAAAGGTAAAGGGAATCGCATGAAGAACAAAGAGTTCAAGTGTGGGAACTTCGAGTGTGCGCAGAAAAAGCGCACCGAAGAGCGAGCCGTAGAAGAGCGCGAAATCTCCAAGCAATAAAAGGGATTTTTCTTTTCCGGAGATGGGATGCATATTACCAACGATAACAGAAAAAAACAAAGGAAGGAAGCATTCCCGATCTCCACTTTTGGCGCATTATGAACTTGTCGCCTGCGGTATTCATGGGTAGTACATGAGTACAACCCATGAATGTCCTCGGCTCCGCATTCATACTGCATCCAAAACTGAAGACCGCTGACGTCATAACTCCGCCACTGAACTCCATCCAAAAATTGCACACGCTAACGTTGTTTTGAAAAAGAAACCTACAAGAAATTTTTATGTTGCAGCAACAAACAACACATGAAAAGCTCGCCGAAAAAAACTGAAGACCGCTGACGTTATAATTCCACAAAAGATACTGAAACTTATAGGAAATTTTTGTGTTATAGTATCAAGTAACACATGAAAGACTCGCCAAAAAAACTGAAAATTCTTTATCTTATTACCAAATCCAACTTTGGTGGTGCACAACGCTATGTCTACGACCTCGCGGTTGAAGGAGCAAAACTCGGACATGACGTACTTGTTGGTTTTGGTGGAAGTGGCGTGCTTGCAACAAAATTGGAGGCAAGGGGTGTGCGCACAGTGAGCATCCCCGAACTTGAACGGGACATAAATCTCCTCGCTGACTGCAAAAGTTTTGTTGCACTCTTTCGAGTAATCAAAAAAGAATCACCCAATGTCGTACATTGCAATAGCTCAAAAATGGGTGGACTTGGCGCACTTGCCGCGCGCACCTACAATCTCCTCGCTCACACCAAACGTCTTATGGGGAAAAATGTTCATACGGTGCGGATTATTTTTACCGGTCACGGTTGGGCATTCAACGAAGAGCGCAATGACTTCCAAAGATTTCTTATTGGCTGTGCACACTGGGCAACCATCGCATTTGCCCATCGCACAATCGCGGTCTCGCGCAAAACACGCGAACAAGTCGGCAAGCTCCCTTTTGTGCTTCACAAAATTGTGATCATTCACAATGGTGTCGGCACACCGACGACACTCTCGAAAGAGAAAGCGCTCGAAACTATTTTTGGAACACATAAAACTTTATGGCTCAAAGAAAAACCTTTTATTGTGGGGACCATCGCCGAACTCCATAAAAACAAAGGACTCTCCTATGCGATTGAAGGAATTGCGCAACTCAAGAAACAAGTTGATGTTTCTTTGCTTTTTATTATTATCGGCGCAGGAGAAGAGCATGCGAGCCTTGAGGCACTCGTACAAAAACTTGAACTCACAGACGTTGTGTTCTTTGCAGGACAAAAAGAAAATGCTTCAACACTCCTTTCTGCATTTGATATATTTCTCCTCCCCTCCATCACTGAAGCATTCCCCTATGTGATTCTTGAAGCGGGAAATGCAGGGCTCCCCGTGATTGCAACCTCAGTCGGTGGCATCCCCGAAGTGATCGATGATATGGAGAGTGGCATCCTCATCCAGTCAAAAAACTCCGGAGAAGTAACCCGCGCACTTGCCTACCTTATCGAAAACCCCGAGCGTCGTGAGGCCATCGGCGAGGCACTTGCCACACGTATCCATGGTCGTTTTAATCTGGAAACGATGGTTGAAAAAACTTTCGAGCTTTACGAAGAAAACTAAAACTCATCTCAAAATACCTCCCATTTTTTATGTTTACAAATATAGATTTTATGTAAAAAATGGAAATTTGCTTTTTTTTCAGCAAAAGTATATATTGTGATTATGAGAATATTCAAACGCTTTATTGAGAAAGATATTGTTGCTCTTCTTTTTAAAGGAAAAGCTATTCTTCTCTTTGGTCCACGACAAGCGGGAAAAACAACCCTTGCAAAAAAAATCATTGCCCCATATGGCAGTGATGGACTCTACCTCAATTGCGAACTTGCACACGTGCGGAATGCTTTCATACTCGGAGAGCCCGCATCTATTAAGGCTCTTATTGGTAATAAAAAAATTGTTGTTTTTGATGAAGCGCAAACAATTATGAATATCGGAGCAATATTAAAGACATTTCTTGATACTCATAAAGATATACAAATTATTGCCACGGGGTCGTCTTCATTTGATCTCGCAAATAAAATCAATGAACCGCTCACCGGAAGAACATTTGAATTCACTCTTTACCCACTTTCTGTTCACGAAATATCGTCAGATGGCAAATGTACCCCGCAAGAATTTTACGAACTACTGAAAACTGGTTCATACCCTGAAGTGGTTGCACAACAAGGTGATTTGCTTAAGCAAAGTATTCTCAAAAACATTGCGACAAATTATCTTTATAAGGATATATTTATTTTTGAATCAATAAAGAATCCTCTTGTTTTTGAGAATATGATAAAAATGCTTGCCTTTCAAATCGGAAATATGGTTTCTTTTAATGAGCTTGCACAAACACTCGGTGTAAGCAGAATAACTGTTGAAAAATATATTAGACTTCTTGAGCAAACCTACATCATAAAACGAGTAAATTCATTTTCAAAAAATGGAAGAAACGAGCTTAAAAAAGCATTTAAAATTTATTTTATCGACCTTGGCATCAGAAATGCCGTCATTGACTCACTTGCCCCAGTCGAGAAACGCAAGGATAAAGGGAATGTATTTGAAAATTTTGTCTTTCTCGAGCTCTTGAAGCAGGGTGCAAATGAACCTTTCCCACCACAAATATTTTTTTGGAGAACAGAAACAAAAATGGAAATAGATTTCATTCTCTATAAAAATGAGGAAGTAAGTGCGATTGAAACCAAGTGGCAAAAAGAGGATGTTCGTTTCAACACATTCCTTAAATACTATCCCGAAGCGCAAACAAATATTGTCACAACATTCGATTTTATAAATAAATAACCCCTCGGCTCTGCCGGGGGGCTGTTTATTCTTACACAGTAGTGCTATCCGCACCACCCTCAAGTTCTTTGATTCTCTTTTTTAACTCAATCATCCGGAGCTCTCTATCGATCATCAACTTATTCATTCTTGAGACTTCGGTCAAATGTTCTTCAACTTCTTTTTTGGTTTCTTCCAAACTTGAGTTTACACTGTTGAGGGTATGTATTTTGCTGCGAAGATTGATGATCATTATTTCGAATGACCGTGCGAGATTTCCGATTTCGCCTGTTTTTTTTGTGAGATTTTGGTCAACTCCCTGCTCAAGATTTCCTTCTGCTGCCTGAATAGCGACTTGTTCGAGTTTTTTTATCGGGTGAGAAAGCAGCGAGGCAAAGAGGTATGCCAAAAGTAAGCCAACTGAAACCGTAAAGAAAACAGTATAAATTATTTGCAGACGTATCAAATCAAGTCCCTTTAGAAAATCATCACTGTAAGCACTTACACCAATTATCCAATCCCATTCGGGGACATAGACCGTTGCAGACACCATCATCGAATCTGTTTTTTCACCAATATTCTTCCAAGGATAGTAGTGAATGTATGAATCCCCGCGTGCAAGTTTTGTGCTGTTATCGATGATATCTTTGATGGTGAAGTTCCCTGCTTGATCTTTTTCATTGATGATATTTTCACCATTGCGATACATGTTTTTAGAGACGAGATAGTCTCCCTGACTATTGATTGCCCAGATATACCCTCTCTCGCCAATCTTTTGCTGCGACATCAAATCTTTTAATTCGGAGATCAATTTGTCATTTAAATCTCCGCTTTTAAAATCAGTGGTATATGCGGTTGTCCCGATAATCAAATCTAAGGATTTGAAATAAGTGAAAACAGCCATTTTTTGTCGTGGCCCCTCAGTTCTCCCATCATCAGCCCAAGTGTAGTTGAGTACGATTGTTTCTTTATCTTTCAGCGCTACGATCTTCTTGATCGCATCCGAAAAGACAAGGGCAGTACTGGAGCTAGTCATCTTAAAAAGATTGTCAGCTCTGTCTACCTTATTTTGCAAGACAAAAGTATCCCCCTTTGAATTGAACATGAGCACATTACCGCTTGAACCGATCTTAATCTCAGCGATTTTTTTTAATGCCTTTGCAAATTCACTCTCAGGTACTTGCCCGCGAGAGTCGGAGACGAGCTCGATTATTCCTTCGGCACCGAGTGTCACCGACTCTAATCTTTTTTGATACAGAAACTCCTCTCTCTTTAAGATACGGTCCTGCTCTAAGATATATACTTCGGTCGTGTTGAACCAATCTTTGGCGATATTCTTTAAGTCCTTTTCCGTATTGACAAATGTTTCACTCTGGAAAGTGTTGTAAACTTGGAATCCGAGCAGTGCTACTGGTGCAACAACCAGAAAGAAAGACATCACCAAGAGTCGCCATTGTATACTCGCAAAAAAGGACGATCTCATGAACTCGGGTTATTGTTTGTAATACCCGTTCTCATCAAAGACGGTCTCCCATTCTTTTGAGATATTATTCATCGCATCTTCCGCAGAAATTGTTCCTTGAACAACGTATTTATACCAATAACGCTGACTGATCGTAATCAACTTTGAATACTCAGGTACCGCCCAGAAGTCTTTCACGATGTTCATTGATTCAACAAATGGTTTATTGATTGGGGATGCATTCAAGAATTCAGTCGAGGCAAGCACTGTTTTATTACAGGTCAATCCACCAAGTTCCGCCCATTTTTTCTGCACATCATCTCTTGCAAACCACTCAAGGAACTTGAATGCTTGATCCTTCTTCTTTGTATAACTCACGATAGAGATACCCTGCCCACCAAGAGAAGCAGCCTGTCCTTTAGGACCCTTCGGAGCTGCGAAAAATCCGATTTTGTCGTAATAGTTGGGATTCTTTTGCTTGTCCAAAAGTTCTGGAGCGATTGCAAAATAACCCATTCCCATCGCCACCTTACCGTCGATCATTGGCTGGTTAGAGCTTGAGTTTGTGTCGAGGTAATACTGTGCCCATTTTGGACTGGTGTACTGGTAAAGCTGTTTATAGAACTTCAGCGCATCAACACCTTCTTTAGTATTAAGGATGCCGTCCACTTTATAAGTCTTTGGGTCGCCGAGATTAGCTCCCCATGCCCAAACCAAGGAATCAAGACCCATGGTAATACCGTCGTAATTCGGCTCAGTCCACACAAGAACACCATAGAAGTCCTGCTTTGGTCTGTAGAAAAACTCAGCAATATCCTTTAAGTGGAGCCATGTATCTGGAGGCGTAAGATCGTAGCCATATTTCGCTTTGAAATCTGCTTTTTCTTTGGGATCTTCAAATAAATCTTTGCGATAAGCAAACCCTGCCGCATCACCTTCTGCGGGAAGTGCCCAATAGTGCTGACTACCTTTAGGATATTCTGCATATCCAAGGAGGGAGGCATCGGTGAACTTCTGTGCCATATTGTTGTCACCTATCCATTTCGTTAGCTCAACATAATCACCTTCTTGTGAACCACGTCCAAGCCACTGCGAGTCGCCGACCACAAGGTCAAATCGTGAGCGACCCTTTTTCTTCATTTCGTTAAAAAATGTATCCGTCCATGTACCCCATGAATCTTGGACAACGGTTACTTTAATACCAGTTTCCTTTGTAAAATCCTTAGATAACTGCTCGAGATAATCTGCAGGCTTCCACTCTGCCCAAAAAATAGTAAGACCATCATCAGCAGTCCCTGTTTCTGCAGTTGTTTCTGTTGCAGGAGTTGTAGTGGTGGTCTTGCTGTTGTTATAAAAAACAAAAGCACCAATCGCAATGAGGATAATGACAATCAGACCAATGAGCGGTCCTTTTGACTTTGCTTTTGGAGACACGTTGCTCACATCACCTGTGGTGTATGAAGCGCTGTCTCCTTGATTATTCTGATCTAAAGGTGGCATATAAAAAATTATTAACTCAACTAAAAAAATCTTGATTAATTATACAAGGACATTCTCACCTCCACAAGTGTTCGAGGTGGATAAAAATCCGATTTCCACAGATCATACTAAATACCAAGAAATTCGTTTTTCATGTGTTCCGGATGAGAGACGCGGGCATGGCGGCGCATCCCCATAATAAGCCCTATACCGACAAACTCGGTCATCAGATGCGAACCACCATAGCTCATAAATGGGAGTGTCTGCCCAGTGACCGGCATGAGTCCCATGTTCATGCCAATGTGTACAGTAAATTGCGTCATAATAAAAATCGCAAATCCCATAGCAAATAATGTCTCAAAATTTGTTGCACCAATCATTGCATTTGCAAGTATACGCCACACAATAATCCCGAAACAAAGTAGAAGCAGGAGCACACCAACAAAACCCCACTCTTCTGCAAAAGAGGCAAAAATAAAGTCCGTCTGATATTCAGGGAGAAATTTGAGTCGTGACTGCGTGCCGTACCCCACCCCTTTCCCAAGTACTTGTCCTGAACCAACTGCAACGGTCGACTGATACGCATTGTACCCTGCTCCGCGAATATCACTCGCAGGACTCACGAATGTACGGATGCGTTGTTTTTGGTACGGATGAAGCACAAACCCCCACAAGAAAAGCATGGAGAGTATTCCTGCGCCAAACACCAAAAAGAGATGCTTCTTTGAAATCCCCGAGGCAATTGTCATGCCAAACCATATGGTAAAAAGAATAATTGCTGAACCAAAGTCCGGCTGCACAAGCACCAACAGTGTAGGCACAAGCGCATAGAGTCCGGAAATAAAAATATGTTTCCAATGTGCAATCTCGATATGCCGTCGTGAAAAATATTTTGCAAGCACGAGAATGAGTACGAGCTTCATTGGGTCTGCAGGTTGCACAGCAATAAAACCAAGGTTAAACCATCCACGCGCACCCTTAAATACACTTCCTGTTACAAACAAAAGAAGGAGTGCGGATGTGCAGCACACAAAAATCGCAAGAATGATATGGGAGCGACGTAAAATACGCGTATCAAAAAACGAAATGAGCAGTGCAACAACAAGCACAAGAGGGATAATCATCAGCTGTTTTGAAAAATAATTATTGAGCCCCACAAACGCATACATTGAAACAAGTCCTGCGCCAAGAATAGGGAGTGTTCCTAAAAAAAGTATCCAATCGATGTGCCGCAGACGATGAAAAAACATAGAAAGGATTATTGCGGAATCATCCAATTGACGCGAGGAATAATTTCGATGACCGAAGGAGCCTTTTTGCACATTGCGGTGCCAATCTGTGCGTAGATATCCGCAAGTTCTGCGCCACTTGCCGCAGGGTAATAATTTTCTGGCGCACTGGCAAGCTTGGTGAGATACTCTCCGTTCGCATCGGTGCCAAGTCCTATGGTGTAGATGGTGATATTATTTTGTTTTGCTTCAGCCGCGACCGCAAGTGCGTATTCTTCGGGAAATTTTTTATCCTTCCCCTTCGGATCCTTTGGGAATGTTGGTGCACCATCAGTAAGAAAGACAATTACCTGGCGCGCATCGGGATTATGCCTTTGTGTGGCAAATTCATCAATGGCACGTCGGAGTGCCTCGCCAATATTGGTATACTGCGTGCCATCAGTGTGAATCGTTGTGTTGCTAATCACTTGAGTCATGCGACTGAATTGATTGGTGAGCGATTGATCGATGGGATTTGATGCAGCGGTTGCAAAAGAAATATATCCTGCTTGATCATTTTTTGTGAGATGTCCGACAAATTGAGCGGCAGCATTGAGCGCATCGGTGAGCGGCTGCGGCGGGGTTCTCCCATCACTCCGCATTGATCCCGAACGATCAATCGCGAGAATTGCATCAATGGGGGTTTCGCACTTCCCTGATTCTGCGGCATAATTAAGCGGTCCGGTCCACGTAAAGAATATCGGCTCCTTACTTCCACCAACACTCTTTTCAACGATCGTCTTTGAAACAGCGACAGGTTGTCCAGTTTTGTCATAAATGATTGCGAGCACATCGACATTGCGGTAGACATCGGCTGTTTCATTGGAGAGGAGTGCGGAAAGGCGTGGTTTTTTGTCGGGACTTTCGAGTGTTTTGTTTTCGACGCTAAAAATTTTCTTTGCGCTTGCTGCTTTTGTCCATGCGAATCCCGGGGTGATACTGAGTAAACCTTTTGTGGCAATCTTCGCGCCCGTATTCATATTGTCAACAAAAATAGCGAAACGTTCCCCGGGAAGTGCGTAAGATTCACCCGATTTTTCCGCAATAACATCTCCCGCATCATCAAAAAGTTGTGCGACATACTCGAGCTTTGTTGCTGCTGCATAAAAATTGGGATTCTCGATATATGCGACAAGGTCATACACTCCGCTGCGCACCGGAAATACTTTTGTCCAAAGCGTATGGAGGTCTTGTACTGAGGTTTTACAAACAAGCGCACATGGACCACCACAATCAATCCCCTCTTCACCTTGATTTTGTTTTTTGTCGGCACACGAAGGAACCTCTTGATGGGTGAGCGTGTAAGGAATCAGAATAAATACGGTCACCACAAGAATGACCGCGAATATAGCAATGATGCGACGCTTAAGTGCCCAATCCATATTGCTATCATAGCAAAAAAAACTCCCTTTATAAAGGGAGTTTTTTACGTCGCAGGGGCTTCGAGATATTTTTTGACCTTGGTGACAATATCATCAATGCGCATGTCTGCCTTGACGAGATATTCCACTGCGCCGAGTGTGACTCCACGCTTTGCATCTGCTTCTTGTCCGAGATTAGAGAGCACAAGCACAGGAATATCTTTCAACTTTGCATCTGCTTTTATTTCAGTGAGCACCTCAAAGCCATTCTTCTTGGGCATCATGAGATCAAGGAGCATTACTTTAGGAAGCACCTTTGCGGAACGGAGTGCCTTGAGTGCTTCGTCGCCATCAGTGGCAATCACCACAGCAATGTTCTCATGTGCAAATTTTGCACCGTACGCCTTATCGATATAAATATCGTCCTCGGCGATAAGTACCCATGGTCCTTCGGGAATTGGTTGGTCTGTCATAATGTGTATATAATATCAAAATTTAATCAAAAAATATAGTGCTTACTTGTTGTTGAACACTATACTATTAGTGTAATCTATTTATTCTTTTCTTCAAAGATGGTGTTGACACGATTGATGATGTCTTCGAGACGATACTGACTTTTCACAATATAGTCAACCACATTTAGATGAAACGCTCGCTGGATTTTCTCAGGACTTGCAGAAACAGAAGCGACCATCACGGGGACATCTTTCCAGTCGGGATTTTCACGGAGCACTTCGAGGAATTGGAGTCCGCCCATTCCCGGAAGGAGCAAGTCGAGCCAAATCAAATCGGGGAGCTTGCTGTTTGACTTGATAATCTCGAGCCCTCGCTCTGCGGTCATGGCGAAGAGGACGGTATATCCTGCTTTTTTCAATTTGATTTGAATTGCATCCTGAAGAGCCTGCTCATCCTCGATCACCAGAATTGTTTCAAATCGTGCCATACGTATTTGACATTATCGCATACAAATTGCTCAAGCGATATGTCTTGCTATCCACAGTAATGCAATTATATTTTTGCATTAACTGAGCAAGGCATATATGATGAAGCTATCATGACTGAGCAGAACGACGCCTTCCGAGCGCAACTTGAAGAACTCAAATCAGAATTCTTAAACGTCGTCTCTCATGAACTCCGCACCCCGGTCACTATCGCCCGTTGGAGCACTGAGGTGGTGCTTGATGGCTATTATGGAGCAGTTGAAAATAAAAAAGTAAAAGAGGCACTTGAAAAATCGTACGAAGCAATGGGTCGTCTCAACGAGAGTTTGAATGGCATCATCACCGCACTCTTGGCAGCAGAAAACAAGATCACACTCGCGCAAGGACCGGTGCGTCTTCGAGAGTTTCTCGATGACACTATTCTTCATCATCATCCACGCATCGCACAAAAAAGTATCACCTTACATATTGCACACGAAGGAGCACCAAAGGAAGTGCATGCGGATAAGAGTGCACTGCGACACATCGTCCACACGCTCCTTGAAAATGCCGTTGACTATACTCCCGAAGGAGGAGCAATTACCTTGACTGCAACAAGTGGTGACTGCGGCTGCGCACATCTCTCCATCGCCGACTCTGGTGTGGGTGTCCCTCCTGAATGTCGCACCGCAATTTTTGAAAAATTTTATCGTGGGAAATGGGCAGTGGCAATGAAGCCCGACGGTCTCGGGCTCAATCTTTTTATCGCAAGAAAATTTGCCGAAGCGCATGGTGGCACACTCGTCATCGAAGAAACAACACAAGCAAAAGGGGCTCAGTTTACCTGCATTATTCCCACTGAAGGAGCGCCTGTTCACTAGACTGACAAGGATGCATCGCCTTCTTGTGGCTTCATTCCTGCGCGAGGGATGGTGAAGAAAAATGTAGTACCCTTTCCTGCGATTGATTCGAAGCGCACTACTCCACCCCACCCTTCAACAAGTGATTTCACGAGTGCAAGTCCCAATCCAGAGCCTTCGGGAACATACTGAATCGCATTTTCTGCACGATAAAACTTTTGGAATATTTTTGCCTTATCGGCATCAACAATGCCGATACCATAATCACGCACTGCGTATTCGAGAATATCTCCCTTGAGTACGATGATAATTTCAATAGTGCTTCCCTCGGGTGAATAATAACTTGCATTGATAAGCAGGTTGCGGATAACTTCCCAGATGACGTCCTTCCCCATTGGAATTTGAGGTATCACTTCAGGCTTCGTTATTATTTTTACCTGCTGTTTGCGTGCCTCAAGGTTTGGCCTCAATGAATCAAGTACGGTGTTGGTCACATCAATAATCCCCAAAGGGACAGGAGCGATGCGCACCCGTTTCGCCTCAACGCGCCCAATTTGCAAGAGAAGATTAACGAGATTAATCATGCGGTCGGCACTTTCATAAATACGCCCGACGAATGCCTTTTGATCTTCACCAAGCTCCCCCGCATCACCATTGGTGAGCATTTCCGCAAACCAACGCATTGAGGTAAGCGGGGTGCGCAGTTGATGCGATGCAACCGCAATGAAACTCATGCGTGCATCTTCAAGTTGTCGTGCCGCGCGCATGTCACGAATGGTCACCACACTTCCAAAAAGATTATTATTTGTCGTATTGAAAACCGGCGCAATAAACACCGAAACCGCAATGAGTTCTCCGCGTGCAGTTTGCAAATAACAATCTTGCTCAAGTTCGATGTTGTTTTCAATAGCAAATGGATCGGACCAATTTTCTTTTTTAATGGGGGTGCCATCTTTGTGTACCAACTTAATGACATCAGTCACATATTTTCCAAGAATCTCATCTTCAGGACGTGCAACTAATTCTTCAGCAACAGAATTTACGAGCGCAATATTGCCATCGACGCCGACCATGAGCACCCCATCGGCAACAGAGGCAAGTGCTTGTTTTAATTCTTCAGCACGAGTTTGTGTTGTTTGTGTCGCATTTTTTATGCGAATAAGCATGAGGTTATATGCCTTTGCAAGATCAACAATATCTCCCTCCCCTTCGACTTTGATGAGATGGTCGAAGTCTCCACGTGCAACATCGCCAAGCGCATTTTTAAGTTCGTAGAGTGGTCGTGAAAGTGACTTGTTGATATAGAGCGCAATCGTAAGAAGAAGAATAGTCATAATGCCGAGTATCCCCGCCTCTAAATTGGTCTTGTATTTTGCATCGGCAATTGCCGCAGCCTTTTCACTTTCTTGACGTGCAAGTTCAAAACGAAGCAAACGATCGAGCGCAGTATTCATCAATACCTCACGCTCCTTTACCGCTTCCTGGAGTGACGCAATATGTCGCGCATCATGTGCGCCAAGGAGGCTTAATTCATCAACAAGCCCGCTCACAAATAATTCTTTTGCCGCGGAGAAATCATGAAGCAAGTCGGGGCTGTCTTGAATATTAAGCAATCGTTCGTAAATAAATTCTTGATGGTTGAGTTCATCCACGCGTGCAAAGATTGTTTTTTGTGCTTCAGCAAATTCAGTCGGAGTATTTGCTTGCTCGAGAGTAAGGAGCGTGTTTGTTATTTCAAAAATAATGGAACGTGCACTTAATATTGAAACAATGCGTGGAGTACCATCAGAAATAATGTGATCAAATGACTGCTGGAGTGTTTGTGACACTGAGGAAAAAAGGATTCCTGCAACTGCAAGTATGAGTGCGGCAAAAAGCGAGACACCGAAAATTTTTGTACGAATAGTTGTGCGCATAGATTATTTTTTTTCTTGAGCATGAAGAGCCTCGATAGCCACTGTTCCAATTTTCTTCCCTACACTATATCCTTCTTCATTATCAATCGCAAAATTTATTCCCGCCCAATTGGTGGCATTTTTTGCGTTGTTGACATAGCGTGCAAGAAATACATCACTGTCAGGAGCATAATATCCGATCACCTGCTCTGCAACTCCTGCGAGTGTCGCCTGAAGCCCTGGGTAACTTGGATATTCGGGTGTCGTCACAAGCGCGATATGTTTGTCAGGAGAAAAAGGTGCGCTATTCCCCACGTTATACTTCGAATCAAAAGTCATAATGACACCATCGGCGAGTGCACACGCAAGATCACTGCGCATGGTGAGTGCACGTTCAAGCGGTGCACGCTCTTTCGCAAGCATCACTCCGGCAATTTCAAGCCAAAGCCCTGCGCTTGTTTTTGTGCCCGGGCCGCCAGTAAAACTTGCGACCGCCTGCTTTTGCTCATCGGTAAGCGAAGGTGCCCTTGTGGCACTCTCCTCCGTCAATTTGTTTACCTCAACAATTCTCGGAGTAGCGCGAAATTGTGTACGGTCGGGCAACGTCCAGAGTTTCCATCCTGCGGTCTCAACTCCTATTGCATCGGATGAGAAGATTCCCGGGTATGAGTCTCTCCGCGCATGCTCTTCATCAATACGTGCGGCAACTTTTTTGAGCACAATATCCGAAAGTGCCTTTCCATAAGCATCTTCAGCGGGAAATCCTCCGATGCGTATGTCTTCGGTCAATGCAGTGCAATTATCGGGGACAAGCAAACAGAGCACTTCTTTGGAAACAGAGGTGACATTCCCCTTGTATGTGCCGTAGGTATTATAAGAAAGTGTTGCCGCATCATGCTGTGCAATCAATACATACGCATAAATACGTGATGCGGTCGTGTCGGGATACTGATGCGACGCAACCAACTGAAATAATTTATCATCCCATGCAAGGAGTTCGTGCAATGTCATATCTCCCGTCGGAAAGATAGTCTTGAGCGCGGTGATTTCGTTTACACTGTATGAAAAATATGTCGCGCGTTCTATTTTGGGTGGATGGGGCATCATTGTAAAGCGAAACAGAAAAACTCCGATAAGGAGAAAGCTCGCCACTGCAAGTCCAGAAAATATTTTCTTTCGACGCGCAAAGTTCATAACAAAATACTCCATCCATTATAGCGCACTTTTATCCATAACGGCGAATTAATTCCCGATCTCTTGCCATGTAGTGCTCGCTATCTCACCGTTACCACTTGCATCAAACACGACGCTCACTTGAAGATTGTGAATACTTGCACCTGCAACACCTTTTGCGCTGATGATCTTTGGATCAAGTGCTGTCCCTGCCCCCGCTGAGACCGACATCGAGGCACATCCCGTACCAAGTGAGCACCCTGCGGTTGCCATATCGAGACTGTAGCAATCGGTCGTACTGCACGTGTAATTTTTATCGCGTGCAATACGGGTGAGCGCATCACGTGCGCCCGCCTCCGCAAAAAAGTTTGCACGCGTTGATTGATATGAAGCTTGTGTCATAAAGCCATCTGCTCCGGAAATTGCGGTCACACCGAGCACCACAATAACAATGAGTACGCCGAGCGCAATCACGATGGGCATTGCGGCGGCACCTTTATTTTTTTGTTTTTGTGTTTTCTTGAGGTAACTCATACAATTTTAACGTGCAGTAATCGTTGTTTGCACCGTGCGCGCGTAAGCAGACTCTGCACTTGTGCTTGTTGCACGCAATCCCAGCTCGACCTTTATCGATGTCGTCGTCGCGGCAAGACTTGGTTGATAATTTTCAATGCGAGTGAAAACAAGAGAATTTATCGACACCGTATCCGCAGTGACCCATTCGGGAGGAAGAAGCCCCGCGGTGCGACGGATACGTCCGAGATTCACATCGTATGTTGTTGTCGTTGCACCTTGAGTCATTTGCAATGTGCTTGAAGTCGCGCCTGCACTCGCGGGAATTTGAATCGTTCCTCCATTTTTCACATCCTGCGTCACCACATCAAAAACGAAACGAATATTTGCATTCACGTTGCTCCGTGTCTCCGCCTGTCCTCTTCCCCTCGTGAGCGACACATACGCATTTGCAAGCATCACCGAAAAAAGCGACAAAAGCGTGATGTAAATAATCAGCTCCATGAGTGAATATCCATGCTCTCCGGATACTCTTCGATTTTTTGAAAAAATAAATTGCATATCAATTAAGGCGCCCAGTTCACAATAATCCCATCAACACGCGGACTGTTATTGCCTGCGGTCACGCAATCGTTAGAACAAAGCTCAACAACATAACGGAAATAACGCTTGTTGTTCCATGAAGGGGTGCATCCGCTTGCGACAAGGTCAAAGGGTGTGCTCGTCGCCCCCGCATCAAACCAATCAGCAACCGAACACGTGCCTCCGCCAATAAAGCTCCATGATCCTGCAGAACAAGTGGGGAAATTTGTTGTCCCATTTGCACAATCTGACGCAGCAAGTTGAAAGCGTATCTTTCCTTCATTTTCTCCAATGCCTCCAAGTGCGCCTTTCCATGAAAAAGAATTGTATGCGGGTCCGGTTGAAGTGCCCGTCGTATCAAATACTGCCGAGTAAAGTTCACCCTTGATAGGGATGGCACTCAAACATATCTCGGGTTTGTATTGATGAGTCTCAGTAAAAGTCACACTCAATCCCGAAATAGTGACACCAGCGGGAGTGAGTGCAAGTGTGTACTGATAATTTCCTCCACTGAGAGGATTAATGATTCCCGTTGCATCTTTATAGAGCAGCTCAAATGCAGTCGGACTCCCCACTGCGGGGAGAGTAAAAGTTTGTACTGATGCTGGGTCACCGTTCAATGAAAATGCAATACTTCCCCCTCCCGTATATACACCGCTCACCGTAAAAAATGCAGACTTCACCGCATTCGTCACTCCGGAAATATTGTCACCGATATAGAGATTGAGTGTGGTCGTGGTCGCGCTCGATATGTTGGTATTGCTCCCCGTCACATAAAAATCATTCGTCTTCACTTTCTGATTTGAAGGAAGTCCGTCGGGGCAAGCAGGTGGTACATACTCGTGTGTTGTTTCCATGGTAACACTCAATCCCGCAATACTCACCCCCGAAGGAGTCAGTGTGAGCGAATGCGCATAAGTCCCCGCGCTGGCAATAGCTAATTTACCCGTGTTGTCATTATAAAGAAACTCAAATGGTGTAGGGACACCAACCGCAGGAAGTGTGAATGTTTGTGCGGTTGCACTGTCGCCATCGAGGGAAAGAGTGATTGAGCCACCACCAGTGTAAACACCCGTCACAGGAAAGTAAACTGACTTGAGTGGATTCGTCACCCCCGTAAGATCATCGCCGATATAAAGTGAAAAAGGGGTGGTTACGGGAGCTGCCACAATAATCGGCGAACTCATTACAATAAATTCTTCTGACTTTATTTGATCTGCAGCAGAAACAATGGTGTGTGCGGACAGCAAAGAAATAACAAATAAAAAGAATACGAGTGCTGATGTTGGTTTCCCGTTTTTTTTCCCTGTCTTACTCTTGTAATCAAATATTTTTTTCATTTTATTGCACTGGCATAGCAACCGTCCCCCCCGACGTCGCAAGTGCATACCCCCAGCGCTTGCCGTCTTCATTGTAATAAAAGTTAATCGCAGCAACGGTCGCTGTTGCAAATTGTGGTTGTGTGCGTAGAGAGGTAAGCGCGTCCGAGGAATCATACCAATTATGCGGTAATGCAAATCCATACACCGATGAGGGCACCTCCACCGATTTTGAAATCTGTCCATTGTAGACAAGCACTTCGTATCCGCCCTTCTTTGCTTTCGAGCCAAAAACCACTTGCCACTCTGAAGAAATTCCTCCCGCTTGCATTCTCCCCAATGAATTGATGTAGACAAGTGCTGCATCAGGAGACCACGTGCGTGCGACACCTGCAGCTTTTGCATAGGCCAATCGTAAGGTCAAATCATTTTCTGTTTGTGTGCTCATGTCTCCCGCCTCTGAAATACGCGCACCACCACTTACTAAAGGGGCATTCCGTGCATCACCAACCCCAACATGATCGAGTCGTGAAGGCACAAATGGCTCCACTGTTTTTTCGGGTTGTGCGGAAGGGGTGAAAGGATTTTTGATTATTGAGGGGCCTCCCGAATGAAGCATGAATGCGCCGACAATAATCACCACAAAAAGCATGCCGACAAGCACGGCGAGAAAAATTTTTTGATTTCGTGAGTAGTATGTTTTCATGGTTATGGTGTGTAGCTATAGGTGACGAATACATCGGAAGAAATAATATTGAGCGAAGTGTTTATCTCAGGAGAAACGCTAATCGTGTTTGTCGCAGTGCCCACGCGCAGTTGTGCCACTGGATGCACAAGGCGAATATTCCCTGTTGATGATACTCCGGGGAGCTGATAAGTGACACTTGGCTCAGTATTAACCTGAATCGCAATTCCATTGGGAGCTGTTCCGGTCGTTGAATAAATTGCACGGAGCACAAGATATGCGCTCTTTGTTGTTGTTGCAACTTCAGGAATGGCAACTGCAAAGGTGGTTGAAGTTGCACTACCTCCCAATACCACCCCATTGGCAAATGTCCCTGCATGGAAACGGACCGTCTTTGCAGGCTGGGTCACACTTGAAGTCACAAAAGTATTATTTGCACTGATTGTTTCATTTCCTGCTGCATCTTTTGAGCGTACGCGGAAGAAATACGTCGTCCCTGAATCAAGATTTGCAATTGCGACACTGTGATTCAATACTGCGGTTACATCAAGCGGGGTACAGTCATTATTCACTGCACAATTATTAACAAAAGTTCCCGTAATATTATACTGCACCTGACTTGTTGAGACTTCACCTGAAGTGTCCCACGTCACGGTTGTACTATTTGTCCCAGGGATTCCTCCGTTGATATTGGTAATAGCAGGAGCAATAGTATCAACCGCAAGATCAGTTATTGTTTCAGCATTTCCTGATGTGGGGAATGAAACCCAATTACTGAAATAGTCCGTACCTGATTTATTGCGCCGCACACGAGCGCGCCAATGATAAATATTGTCTGTTGGACTTATTGCAATCGCACAACCGTTCGCAACCACTGCACAATCAGTGGGGCCGGGTCCCGCAACACCTGTTCCCTCAACCGCAGTTGCACATACACCTACACCACAAGTGAAGGCGGAACCGATAGGCTTGTATTCGAGCTGTGGGAAAAGTGTCCCACCGGGAGCTACTGCTTGCATTGTCATTGTGAAACGCACCGGAGTCGACGATGCGCCACCACCAACAGCAATCGCTTGGGTGAGTCCGGCATTTTGGAATTGATTGAGCGCAGTCGGATCATTGGGAAGCGAGCTTACGACCGTAAATGAAAGTCCGTTTGAATCATAAGTATTTGACTTGAGCACGACTGCGCCGGTTGCTGCTCCCACAGGAACTTCGGTTGTCATCGCCGTGTTTGTCCATGTAGTAAAAACTGTTGCATCCACCGCAGACGTGAAGGTCACTTTATTGCTTGCATTAAATGCAACGGGGCAGACTGCGGCATTTTCACAGAGATGGTTCCCGTTGGCCACGACCGCATCATTTGCACTTCCCGAAGCAGGAGTGAAACTGGTGATGCGGGGCAAAATACGGAAGGTGTTTCCGTAGGTGTGTGTTTTTGAATTTCCTCCTGTTCCCTGCGCCATTAAAATTGAACCGGTATATACATTGTCGGCAATCACCGGAGGAACCTGTACTTGTATTGCCGTGGTGCTCCATGAGTTCACCACCACCGAGCTCGCGGGGGCCGCGCAAGTGACACTGTCACAGCCAAGAATACGCACATACCCTGTTCCTTGTGCAGTACCAAATCGCGTACCATTGAGTGTGACGACGCCGTCCGTATCGAGTGCGTTGTACTCACGTGCGGTATCTGCAGGAAGCCCCGCAGGCTGTGTCACCGAAGTGACTTGTGGAAAAACATAAAAATTTAAATTAAGCGGAACCGCGACTCCATTTGCCGTCACCCGCAACCCAAGTGCCCCGCCATAATTTGCCCCCCAACTTGCATCGGTGTTTCCGGCAATTGAGCTGTCGGTGCGTACCGTGATTGTTGAACTTGCCCATGCGCTCACATTGGTGTTCACTGAAGCATCGTCGACGAATGCAGTTGTTGCAGCACCCACGACCTCAACTTTGTTTGTCGCACTACTACGACTGCCGAGCCCTGGGTCGCTACCAAATCCATATCCTGAAATGGTAAGTGTCTGACGAAATCCTGCTCCTCCTCCAATGCGTGCACCACACCCCGAGCAGGCAGCGGCATAATTGAGTCCTGATTCAGTGGTGTTGGTGTATCCGGTAATTTGTGGACGCACGGTGGTAACACCCGAGAGTGTCGCAGGTGCACCACTCTTCACTGAACCACCTGAGGTCACCACATCGCCATTTGCGGCAATTTGGTAATTAATCGTCTGTCCCCCCTTCGGATTATTCGCCCCATTCAAGAGATTATTGCGTACATAAAAATAATAGGTCGTCCCCGCAGTCATTGCGAGTGCGCCACTTATCGTCACGGTGTTGCCGGTAAAATTTGCAACTGTTGCACCATATTGTCCCGTAACTCCATTTGAATAATTTCCATCCGTATCATAAAAGAGTGCGACATTTGCAAGGTCGGCGGAATTTGCTGTTCCTGTTTGGGTGAGCTTGATTGAATTAAGTGTCTCTGCCCCCGATGGAGTGATCGTAAACACTGAACAGGTTGCAGGGGTGGCACATGCGGTCGATTGCATATATTGTGCCGTGTCACCTGAATTTAAATTTGCGACTTTTGTTCCCGCGCTCGCACCGATGACAAGTGTGTTAACCTTTATCCAATCATACCAAAATGATTTTGCGGTGATCGAACTTACCGTCGTCTCAAGGGCAACACCTGCATCGGAATTGCTCCACGTTGAAAGTGCAGTTGCCGGACCTCCTCCCGCGCCATTATAGGCAAGGCGCTTCGACCAAAGATCAGAAGCATTATCGACAAATGATGCCATCACTTGCGTAGTATTCGCAGGGTTTGTCGTCATCTGAATATGTCTTCCTGTGGTATTCGGACTTCCTGGAATAGCGAACCCTGCATTTGCATTGGTACGCCATGTTGCACCCGCAGTATCATAATAAATATAATGATAGCCGTTGGGATTATCTGCATACGTTACCACTGCCATGCGCCGTGCACCGTTTACCACCCATCCCACGTCAACGAGTGTATAACTCGGATTGGGACCGACCGCAGAAGTGTCTGCATTCGCAATGACTGCACCCACTGCCGATCCACTCCAAAGCCATGCCTGAAGATCAGAACCCGCGGTACCAATCGATGCAAATGCCACCGCATCAGAACTCGGGTCGGGTGCGGCATTCACATCAGTTGCATCATCGAGTAGTCCTGCGGGTGTTTGCACTGCCGACCATGTACAAGGAAGTGCCGCAGCACAAGTAGCGTAGCGAAAACCGTTTGTTCCGTTGTTCCCCGAACTATTTCCCCATCCAATAATCAAATCTCCGGAGAGACTTTCAAAAGCAAGATCGAATGATTTTGCGCCATTTGCCGTGGAGCCACTTTGATACGCAACATTGAGGTCAAGTACTGCAGCTGGCTCATTGCCCCATGATGACCCGTTCCAGATCATTGCCGAAAGTGCGCCTCCACAGCAACCACTGAAGTCCATAAATCCTGCGGCGATCACGTTTGTTCCTGCAGTATTGCGTGCAACGAGTTCAATCCAGTCGACCGCAATGAGCATGCGTGCGGAATCAAGATTTGTTGCAACACTCCATGCTCCTACGCCACACCCTGCGCCGGTTTTTCTGCGATATGCCATTTCGTTTGCAGGAGTCGCATTTGTCGAATAGAGAATCATTGTAACGCCACTCGTTTTTTCAAAAGCAACATCAAAGCGTCGTGATGCTGCACTCGTACCCACGCTCACGCTCCAGTCTTTTGTCCATGTGCCTCCATTGCGACAATAAACATCGAGCATACCTGTTGTTGACTGTGTTGCCATTACCGTAACATCTTCAGTGGGAGACTCTTTGGAAACAACCCAGCCGACATTCGCCGTACCCGCTACCGTAGCGCCGGCGGCACCAAAAGTGTTTAGAGAGTTTGTATAAAATCTTGTCTGTGGTGTGGCACTCACCCCCTGTCCATAATTGATGCGCGCATCACCAATAGCCGCAGTAAGCGTGCTCGGAAAAAAAACGAATGCCGCCACAACAAATGTTGTGAAAGCAAGCATACGCCCTAATGTAAAAGACTTCCCACCCATGTGTTTAGTATAACATTTTTAGCACCCGCCGGGACAGAGCTCTAGGTTTGCACCTGCGGTGATGTTGGTGGAATTTACATACGTCGTGTCGGGACAAGTTTTGACTCCCGATGATGCAGGTGCAGTCCACCCTGATTGCACGCATGTTTTATTGCGCCAACGAAAAAAATATTCACTCACGTATACAGGGGCAGCGTCCGGCCATGAAACATTTGCCACCACTTGCTGTGTCGAAGGGTCATCATGCGCAGGGAGGTATGTCGTCTCAATATTTTTGGTCACCGGATCGCGACTCACGTCATTGACGATAACATAGCGCACATAAGGAAGCCCGTCGAGTGTCACCGTTTCATCCCCTGAGGCAATCGCCCATGTCCCATTCGTAAGTACGGGATGATAATGTCCTGTTGTTTTTGTCACCGTATATACCGATGCCCAATTACTCTCCACTGCACCACGTACTCCTTCCATCATTTCCGACAACAACTGCACGCCGCCTTCTTTTTTTGCTGCAAGTTGTCCGCCGAGCATGCTCAGTGACAATGCTTGTGCACTAATTCCGGCAATAAGCGTAAAGATAGAAAGTGCAACCAAAAGTTCAACAAGTAATGCTCCGCGTGTATATGCTGTTTTTTTTCTTCGATTGCTCATAGTTAATAGACAAGGCCCATTGAAGTGATTGTGGTTGTTGCAACATCAGTTTCAGAAAACATGACGACTGTTGTGGATACTGTCTGTCCAGTGATGCCTTTAAAAAGAATATCCTTGCTCATACCTGGAAGTGGGTCACTGAATGATACTCCGCTCGGCAGTGTTGTCGTTGCGGTAATTTCCATTAGCGGGTCAGTGTAGATTGTTGGTGTGGAAAAAAGTTGATAATACTGTCCTTGGGTGGGATCGTTGACCACATGCACTCCCCACCTGCGCCCTTGCTCTCCCACCATTGCTTTCGAACGCATCGTTTGAGTATCTGCAATAAATATTTTGCCCGCAGTACTCACCCCAATACGATGCACGGTGTTGCGATAATATCCCACGCCACTTGCCGCAAGTATCGCAACAATACTCATCACCAGCAAGAGCTCGAGGATAGTAAATCCGCGCTCGTGCCGATGAAAAGTTTTTATTTTTTCCTCCATAACTTATGAGAACTTTCCAACCAACTGGTAAATTGGAAGCAAGATTGCAATCGCGACGCCACCCACGACGCCACCCATGACGAGCAAGAGGAGTGGCTCAAGAATTGTGGTGAGGTCTTTCAAGCGATTGTCCACCTCTTCATCATAAAATTCTGCAAGTGAGGAAAGAATTTGCCCCATCGTTCCTGTTTGCTCTCCGACACGAATAAGGCTGAGCAAAATATTTGGGAAAAGGTCAGGGTATCCCGAGAGTGTGCGCGAAAGTGGGGAGCCATTTTTCATATCTTCGATTGCTTTGGTGAGTGCATCTTCATAAGCAACATTACCAATCGACTCCCGTGTAATCTCAAGTGACTCAATTGCAACAACACCCCCGGAAACAAGCGTGCCAAATGTGCGCGCAAAACGGACAATCGCCACCTTGCGCATAACATCACTTGCAATCGGGGTGTGTGAAAGAATTTTTACCAACAGACGCTTCCCTTTTTCAGTGCGACGCATCACAAATATTCCCGCAATAAATCCAACAACAACCACAACATCAAGCGTGAAGCTAAACGTTAACGCCTTCGAAAGCCCGAAGAAAAATCGCGTGATAAGCGGGAGCTGAAGATTTTGTGATGAGAAAATTCCTGAGAGGCGTGGCAAGACCACAATGAGCATCAGTGCGATCACGCCCGTTGACGCAACAACAAGAATTGCGGGATAAACCAACGCGGACTTCACGCGCGCACGAAGACTGAAATCCTTGCGCAAAAAATCCGAGAGCGTGGAAAGTGTCCCCCCAAGATCACCTGTCGCTTCACCGGCACGAAGCATTCCAATGAAAGCAACGGGAAAAACGGAGCGATATGCTTCAAATGCTTTCGAAATAGGGAGTCCGCTACTAATCGACGACTGCACGTCTTGGAGCATGCGCTTCATAATTCCCTTCGACGTGTCGGCACTCAATATCTGCAGTGCATCCATAATCGTTGCCCCCGCCTTGATCGCCGTCGCAAGATTGCGCACCAAAAAAAGAATATCGACACTATCGATGTGTTCAAACAAGGTAATATTTTTGCTGAGCCCTTGACCCTCCTTTGCATCTTCAACAAGCACAGGGGTGAGATTGCGACGATGGAGATAAGTGAGTACTTCTTCTTTTCCGCCCGCGTCTAATTCGCCTCGGACAATTGCTCCATCTTTTTCGTATGCTTCGTATCGATAGGTTGCCATAAAATTACGCTTATCTTATCTTATTCTATCACAGGACTTGCGTAAACGGATGAGATTCGCGTTTTACTCGCGCACCACGCGGAGGACTTCTTCGATGGGCGTAATACCCAGCTCGACCTTTTTTAATCCATCTTGAAACATGGTGATCATGCCATCTTTAATTCCCTGCTTGCGCAATTCAACACCCGGTGCCGCCTTCATCACGAGCTCGCGCACTTTATCGGTAATCTGAAATACTTCATAAATACCAATCTGTCCGAGAAATCCGGTGTGATTGCACACGCTGCATCCATTTCCTTTAAAAAGAGTTTCAGGAATTTTCTTTATGTTTGTATCGTTCAACAACTTCATTTGATCCTTCACGATTTTTTTAATCTCGGGAGGTATTGGGTATGAGGTCACACACGAGACGCAAATTTTACGCACGAGACGCTGTGCAATAATCACATTGATAGTTGATGCGAGAAGAAACGGCTCGGCACCCATGTCGATCAAGCGTGGAACTGCACCTGGGGCATCATTGGTGTGGAGCGATGAAAGCAAGAGGTGTCCAGTAAGTGCGGCATGAATTGCAATGTCCACCGTTTCGTTATCACGAATTTCTCCAATCATAATGATGTCAGGATTTTGACGCATGAGCGCGCGAAGACCGCTTGCAAAAGTTACTCCCGCCTTCGTGTTCACTTGTGTCTGATTGATACGCGAAAATTCATACTCCACCGGGTCTTCGATGGTAGTAATATTGACCGAAGGAGTATTCAATATCTGAAGGATTGCATACAGTGATGTCGTCTTGCCGTGACCCGTTGGACCGGTCACCAAAATCATTCCGTGGGGTTTTTTAATTTCGACATCAAGGACTTCAATCGCCTCATCTGAAAAACCAAGATCGTGGAGCGTCAGTGGTCGTGCGCTATTTTTCAAGAGACGCATTTCAACTTTCTCTCCATGGAACACGGGAATGATGTTGGTACGCACATCAACTGACGTGCCATCTTCAAGCTGAAAACGGAAGCGACCGTCTTGAGGAATACGATGTTCGTCGATTTGCAAATTTGCAAGAATCTTCACGCGGGCGACAAGAATCGGTGCCACCGCCGCAGGGAGATTCACAATCTCCTGCATCACACCATCAACGCGAAAACGTACAAGCAATCCCTCTTGCAAAGGCTCGAAGTGAATGTCGGACGCATTGAGTGTGACCGAATGCTCAAGCACGCTATCTAAAATGGTAACAATAGGAATTGCAGTTGCAGTTTTTGAAAGATCGCCACTTCCCTTGAGTGCAAGCGATTCTTTAATATTTTTTTCAATAACTCCCTCAAACTGCGTGCCGAGTTCTTGTTTGTATTGTTTTAGTCCGTGTTTCAAACTTTGTGTCGAGGTGAGATATGGCTCAATCCAACATCCAAGTTTTGCACGCACAAATTCGATTGCCTCATAATCGAGCGGATCAATCATCGCAACCTTCGCGACACGATTGATTTCATCGAGCTCAAAGAGGATAATCTTTTTTGATTTTGCATAAGCATTGGAGATACGCTCGAGCACTGAAGGAAGGATAGTTATCTTGCGCAAGTTCACGACGGGTACACCAAAATATGGTTGCACGGTTTCGATAAGATAATCTTCAGAAATTTTCCCTGTACCGATTAAAATATCCGCAACACCACGCTTGGTGCGCTCTGCCTCTGCCGCCGCAGAAGAAAACTCTTCCTCACTAATGAGCCCCGAGTCGGTAAGCAATGATCGTAAATTTGTTTGACTGATGTGCATAATAGTAAAAGCTTCTCCTCTGAGATTTGCTTATCATTATAACACGTATAACCACAAAAACATTCTGACAACCCGCCCTTTGTAGGACTTACACAAACGGATGAGATTCGCGTTTTTCCGCCCGAACAATCACCACAAAGAGTACTTCCATTTTCTAAAACGGAAGACCGTTAAGAAAATTTGGTCGGCCGGAGAAGGAATACTTATTAGTATTGCTTCCCGACTTGTTTGGGAGAAAAACGCGAAGGTCGCCGTTTGTGTAAGTCCTACTAGATACTCATTTGAGAAGATACGGTCAGTACTTGTAAGTTCGCCCACGGCAAAAGCCAGTGACCAAAAATAAGTGAAATGATGAGCGCAAAACAAAGTGCGGGAAGCATGCGCGTGTATGTCTGTTTAAAGACAAAAACCTGAAACATGCTGTGCAAAACAAGAAAAAGAAACACCATCGGCAGGAACAACACCACCACAGGCCAGCTGAGTGAGAGTGCAGCAATAACCATCATCATTCGCTCGTCACTGGTTAAAATATTCGCGCGGTAACGAGTGATCGCTTTGCACAAAAAGTTGATAACAAACGCAGATAACAAAAGCAAAAATGAATGAAGGAAGAAACGCCCATACACAAAAAAGGCAAAGTATCCGTATTTATGATCGAGCAGTTTAAGAAAAATTGCCGGTATCGGAGTTTCGGATGCAAGCGGTTGCACAAGCAATATTTGCGTTTTTGGATCAAGTGACCATGCAAAAAATTGCATGACCGATAAAATGGCGGGGTAGATGATCCAAAAGAGTACTCCACCGATAATAATGTATTTGTAATTGCGCTCTTTCTTTACAGAAAAAAAGAATACCGCAAACGCTAAGACGATAAGTCCGTATCGTGCGATGAGCGGAAGAAGTCCGACGTGTTTAAAGATAAATGATTCCATAAATGTATATGATAACACGAAAAATCAGTGATTAAAATTGTGCCGCCGCACCACCGCCGGGACCCAAAATCTTTAAGTTTGTCCCCACTTCATACATGCTTGCATTGTTGCCGCCATCGCTTCCCTGCTTGTCGTTGGTGACCGTAAATTGCGCACTCTCGAGATGCGCGTCAAGCTCGTAAGTCATACTCGTACTATTGCATGCGTAGCGGTAGACGAGATCGGTATTTTGCACACTCGCAGGAAGTGCAATAACATTGACCGGGTCGATCGGGAGTGCAGAAATTGGTGAGCCTCCAGTGAGTGTACTGAACTTCACCTGCATCCACCCCGTTGCATCAACGTTGGTGAGATTTGCAGTCGTCACCTGATTTGCCCCGTTGACATAAGTAAAAGTGACACTATCAAGAGTTTTGTCAGTAATTGGTAGACCTTTACCATTTGAAGGCCAGCTGTAGCGGATTCGCATCACGAGAAGATTTGTGTAATTACCTCCTCCTGCGCCGACCTTGCACTCATCATTATTTGCCGCTGCGCGTGCAAGCACCGGAGTTGATGTGCTTACCATATATACACCAATCGCTGTTTTCAGAGCATTTAAGTCTGCAATACGTTGTGAGTCACGAGACTTCATGAGCGTTTCTGCGGGGTTAATAACGATAATAAGCATGACCGAGAGAATTGCGATGATCGAGATAACGATCAACAATTCGAGCAGGGTGAAGCCTTGAGTGAGACTATTGTCTGACTTTGTTTGTGATTGCTTTGGTGTCATGTGCTTATATAATTTTATAAGATGTCCGTTTTTATGTTGAATATTATACCATGGGTGACGGCGCATGCGTCAAACAAAAAACCCCGCAATGGGGTTTTTTGTTTGATGATAGAGATATATTTAGAAGTCTATACCTGCACCAAGCAATTTCACATTGGTACCCACTTCATAGAGACCTGAGTTGTTACCACCGTCTGTTCCTTGCTTGTCATTGGTCACAGTGAATTCGAGACTCTCGAGGCGAGCGTCAATTTCATAGGTCATACCAACAACACCACAAACATAACGATACACGAGGTCACCCTGTGCCACCGCAGCAGCAGCACCAACAGTATTCACCGGATCAAAAGGAAGACCCGAGATCGGTGAACCGCTGGTAAGAGTGCTGAAGTTCACAGGAATCCAACCGGTAGAGTCGGTGTTTGCCATGTTGGCGGTTGTGACTTGACCTGACGCAGGAACACTTGCCACACCGGCGTCAAGTGTTGCATCGGTAATAAGAACACCCTTACCGTCTGAAGGGATGCTGTAGAAAATCCTCGAAGTTGCAATATATGCACCAGTGTTATCCTTACAAGCCGTATCTGTCATATTTCCTCCAAGGTGAGGGGTTGACGTACTGACCGTATAGATACCGAGCGCAGTCTTGAGTGTATTCAAGTCCGAGATACGCTGTGAGTCACGAGACTTCTTGAGCGTTTCTGCGGGGTTAATAACGATAATAAGCATGACCGAGAGAATTGCGATGATCGAGATAACGATCAACAATTCGAGCAGGGTGAAGCCTGCGTCCGATCTTGTTTGTGATTTCTTTGCAAACATAAAATTTAAATTATACTAAAATATTATACCCAATATTATACCATAAAGGAGTGGATAAACGTCAACAAAAAACCCCGCAATGGGGTTTCTTGTTTGCACGAAGTGCTGCGTTTATTTAGAAGTCTACACCTGCACCCATCAATTGGATGTTGGTGCCCACTTCGTAAAGTCCTGAGTTGTTACCACCGTCTGTTCCCTGCTTGTCATTGGTCACAGTGAATTCGAGACTCTCGAGGCGAGCGTCGAGTTCGTAGGTAAGACCAGTAACTCCGCAAACATAACGATAAGTGAGATCACTCTGTGCGACGTTCGCAGGGGCACCAACAATCGTATTTACGGGATCAAAAGGAAGACCCGAGATTGGTGAACCGCTGGTAAGCGTGCTGAAGTTCACAGGAATCCAACCGGTAGAGTCGGTGTTTGCCATGTTGGCGGTTAAGACTTGACCTGCTGCAGGAACACTGGCTGCACCACCATCGAGCGTTGCATCAGTAATTGCCACACCCTTGCCGTCTGAAGGGAAGCTGTAGAAAATCCTCGAAGTTGCAATATATGCACCTGCGGCATTCTTACAAGCTGTATCCGTCATATTTCCTCCAAGGTGAGGAGTCGAGGTACTGACCGTATAAATACCCAGTGCAGTCTTGAGTGTATTCAAGTCCGAGATACGCTGTGAGTCGCGAGACTTCTTGAGCGTTTCTGCGGGGTTAATAACAATAATAAGCATAACCGAGAGAATTGCAATGATCGAGATAACGATGAGCAATTCGAGCAGGGTGAAGCCTGCATCTGATCTTGTTTGTGATTTCTTTGCAAACATAAAATATAACTACAAATGAATAAATATAATAAAGAAAAACTCGAGAGACACGCCGGTACTCTACTCCCGTTTATTATATCACTTTGTATAGCGCACACCTGTGGATAATCCACACAACGTTTTTTCTCCATCTCTTAAGCGAGGTATGCTATACTTCACTATATGAATTTCCTCTCGCTTATTATGCGTGAGGAGCCCGTCGTCGGACTGGAAATAAGTGATGCCGCGCTCCGTCTTGTTTCACTGCTTCCTCCCACCGAGAAAGGCGGTTCCTCGAAATTTGCACTTGCGACTGAACAACTTCAGCCTGGCATCATTGTAGAAGGAAAAATCGCCGACAAAAATGCCTGTGTTGCCGCACTGGAACGCATCATGAAACAACCTGCAGCGATTAGTCGTTTCGCCATTGTGACAATTCCCAACGAAGTGACCCATACCGAGACTCTTTCCTTTCCGGGAATCATCCCCGATGATCAAGCTGATGGGGCGATCAAACTCGCACTGAATTTCCACATTCCATGGAGCGAAGAAGAGACGTATTTTGATTCCGAAAAACTTTCTGCATCATCTGAACAACCTGATGCACCAAACAACAACACGCACACGGAATTTCTCCTCATCGCGGCGCAAAAAACAATCATCGATGAATATTTAAATGTGCTCCAGTCGGCAAATATTCACGTCGTCGCCATTGAACCTAACCTTGTTTCAGCTTTACGCACCATCGAGCCGCGCACCGAAGCAACGATGACCGCACTTCATGGTCAATCAAGTGACACGATTGCGATCATCGAAGGAACGAATCCGCGCTTCTTGCGCAGTCTTCCCCACGCGCGCTTCACGAGCAAAGAAATGCTCGACGCGGAACTCACGCGCATGAATAATTATTACGATACAGAGCACGGAAAACTCCCCGTCTTTGTCGAAGCGGGGCAACTCCCCCTCTTGCCTTATTACCAAAAGCTCATTCCCAAATCACTCGAAGGAACAAGCGCCTATTTCGCGGTCATTGGCGCTGCGGGGCGTGGACTCCTCGCACGTCGCGAAGATCACATGGTCAACCTTCTTCCCTTGAGCACTGAAACACTTTATGAATTTCAAAAAGCAGTGACCTTTAGTGATTTTCTCAAAACAACCTCAATCGCCGCAGCAGCGTTTTTCACCTTCGCCTACTTTGCAATTTGGGGACTCATGATTTCCATTCAAGAAGACTACTCACGCGCCGCAATCAATATCTCTTCGCACAATGTTCCCGCTGATCTTATTATTGAAGAAAGCAAGGCGCATGATTTTAATACCTTCATCACCGCAATGGGCGACATCGTAAGCCCAATGACCACGTGGAGCACCGTCATCCAAACTCTCTATGCGCGCACCCCCGACGGAATCAGTATCATCGGTCTTACACTGGGAACACCCGCCGCCCCAATCACGCTCACCGGCGTCGCTCGTTCACGCCCCGAACTCAATGCATACAAAAAAATACTCGACCAACTTCCGCTCCTCTCCGATGTCACTCTTCCGCTCGCCAACCTCGACAAGCGCGCCGACATTCCTTTTACGGTAACCTTCAATATTAAAGACCCGACGCAAGTTGCCTTTCATTTGTAATATATGCTCACCAAACGCGCCCTCATTATTCATATGCTCAAAAACCTCGGTTACATCCTCGGGGTTGTTTGCGTTGCGGGGGGGATTTCACTTTTCATCGCCACACATATTGCCGACATTGCCAATGGCATCAATGAGTCGAAGAAAATCACGGCAACACTCGAACATCGCAATGAGTCACTCGAGAAATTGGAGGGTGACTACGCAAAGGTAAAGCCACACGAAAAAGATTTCCGCCAAGCACTGCTCCCCACCAGCAATATTCTCGAGTTCACCGGTGTACTCGAAAGTTTGGGGCAAAAATACGGTCTTGTGCAAACCTTTCACTTTGACACTCCTATTGACTCAGGAAAAACAATTGGTACTCCACCCCAAAAAATTAACAGGATTGGTTTCGGTCTTGTGCTTCAGACGAACGCCACCATCGGACTTGCCTACATTAAAGAGCTTGAGCTCCTTCCTTACTTTGCAGAAATTGATAGTATTAGCTTTGCGGGAACTCCCGAAGGATGGAAAAAATCCGTTTCCATCAATATTACCGGCGCACTGTACACGTACGACGACACCACACAATGAAACAACAATTCACAAAAAAACTTTCACTCCTCCGACTCGCCTACCCTCTCGTTGCGCTGGTGCTTACGGCGATTATCATCTGGCTGTTTATCTTTACTGTACGTTATCTCTTGAAAGAAATCGACACTGCGCTCACCACCCCCAATCCCGAAGAAGCGAGCACCGTCGACGAAGCGCGTTATGCACTCATTGCAAAGAAGCTGAATGTCAAAATAGATGATGTGCAAACAAGCCCCCCCACAACGCCAGCAACTCCAGTGAAGCCAGTTCCCGAAGTAATACCAACTCCGGAGACCACCCCCGAAGAAGGAACAACAACTACTCCAACAGTGAAGCCTGCGGCAACCAAAGAAACACCGACCACAAAGCCCACCGTAGCAAGCACAACCGCGACCGAAAACACCAAATCAGCATCAACCACGACAACCACCTTTGATAATGCCTCACTCAAGATTGCCATCTACAACACCTCAGGAAAAACCGGTGCTGCGGGAGGTCTCAAAACTGCACTCGAGAAGACGGGTTTTATTGTGAAAACAGTTGGCAACAAAACTACAAGTGTTCCTGTTTCGCTTCTGCGCGTTAAGGCAAGCAGTGCAGACTATGTCCCCACACTCAAAGACAGTCTCGCCAAAGCAAGCTTCACCCCGAGTGATGAAGTGCTCCCCGAGGCAGACACCTTCGATGTCATCATCATGATTGGTGCCGACATTCTCACGCAACCATAAAAAGTTTGGCGCGCTTTACTTTGTTGCACCAATCACAAAACAGGGAAAAATATTCCGTAATTCAAATTTTGTTGACACTGAACGAAACCGCTGAACACAAAGCTCCCGCATAAGCAGGCTATATTGATGCGCAATAATAAAACTTCCACCAGAAATGAGTAGTGTGTGTGCATCAGCAACAATTTTAAGTCGTTCTTTCGGAGCAAGAAAGGAAAAAGGGATACTTGCGATAAATGCATCAGCGCCAACAAATTGCTGAAGTTCCTGCGTTGAGATGTCCTCTACTCCAGTATTAATAATATGGAGGCGATGATCCTTGATGGTGCGGAGTTCGTCTACAAAATATTTATTTTGCTCAAAAACAACAAGCCGTCCATTCGAGGAAAGCACGGTGAGCAGTGCTCGAGTCAACACCCCACTCCCTGGACCATATTCAATAATGAGATCAAGTTTTTTTGGAAGATGTTTGAGCACTTGGAGAACGACATATTTTGAGCTCATGGTGACTGCTCCAACCTTTCGATCAAAAAGCGCATTTCTTAAAAAAGTTAATCGTGTCTGAATTTGTTGCATATATTTAAAACAATGTGTGTAACAAGTAAGACCCGAAAAATATATACAACCCCGAAGTTATTCCTTCCCCAATAAAAATACCGACAAGAAATTTTTGGACATTGATGCGTAACGCTCCAGCGATATAACAAATCACATCAGTTGGCAAAAGCGGGAATGCACTCCATGCAATGATAATTGGTAATTCATTTTTCTTCAATAACTGACTTACGCGAAGTACTTGTTTGGCATATTTTTTCTTAAAGACATGGTCAAGGCGGAGGAATTCGGAAAAGTAATAAATACTCACTGAGGACACTAGTGTCCCAATCATAATAACAAGAAAAAGTGGCCAAGGGGGGAAAAAGAGTAAGCCGAGAATGATAAGGTATGTTGATGGGATAAGTGTAAATCCTCTTATGCAACCCAAGAAGAGAAGAAATGCATATCCAAAATATACTGAAAAATGAAAAATGCTCGAGAGTTCATGTTGTAAAAATTCTGGATAAAAAAAACGTACACTGAGTGCGCTGAAGATGAGAAGTATCCATGAGAGAATAGCGATTTTTTTCATTAGTGAAAAATATAATGAATACTTATTATATATTACCATACGCTCCCTGAAGAGATTTTGGTGCAATAATGTCAAAACTATATACGCACCGCAGTGAAAAGTGCGTAATCTTTCTTGAAAGAAAATTGTGCAACGTCTTTGATTGCATAAGTCACAAAGTATGCAGCAAACACATCGATGGAGTAATGATAATGCCCAAGCAAGACAACAATAGCAAAAAATATCGATGAGGCAATAAAGAAATATCTCAACCCGCGCTCTTCCCAAAAGAGGAGCGCGAGAAGAAACGGCAATCCTGTGTGCGCAGAAAAAAAGAGATCACCACCAAAGGTAAACCAATGAAGAGTGTTATTCTGAGAAATGATCTCGCCAGGAAATGGACCAATGTGGGTCAGCACAATAAAGAGTGAGCGAATAAAAATAAAGAGTGCAATACTTTTCACCGTGAAAGGAAGTTTTGTCGGCCGAAGGAGCAAATACAGAGTGACAAAAAACCAAAAGACCATTGGTCCATAAATAAACATTCCATCAACATCATACGTGCGAATATTATTGAGGATAATATCGGTAACCGGACTACTTGCATGCGCCGTTGCATACATCCCCGCATAAAAATTTACCAGCAGGGAAGCCCCGAGGAGCATAAGTGCCAAAAACACCGATTGCAAAAAATCTTTATCTTGAAAATGCAGCCGATACAGCGCTCGCGTTTTATGCATGAATATCCCAATTACTCTTCCACATCATTTACATACGTTGCAACAAAAGAATTTGGTGCACACCAAAGAACAAAACTTTCTTTTTGTATAGTATCACAATGAATACAGACTGTTAAATGGTCTCTTCGAATGCCTTGATGAATATGTCTGCCGACCGTTCCCAAGAAAATTGCAACGCTTTTTCACGACACTTTTCTCGAGAAAGCAGCAGACACTCTTTTGCCGCAATCTCGAGATCCTCACTCAGTATTCCATCAACCCCCGAAGAAATAATATCCCGAGGCCCCATGACATTATGTGCTGCAACAGGAAGCCCCAATGCCAATGCCTCGATCACGACAAGCCCGAAGGTCTCAGTGCGCGAAGGAAATACACACACATCGCAGACCGAGAGTGCGTCGATGAGCTCTTGCCCTCTTTTGTATCCAACAAATATTGCGCTTGCCCCGTATTTCTTTTCAAGCTCTTTACGCAATGGCCCATCACCAATAACGAGCTTTGTCCCTGGGAGTGTGAGTTTCAAATATTCTTCTATTCCTTTTTCTTTCGCGCATCGCCCGAAATACACAAAGACGGGCGAAGGAAGTTCTGAGGAGGGTACCAATGTGTTACGCTTAAAAAATTCTATATCAAGACCAAATGACCAGAGGGTAATGTGCTGAAACCCTGCGTGCTCCAATTCTTCTTTAAGTGTTTTTGTGCTTACGAGCGTTGCTCTTGCGGGTGAATGAAACCAGCGCATGTACCGATAGGCGAGGGACGCGAGTATCTTTTTCCCAAAAGGAAAATAATGTGAAACATAAAGTGGGAAATTCGTATGATACGATGTGGTGAATGGAATGCCTTTGCGAAAACAATACGCTCGCGCACTCATGCCAAGCGTCCACTCCGTCGCTATGTGCACATAGTCTGGCTTTTCTTTAAGGAAGAGTTTTTCCATTTTCTTCCCCGGAAAAAGTACAAGCGGGACTTCGGGGTAAAGAGGGAAAGGACGTGAGAGGAATAATCCTGGATGAACGACAACAACATCAAAACCGCGTGAGGTAAGTTGTATCATAATATTATTCATGACCGTAACAACGCCATTAACCTGTGGATACCATGCATCAGTAATAATCAATATTTTTTTCATGGGAATTATTCTTTGGAGTTTTTATTTTTTTGCAGCATCAAAAAAGCAATTGCAAAGATAGCGACAAATAACATAATGAGTGACACCGCCGACGCTTCATCAAAAAAAATTTTACTGATTATTGAAAGACTTTTTGCAGAATAAAATCCAACAACTTCCAAGAGAAAAATTCTGGGAAGTGAACCGAGGATATTATAAAAAATGAATTTTCCATAAGACATCTTGCTCAGCCCTGCAAAGAAAAGCAGCGCGACACCAGTTGGCAATACGCTCATCTGCATCTTTCCAAAAAGAAGAATTTTTCCGCTGTGCCTAGTAAAATGCTTTTCAAGCTTGGACACACCCTCTTCGGTGACTCCAATATATCTTCCCCAGCGTACCAAAAAATTACGCCCTCCCCACCGCCCAAAAACATAATAGATTGTGTCCCCGACAAAATCTCCCAACAAGAGTACAAGAAAAACAATAAATACATTCAATGCCCCCACCGAAGCAAGAAAACCTGAAACGACAGCAACAACAGGCCCCTCAAGCACTGCGAGTGGAAAAATAATTGCATACTTATAAAGGGTGAGCAGTGCGAGTATTTGTTGGAGTGAAAAAAACATTATAAGTATAGTATCTTCATTATACGGGAAATAAAGTAAATTTGGTGCACATGGTGCAACATTACTATTTCATAAGCTGAAACTCTGTGAGGGTTGTTGCAAGAATTTTTTTGCGTAAGAGCAGTGCCTCAGGGACATGCACATCGAGCGTTGCGATGAGCTCCCCCATGCCTTGCTCAAGTGGAAGTGTGCACATTTTTTCAATAACCTCTTTGCCGATAGTCTCCGGCAAAAGAAGGAGCAATCGCTTAAAAAGAATTTCGCCAAATTTTCCAATGATCTGCGCTTGCAGTTCGGGAGAGCATTTTTCGATTCCGAGTGCGGTAATTATTTCTTCGTTGTTGTTTTTTATTTCCATAGCAAAAAAATTATGCGTGTCGCACCTCAAAGGATTCTTCCTGATGACGAGCGTGGTACACCTGTGCACAGTTACGATATAAAAATATTGGGGCAAGAAAAACCGTTGTCCCCGCGGAAAATAGCGCAGCCTTTCCCACCGCCTCAGTATAAGTTTTTGAAGGAGCCTTCGCCCAATCAAATCCTTCTTTTGCCCATTCCCCCACCTTTGTCCATGACTCTTGAAATCGCGAAGAACCATCGATATCAAGTCGCGCATTTGCAATCTCCATCTGATGGAGCACTTCTTCCCCTTGCATCTCGGCATGTACTTCAGAATTTTTTTCTTGCATATCAAAATTTACCGTTGTTTCAGGCTCCTTTGTGTCTACAAAGATTCCATTTACTTCTATAAAATTCTGCAAACTTTCTCCTTCCATAAACACATCCTAAGTGAAAGCGTCTTTACATGCAAGAAAAAACTCCAACCAAGGTCGGAGCAAAAAAATACTTTCAACAAAAAACCAAAAATACACATTGGTCGGAGTGGATGGATTCGAACCACCGACCTCCACGTTCCGAACGTGACGCGCTACCAGGCTGCGCTACACCCCGCCAATGCATACTCACGAATAAGAACAATATGATTAGATTACCAAAACCTACTCTTTTTGCAAGATTTACAAGAAAATAGAAAAGAAAAAAACCGCCCTACGGGAGCGGTTTAAAAAATCTTCTTTGGTGGGGATGGACGGATTTTAACCATCGACCTCCTCCTTTAAGCATCGGCATATATAGAACAGAATCATCGAATTATCCATCCGATTTCATATCCTCCTTTCCTTACAGCAAAAGCACGCCGAAGCCCTATAGAGGCGCTCTATCTCGCTGAGCTACACCCCCCCAAAGAAGACTTCAAAAAGAGCAAATATATTTTATACAACTTTAAGTCAAACATTAGGAATGTCGTTCTTAAAACTATATGAAATAAATATGATTTTCTTTTTATTTGAGATACAATTTCGAACTTTTTCGCGACGGAAATGTTTGAGAGGGCGTATGAGTGATACGTCCTCCAAACTTTTCGGCGATGAAAAATTCGAAGTGTGCTCAAATTAAAAGAAAATGCGTGCAGTAATCGTGGCAGCTATCTACTTTCCCCTCTTTGCTGAGAGTATCATCGACACGACCGCATTTAACTTCCGGGTTCGGAATGGGACCGGGTGGTTCCACGGCGTCAAGCCACCACAATTACTGAACACATTTTATTTTCAAGATATTGATATTTATTTTTTCTTTTTAAAGAAAAAAGCAAAAGGTCTGATCATCGAACAACATTTGTTTGTAATTACACAAACAACACACAAATCATAATACATGTTGCTATTGATTTTTCTTGAACCCACTATTTCTTCCCGAGGGAAAAAGTAGGTAAAAATCGGACAAAATTCGATGCGATTTAAATTTTTTAAGTCAAAAATATTTGAGAAGCTGTAGAATTTACTACTGCTTCCAAATTTTTTGATGAAGAAAAATTTAAAGGGTGCGAATTTTGGCTGACTTTTTGGGTTCCCAATAGAGTCGACAAATTAGTACTTCTCGGCTGAGTACATTACTGTACGTACACCTAAAGCCTATCACGTAGTCATCTCCTACGAGTCTTAACGATTCCTTATCTTAGAGTGGGTTTCGCGCTTAGATGCTTTCAGCGCTTATCCCTTCCCAACATAGCTACCCAGCGGGTGCCACTGGCGTGACAGCTGGTAGACCAGAGGTTGGTTCACTTCGGTCCTCTCGTACTAGAAGCAAATCTCTTCAAGAATCCACGCCTGCAGCAGATAGGAGACCGACCTGTCTCACGACGGTCTGAACCCAGCTCACGTATCTTTTTAATTGGCGAACAGCCAAACCCTTGGGACCTTCTCCAGCCCCAGGATAAGATGAGCCGACATCGAGGTGCCGAACT
>OBEQ011141085.1_pt1 | contig 39522 bp, 34 predicted proteins | sample 1670901 | NCBI WGS metagenome assembly OBEQ01 (sample SAMEA104232315, study PRJEB22302) | groundwater metagenome | biome: forest; feature: aquifer; material: groundwater | place: USA | collected 2011-08-07 | depth 5.4 m | reverse complement strand
CTTCAAGAAATAAATAAAAAACAAGCCCCCTACTGTGCGTAGGGGGTTTTGATTATTGCCCCGGATCCGTGGGCCGGAAGGCGCGTCCTCGTAGGTGAAGCCGGTAAGCCTCGAGGTGGAGTGGGACGGATCCCTGCTCCTCACACAACACCTCTCCTCTTAACATTTAAGAGGAGAGCGGCATCCAATTCTAATAGATTATTCTAGTAGAATTTAGATGCAATCTCGGCTTCAATACACGCCTTTCGTTCAGATCACGGGGCCGATACTACTTACATAAGTGCCAGATCATCGTTTTTTCTCCATTTTTTGAGGTTTTTTTGCAACCACCCAGAGTTCAACTTCGTGCTATCCAGTATAGCATAAAAGTCAGATTTTGTCAAGTCTACCCTGACAATGTCCCAAGAGGCATCTTGGTATGCTAGAGAATCACCACAATACGCGGTATTCGGGTGCCATTTTGCGCCCACTCTACATAGTGGCCAAGATGATCGGCTGAAATACCGGTAAAATCAAGCTCCGCGGTGCCAATGATCTTGGTTTTTAGTCGCTCTATTTCGAGAGAGCTGTCAGCCTTGGCGATTGCCTCCAAACATCTTTGGGTCATAACCGAGACAGGGACGTCTTCTACTTTGATGAAAATGGTCCCAAAAATGCGTGGAATACCGTCTTGAGCAACATGAATAATGTGATAAGCAGTTCTCATGGTTGATTTCCTTTTCGTGTGGGGATCAATTCTGTTGGGTTTTTGAAGGAACATTTGATCTTATCATGTTCGAGGAGGGTTGTCAATGCCGCGTATTTTCATTTGTTCATTTCAGATATACAACTAATCGGGCAGTGCGCACCCTGCTTATTTATGAGGCCACGCCACTCGGTGGCGTTGTGAGGGATTTTGCGAGGTGGGCTTGACGAGATCGGTTTTTTGTGGTAAGGTATCTTATTATGAAGATCGTGATGATAGGACAAAAAGGGGTGCCGGCGCTTTATGGGGGGATTGAGCGGCATGTGGAGGAACTTGGCTCGCGGCTCGTGACTTTGGGTCATGAGGTGATTTGTTATTGTCGGCCGTGGTTTGTGAGCCGAGATTTAAGATTAAAGATTAAAGATTTAGATCTGAAGCGGATAGTGATGCCGTCAATTAAGACAAAACATCTTGATACGATTTCGCATACTTTGATTTCGACGGTTCATGCGCTCATTTTTGTGCGACCCGATATTTATCACTATCACGCGGTGGGGCCTTCGCTTGCCGCATGGATGGCGCGGATTTTTGCGCCGCGTGCGCGCGTCATCGTTACGTTCCATTGCATTGATCGCAAGCACGCAAAGTGGGGATTGATTTCACGCGTGATGTTGCGCATGGGTGAATGGGCCGCGTGTCAGTTTGCGCACGAGACGATCACCGTGAGTCGCACGCTTGAGCAGTATTGCGCCGAGGTCTATGAGAAAAAAACGCATTACATCCCGAATGGCATTTCCGAGCGTAGCGCCGCGGGAAGCACGCTCATAAATCGCTTCGGACTTTTATCGAAAAATTATATTATTTTTGTGGCGCGACTCGTGGCGCACAAAGGCGCACATGTACTCATTGATGCGTGGCAAAAATTGGGCAGTCTTTCGCCCGAACTTGTGGCGGGTAAAAAATTGGTGATCGTGGGCGACGGCGCATTTACCGATCAGTATGTGGCGCAATTGAAATCCCAAGCGGCTGGTGATGCATCCATTGTGTTTACCGGTTATCAAAGCGGCGCCATGCTTGATGAGCTTTTTGCGAATGCGCTCTATGCCGTGCATCCTTCATTTTCGGAAGGGTTGCCGATTGCGGTGCTTGAAGCCATGAGCTACGGCAAAGTGGTACTGGCATCCGATATTCCGGAAAATCTTGAAGCACTTGGACCGCATGGGGTTGCGTTTCGCGCCGGTGATGTTGAGGACTTGATGATCAAAATGGCGGCGCTCTTTGAAGCGGCCGACACCCTTCCCACGCTCGGCGCGTGCGCACGACAATTTGTTCTTGGAGAATATCATTGGGACGATATTGCACAACAAGTGTCAAAGTTGTATGAGGAGATCATTACTCCGCGCCATAGCCGAGCGGTGGCAGAACGGAAAAAAGTGGCAACCTAAAAACCGACGCGTAGAGCGTCGGTTTTTTATGAAGGTTGAATGTGACGTCATTGCGAGGAGACGTAAAAATTCCGACTTGTGGTGAGCGTAGCGAATCCACGAAGCAATCCCGTTAAACAAAGGAAGTCTCTTTAATTCAAGGAAATCTTTTCTTCACGGGATTGCTTCGCTTCGCTCGCAATGACGATATCTACTCCTCCCCCACTCCCTTCCCCAGCGCGCGTCGGTCGGCAGAGAGCACCGTCGTCACGCGGTTTGTGCTCGTTTCGAGATCGGTGTTGGTAAAGACATCATGCGCGGTCACGGAAGTTTCCGTAATAAGTGTCGGCGTTTTTCCGATATCGTCGCGCGTGGGAGTGAGCGCGACTTCAAAGCGTGCGCTCACGATCTCACCCGACGGCCCTGTGGCCGGCAAGCTGTTGGTGGTCCATGTCACGGTGCGCGTTGCGGCATTATAAACAATCGGACTGCCGATCGTGACATTGTTTTTGCCGGTCCATACGACATTTTCCGGAAGCGTCGCACGAAACTCAAGGTGTTCAACATCATTCGTCGTGGGCGTGAGTGTCCAAAAAATCCAGTATTTTGTCGTATCATCAACAAGGGGCGGTATCGAGCCACGGCCGATTTGATCACCCTCGGGAGTCCAGTAGCGGCCTACGGCGGTTGCTACAAACGGCGTTTCAATTTTGTAGGAAGCGGTATCGCCGCGTGAGATAAACGGAATCGGAACACCCTCTTTCATCACCATGCCTTCCGCTACGGGCGTAATGTCAAGCGAAAAGTTTTTTGCATTTTCACCGCCCGCGATGGTGGGGGACAATGAATTTTTTATTTTAAAAGTAAGGGGTATTATTTCAGCTACGCCCGGCGCCAGAGATTCGATCGTGGTTGGTTTCGATGTGTTTTCTTTCGGAAAAAAAGGACTCGCGCTTTGAAGTGTGATCTTGATATTTTTGAGCGGCAACGATCCGGTGTTGGTGTAGGTGATGTGTCCGGTAATTAATGCACCGGGTGCGATTGGTGTAGCGCCGTTGTTTTCCGATATCACCACATCGAGTGCCATAGGCGACGGGATAAACGATCGCGCAATCGTTATCAAACCCTGCAACAGATCGTCGCCGTCAAGTGTGACACCGAGATCAAAGGTGAGCGTCGCAGAAGCATCAGAAGGATTTAGTAATTTATAAATGCGCGCGGTGCCCGACACGTCTGTTTTGCCCTCGGCGTCGAGTGCAGGAAGAAGCCATCGTCCATCATATTTTTGATCACTCGTCACAAGTTCGGCGCCCTGCGGAAAATTGGTTTTCAAAAATACGGGAGGCATTATTTTTTGAATCGTGTTGTGCACGGAAATGTGAAACGGAAACGGTTCGTCGCCGATGAGGTAGGGGGGAACGGTGACGGTTCCGGTAAGTACCGATCGCGTTACGGGGAATTCAGCCCGCGCGGTTTTCACATCATGCCAACCGCCATACGAGCGAAACGTAAGACTGGTAAAAAGAGTGATGGGCGATCCGACATCAGCCCACAGAATACCACTTATTTTTATTTGACCACCCTCGCCTGGTTTCATCGCACCGAGTGGAAGTGTGTGATTTTGGAGATTAAACGCGGTGGGATAACTTTGTAAAAATTCAAAATGCGGCGGCAGGTGCACATCAATCACCGCCTCATCCACGATTTTTTTTGAGCGATTTTCATAGGTAATGGTGAAGGTGGTGCGGTCGCCCGAGATTATTTCGTGGGGGCGCACTTCTTCCGAAATGCTTATTTTATCGGCGAGCGCTGATCGTAAAAATAACAAATAACCGAATGTTCCGGCAAGGGCGATCACGATACCCACCAGCAAAAGATCAAACGCAAAAACATATTCCGCATGCTCATATTTTCCGGCGTAGCGATGATGATAATGCCGATGCAAAAAATGCGTCACAATCCGCACAGGGTGGAGCATGATACGGATTGCATGAGGGAGAGCCATGTGGACGTCACCCTTTTTTTGTTGGTCGTTTTGTTGTTCGGCCATATTGTTTGAGCTATAAGCTATAAGCTTTAAGCTTTAAGCTCTAAGCTATACATCTAAACAACAGAGCAACTCAGTACAAATTACAGCTTACAGCTTATAGCTTACGGCTTATGGCTTATAGCTCGATCTACGGATTCGCCGTCATGGTTAAAATCTCCATCACCCCATTGTGATCAACATCGGTGGCGCCAACCTCGACGCCGTCACGGCGATTTTTATCGTAGGCGAAAAAGGTGCCTGTCGATTTTCCTTGTACGTCCCAAATGCGCACCTGCGGACCACCGCCATTTTGTGTGCCGGTGATAATTTCGGGGACACCGTCACCGGTCACATCGCCCGCGGCAATCGTGATACCCGCACGAAAACTCGACGTATAGGCCGTGAACGAAAGTGGCAGACGGGTGCCATCAGCTTTGAACGTGCGTACTTCGGGAGGAAGACCGCGCCCCGCGCCCACAACGATTTCATTTTTGGTATCGTGATCGAGGTCGAGCAGAGCAATACGTGCGCCGCCGCGATTTTTCGGATCAAAGGCAAAAAATCCACGACCGAGTGAAGAGCCGTCCTTGGTCCAGATGCGGATGTGGGGCCCACCACCCGGTCCCGCGGCCGTCACGATTTCCGGCGCGCTGTCGCCCACCACATCGCCAACTGCAAGACGAATTTCACCTTTGAAGCGATCTCCATACGGCGCAAACTCCGCACGCACATGAGTTGCATCGGAAATACTGACACGCCCGTCATGTGTCCCTATCGTGACGGGGACTCCCTCAAGATCAGTGTGAATCACTTCATCACCACCGCGAAAGCGATCATCGTAGACGAAAAATCCCGTGCGTACGCTCTCACCTTCCTTATTAACAATACGCGTAAACGAGCCGTTCGTAAAGGCGGCATTTTTTATTTCTTCATTGACGCGTAACAAAATGATGCCGTCGGTCGGCTTCACGGTGACACGACTTACGATCGCGCCATCGTTCGTTATCGGGTCTTGCGTGCCGTGCAATTTTTCAAATTCATCGCCCAAGCGCACACGCGCTTCGTTGTTTGTGGCATTGACGAGGGTGATGCCTTGTTCAAAATCGCGGCGCCATATGTCAGGATGAATATCAGAGGACGAAGAGGTCAAAATCGATCGGGGTGCGCTTGTTGGTCTTCCCAAAAAAGAATCGTACTCATCATACCACCAGAGTTGTCCATGATTTTCCGTGCCGCTTGAATAGCCAGAATAACTGTCAACGAGAAGTGCGCTCGTAAGTCCAAATCGCATATCGCGGTAATCAGTATTGATACCGGTGTTTTGCGTGTCATTGTCAAAAATAAAGAGACTCGGTTGCTCGACGAGCGTTTTTATTTTTTGTATGCTCGTGATCGTGTCCTCCCAGCGACCCGCGCCTTCCCATGGCGTGGGAAATGATTCAAACATGCGGCCGTTTACCGACGGTTGGTAGCTCGGATTTGAGTTTCCGTTCGTGACGATTTTTATGGTGTCGCCAAAAAGCGCGCGCGACGTGGCGAGCATCGTTACATATCCGGCTTGCCACGCGGTATCGGCTTGCGAGGCGTCGCGCACGCCATCATGATTCGTATCAACATCTCCGCCATTGCGACAGGTGATGCACGCGTCCACCTCATCATAAAAAATCCCATTCCACATCCCCGAGTTCAGTATTTCATTTTTGACAAAGTGGGGGAGATAGTCATTCCAACCGGAGATCATGTTGAGTGCTTCGGTGCCCGGCCATGGTACTACTTTATTTCCAAGTGCGTCACGCAACCACCACTCATCATGAATACCGACAAGTAATTTTTGGTGGAGCGCATCGTTCCAAAAACGGCGATTAAAAGTGAGTGTGGGCACATAGGCCAAAAGTATGATGTGAGGATTGCGCGTGCGCAATTCGTGTCCGAGAGTTGGATTTTGTATCTGTGCTTCGGCAGGCAGAATAACGAGATCATAGCGTGCCAAAAGGGGAATGGTCTCCGCGGTAATATCAATGCCAGCACGCAGATAATAATTACTGATGCGCGGATATTTGTTTGCATCGGTTATCGCATGAACCGCTGGCACATAAGAAAAAAACAAGCCGAGCATGATGGTCATGCTCGTGGTCAATTTCAAATTTTTCAGGAAAGAGAGGTTCATGAGAAGTTTTATTCTCTGTTAAGGTCATCCGGTTTGCGCCCGTTTTTGTTTTGTATGCATAACCCCCTCAAGTCTTACGTCTCCCCCTTACCCTAAGGGGGAGAAGCCTGTCTGATCTGCCCCCTCTTAAGCTAAGAGGGGGACGAGGGGGAGTTATGCGGTGTCGTACAAACTCTTCCCCTCTTAAGTTAAGAGGGGCGAGGGGAGTTATGTTGTCTACATAACCCCCTCAAGTCTTACGTCTCCCCCTTGCCCCAAGGGGGAGAAGCCTGTCTGATCTGCCCCCTCTTAAGCTAAGAGGGGGACGAGGGGGAGTTATGTTGTCAGTTCTACCGCGGGGTAGTTCGTTTTTAGTTTTGTGGCGGTTCCTGCTTTTTGATTTCTTCCGGTGGCTTCTGATCACCATTCGTGTTTATCGCTTTCGGATTGGGCGAGTAGAGCGTGTTGCGGATTTTCCATTGCTCAACATATTGACCAATGCCGCCTTTGTCGCGTTTGACGCCCAACGTTGCTTTGGTTTGGGACCATCGAACAAGACTTTCAAAATTAATTTTGTAACGGCCGCGCACCACGATGTAGGTGATTTCACCGACCGCAAGAGCGCGTCTTACGGTACGCGCATTAACGCCAAACAGGCGTGCCGCCTCGGAAACCGAGACACGAATTATTGCCGCTTGAGGTGTAGTCATATGAGACATCTGACACCTGACATTTGACATCTGACCCTGACCGTTGTGGTTAGGTGTGAGATGTTAGGTGTCAGGTGTCAATAATAGTGTAGACATCAAAATACAGCTTACCATATAACCGTATTTCTTGTCAATAGAGAAGAAATAATGATGCAATTTTTTTCTATTTTCAATAATGTCTACGTCTTTGTGGACACCACTCCTAGCAAGCTAGAAAGCTATAAGCTAGCAAGCTATTGCAAATAAGTTTGGCTTAGTTTATACTAAATCAATTCTCAACTGTAACAAAAGCACCCCCCGGTGCTTATTATACATGCCAGCCCCACGAGAACAGGTACTCGAGTTTCGCATTTGCACCCTCCGTGATAAGGAGGCATTTGGCGAACTTTATGAACTCATCAGAGTTTATGTGCACCGGTTCATCTTGTCTCGTGTGGGTAGTACTGAAGTGGCTGACGATATTTTGAGCGATGTATTTGTAAAAGTCTATCAGCATATTTTTGAAGAAGAACGGAAAGTTTCAAGTGTGCGCGGTTTCATCTTTGGTGCGGCACGGTATGCCATCATTGATCATTTTCGTCGGTATAAAAATCGTGAAGTATTGTTTGAGCCTGATGATGATTTCATGAAAAGTATCGTAGATACCGGTAAATCTGCTTCAGAAACCACAGAACAACATTTGGCGCGCGAAGAACTAGAAAAAATGTTGAAACATTTAAAGATTGAATACCGAGAAGTGGTAACTCTTCGATACATTGATGATTTGAGTATCGAAGAAGTTGCGAGCGTGTTGGGAAAGAGTCGAGGCGCTGTGCGTGTGCTACTTCACCGCGCCATGAGTGCTCTGAAAAAACTATCTTTATGAAAAATCCCGTTGAAAAATTGAAGGCGATTGGCAAAATATATAGGGACATGCCTATGACGCCGCTTGAAAAAGAGCATCTCGCCAAAGTGGATGCGCGTATTTTTGCGATGCTTGCCGCGCTTCCTGCCGAGGCGGCGCCTTCTTTTGCGACGCGTCTCGGACGCATCTACACCGTGGTTTCAAATGCGCCGCGTTTTTTCACGCCTCCTGCCGTTTTGCGTGTTATGCGACCGGTGAGTTTTGTTGCACTCGCCTCTTTTGTGATGCTCGGCGGTGTTGCTATTGCGTCAGCATTTTCTGCAACCCTTCCGGGACATCCTCTGTATAGTATGAAGCGTGCCACCGAAAGCGCACAGTTGGTATTTGCCATTGATCCTTCCACGAAAGCGCATCTGCGACTTGAGTTTGCGGGTCGTCGTCTTGATGAAGCGGCAAAAATTGCGGAGGGCACCACCCCGAACCGCGATGCGGATTTTCTTAAAACAGTGACTGATTTTAATGACCAGCTTTCCGTTGCGCGCAGTGAGATGGAAACATTGGGCAATGCGCAAGATGCCGCCGCCATTCAAGTTGCTAAAGATCTTGATCGCACGGCAAGCACCTACAGTCGTGTTTTGAAACAGAACGCACGGGATGCGTCTCATTCTGTTGCGCAACAATCGCAAAAAGCCGCCGCCGCGGCCGATGAGGTGAGTATTGCGGCGGTGAAGGTTCTGCTCAAAGAACAGAAAAAAGACGGCGTCACAGGACACGACGACATTGCCCGCCGCGTGGGAGATAAATTGCGCGAACTTGAAGACACGGTGCAATTGCTTGCGGTGCGCATCACGGCATTGCCGAGTGAAACACCGGCGTCCGTGGCGAAAATCGGTGGACCGAGCTATGGTGCGCTCTTGATTGATTTACAAAAAGCGCGTGCGGAGCTTGAAAATGGCAAAAACATTTTTGCGCATGGTGGCTATGAAGCCGCTCTCGCGTCATATCGCGCCGGTGTTGGTATAACAAATAATATCGAATCGGGTATTGGGTTGTACGAAGAAGCAACGGTGAAGTAGTGAGCGTTGTGTGGTTTTTTGTCATTGCGAGTCCCGACCTCCTTAACGTTTTTAATCGAAGTCGGGACCAAGGAATCCCGTGAAGTAAAGATTTCCTTGAATTAAAGACTTCCTTTACTTCACGGGATTGCTTCGTGGATTCGCTACGCTCACCACAAGTCGGAATTTATACGTCTCCTCGCAATGACAACATCCTTTTCCTTCGTTGAAACTTGATCAACTCCTCGCAATGACAAATGCAATCTTCCCCGTTTTTTCTCGCTCTCAAGAATAATCCTCGTAGCTCAAACCTTTAGGTTTGATACTGCATCAGGTCTAAAGACCTGAGCTACGTATGGAGGGAGGGAGAAAATGGAGATGATTTAAATCATTTCCCAATCTTGTTAACATGGTAGTCACAAATCGGTCGAGGCGCGCAAGCGTCGTGTCTACCTTAGAAATATTAAATAATCCCAATCCCAATTCTTTTATGTCAAATGTATTAAAAATGGGACGACGGGCGTTTACGGCCGGAGTGGTCGGCGCAACGATTGCATGGTCAATCGGTGTGGCTGGTCTCCTCCAACCTCTCGCAACATCCGCCGCAACGGCAGGTACCCTTATCAAGGGTTCCCTTCCTGCGGTGTATTATGCCGGAGCTGATGGCAAGCGCTACGTATTCCCGAACGAAAAAACTTTCAAGACATGGTACGGAGATTTTTCAGGTGTTACAACCTTGTCTGATACGGATATTGCGGCAATCGCCATTGGCGGTAATGCCGTGTATCGCGGCGGTGCACGCCTCATAAAGATCCAATCAGATCCCAAGGTGTATGCCGTCGAACCAATGGGTAAAATCCGTTGGCTCGAATCTGAAGCAGTCGCTTCAGCGCTCTACGGATCAAACTGGGCAAGTCGTGTTCAAGACGTCGCTGATGTCTTCTTCTCTGACTACACCCCTTCAGCTTCAGTTTCTTCAGCGGCAACCTACCCAGTAGGCACGCTTTTGAAGAACGCCGGTTCTGACAATGTCTATATCGTGTCAGCCGCCGGTCAGAAGCAGTGGATTGACGCGGCAGGTATGGCCGCCAACCATTACATGGCAAGCAACGTGGTTACTACCACACAAAACCTCGCGGTCTACACCGATGGTGCAAATATCTCGGGCGCCGTTGCGGCTCTCGCTGATGTTTCACAACATGGTGGTGGAACGACTTCAGGTGGTACGACTTCCGGTGGCACGGGTGGCACGCTTTCTGTTTCGCTCGCGAGCGACACACCAGCGTCAGCAACCGCGCCCCGCATCGCATCAAGCGTTCCGCTGTTTGCCTTTAATCTTTCGTCAAGCGGTGGTGCTTCAACGATTTCAACGATCGTTGCGCATCGCTTTGGCGTTGGTGCAGGAACCGATTTGGCTAACGTCTATCTCTATGACGGGGCAACCCGTTTGACCGATGGCCGCGCCGTCGCAACCCAAACCAATGAAGTGACGTTTAGCGGTTTGAATCTTTCAATCGCTGATGGCACGACCAAAAAACTCTGGATGAAAGCAAACGTGAACACAGCTACTTCAGGTGGCGTTCATGGCTTCCAGATTGTTTCCGCGGACAAGATTTCGTCAAATGGTACGGTAACCGGTTCATTCCCGGTCTCCGGTAATCAGATCACGATCTCGAATGGTACGTCAGGCACGGTGACGATCTCCGGCAATGGCACCATTTCAAACCCGAGCGTTGGTCAGACGAATGCAGAAATTGCGCGTTTCCAACTCCAGGTTTCAAACGAAGCGGCCACCATCGGTTCGCTCACGTTTAGCCTTTCGGGTTCAGCACGCAATTCCGATTTCTCGAACTTCACACTCTGGCAGGGTTCAACAAAACTTGCCACAACTGCGGCAGTTTCGGGAACCAACTTAGTGGTCTTCTCGCTTACCTCACCGTTCGCAATGGCTGATGGCACGACACGCATCTTCTCGGTGCACGCTGATCTTTCCGGTGCCGCCGCGCGCACGATTGGTGTACGTCTTGCTGAGCCTTCGGACTTGGCGGCCGTAGGTGGAAACTTTGGCTTTGGCATGCAGATCACAAGCGGTGCATTTAACGGTGGTGCAGGCGCAGGAGCCGGTAGCGGCACTTGTCTCGCCACAACCGATGACTGTTCGTTCTCCACCATGCAAGGCTCAACGCTTACCCTCGCCTTCAATGGCCCAGCGGCAAGCGATCTTTCTCGCAATTCACAAACCAATCATCTTCTTGATTTCTCTCTGACCGCACAACAGTTCACCACGGTCCGTGATCTCTCGGTGAGAGTTGCTTGTGGAGTGTGTACTGATGGCACCGGTGACGGTGGTCTTATCCGTGCAGTTAGTGGCACGGCTACTGAACAGAATCTTCAGCACGTGAAAATTATCAATGCTGATACCGGTACCATTATCATGGGTCCTCTCGAGCTTGTACTTGCAGGTTCAGATACAACCCAAGATCTTGCCTTTACCGAAGACTTTACGGTAACTGCCGGTCAAACCATTAAAATGGCGGTTGTTTCCGATGTTGATGATGAAGTAGCAGCTGCTAACACATTCAGCGCAACGATTGTCATGAGCACGCTTACAACAGCGACCGATCAAAACAATGACACGCTCGCGGCCAACCAAATTGTGCCGTCAGCGAACATTGCGGGTAATGCTATGACGATCCGCGCCGCAGCTCTTACCATAACCTTCTCGCAACCTCCTTCAGATGGAACAAACCAAAACCATGTCCGTGGTTCATCGAATGTGCCAACCGTTGGCTACTCGTTTACCGCGGCACAAGGCTCTGACATTACGGTTACATCAGCGGTCTATACCGTGAGCGTGGTCTCCAATGCCGGTACCACTGGTTCAGCCGCTCCGACAGGATTCGTGGTTGGTACATCAACCGATACTGACTCGCCGGTCTTGGCTGTTGTGGCCCGTGACATCGTGAGCTCTGCGTCACTCTATGATGGTGACACAGGCGCACTTGTTGCCGGTCCGAACGCTATTCAGACAACTCCGACAGGAACCGTGAACTTCCAGAACTTCACCTGGGTTGTGCCAAAGGGTACGACCAAGAAGCTCATTGTTCGCACGAACATTGCGAACTACTCGGTTTCTGGTAGTGCTGATGCCTACGCATTCCGCATTGCTGCTCCTGCAACGGATGTAACAAGCCGCGATGCAAACGGCAACAATGTGGCTCCGACGGCCGGTGCAAACAATAACACCGCCGCCGCTCCGACAGTCTACGTCCGTGTCACAAACGGTGGCTCACTTGCCACCTCGCTTGCCGCGAACTCACCACGCTCTGACCTCTTGCTCATGGGCGCAACTGATATGCCGATTTCACGTTTCGTGTTCTCGGCAACGGATGAAGCCTTCGTTATTACGGATGTAGCACTCGATGAAACGGGCGCTTTCCGCAACAACGGTGGTGCAAGCTCGGGTGGCTATGACAACAACATCTTGTCACTCAAGCTCACGTATCCGAAACAGGACGGTACAACCGGTACTTCGACGGGATTCTTGACTGCGGGCCTTGCCCAATTCTCGGGTCTCTCGATGTACGTTGCCGGTAACTCATCGGCAACCCTCACGGTGCTCGCTACGATGAACACCTTCCCGAACGCGACAAGTGGTGCAAAGCCTGAACTTGATTTGGGCACGAACGTCACAACAACGCGTTTCCGCGCAGTTGGTCAATCATCGGGCTTCACCATGACTGAAGCAACAACTCCGGCACTTACCGGAACTTCCGCTTTGATCGTGAACAGTGTTACGCATGCTGACGCTATGCTTGGCGCGTATCGCCATGTCGTGCGCCGCACCGCGCCGACTCTTGCGCTTGCCGCAGGCAGTCCGACATCAGGTTCACCGGGTCTTAGCGAAGTGTATCGCTTCGCCGTGTCATCCGCCGCCGGCGCCGCAACGGTTCTTGAGACCATAACTTTCAAGATCACGGCAACCGACAACAATGGTGATACCGGTACTTCAGGCGCCGCTGATGATTGGAACACTTGTCTTGCCACGCAAGGTTCAGGCGTTTCCTCTGATCAGCTCGATGTGAATGATTTCACGCTCTTTGATGCCGCATCACCCAACACGCCGATTGATACAAGCGATGGTCTCTGGACACTCCTTGACGCAACAGGTCTTGGTTGTGTATCGAACGCCGCACGTGTCGTTTTCGCGCGCTTGGATTTGGGCACGAGTCCTGAAATCATTGCCGCAGGAAGCACAAAGACGTACCAACTCTATGTTGATACTACCGGTGCTTCTTCAGCAAACCGCGATTCGTTCCGCGTTGATATCGTGAATGAGTCAATTGTCTCGACGTTCTTGAACCCGAGCCGCACCTTCAGTGGTGTTGGTACGGCGACGGCAACGTCACTCACAATCAGCGCCGGATCGAACGTCTTGGTGGGCGATCTCATTTGTAACGGAAGCACAACCGGTACAGCGACCGTGTGTGACTCTGGCGATGAGATTATGCTCGTGACCGCAACAGCAACCTCTGATACCGTACTCACGGTTTCTCGTGGTGAGCTTGGTCACGCAGCCGCCGCAACGGCGAACGCTAACGTTGTTCTCCGTATGCCGGCAAGTTTGTACTGGGATGACGACGGCTTGGCCCCAGTTTCCACAGCCACAGCGGCCAGTGGTTACTTGGTCCACGGCCTCGATGTCCGCGGTAACACAATTGGTTACTAAGGATTAGACTCTCGGTCTCCCGTCGTGGTAAAGACGACAGGACTAACCGCAAAAACCCCGTCCACAGTGGACGGGGTTTTTGGTTTTTTTATACTGTCATTAGGAGAGCGCTGTCATTGTGAGCGTTTGAAAAACCTTCGACGAAGTAAGAAAAACGCTGTCATTGCGAGGAGACGCAGAACTTTCGACTTGTGGTGAGCGTAGCGAATCCACGAAGCAATCCCGTGAAATGAAGGAAGTCTTTATTTCCAGAAAATCTTTTCTTCTCGGGATTGCTTCGTCCCGACTTCGATTAAAAATGTTAAGGAGGTCGGGACTCGCAATGACCCCATTTATTTTCTCGCCGCCTCCTTCTCTCTTTCCACACGGGCAATATCCGTTTTCACCGCCGGATTTTCAGGAACGAGCACGCGATAGTGTGAAATGGCCTCATCGTAGCGTCCTTGTGTTTCATAGAATTGCGCGAGCGCGCCGATGAACTCCGGCAACTGTCCAAACTGACTCACCCCGTTTTGGAGCACTTTTTCATAGTCATCAGTACGATCCGAAAAGTGATTATACAAAAAGTCGGCGTACTTAACAATGATTGACGGGTTCGATTGCAGGTCAATCGCTTTACGATACGCGCCCTCGGCGCCGGTAATATTTCCGCGTTCTTCGCGCACACCGGCAACATTCGCCCACAACACATAACTCGCCGCATTGAGTTCGGTCCCTGTCGTAAAAGCCGCCTCGGCACCCGCAAGGTCCCCGATAATGTCGCGATAATTGCCCAATGTAATCCAGAGATCAAGTTCAGCCACATCACGCTTACCGCCGATTTGTTTTACAAGATCGGCAATTTGTCCTTCGATTCGTTTTTGATCGTCAGGCTTTAAGTGGCGATCAATGGTTGCGGGATATTTATCGCGCGGCGCGATAACAGATTTACCGCGCAAAAAATACCACACCCCGCCGCCGGCGATAACTACGATGATAAGAATGATGATAATTTTTTTCATAATAGTGTATAGCTTACCATTTAAATATATGCTGTGTAGATGGGAACCGAACAGCGAATCCCCTCGAACCATAACGAACAGCGAATGTTCGTTGTTCGTAAGGTTCGTTCAGGTTCGTTGTTCGGTTCCCATCATCGGTTCCAATCAAAAGAAGTATAACCACCCTTGAGATGAAATGCAAGTTTTGTTATACTGGCCACTGCGAGCTATAAGCTATAAGCTATAAGCTATATGATGAATAAACGATTCATATTTAGACGCACCGCTTACAGCTTATGGCTTACCGCTTACAGCTTACTTTTCGCATATCCGGCGTATGCCGTGACGATTCCTGACGATCCGCTCTATGGCGCCCAATGGTATTTGCCGCAAGCGAGCATACCTTTGGCGTGGGACACTACAACAGGCAGCAAAAATGTGGTGGTGGCCGTGATTGACACCGGCGTTGATCTGGATCATCCGGACATTCGTGCGAACATCTGGCGTAACCCGCGGGAGATTCCGGGGGACGGCGTTGATAATGATCGCAACGGATTTATTGATGATGTTGTGGGATGGAACTTTGTTGAAAATAATAATAATCCACGGCCATCGCTCGCCGGCACCGTAACCCAAGCCGCGCTCGTGCATGGCACCCTTATCGCAAGCATCATCGCGGCGCAAGGAAATAATCATGAGGGCATGGCCGGCATTTCGTGGGCATCAACCATTATGCCTCTGCGCGCGCTCGCCAGTGATGGTCAAGGTGATGCCGAAGTCGTTATCAAAGCCATTCGGTATGCGGTGATGAACGGCGCGAACATTATCAATTTATCTTTTACCACCTTTGATGCGAATGCCCTGCCGCTTCTGAGCGATGTCATAAAACTGGCACATGACCGTGGGGTGATCGTGGTCGCCGCGGCAGGCAATGATGAAACGGGCGGCGGCGTTGATCTTGACGCGCGGCCGATTTATCCGGCGTGCATCAATGGACCCGGTGGTGAGAACTGGGTGATTGGGGTTGGCGCAACCGATCGCGCGGATCACAAAAGCCGCTTTTCGCACTACGGCTCACTCTGCGTTGATATTTCCGCGCCCGGCGAAGAAATACTGGGCGCGCAATTTCGTAATGATTTTTTGGGTATCGGTGCGTATGGCGCGGGATGGGCGGGGACATCGCTTGCGGCGCCCATTATTGCAGGCACCGCGGCACTTCTCGAAGGTATCGCACCCGATTTGTCACGCGATGAAATCGTCAACATTCTTTTGGGGACGGCTGATTCGATTGATGCAATAAATTCGGCGTATCGTGGAAAACTGGGTCGTGGTCGTGTGAATGCGGCCGCCGCGGTGCGTGAAGCGCAGTCGCGACGCGACGAGATTCCGAAAGCAAGCTTCGCAGTTTCCGCTGAAGGGGGCACCCCCCGCGTATGGTTGTTTGATCGCAACGGCACGATCACCGGTGCGTTTCTTGCGTATGATAAAAGTGCGACAAACGGCGTACGTCTCGCGATAGGCAACGTGCTTGGTGACAATCTTCCGGAAATCGTAACCGTGCCTGGCAAAGGCGGCGCGCCGGAGATTCGCGTCTTTGATGAAAACGGCGTTCTCAAAAAAAACTTTTTGGCGTATCCGCCATCCTATCGCGGGGGACTCACGGTGGCCGTGGGTGATTTGCGTGGCCGCGGCGCGCGCGAAATCGTAACTGCAACGGGCGCAGGGGTCAGTCCCTCCATCAAAGTGTTTTCCGCAGATGGAGAATTGCGCACCAGTTTTATGGCGTTTGCGCCGAACTTCACGGGTGGCGTGGAAGTGGCGGTGGCTGATCTTGATGGTGACGGTGCTTCCGAAATTATTGCGGTGCCCCAAAGTGCGGGCGGTCCGCATGTGCGCATTTTTGATGGCGATGGTCATTTGAAAGCGCAATTTTTCGCCCTTCCCAAAACGCATCATGCCGGACTTCGTGTTGCCGCCGGTGATGTGAATCAAGACGGCCGCGCCGATATTTTGATTACCGATGCCAAGCCCGACGGTGTCGTTTCCGTATTTGGTATGGACGGTTCCTCCCGTGCCACGATCACCGCCTACACGGGTAGTTTTCCGAACCTTATGATGCCCGCGGTAATTTCCGTCACCACGCAGGGCGCGCTCCAGATTGCGGGAACCATGGGTGGCCCGAACCCCTCATTGCGCGGTTTTAACCCCGTCGGCGCCCTCATCTCAGCATTTCAATTACCAAGCGAACTTAAAACTTCCATTCGTGTCGCACCATTTTAAGTTGATAGAGGTGTGGTTCATGTGGTACACTCCCTAGCGAGCTATAAGCCATAAGCTATAAAGATGTAAGCTGAACCGGATTGCTCTGTTGTTTAGACTTATAGCTTAGAGCTTATAGCTTATAGCTTACGAATTACTATGTCCAAATCTCCCATTTTCGAGAAAAAAAATGTGCTTATTACCGGTGGTGCCGGTTTTATCGGCTCGCATCTTGCCGAGCGGTTACTGCGCGAGGCGCGCGTGATTTGTGTTGACAATTTCGTCACCTCAAGCGAGCGCAACATTGATCACTTGCTCAAAAATCCTGATTTTGAATTTTTGAAAGTGGACATCAACACGGCGTTTGATCTTGAAACATTTCCGGAACTCGCGCGTTTCAAATTGCCGTTTCAAGGCGTGCAGGAAATATATCATCTGGCCGCGCCCACCTCACCCAAACAATTCGATCAATATAAAATTGAAACTTTGCGCGCCGGTTCCGAAGGCACGATTCGCGTGATGGAAATTGCGCGAAAATACAAAGCGCGTGTGGTTTTTGGTTCCAGTTCGGTTGTCTATGGTCCACGCGAACCGGATCACGCGATTTTCAAAGAAGGCGATCTTGGTCGTGTGAACCAACTCTCGCCGCGCGCGTGTTACGACGAAGGTAAACGTTTTAGCGAGACGATCGTGCAAACCTATGCCGACGTCTATGGCGTTGATGCAAAAATTGCGCGCCTGTTTCGCGGCTACGGCCCACGCTTGCGTCTTTTTGATGGTCAAATGATTCCCGACTTCGTTCTCCAAGCACTTGACGGAAAAGACCTCGTGATTTATGGCGATGAATCGTTCAGCACCTCGTTGTGTTATGTGACGGATATTGTTGATGGGCTGATACGGCTCATGAAAGCGCCGCGCGAAATTGGTCCCGTGAATATCGGTTCCGATGAAGATGTGAAATTGATTGATGTCGCGAAAAAAATTATCGCAATGACCGGCTCTGAATCAAAAATTGTTTTCGAACCGCCGCTCGTCTTCATGACATCGCTCGGTTTGCCTGATATTCGAAAAGCCAAAGAAGACTTGGGCTGGTTGCCCCTAGTACGCCTCGAAGACGGCTTAGCACAAACTATTGAATACACAAAAGCCAATCGTATGCTTCTTGGTTTTTAATGAATTATGAAAACAATAGCAGTAATTCCCGCATACAACGAATCAATAAAAATAGGGGGTGTGGTTCGAGCCACGCTTCCTTTTGTGTCAGAGGTGGTGGTGGTTGATGATGGCTCGCACGATAATTCGGGTGAGGTGGCACGCGAAGCTGGTGCGCAGGTTTTTTATCACGTCGTGAATCGTGGTCTGGGCGCAACGCTCGCGACCGGTATTGCGATTGCGCTCGCTCGTGGCGCCGAAGTGGTGATTACGCTTGATGGTGACGGTCAGCATGACGCGGCCGAAATCCCAAACCTTGTGGGACCCATCGCACGCGGTCATGTGGATGTGGTTCTTGGCTCTCGGCTTTTGAATCATGTGGGCATGCCCACGCATCGCGTGATTGCCAACCACCTCGGTAATGTTGTCACGTTTTTATTTTTTGGGATTTTTGTAACCGACAGTCAATCCGGTTTCCGCGCCTTTTCGCGTGAGGCCGCGCAGGCGATTGAAATAAAATCAAATCGCATGGAAGTATCTTCTGAAATTGTTGCCGAAATTCGTCGCAAAGAATTGCGTTTTGCCGAGGTCCCGATCCGCGCCATCTACACCGATTACTCGCTTGCCAAAGGCCAGTCCTTTCGGGTAGGGTTAAAGACGGTGTATAAGCTCCTTTTGCGTAGGTTGGGGAGATAAATGAGATGGTAAAATATAAAAACTTGTCGTCCTGAACGAAGTGAAGGATCTCTCGCGTATGCGAGCTGGCTCACATTCGTGAGGGTTTCTTCGCTTCACTCAGAATGACAGATGTAGTTTTTGTGTATGCTGGTAATTCAAATTATCCTCGTTGTATTCATCGTGTTTGCCGTCTCGCGGGCGGTTTTGAAATTGCGTGAAAAAAAATTGACGATGAAGTGGTTTTTGGTGTGGCTCTTTTTTTGGGCCGCGGTGACCGTCGTTATTCTTCGTCCGAATGTAGCGAGTCGCCTTGCTTCACTCGTGGGCGTCACGCGCGGTGTTGATCTCTTGGTGTATCTTTCCATTCTCGCGCTTTTTTATATTGCTTTTCGTATTTTAGTAAAGATTGAGCATATTGAGCAGGAAATCACGAAAGTGGTTCGTGAGATTGCTCTGCGAAATAAGGAATAAAAGAGTATGCCGAAAATTGCCGTCATCATCGTCAGTTTCAATCACGCGCGTTTTTTGAAGATTTGTTTTGCGAGTTTGGCGCGAGTAACTTATCCACGCGATGCGTGGAAAATTTTTTTGGTGGATAATGCGTCGTCTGATGATACCGCCATTCTTGCACGTGACGCTTTGATTGACGGCGCGACTGGTTTGACCCGCGTGGGGAATGTTCAGGCCGAGTTTGTGGCGCTTGCCACGAATACCGGATACACGGGCGGCAATAATCACATTATGCGTCGGGCCGCCGCAGAAGGATTTCAATATGTGTATCTGCTCAATCCCGATACCGAAGTGACGCCTGATTTTTTGGCGCGTGCCGTGGCAGTCGCCGAGCGTGACGAGCGGATCGGTGGCGTGCAGTCCCTACTGCTTTTGGCGCAAGAAAAAATAAAAATAAACAGTTGGGGCAATGAGATTCATTTTTTGGGATTCAGTTTTTGCGGCGGGTATCGTGAGAATCATGATAGTGTAACAGCGCGCGCGCATTTACGAGTGCGTGATATTCCGGTTGCTTCGGGTGCCGCAGTTCTTTATCGGATCAGCGCTTTGCAAAGCGTAGGATATTTTGACGACGCCATTTTTGCGTACCATGAAGATGTTGATATGGCATGGCGTTTGCGGTTACACGGTTACCGCATCCTGCTTGCACCGGAATCGGTTGTGTATCATCGCTACGAATTTTCACGTTCCATTAAAAAGTTTTATTTCATGGAACGCAATCGGTGGTGGGTGCATATTAAAAATTTGAAATGGGGAACGCTCGCCATACTTTTTCCCGGTCTCGTCGTGATGGAGATCGGTTTGTGGCTTTTTGCATTTCGAGGCGGGTGGTGGCGCGAAAAAGCGCGCGCATACGGATATTATTTTTCATGGGCGCATATCGTTGCATTGATCCGTGCCCATCGTGAGACACAACGCGTCCGCACCGTGAGTGACCGAGAAATAGTAAAAACATTTGCATCGCGCATTTTGTATCAAGAAATCGCCCATCCGTTGTGGGAGTACGTGGGAAATCCGCTCTTTGCGGCGTATTGGTGGGTCGTGCGGAGGTTTATTTTGTGGTAACCACGAGCTATAAGCTATAAGCCATAAGCCATAAGCTATAAGTTGAACCAGACGACTTTGTTGTTCAGACCTATAGCTTAGAGCTTACGGCTCAATTCAGACCTATAGCTTATAGATCAAAAAAGTATGCGCATCGCAATGATCACCCCGGTTCTCGGCAGTGCCGGCGGCATGGGCCGTGTTGCCGAGGAATATGCTGACCGCATGGCCAAACGCGGGCATGAGGTTGTTGTGTTTGCGCCGGTCATCGCGAGGGAGCGGAGCGACCGAAGCAACGATAGTCTTCTTGGTCATTGCGAGGAGGTGCAAAACTTTCGACGAAGCAATCCCGAGAATGAAAAAGAATGGAAATTAATTTCTCTAAGGCCACTATTTCGTTACGGCCACGGCGCATGGATTCCACAACTTGCGGGCATGCTCCGCGACTTTGATGTGGTGCATTTTCACTATCCCTTTTTGGGAGGTGCGGGTGCCGTGCTTCGTGGCATGGCATCATTAAAGCATGGCATCATTAAAACAAAGTTAGTGGTCTCGTATCACATGGATTTGGTCGGGAAGGGTTTGTTTCATCTTTTTTTTCGTGCGTATCAAAAATTCGTTGTGGGACGGGTGATGCGCGCCGCCGATCGCGTGATTGTTTCGTCACTTGATTATGCCACAACCGGCGATCTCGGCCCCCTCATGGATAAGTTGAATGGAAAAATTATTGAGATTCCCTTTGGTGTAGATACGGAGTATTTCCAACCTATCTCTAATTCGCCCACCTCTCCCAGCACCGAGCATGCCTCCGCTCCGCTTCGGTTTGGGGGCACCGAGCACTCGGCGGGCACGCGCGAATTAGAGATAGGTGGGGAGATTAATTTTTTATTTGTTGGCAAACTCGATCGTGCGCATTATTTCAAAGGTGTGTCAATTTTACTGCGCGCCTTTGCCGAAGTGCATCGACGCCATCCAACTACGAGGTTAAACCTCGTAGGAAGCGGCGATCTCATGGACACCTATCGCACCGAAGCGCGCGCGCTTGGCATTGAAACGGCAACGTATTTCCACGGCTCGGTGCGTTTCGAGGACTTACCGCAACACTATGCGCGTGCCGATTGCACCGTACTCCCTTCGACAGATCGTTCCGAAGCGTTTGGTCTTGTGCTTCTCGAAGCGCAGTCATGCGGCTCGCCGGTCATTGCATCAAATCTTCCCGGTGTGCGCACCACGTTTGAGCCGCAACGCACCGGATTATTGGTGGAGCCGGGATCGGTTTCGTCTTTGGTTGACGCACTTCTGTGGATGATAACGCATTCGGAAGATCGTCGCGCTATGGGACGATCGGCTCGCACGCGAATTAAAGATCGATACGGATGGGACACCATCATTGAATCATTAGAAAAAACCTATACCGGCGTCTGATACTAAATTGGCCGATCGGCCAATTTAGTATCACGCGGTTGGATCGCGATATGCAGTGTCTTTTGTGTCGGAGTAAAACAAAATCATACTTTGATTACGGAAAATATACTTCTGTACCGCATGCGCTTGTTCGTTGTCTATCGTGCAGACTTGTGCAAACCGAACTGGTGCCCACATCGGAGTTTTTGCGCGCGTGGTATCAACGCTATGATGTGCTTGGCGAACGCGAACCTTACTATCAGGCATTGGCGAGTGATGATCCGTGGAAAACTCCGGAAGGTCTTGATATTGCGCGTCAATTCGCGCGCGTGAAACGTGAACTGGCCAGGTGTCAAATGTCAAATGTCAGATGTCTCGATGTTGGTTCCGGTCCCGGATTGTTTCTTGATCTCGTGAAACGCGCCGGATGGCAGGGGATCGGCATTGAACTTAATGAGCGTGCGGCAGAACGAAGTCGTGAACGATTTCATGTTGACGCGCGGGTGGGTACCGTGGATTCGGTGACACTTCCCGCATCGTCGTTTGATGTCGTAACATTGTGGGATATTTTTGAACACGTGCCCGATCCGCTTGCAATGCTCGGCCGGGCGCATGAACTGCTCACAACGGGCGGACTGCTTTTTATCGAGACGCCGGATGCCTCATCGTTTCTTGACACATCAGTGGTCATGCTGGCGCGTTTCGGATTTACGGGACCGGCTGTCACCTTTTACGGCCTTCATCATCTCACGTTGTGGAATCAAAAAAATATACGCCGCGGGCTCGAGGAAAACGGTTTCAAAATTATTTCGGTGCACGGCGATGAGACGCCGGCGGGTCGCATTTTTCGCGGCACGTCAGTGCGTGATCGTGTCATGCGACTAGGTGTGGGCGTGGTGCAAAAAATTGGACAGATGATTGGCAGAAAAAATAAAATGATTGTGATTGCGCAAAAGATATGAAGTTTCTCATCATTTCAAATCTCTACGAACCGTACGCGCGCGGGGGAGCGGAGGCGGTCGCAAAGACGATGGCCGAGGGTCTTGCGGCGCGCGGCCACGAGGTTGTTGTTGTAACGGGGCGTCCGCGTCATACCCGCGACACTTTCATGCTGTACAGTATGAAAGTGAAGTTTTTTTTTCGTTTTTATGAACGCGTTGAGTGCGGAGTGCGGGTTTTGAGCTTTTTTCCACCCAATCTTTTTTTTGTCCGCGATGACGGGAAATTTCCGTGGATCGTCCGCGCGCTGTGGCGTTTGATTGATCTCTTCAATGTGCCTGCGGCGATGGCACTCTCGGGTGTCCTTGACCGCGAAAAACCGGATGTGATCATCACCCATCATCTCGTGGGCATGGGCATGTTGACACCGTGGGTAATCCGTCATAAAAAAATACAGCATGTCCATGTGCTCCACGATGTACACCTCATCGTGCCATCCGGACTTTTGATGGGGGGACATGAGCAGATGATTCGTCGGTGGTGGCTGTACCGTGTAATGACACGCATGCTCTTCGGTTTTCCTGCCGTTATCGTTTCTCCCTCGCGCTGGCTTCTTGATTTTCATACCACGCGCGGATTTTTTAAAAATTCTAAAACCATTGTCATGCAAAATCCAGTGTTCCGTCCACCGATCACACACTTTGATGCTGTACAGCATCAAAGTGGACGGTTAAGGTTGTTTTTTGCAGGACAGCTTGAGGTTCATAAAGGGGTGCGGTGGTTGTTGGATTTAAGATTAAAGATTAAAGATTTACAGGTGATGGTTGAATTTGCGGGAAGTGGGTCGCTTGAATCGGAGGTGCGACGTTTGGCGGAAGCGGATCCGGTGCATGTTATTTTTCACGGCAAACTTTCGCGTGAAGAACTTTTCAAAAAATTTGCCGATGTAGACGCGCTCATCGTACCGTCGTTGTGTTATGAAAATGCACCGCAGATTATTGCCGAGGCGCTTGCCGCCGGGCTTCCGGTTGTTGCAAGTCGCATCGGCGGCATTCCCGAACTTGTGCATGACGGCGAAAACGGTTTTTTGTTTACGCCGAGTGATGAAAAAGAATTTGTCACTGCGCTCTTAAAACTGAAAACAAAAAAAATCGAACCCCACGGCGCGATCATGTCTATTGAGCAGTATCTTGACACGTTGCTCGAACTGTGCCAAGATGGTTATATTTGGCCTTGATTGTTGAACTGTTCTCAAGAGGAGTGTGAAAAATGACAAAGGAAAAAGTAGTTTTTGAATTTTTAACAGTGTGTTCATTCTCACTGTCAGAACGACGAGTACTCAAACGACTGGCGATCAAGCGCGGAAAACCCGAAGATTATGTAATTCTGCGTGAATGGCTCAAGAAAAAAATACCGCAAGGCAAATATCTGGTTCTAAAAAGAACGAACGGGAACATCACTGATTGGGTTTTGCGAGGGAATTAGGTATCGAAGTTTTCTATAAGTATATTAAGAGATTGTCGCGTTCAACACAAAGGTAAGACACGCTCCGGAAACATCGTTTTCCGGATTTTATTTTACAAACCGAAAAATGAACACTCTTCCGTCGCTGATGTCCCACCATCGGTCGGCGTCGAGTTTGGCGCGTTCGATCAGCTTATTTGAGCGATACCAGTATTTATTGACCACAAAGTAAGCGCGATGGACGCCGGCGCGTTCCATGGCTTTGCCGACCGTTTCACGGATCGGGGCGCCGTAACTTGCATCGTTGAAATACTGATACAGAGGACCACCAGTAGGAATGGAATAATAAAATGCATCAGTTTTTTTTCCATCACTCGTGAGAGGAAAATATTTTTTAAATCCGAATTCACGCAGAGCTACTGCGGAAACGGATTGATTGGCAAGTACGATGTAGGGCACGTCGCCACCATCGTGGTTTATTTGATAGACGGCCGTCACGTCGGCGGCACCGACGCTCCAACCGTGTTCGATGGTGTACGCATCGTTGTGGGGGTAGGAAAGATACACACTTGCGGTGAAGAGTCCGGCAAAAAGCGCATAGGTGCCGATTTGTAAAAATCTGCCCATGCGATCAGTGGTGATCAAAATACGCCCGATGGCATATAAAACAAGCGGTATCAAAAAGAGCGCACCCACTTCCATCAAACGATGTGCATACCCCGTTTGTTCCGCAAGTGGCAGATACGAAAAATCAATCACCGCAATAAGTACGAGCGCATTCACTACCGTGACGGTTGCGGCGGCGATCAAAAGCCCTACACTCTTTTTTTGTTTGTGGAGCATGATCCATGCTCCGAGTGACGCGATGATCATGATGATCGCGATATTTTTTCCATAGAGATAGATCGCATCGTGCCAAAACATGAAATGAGTTTGCATGGTTGGCAATTTTTCGATGAGTGATGTTATCATCTCATTCGTGATCGTCGGTATGCGCCACAAATGAGCGCCGGTGAGTTTTCCGTAGAGATAAAAAAGGAAGGGGAGTGCCACGGCGCTTGCTAACATGACGGGAATCCAGAGAATGGTTGCGACGAGTCGTGGTAATTTTTTGAAAAGCGCACCAAGTACCGTGTATGTCCATAGTATAAGTACGGGCACGCCGGCGAGTGGGTGAATCATGACCGCCGCGCCGCTCACCACAAGCGCGGGAAGCGACGGCGTAAACTTGCATTCAATCATGAGTGAAAGCGCAAAAAGCGCAAACACATTGCCCAGTCCTTGAGGTGTCGTCACAATCCACTCGGCAAAAGGCATGAGGGGCAAAAGCAGTGTTGCGATTCCCGCGGTCGGTCCGTCAAGTCCTAATCCATGGCGCATCGCGCGGCGCAGTGCCCACAGTGAAATGAAGATAAGAAGTATCGGCACGAGCAGGCGATCAAAAATCGGAAGCGCCACACCGGTTTGATAATGCATGTAGAGTACGAGTGCATATTGACCGAGGTAGGAAAACGGTTTCGGAGTGATGGTGCCGTGTGCCGCGATGTAGTTTTCCGTTGCGGAATGAACAAACGGATCAAAGCCGTATCCGAGTGGATATACAAAAAGCGTGATACTAAAAATAAAAAACAGAAAAGCGAGGCCCGCGCCGAATGCGAGACGCGAACGGCCCGCGCGCACGAGCGCAATCATGGTGAGGGTGGCCAAAAAAATCAGGATAAAAAAAGTATGCGGCAGAACACCCCACGGTGATTGAATGGATTCCGTTGTTTTTGATTGTAAAAGATTGTGGGCGATGAGGGCGACGAAGATTGCTAGACTAATAAGGAGCGCCATCGCGGGGAGTGTACGTTTTTCTTCGGTACCAAAACGCGCGGCGGGTTGTTGTTCAAACGGTGGGGGTCCGAGAGGCGATGCTTCGGGTTCATGTGTGGAAAAAAATTTTCGTGGCACGAAAAGAAGTGCGCCGAGTGACAGAATAATGACTCCGACCGCAACGCGATCAAAATGGCCGACATACATCCAGATGCCGCCGATGCTTGCGATCCACGCCGCCACTATTCCCACGCCCGTGAAAAATCGTTCCGTTTTGTGCCAATGCGGGAAAAAGACGCGCCCCGCAAGAAGTCCAAAAACAAAAATAATCGCCATCATAAGCGCGCCACCGGCGTATTTCCACGGCCCGAACACGACATTCAAAATGGCGCAAATGATGAGAACGGAGCCGAAAATAATGATTGACGGTTTGTGTGACATAGTATAGAATAAGGACAGTATAGCATGAGACTTACCTATGGAGCCACGCTTGCCGCATAATATTCAGATGATGACGAACGAAACCATTCGTCTGTATCCTCACGACTATCTTTTGAAGTACACCGTCGTGCCGCTCGTGCCGCGTTTCGTGAAACCCAATCACATCACGGTCTTTCGCATGATCGCGACGCCATTCGTGTTGTGGTTGCTCTACATTCAAAATTATCAATGGGGTGTACCCGTATTTATTTTTGTGGCGTGCACCGATGCGCTTGATGGGTCGGTCGCGCGTTTGCGTAAAGAGATCACGGTGTGGGGAACATTCTTTGATCCGCTTGCCGACAAAATTCTCATGGGATCTGTTTTTATTTTGATTGTGATGCAACACATTAATATATTGTTCGGTCTTCTCTTGCTTATGGTTGAGGTGGTGATCGGACTCGGTGGTCTCTATCGCAGAATGAAGGGCCTGCCGATTTTGACGGCAAACATTTACGGAAAAACAAAAATGGTTCTTCAGGTGATTGGTGTCACGTTTCTTTTACTTGCACTCGGCCACGGCATCAAACTTTTCATTCCGTTTTCAATCGGCACGTTTTCATTGGCGCTCGTTTTTGCGCTCATGTCGTTATGGACCTACGGGCTTTAACACCTCGGGAAACAAAGACCGTAGAAAAACGCGATCTGCGGGCGCTTCGCTCCGATCCTCGTTCAACGTACTCCGGGTACGCCTCACTCGGTTCTCGCTCCAGCACTCCGCATCTCATCGTTTTTATACGGTCTAAAATCATGTGGATCACCCTAGCGATCCTTTTTTTCTTTTTATATTCGTATCTGCCGTTTTTTTCACCACGCGGCGTTTACAACTCTCCGGATGAAACCGCGAATGCTTATTTTTCATCAGTATTTCGTGAAGAGGGGACACTCCGCGTTCGCGAGCCTCTCGAATCAATCACGAATGATCGTGTTCGTCCGCGTTCGATTACGGTGCATGATGGAGCGCTCGTGCCCGAAAGTTTTCACGGGTTGCCCGTGATCTATGGCGTGGTGAGTCGCATGAGTAGTGATGCACTTCCGTTTTTGACGGCGATTTTTGCGATACTTGCCGTATTCGCATGGCGTCATACGATGGCAAAACTTTTTGGGCATTGCACCGGCGAGTTTGCGGGGTTACTGCTTTTCTTCACGCCCGCATGGTGGTATTGGACAAACCGTGGTCTCTATCACAATGTATTTTTTGTCGCACTTCTCATCTTCGCCGCATATTTTTTTATCACAAAACCCCTCATGAGTGTCATTGCGAGATGGGTGGCGGCGAAGCAATCCCGTGAATTAAAGATTTTGATGACACAAAAAATAGATTCTTTTCTATCAGGTTTCTTCTGTGGTCTCGCGCTTTGGGTACGCACCTCGGAAGCGGTCTGGATTTTGCCGCTCGTTTTTATTCTCTGGATGCTGTATCGAAAAAATATCCGATGGAGCGACGTGATCAGTTTTATGATTGCGGCGTGCGTGGCGCTCATACCGTTTTTTTTCATAAACGCCGCGCTCTACGGCCATCCGTTTGCCACGGGCTATATTATTCCTGAAGCCACCAGTTCCACAGTACAGTCCATGGAACTGGTGTCAAAAATAGAATCTCTCTATCGTGCCATCTCCCACGTTGTTTTTCCATTCGGCATCCATCTGCGTACGGCGCTCATGAATTTCTTAAATTATTTTGTCGCTATGCCGTGGTGGATGACGATGGTGCTCGCCACAACGCTCGCGTGGTTGGGGTATCAATTATTGCGTGCGCGCATGGCGAAAAATGAAATAATGCTCGTCACGATTTTTTTGGCACTCACCGCGTATCTTGCGATACTCTACGGCAGTTGGGTGATTCATGACAGTCCTGACCCGCGCGTGGTTGACATCAGTATTTCCTACACACGCTACTGGTTGCCGATTTTTGTGCTTGCGACGGGTATCGGCGGCTACGGTATCGCCACGCTCCGCAACCGACTTCATGGATGGCTCATGCATATTTTTCCCGCGCTCATTATTCTTCTTCTCACTTTGTTTTCATTTCACCTCGTATTTTTTACCAAGAATAATGGACTTATCGCCGTGAGTAATCGTCTCGTGGAGTATGATGCAATTCGCACCGATGCTCTTCACTACATTCCCCAAAATGCCGTCGTGATTGTTGATCGCGGTGATAAGATATTTTTTCCGGCGCGCCGCGTCATGTATCCCTTACGCGATGAGGGCACCCTTGCCACACTCGGTACTCTTTCATTGCGCGCACCACTCTTTTATTATGGCATCACGATGACCGACACTGATTTCATGGAACAAAATAAAAAATTGGAACTGCATGGTTTGCGTCTTGATCCGGTGAAGACGTATACTGATAGCATGTTGTATAGGGTTGAGAATTTTTAAGTCGTAACGCGTAACTTTATTGATTTATTGGTTTATTATGTCGCGCGGTGTCACTATCATTGGCTTTATCGGATTAGGTATTTTATTTGGGTGGACTGTTTGGCACAACATGGTGCCAAGCGGGATTTTTGAGGTTTCTTATGATTTTAAACATGAATCGCCGTTTGTGACGAGTTTGTCGCCCGGGGATCGGGTGACTGCCGTGAAAATGGATGCCGATGGCGCGAGCTATCAAACCGTGACCGATGAGCCGGTTTATTTTCGGGTGCGCGCGCCGCGGAGTTTTTCGCGGGGAGTGATTACGATCCGTTATCGCAATGAGGCGCATCCCGTAGTGCGCATTGGTGGGCTCGTGAATCGCGCCAAAAATCAGTTTGATTTGAAAACGATTGAGAACGCGGCGACCGGCGAAAAGTTTTATCGCGAAGAAAACGGATGGCGCGTGGGTGGCGCGGAGTTTGATCTTGCAAATCTTGAAACAACCGATGGGCGCACATATACATTTGTACTTTCGGTTCCCGGCATTGCCGTGGCTGGCAATCATGTGGATGTCGCCGGTATTTCGGCGCACCTTGAACGACCGGCAGAGTCTTTTGTCACGGTCATTTTGAACGCAGCGAAGAATCTTTTTATGTCATTGCGAGCGGAGCGAAGCAATCCCGTGAAATAAAGAAAATCTTTAATTCTCGGGATTGCTTCGTCATCCCGACAACCTTGTTAGATATCAAGGAAGTCGGGACTCCTCGCAATGACCCGTAGAATTATACGAAGAGAATAATGGCTTATGATCTACAAAATCGGCAAAAGCATTGCAATCGTTTCTTTAATGGGATACCTAATCGCCATGGGATTGGAATTGTGGCGTCCTGGTTTTGTCGTATTTTTTTGGAATCCGCAGTGGTTGCTTTTGGTTTTTGTGGTGGGGCTTTTTTTCATGCGAGGCGCGCCTGAACGCACTTCAAAACCCCCGCACCTTGCGCTTCGTATCACGTTTGCTATAGTAGGGGCGGCGCTCGTGGGGACACTTTTTTCTCACGGGAAAACTGCGCTCCTTGTCGGCGGAGCAACTTTTCTGCTCATTTTGGGCTTCGTATGAGTGATTGTCTTTTTTGCAAAATTATTTCAGGCACCATTCCGTCGCATAAAGTATATGAAACGGACACCGTTTTTGCATTTTTGGATATTCATCCCACGAATCTGGGCCACACGCTCGTCATACCAAAAACACACGCCGCAGAGTTTTTGGAAACTCCTGATGATGTGCTTGCTGATCTCATGCACACGATCAAAAAAATTGCACCACGTATTATGGAAGCGGTCGGAGCATCAGGATGGAATCTGATGGTGAATTCGGGACGCGATGCAGGACAGGTCGTTTTTCATACTCACGTCCACATTATTCCACGTACATCCACGGACGGCCATCATCATTGGAAGGGTAAAGCGGCATACGAAAACGGATTGGCCGATGTGGCCGAAAAAATTCGCCATCAACTTGAATCACGACCGGAATTATCAATTGGTAACTAAGTCTTCGTGTTGGTAATTACCACGATATGCGTTTACTCGTTGCCGGCGGGGCCGGATTTATCGGATCAAACTTCATTCATTACATGCTCGCAAAGCATCGTGATATTGAGATTGTCAATTATGATAAACTGACCTATGCCGGTAATCTTGAAAATCTCGCGGACATTGCACATGATCCGCGCTACCATTTTATCCGCGGTGACATTGCCGATGCGGCGCGCATTGATGAAGTGATTGAAAATTTTAAAATTGACACGATCGTCAATTGGGCCGCGGAAACGCATGTAGATCGCTCCATTCATGGAGATCTCGCGGCTTTTGTTCATGCGAATGTACTTGGACCGCAAGTGCTTGCCGAGGCAACGAAACGTCACAAACTTAATCTGTTCATCCAAGTTTCGACCGACGAAGTTTTTGGTGCGCTCGCGCTTGACGAAGATCGTCTCTTTCATGAAGAAACCGCGTTTGCGCCCAACATGCCGTATGCCGCATGCAAAGCGGGCGGGGATTTGATTTGCCGTTCATATGTGCAAACATTCAAAACACCGATTATCGTAACGCACTGCTCAAATAATTACGGGCCGTATCAATTTCCGGAAAAATTTATTCCGCAAGCCATTTTCAAAGCCCTCGCAAACGAATCAATTCCCATTTACGGTGACGGTCTTTATGTGCGCGATTGGATTCATGCCGTTGACCATGCGGCGGCGATTGATTTACTGCTCACACGCGGCGCGTCGGGTGAAGTGTACAACATTGGTGTTGATAACGAACGGAGCAATCTTGAAATAATGAGGATATTGCTCGAGATGATGGGGAAACCATCATCGCTTCTCGTGCATGTTGAAGATCGTCCCGGGCATGATCGTCGTTATGCGATTGACGCGCGCAAAATTACGCGCCTCGGATGGACCCCGCAGTATCCGCGCGAACGGTTTGCCGACGGGCTCAAAGAAAAAATGGAATGGTATTTGCAAAATCGCACGTGGGTCGAAAAATTGCGCGCACGGTCGGCAGAAATTAATACTCATATTAAAGCCTTAAGCCATAAGCTCTATGGAGAAGTTTAGAAAATTAAAAGTGTGGTTTAAGGCACATTTGTTGGTGCTTGAGGTTTATAAACTTACTGTAGAGTTTCCTAGATCAGAACTCTTTGGTCTCGTGAGTCAAATGAGGAGAGCCGCTATTTCTGTTGTTGCTAACATAGTAGAAGGATGTAAACGCAAATCTATTAAAGATCGCCAGCATTTTTTAGTGATGTCTGAAACATCGCTTGAAGAATTAAAGTATTATTTTTTCTTGAGTCGTGAACTTAGCTATATAACAGTCGAAAAAGAAACAGAGATGTGTGAAAACGCGCGAGAAATAGGTAGAATGTTAACTGGTTTATCGCGCAGTCTCGATTTTACCACTTAAGGCTTATAGCTTAAAGCTTATGGCTCATATTCAAGGTTTAGAAATACAACCTCAAAAAGTGGTGGGGGATGAGCGGGGGTTTTTGGCGGAGATGATTCAGGGGGGAACCAAAAATGCGGTGACCGATCACGGGATTGGAAATATTTACACGTCGGTTGCAGTAGGGAAACACACCGGACGCGCCGCGCATTATCATTACAAAAACCACGAAATTTTTTTCACCCTCACCGGCACCGCGTTGTGGCTTTTTTATGATTTCAGAAAAGAGTCGGTGACATTTGGTGAAACGGTTGGTGTGGTGGTTGGTATGAAGAAGCCGGATTTTCCGGTGCATCACGAGATCTACACGCTCGACGAAAAAAAATTCGTGCGCGTCGTCGTACCGGCCGGTGTGTATCACGCGTACTGGCCGCTCACCGACGAACCCGTGATGGTGACCGCGGTCGCATCCGAAATGCATGATAACGCGGATTACTGGCGCGGCAAACCTTCCGAGGTTCCGGGGTTTACCGAGATTTTGGCGCAGTATGGTATTGTTACATAAAGTCATCGCGAGCGACCAAGAGGAGCATGGCGATCCCGTGAATAAAGGCATCCTATCTTTCACGGGATTGCTTCGTCACTTCGTTCCTCGCAATGACATATATAATGAAGACCTTAATCATTGGCGGCAGGGGAATGCTTGGTCAGGCGTTTGTTCGCTTGCTTGAAAAAAAAGAATGGCCCTACGCATGCTGGGATCGCGAGGAGCTTGATATTACAAACGCTGGGCAGGTTACCGAGCGGATTTTGGCGTGGAAGCCTGAACTTGTGATCAACACTGCCGCGTACAATGCGGTGGATAAGGCTGAAGATGAGTCGGACATTGCGATGATACTCAATGGAACCGCCGTCGGATATTTACGTGACGCCACCGCACAATGTGGCGCAATTTTTGTGCACTACTCAACCGATTATGTTTTTGATGGTGAAAATAAAAATGGGTACAGGGAAGATGCAATCCCCACGCCGGTTTCGGTATATGGAAAATCAAAACGTGCGGGTGAGATAGCGACCACGCAGTCATCGGGACGTTGGTACTTGATTCGCACATCGCGTTTGTTTGGTGCGCCCGGCGTGAGTGAGGGATCAAAAAAAAGTTTTCCGGCGCTCATGATTGCGATCGCGCGTGAAAAAGGGAAAATTGCTGCCATTGACGCCGAAGTTTCGTCGCCGACATTTGTTGATGACCTCGCGCGCGCCACACTTGAAATAGTCGAAGCCAGATTGCCGTCGGGCATGTATCATCGCACGAATAGTGGAAGTTGCACATGGTACGAATACGCGCAGGCGGCACTTCTCGCGGCGCATGTCGAGGGGCCGGCGCAAGCCGTAGGACCTGACGCATTTCCCCGCAAAGCCGAGCGCCCCGCGCACTCGGTGCTCGTCTCTACAAAATTGCCAGCGATGCGCCCGTGGCAGGAGGCACTTGACGAATTTTTGAAAAAGGATTAGGATGCGAGGGCGCTTTTTGAAAAGGAGAACCCCGTGACCATTCGCGCCATTATTTCGGATGTCGGAGATGTTCTTTCGCGATTCAATGTAGCCAAACGCAACAAGTCGATCGCCGAGACGTTGGGGATTGGGCTCCACGAGTTTACTGATTGGTGGGAAGTCGCACCGGATGGCAGAGAGCCGATGTGGCGGTCATGGTGTCGCGGCGAGTTCAGCAGTGATGAACTCATTACCCGATGTGCCGAACGGTTTGGACGGCGTCTTTCGTGTGAAGAATTTGAAAGCATGTGGCTTTCGGGTTTTGATGGAGCCATTACGGGTACCATCGAACTTATCCAAGCCGCACGGTTTCACCGTGATTTGCGTGTCGTCTCGTGTACTGATGTTGATCCTTTTTACGGCATGCTGTTGCGGAAACAGGGTGAGGAACTCCATGATTTTTTTGACGCTGAAGTGCAATCGTGGCAGGTCGGTGTTTTGAAACCGCATCCGCGGATGTATGAGGAGGCCGTGCGACAGACGGGTTTTTCTGCCGGTGAGTGTCTCTTTCTTGATGATCTTGCCATGAATGTCGAAGGCGCTCGCCGCGTTGGACTGCGTGCGATCCAGTTTACCACCCCCGAACAACTTGCCGCCGATTTTGCGCGGCGCGAACTTCTTCCCTAGGTGTCACCTGGGGATTTTTTGTTGCAGACGTGTACTCATGAGAGTATACTATCTGCATGTATCGCATGAGGGTTCTGCCGAGAGACTACCTTATTATTGCGCTTTTTGCGATCCTTGGCGTGTTCGCGGTTTTTGCGCACGCACCTCTAGAAATTACGGCGACGAGCGCGGATGGGCGTGTCACTCTCTTTGGTCAAGCACCAAAAAGTTTTGGCACGTTTCGCATCATGAAAGCAGATGCCGCACCAGAAGAACCGTACACAGAGATACTGGGGCCGATCTACGCCGTTACACCCAACACGCGTCTTTTGCCGATTCCGATTACCGTCAGTATTTCCTATACCGATGTTGATCTCCATGGTCACCCACCACGCGATTTGGTACTTGGTTATTGGGATGTCGCAAGCGCCCGTTGGCAGGAAGCGCCAAGCATTGTGCGTGAAGATGTGCAAACGGTGTATGCTCAAACACGCACCCTTTCTTTATGGGCACTTATGGTTCAACCTTAAATCTTTGTTACTTGAGGTAACCTTTGAATAGACATCATCATTTTTTACATTTTCAAAAGTATGTCCCGCGTCACTCCATTGCATTTTTATCAATATCTCAAATGCCCATCATGGGTCTGAATGCACGAGAGAGCAAACTGCTTTGCTCTCGAGAGCATGAAGACGGGTGCTCCGATGTCGCCGCGCCTGTATAATAGGCGACAGGAGCACCCCGGAAGGCTCCGCCGAGATAGTGCGCTTGCGAGGTGGATAAAGACCCATGATTTATTCTATGTCCAAGATTACCCCGTTACATTTTTATCAATACTTGAAATGCCCATCATGGGTCTGGCTTGACGCGTACGGCGATGCGGAAAAGCGTCGCCGCGTCCATCCTTTGTCTGAAAAATTGTGGCGCCAAGGATTGATCCACGACACCGCCGTGATTCCGAACAAACAATTTGTCACGGTGCATGAAGATGATATTGATGAGGCCGAGACACACACACTGGAATTGATGCGCGAAGGCACACACACAATTTATCGTGGCGTTTTGTCGAATGGCAACTGGGTGGCGCGTCCGGATATTCTCGAGCGCGTTGAAGGAAAATCCTCTTTTGGAAAATATTATTATGTGGCGTGTGATGTGAAACGGACGCGCGCCCTCGAAGAGGTACATCGGTTTCAAGGTGTGTTTTATGCCGAGCTTTTGGAAAAAATACAGGGTGTGCGGCCGGTGCAAGGATATGTGCTCACCCCCGACGGCACCACGCTGTCTTTTTTGGTTGAAGAGACGCGTGCGCGATTTCATCTCGTACTCCGCGAAATCGAACGCATTTTGAACGGCGAAAAACCGGCGCCGTTTGTGGGGAGCGGATGCCGTGAGTCGCCGTGGCTTCATGAGTGCATTGCCACCGCGGAAAGTTGTGATGATGTGTCGCTCATTTCACATCTCATGCCGGATGAACGTGACGCACTCATCGAGGCAGGGGTGCCCACCGTGCATGCGTTTGCCGAATCAGATCCGGCATCAATTCATATTTCCGGTATCGGTGCAAAACGGGTGGCGCATTTGCAACGTCAAGCAAAAGTGCTCGTGGATAAAAAGCCCTTGCTTGTCGAGCCGCAAAAATTTCCTCACGCGCCGATCGAGTTGTATCTTGATATTGAAACCGATCCTCTGCGCGATGCGGAATATTTGTTTGGCGTGCTCATCGTCAAAGACGGTCGTGAGGAATATCTGTCGTTTTTTGCCGATCGGCCGGAACTTGAACGCGAGGCATGGTCTTCTTTTGTGAATTGTATCGCGGGTTACAAGGGCGCGCCGATTTATCATTTTGGCTCGTATGAAGTGATGGTGATTCGTCGCTTGGCCGAAAAATACGGTCACGCGCTCGAAAACTTCGAGCACACGATTGATCTCGGACGCCTCGTGCAACAAGTCGCTGTGTTTCCGGTGTACTTTTATTCATTGAAGGATATTGCGAAAACGCTCGGATTTTCATGGCGCCATCCCGACGCGTCGGGACTGAACTCCATTTTTTGGTATCATAAATGGATTGAGACGGGAAGCCGCACGGTGCGCCAAGACATTATTGATTACAATGAAGATGATGTGCGCGCGACGCTCCTTCTTAAACAATGGTTAGAGCCTGTTTGAAAACCTAACATGGATATTACTTTTCGAACCATTTCGCATCGTCGCCGCGCCATATTCGGTAAAAAACAGCTTATCCTCGGTCGGAGTACCCGTGTACACCTCCCTCGTCTGCGCCGTTTTTTCCTCGAATCTGGCACGGCTTTGGATTGCGATAGCTTTTCAAACAGGCTCTTAGAGAAAAAGGTATGAAACAGAGAGTGATTGTCGTCGGTATACTCATACTTGCCGGAATTGTTGGATGGCATTTCCGAGGGGTTGTACGCGATCTTGTGTTTGAGAGTCGGCGCGTGTCGTTGCCACCAGCCGTACCTTATAAAGATGACGAGTCATTGCGAGCGAAGCGAGCGAAGCGAGCGGAGCGAAGCAATCCCGTGAATATAAAAAATGTTCATCTCCAAGAAGATAAGAAGGAGACGAAAGCAGTTGTCACACTTCCCATCACGGTCAATCTCGCGGTGCCGTTTACTTCGCAAGCGCCACACGGAGTTTGGGATGCCGCACATGAACAAACGTGCGAAGAATCGTCGGTGCTCATGGCCGATGCCTTTTTTGCGGAACGCGGACTGGGTGGAGCAGATGCGGTCGAACGCGAACTCCAAAAAATGATTGCATGGGAGCGCGGACGATTCGGTTATTTTGAAGATACGACGGCCGAGGAAACGGCAGTCATGGCACGCGAGTTGTTTGGCTACAAAAAAGTTGAAGTGGTGTATGAGGTAACAGCGGATGACATTAAGCATCGCCTTGCCGAAGGAGTGCCGGTGATTTTGCCGCTCTACGGTCGCGTACTGGGCAATCCTTTTTATACGGCGCCGGGTCCCGATTACCACATGCTCGTAGTGCGTGGCTATACGGCGGACGGCGCGTTCATCACGAACGATCCGGGCACGCGCCACGGCGAAGCGTATCTGTATCGCTCTGACATTTTGGTCAATGCGATTCACGATTGGAACGGCGGGGATGTGGTGCATGGTCGCCGTGCCATGATTGTGATGTATCCGAATTAGGTCGGCTATCGTCGCTTTGAGAATGATGACAAGGAAACTCTGTCGTCCTGAGCGAAGCGAAGGATCTCTCGCGCATGCGAGCCGACCATGGTCAGATGGCAGATGTTAAATGTTAGGTATCAAATAATATGGAAATTATAAACGGCATATTTCTCGGCGCGGTGGTTGGTTTGATTATTGCATTGCCTGTCATAATTTCAGAGATTTTTCGCCGCGGAAAAAATTTACCCCTCATTGTTGACATCGAAACCATAGGTGATAAAAAAAATACGCCGATGGAAGTTTTTGTTATGTCGCTCCTCGCCCACGAGGCCATGGCAATGCTTTTTGGCGGCTTGTATATGGGTCTTGTGGACGCCGGTATTTATTTTCATGATTTTACGGCGCGCTCGCTCGCGACGTACGCGTTTCTTTTTTGGATTTTGATCGGCGCCATCGTGTGTCCCTTGATTAGTCTCGGTTTTTTCGGCCGCCGCGAAGGCCGATGGGTGTGGTTAGAACTCTTGATCGCGCACCATCTTTTTGGTCTTGGTTTGTGGTTTGCCATCCGTTTATTTCCGGTGTTTATTCCTTGAGAGAGGTCTCTATTACAAGATCGCAAAAAGCTAGCCATACGGCTAGTTTTTTTATTGAAAAAATATTTAATTCATTGTGGTCAACTCAGCGATTCAGTTCTCCATTTTTTGAAAAATGTTTGACCAAAATAGAGACATAAGTTTTAAGATTAAAGATTTAAGATTGAAAATAAAGTGGGCGCCAGCGTCCATTTTTTGATTCTCATTTTTCCCGCAGGTACGAAAAAATGAGACTGGTGTTTTTTGAAAAATGTTTGACCAAAATAGAGACAATTGACTCATCAAAAATGGTACACCTGTACCATTTTTGATGAATGCTCATTCTACCTACTACCTATCACTCGTTCGAGGATTGACGGAGGGTATTGAGCGTGGTATGGTACAAATACCATCAATAGACCCGTGTAAGCATAACGCCGAGGGGTCATCGCCGTGATGGCGGCATAAGGAGGTAGCATGACTGATACCGAAAGGATTGTCGAGCTTGAGAAACGTGTGCGGGAGCTTGAGGACGACGTGGAGAGCTACAAACGGCTCTTTCGTGTCTTCGGAGATTTTACGCGGCGCATTGGCGGAGCGTTGTCGGCAGATGATGCGCGCGTGAGGTTGCAGGCCGCGATGGAGGGGAGGATGGTTCCTGTGGATCCCGCGACCCCGTCGCCTTTTCCCATTATTGACATGACCGAGGCAATGAAAAGGGCGGGCCAAAGCATCACGTTCAGTGATGTGGTGAATCGTGCGATTGCTGATGGTCGTTTGAGTGAGGTTGAAAAAAAAGACCTCACGGAACGCATCGGACATTTTGGAATGTGCGGTGATACATATCACTACATTGTGCGCGATAAGTGGCTTGCCGACGCGAAGACGGCGCGCAAGCGGGGTGAGCTTGGGAAAGCGCGTGATTTGTATCGTGAGATCAATGCTTTGTACCCAGATCAATCTTCGTTCATGGTGTTGTATGCGGATTGCGCCGCGCGTTTGGGAGACACGATTGGCGCATGCGCCACCTACGAAAAAGTGGCGGAGATCTACACGAAGCAGGGTTTCTACCTGAAAGCGGTTTCGGTTATGAAACAGATTTTGAAAATTGAGCCGCAGAGGATCGAAACCATGCGCGCGCTTGCCACGCTCTATGCAGAGTTGGGGCTCACGGCCGATGCGGAAATCCAGTGCAACGCTGTGGTAGAAACGCTTCTTGAAACAAGTCATGATGGTTCGCTCATAAAGGAAATGGCAAAAGAAATCGTTGGACGCGGTTTTGAATGGATTGCATTGCCGCTTCTCGAGCGGTGCTATGAAATTGCGCCGCATGATTTTGAAGTGTTGAATCTCCTCGCGCGCACGCATGAACGGCTGGGACACACAGGTAAAGCTATTGAAGCCTACGAAGAACTGCAAAAATGCAAAATCGAGGGTGAGGGTGAAGTCTTGACGGTGGACATCAGCATCGAGTTCGCCGACAAGATCGCAGAATTGAAACGTAGTTAGGGGGAACGGAAAAGCGCCATGTTTGATAAAGAAAGAATGAGACGTCTTGAAGAACGGTTACGGAAAGTTGGTGAGGAAATACGGAAACTCAAGCGCTTAGCGCGCATTTTGGAAAATGGTGGTGACGTGCGATGTAACTCGGTTTTGACGAGAAGGAATCAACCGAGAAAAATGAAACGCCGCCGTTAGTTCGTATCGCGTCCCGAGTAATCGGGACGCTTTTTTGATTGTTTTTCGATTTCGTTACGAAACTACGAATTTTTACGAAACTACGAATCGGTACGAGAGGAGGATCAGATAGGGCTGGGACGCTTTTTTATTTGTTTTACATTTCGTTGCGAATCTATGAATGACAACTCTCCCCCTTGGGGCAAGGGGGAGACGTAAAACTTGAGGGGGTTATGCAGACAACATAACTCCCCCTCGTCCCCCTCTTACCTTAAGAGGGGGGCAGATCAGACCG
>OBEQ012384794.1_pt1 | contig 39581 bp, 34 predicted proteins | sample 1670901 | NCBI WGS metagenome assembly OBEQ01 (sample SAMEA104232315, study PRJEB22302) | groundwater metagenome | biome: forest; feature: aquifer; material: groundwater | place: USA | collected 2011-08-07 | depth 5.4 m | reverse complement strand
GCCGTACCGAGTAGCGAATGGAGCGTCGATGGGGAATCTTTTCCGTCCGTCGCGGTTTTTATCAGTGACGCAGAAAAACGTGCTGCAGCGCCGCAACAATTAGTAGGGCAGTTATTCGATCTCACTCCCGCTGAATCTGTGCTCGCCACACTGATCGCTAAAGGGCTCGCCATAGATGAAGCTGCGGAACAACTGCACATCTCGCGCAATACCGCGCGAGCGCAACTGCGATCAATTTTTTCCAAGGCTGGTGTGACTCGACAGGCTGATCTGGTGCGCCTAATTCTTAACAGCGTCGCGACACTGGGTTAATAAAAGTCGCGACACTGGGTTAATCAGCGTCGCGACCCTAGGTCAATCAAAGTTGCGGCACTGGGTTAATCAAATTAATATGCTTGAATAAGCAATTTTCTTCAGCAGGGACGTTAAAAATGATAAAAATTATTCGTGCATTGACATTATCTTTAACGACTTTGACATTTTCTTTCAATTTGTCGGCAACAGAATCTTTGCCGCAGCCAAAACCAGCATCAACACCAGACCTTATACAAGAACGCTCTCCGGTCTCAACCGAACGTTTGCTTAACGCCGAACAAGAACCGCAGAATTGGCTGAGCCACGGCAGGACATATGATGAGAAACGTTATAGTCCGCTAAAGCAAATCAATGACAGCACCGTGCAGCAATTAGGACTCTCCTGGTCCTACGAATTTCTCGATAAACGCGTATTGGAAGCCACGCCGCTGGTGGTCGATGGTGTGATGTATACCACCGCCGCCTGGAGTCACGTTTATGCATTAAATGCCAAGACTGGCGAGCTGTTGTGGCACTATGATCCGCAAGTCCCAAAAGCAATGGGAGTGCGCGGCTGCTGCGGCCCAGCTAACCGCGGCGTTGCGGTGTGGCAGGACAATGTCTATGTCGGCACTTATGATGGTTATCTGGTGGCACTCAATCGCCACAGCGGTGAAGTTGTGTGGCGAGTTCTCACGATCGACGCAGAAAAGGATTACACCATCACAGGCGCGCCCCGCGTCGTAAAAGGCAATGTGCTGATTGGCAATGGCGGCGCGGAACTTGGCGTGCGCGGCTATTTAACTGCTTACGACGCTGTCACTGGTGAATTGAAATGGCGTTTTTATACAGTACCGGGCAATCCTGCTGATGGCTTTGAAAACGATACCATGAAAAAAATCGCCAGCACCTGGAATGGTGAGTGGTGGAAAATCGGTGGTGGCGGCACCGTCTGGGATTCGCTGTCGTTTGATCCAAAATTAAATCTTCTGTATATCGGTGTCGGCAATGGCTCTCCATGGAATCAAAAAATTCGCAGCCCTGCTGGCGGCGACAATTTATTCCTCTCCTCCATAGTCGCACTCGATCCGGATACCGGCAAATACGTTTGGCACTATCAAACAACACCGGGCGAAAGCTGGGATTTCACCGCGACCCAACAGATGATTCTTGCCGACATTGAATGGCAGGGAAAACCCCGTCAAGTGCTCATGCAGGCACCGAAAAACGGTTTTTTCTTTATTCTCGATCGCACCACCGGGGAGTTTCTATCCGCCGAGCCCTTTACGCCAGTGAAATGGGCAACAGGCTATGACGCTAAAGGACGCCCCATCGAAACCGCGGGTGCCCGCTACCTGGAAGACAGCAACTTCATGTTTCCCTCTGCATTCGGTGCGCATAATTGGCATTCAATGTCATACAGTCCTGACACTGGCTTGGTCTACATTCCGGTGATGCAAGGCTCCTTGGAATATAAACAACCTGAAAATTATGCGCCCAAACCTCATCACACCAATGTCGGCATCGATCTCACTTCCAAATCAATGATCAGCCCGAGCTTTATGCAAATATTCAAAAATAAGTTGATCCAGGGTGAATTAGTCGCCTGGGACCCAATAAAACAACAAGCTGCTTGGCGGGTGAAACATAACAGATCCTGGAACGGTGGCACTCTCTCAACCGCGGGTAATCTGGTTTTTCAGGGCACCGCCGATCATCACTTTAATGCCTACGACGCTCAAACCGGAAAAGAACTTTGGAACTACAACACGCACCTCGGTATCGTCGCTGCGCCCATCACTTACAGTATTGACGACGAGCAGTATGTTGCCATCATGGCGAAATTGGGCGGTGGCCTACCACTGCCCGTCGGCATCGAACCGATCATTGGGCTCGAGAAAGGCCGCTTGCTGGTATTCAAACTCAATGGCAGTGCTTCGCTACCGCCACCGGATGAATTAGCTGTAACACTCACATTACCACCCCCAATGCCCACCGCAGACGAAACGTCTATCGACACAGGAAAACGCAATTTCACCCATTACTGTTCTAGTTGTCATGGCATGGAAGTCGTGGCTGGCGGCAATGTCCCCGACCTGCGTCACATGGATGCGGGTCGACACCAAGCATTTAAAGCGATAGTTCTAGACGGCATACTGCAAGGCAACGGCATGGTGAGCTTTCGCGATGTGCTCGATGAAAAACAGGTAGATCAAATCTACGCGTATATCCTCCAACAGGCCCATGCGGAATATGACGAACAACAAGTTTCATCTACCTGGAAAGAAATCCGTATTCAGATCTATGATAAACTGGCAGAGCTTTTGGTTTGGCTACTGGCAAAAACGTAAATTGTCCTAGAAAAATGTAAATAAAGCTGAAGTTAAGGATATCTCCCTCTTACTGACAACTTAGCTTTACCCACATCTCGTTGTTGGTCTATTGTGAATGAGGAAAAAAGGATGTGGGTAAAGCTAAGTACTCACAATGAAGGAAAACAAGCTAATCAAGAACAGATTTTTTTCCCCTCCCAAATAGCTTCGAAAATAGAACCATACACTAAACCTTGCATTGAACATGTTCCTAAGCGCCAACAAATACCTCTGAGGTGGTAAATTTGTTAATACCGATGGCCGACCCCTACTAATCTATCTGGCAATACAATTAAAAACATATTATTGTTGAGCTATAAAAAACGAAGCCTAATACGCTTGGATTAATTACCTAGTCTAAATTTGGCTCTTGATAGATAGATTCAACAATAAAAACGCGTGGGATGTTTGAGTTAATTCGGCATGCGCGTTGTTGCTAAAAACTGTTGCCTCGAGCAATGAGGAGTTGTAAAAGTGAAGAACTTTATTCCACGTTGGTTAAACGATTTTGAAGCCAAAGTAATAGAAATTTTAGAAAATGCTCGAGACAATTTTTCTCGCCAATATCCGGACGTAAAATTCTCCTGCTATAGTGGTCCATGGGGACAAGAAATTGGTGTTGACGGTTACGTTATTTCGCTCAATTGTCTCTGGTCAGAGCATCTCAATAAAGAAATAGATCTAGTCGATTTCGCTGTCTACTTTACCCATATCCAAACCCAACCAAAATTCACCTCGGACATATCTTGGGTGTATCCCAGTGGGTATATCGAAGATGAATTTAATGGTTGTGATGTGGCATTCAATAAAGTAACTGCGGCAGATTTTTTTGCCCAGTTGCCAGAGCTTATCAATTCTCTTGAGGCGGCCTTGGCTAGAGGTATGCCGGCTGAAATTATTGTTTAGCTGGAATGGCTAATTGTCGCGGCGCAATCATTTCTCGTGCTCAACATAGCTATCAATTAAAAAATTTATCCGCGCATTTATCAGAGCTATGTATTTGAAACATTGGAGGCAGTGAATTTATTCAGCTGTCGCTTCAACTGCCTCCAATTGATCTGTAACGTTGCTGGCCAGTTTTAATCAACCGTCAACCAAGATAACGTTTTCTGCTTGAGGTCCTTTCTGACCTTGTGTCACTGTGAATTCGACTCGTTGGCCTTCAGCTAAGGATTTAAATCCACCACTTTGAATGGATGTATAATGAACAAACACATCAGGGCCAGAGTCCTGAGCAATAAAACCGAAACCTTTTGAGTCGTTAAACCATTTTACATGGCCAGTATGTTTTTCAGACATTGAGTTTATCCTTTCGAACAGTATATTTTTTTATACCTTGTGTAAGGCGGTGGAGCCGAGAACTCATGGTGCTACTTATGATCAACTGGACGAGGAGCAACAGAATGGGTCTTCGTGATTGTCTAACATAAATAAAAGCCCAAGTTTCAGGCTCCTAGATTATATTGTTGGGTTTTTTCAGAGGTCAATCGATTAATTGTATTTTTGCCATCACCTTAGAGGCAGTTGATAAAATTCTGCGGCCCCGCTCACGAAATCCGCCCTTTCACATTGAATGAATCTAGCTGCTTTTAAAAAAGCAAAAGAGAAAAAGTCCCCGACTGCTCATGCTCTGCATTACCGGACAAATCGCCGCTCATTCAACTCAGATAATTTCATATTTTTGCGGCCAACTAGTACCATTATCCGCAGCTGCGAAGCCAACTCTTTGACTATTTTGTTCTTTGTAATTAAATTTAAAGTAGAGTACACCAATTAATGTGTGAGAAAGAGCTATGAATCGCGAACTACTCAGCTTTGGTAAATTAAATCCGCTGGAACAAGAATGGTTTTTGACAGAAACCTGGTGTGATAACTGTAGAGAAGCAGACCTCGGTATTTTAGACCCCGTGTATTATCGGCTGGGTAAAAGGGAATTTATTGAAGGTAAATGCAAAGTCTGCAATCAAGTGCAAAAAACTCAGATTCTCGTTCGAAATCTACACAGTTGAGCGTTTACAACGCCCAGCCTCTTGGCTCTTAATTTTAGGTGAATAGACAACCCTATTTATCAAAATCGAAATTGGGTTCGCCAAACTAGTTTGTGTTTTGGCATTCAAAAATGCTGCCGTCGACATTCACTAGCTGATTTAATCTCGTTGATTCTCGACGGTGGTCAGCTAGTCTGCATCAAGATCATGTCGTGGAAGCCGATTACATTCACCCACCGCTCGTCAGCTGCACCTTCGTTATCACTGCTTAAGACCTATATTGAATAGTCGACGAGCCGTATTTCGCATAATTTGTTGAGCATCTCGCGTCATCACGTCACTTAACGGTCCGCTTTGACTAATGAAATTTGCTATAACATTTTTATGTCCGCCGCTGTCGCGGTGGAGTGGCCAATCTGTGCCATATAATATCTTATGGTTGATGCCACAACGAAAAATTTTGTTCAATGATTGACGCCAACCCTCTGCTGTAACACTACCCAAATAGGCGCCTGTATCGATGTAGATATTAGGGCGATAGACGCATAATTCCACGGACTCTTCGATATGGTGAACGGCACCATGGGCAAGTATGAAATTTACGGCAGGAAAATCACGCGCTGCTTTGTCAACATGGGCTGGTCGTGCAAAGGTAAAATCCAGCACTGGAGAAGTTGGCCCCATGTGCATAACAACCGGTAGTTTTAACTGCGCACATATTTCATAGTACGGGTAGAGACTTTCGTCACTGGGGCTATATCCACAGGGAGGATATAACTTTAAACCAGCGATATCATGATTGTACGCATATTTTTCAAAGAGGCTGACACCGTCTTTTCCCCATCGCGGGTCAACACCAGCAACTATGGAGAATTTTTCTCGATGATTTTTCAGGATTGTGCAATGACGCTCAAACATTTCCTCGATCGTAATTTCAGATTTCATCACATAGGTAAAATCGGGCAGCAAAACTATACAGTGTTCAATAGCTGATGTTTCGATTTCACTAATCAAGGTTGTAGCATCGTGATCCTGTAGTTGGAATTCGAGCATATCGATTATTTTATTGATGTTACTCTTTATACCCATGGCATCCAACCGCACAGCGGAATTCATGGCGATGCCTTCGATAAACTTTCGCGGAATAAACTGTGTTGATGCCAAGTGGCTATGCGCATCGATAACCTGGCCCTGATAAATAATCGTATCGTTCATACAACCAGACTGTTCTGTTCGATAAACTTCACTGCATCGTCTACACATTCCATTTTCTGTAAGGTAGCTAAATGTAGGGTAATATCGATGCCATACGATTCCTCAATGAGGAACATTAATCCGGTGAACATCAAAGAATCTAGTTTTAGGTCGTTGGCAAAAGATAACGAACCGCTTTGTTGAGCCTCTGGTATAGGATTTTTGATAACTAAATTAATAAGCTCGAAAAATTTATCTAAATGACTCATTTTGTCCCTATCCGTTTGCGTGTTCTTTGGGGGGTGATACTGATTTTAGAATAAATTGTTCAACAAATTGGCGCCGATTGATTTTCATAGAATGCGTGAGTAAACCATTTTCGCGCGTCACCGGACAATCTATCGCTATGAACCGATCTATTTTCATATAGTCTGACAACGTAACATTAATCGTGCTGACAATTTTAGCAAGTTGATTATGCATAATATCGTCATAGGTGCTCACTTTTAGTATTGCGATTATTTCTGAACTTGTATCATCTGAAACGACTACCGATTTTTCAATGCACTTAAATTCAGATAATTTTTTTTCAATTTCTTCAGGGTGAAACTTTTTACCTTGTTTGGTGACAATAATAGCTTTTTTACGGCCTATTAGCGTAAGAAAACCCTTTTCATCAATTTCTGCAATATCGCCCGTTGCTACCTCACCTGAGCCTATAAACGTATTCTCCTGATCTTGCTCGGGAGAATCGAAATAACCAATAGAGAGCGGATATTGCCTGGCGACTATCACTTCACCGTCATGCGCTAATCGAATGGAATTTTCTTCAGTTAACCTCCCCTGGCTACCAAGTTTGACATTGCCAGGGCAATTCCATGTAACAATCCCAGATTCATTAATGCCGTACGCTTCATAAAGTGCAATATTTTGTTGCCAATAGTACTCCAAGATCAATCGATTAATAGGAGCCATGCCGGTAATAAGATAGCGTATATTGCCGCCGAAAATATTTGTGAGGCGAGCACCATCGCATTGCTCAGTGTTATTTGGTCCAACAGCATCTTGTCCACTCCTATTTGCATTCGGTCGAGCATGATTTGCTGCTATTTTATAAATCGTTTCATAAAAAACCGGCGGTGCTATCATGCAGGTAGGCTTTTTTTCCTTGAGAACTTGAAAAATTCTGCTGTGCGGTACGCTGATAAAGGAGCATCCATAGTACAAACATCCATAATAAGCGTTTCTCTGCTGTTGACCACTGAAGGGCAAGAACGTCAAAAATAGATCTGTATTGTATATACCGAAGGTCTTATTGTAGTGATAGAGCAAATTCATCAGGCCATGCTTGCTTATCAAAAGTCCCTTCGGCCTACCTGTAGTTCCTGACGAATAGATACAACTCATGAGATCTTCGGAGTGAATGCCACAATGCATTTTTATATGAGCATTTATATGAACATTTTCAATCGCCATGGGTAAAACATTATCATTCTGAGGCGACAATGCCTCAAATAAGGAAGGAGACAAAACAAATAGAGAAATTCTGTGTTTTTCTTGCAGCGCCAGAACTGTTTCAAAAGTGATTTGCTCTAGTTGTTCTTCTGGTAACATAAAAGAGACCATACCACTTACGAGTAAAGCAATATCCCAAACAATCCACTCATAGGTGTTGGCTGAGCACATAGCAACACGATCACCTTTTTGTAGACCAGATTTTTCGATCTCTGCAATAATTTTTTCGATATCAGCAGCCACCTCGCTGAAGCATCGCATAATTTCACGACCATCGGCATCAATAACACATACGGTGTTCGTTGAGTTATTTTTTATGCGTGACAATATAGTTTCAATATTCATTTACGTTACTTCCATCGAAAATTACGAGACAGCCTGCAAAGATTTATGTGCATGTTCATCAAGCCAGGATTTAATTGTTTTGATTACCTCGGCATTTTTGTAAATTCCGAAGTGATCAGATCCTTCAATTTCGACTAACTCCGCTTGAATTAGGTGTTTTTTCAATTCTACCGATTCTTCTTTTGGCACTGTTACATCGTTACTGCCGACGATTAATTTGACCGGCATTTTTACCAGGTCGATCCAATGATCTATTTTAGCTTTCAAATGCTCGGTTATTAGGCGGCCATAACGATAGGTATTCTCAGGACTTTGGAAGGGTATGCTGGTTAGATGCAGGAGATTGGGATCGGTTGAACCGGCGATATTGCTACTTTGTTGTTGGGCCTCGCCTACCGCTTTTCCTTGTAAAATGGCATCATTGGTTCGTAAGAAAAAAGCATTATAGAAAAATTCCGCATATTTCTTATTTTGCGCTATCTTCGGCATTACTTCATTGAGGCTCTTCTGAAAAGCGCTTTGCTGAACACGTTCAAAATGAAACCCTCCGCCAATTAATAAAACAGATTCAATATGGAGCCCTAGTGATACTGAGGCTTTTAATGCTGTTAGCGCACCTGTGCTCCAACCGATAATCTGCGTCATCGAAATAGAAAAGGTGTTTAGAATATCTTTTGCATCTGATATATGGCGATCAATGCCACAATCAGTCCCTTCAAAATTCTCCGTAAGGCTTGGTACTCCCCGGGTTTCCCAAGTAATAACACGGTACTCATTTTTTAACGCGTTAATGACTGGCAACCAGAATTCTACTGGCATACCGAGGGCGTTAAAAATGGTAATCGTCTTCTTATTCTCGTCACCCGCGGTATAAACGGTTAATGGGTAATTGTCGCTGGCATAGAGAGTTTGCGATCTCACACTTTCCAAGATGGATTGTTTATCTGCGGAACGTATACCTTCAACAACATAACTTCGATAGTCATCTTCATTAACGCTCCAGCGACTACTCAAAGATCTATCGAAGGTCAGGTTACCGTTTAAATATGTTTTGTAAAAATTAGTTCTTCGCTCTAAGAGAGCCTCAATAGTAGACATATCCTCTTTCGTGTCATCTACAACTTTTAGATTATGGATATCGCACTGCTGACAAATCATTTCAACAGCACATTTAACGGATACTGATTGCGAAGATGTTAGGTGGATAATTTTACTGCCGCGAAAGTCATGCCGAATCACCGATTCAATGTCATGCAATAAAAAATCAATAGGGATGAAATTTAAAGTCGATTCGGTAACGCCTTTTAGGCGGACAGTCTCGTTGGTATTCTTAAGAATTCGACTAAGACGTTTAATTTCTCTGATGAATCCGTACAGTCCAGAATCACTTCCGGCTGGACGTTTTGTCTCTGCAGGGCCTATCACAATAGAAGGGCGAAGTATTGTATACTCCATACCAGAAGCTTCACAGAATATAGAGACCTTTCGTTCAGCTGTATTTTTACTTTCTTCGTAATAATTTCCAAACTCAAAATTAGCAGAATTATGTATCACTTCAGAAATTGCCCCTCTTTGCAAGCCACACGTAAAAGCGGTGGATACATAAATGAAGCGTTTAGCCCGCATAAATTTTGCAAGTTTTAGTGCATTTACCAATCCCCTGACGTTATGTGCTTCGATCTCATCTTTTTTGAAATCTTCATAACTTAACGACGAAGCAAAATGCCAGAATTCTTTGACATTGGCCGCTCTCATTTCTGAAATAGCTTCTGGAATTAAACCGCAATGAGAAAAAGTAATGTCGCCATCAACCAACTTAAGATGCTGCATAATTTCTGTAGCGCCGATTAATGAACGGTAACCACTTAAAGATTCTTGTAAGACTTTTTCGAGTCTTTTCTGGCGTTTTTCTTGAGTTTGACCACGCACTAACGCGTACACAGGTTTGCTTCTATTCTTGTGATTAGAAATTAAAAAGTGGCTACCTATAAAACCTGTGGCTCCTGTGACAAATATTGCATCTTGATTCATGAGAGGTACCCTTTTACAAAATTTCTAGCACGTTTTCTGCTACTAGTCTTTCAATAATAATTACTTTGGTTTCATCATCCACGCTATCGGGTAATTCTCCAATGCAGTAATCCCTGTTATTCGAAATGAATTGGAATGCTTCTTCAATTTCGAACGGGCCAGTAAGCGCACCTTCGGGATATTTTAAGGTCACTGAATTTTCACTGCGCTGAACAAAAAAATACGCCGTTTCGCTTTGTTGTACACGACTGGATAGGTTGATAGGCTTAGCACAATCGTCCGAAAATAGGTTGGAAGTTCTAGGAAATAAATACATACGCGATATCAATTTATCAGCATAGCGCTCAAACACTCGCTCCACGGACATATTCGCCAAGGAGCGCTCCAATCGTTCACGAAGCGTATGTATCAATAGATTTGGGTCCTTATTTAAAAAGCCGATAGGAATACCTTTACGCAAATCTATATCATTTTCTGCAGCGGTAATAAGCAACTCGTTAATTAAGCCGAGCCACCTTACAGTGCTTACCGCTAACGTTATATGGATAGACGTTGAATCATGCGAAAATGCATCGTGAGGAACGCCTCTCGGGATATAGAGCAGATCACCCGGTTTTAACGCATAGCGGGATTTTATATGATTATGATCTTGTTGCAGCCACTCTAAATTGATATCGAGTGGTAGCTGATAATCGTTATTGTATATATTCCAGGTTTTTTCCCCAGCAATTTGCATGACAAACACATCTTGTTCATCAAAATGGGGGGATAAGCCTTGAGATTTTGGTGGTGTAACATATAAATTGGCATTTACGGTGAAATCAAAAATTCGCTCTAACGATCGACATAACCGAGCCAGTGGCACCCAGAAAGACTGCAAATTGTTGATGATGATGCTATCGCCCTGATTAATTGCTTTTTTAAGGGTGGAATAACTGATAGGTAGATTGGTGAGGTTCTCCCAGCTCTCAGCCGGATTGTGATTGGCAAGTTGAATTTGCCCCCATTGCAATGTTCTATTCGTTAGTACGGATTCAAAATCAGTTGGTTTAAAATAATGTTGGAAGCGGGCATTGTCACTGCTACCAATAAAGGCCTCTTTTTGTTCCCAGTATTCGCGATAAAATACTTCAGTATCTAGCGGGGAAATAAAATCCTTGAATGCAGATAACATACATTAAATCTCTACTATTTCGTTATCAACTTCTTCCAGGGCCAATTCGTTTAGATCCAGTTGTCGCTTAATCATTGTTTCAAAGATGTAATCTTTTCTTGCTGGAACACTCACTAATTCTTGCTCAAAAATAGATGCGCAATATTCAATATGTCGCGTTTCATCTTTAATGAGGGAGTTCACAAACTGTCGAAGCCTTGGATGTGATGCCTCAGGGCTGTGCACTAAGATTGCCTCTCTTAAAAGATACTGCAATACCAGGGCTCTAATTTCAGTGAGATGCACTTGTATTAGCTCGTCTAGCGCGTCCTCACCTTGCAGATGCATACTTTTATCATCGGTAATATCCGTACTTGGATGTTTGGTTCGAGAATAGTGCGGACTTAAGGAACCAAGGCGGTCAGATAAAACTTTATCATCTAAAATACCGGGAAAGGTAAGCTCGAGCATTGAGACAAACATTGTCGAGTGTCTCGATTCATCCATCGCATGTTGGCGAGCTAAAGCCGCCCATTCGCGATTTACGAGACGATTTGAGAATCGCCATATTTGCGTTGCACCAAATCCTTCGAGTCTGGAATTTTCCACCAGAGAGTTTGAGAACCATTCGGCATCACTGGCCAAATCGAAATAACGTTTACCGTACCACTGCTCGCCAAAGGCGACCCCATCAGCCGTTAATGCCGCGTTAATTGCCTTTGCATAATTCGGGTATTCTGAATTACATACATGTTTTAAGTGGGATATGACCAGCTCAGCAATTGGTTGCATAAATTAACTCCTCAGGATTAATAACAGAAAAAGGGAGCAGATGCTCCCTCAAATATTGCTATTAGCTACCGAAAGCATGGTTGCGAATAGCAAAGCCAGCTTGTCCACCAACAACTTTATCGCTGGAAACACGAGCTGAAGTTTTTGCAGTTTTCAGTTGCTCAGCATTCATTTTAAAACTGATTGCTGTTTTATCTGAAGCGCGTAGGCTTTTTGCAGTATTCATTTGGTACTCCTAATTGGTCTAGATTAATTTAATTTGAAATGCCCAAAATAATCGAAAAAGATTAAGTAGAGCGTCGCAATTAAAATCCATTCCAATAAACTAAATCAAGATTTTTTTATTTTATTTTATTACCGTATTATATTCCGCTATAAATCATATATAAGAATATCAATAGTATTAAATTCATTTATCCGTAAAAAACTATTGTATTATTCGTTAAGCTGCCAGTTATGATATTGAGTCGTGCAGCAGTTGTAGGTAGTGTGGATCAAAATTAGCGTGCATCGTCTGTATTGAAGTACTACCGAAGTGGTAGATTTGAGCGACCAATGAGATTGTTTCACGCGTTATTTATTTTTTTCTGCAGAAATATTTTTATTGAGATAAAATAAACACTGACGAAAAGATGTATTCGCCGTTTTTGGAATGACAGTTTTTTTGGAAGAGTAATTGTTTCGGAAGGATGGCTTTTAGAGAAATGAATACTGAAAATTTGCTAGATGATAATGCCGATATTGTTTATAACAACGGTGAAATTAAAATAATAAAGGGCCGTATTGGGTCTAAAGCTTACGATGATACTCTTAAGTTGCGTTCTTCTGAGCGGGATATGTCTGCTCAGCCGGATGGAGTTGATCAATACTCAACGACCTATTGCCTTTATTTCAACAATATTCCAGCTGCCGCAATGCGTGTTACCCGCCCTCAAGAAGGTATTCTGGACAACGAACAGTATTTTCCCAGACCTATTATAGAAGCATTTCGTCACTTGCTCGGTGCCTCATCGCGTTTAGTGCGTTCAGATGAGTGGCGATCAGCTCCTTGGATTACCAAGTTGCTAATGCAAGAAACATGGCGCGACAATATTCGACTGGGTATTCGCATTGACTTGTCGACCTGTCGTCACTCCATACTTGCTTACTATGAGCGCTTGGGATATCGAGTGATCTGTAATACTTATTTCAGAAATCCCTTTCGTAATACTGACAATCATGTCATGTTGATGACAGCTGAACAGCAGAAAAGTTCTTTTTTCCACGATGTCTTTAAAAATTGCAATAATATTATAACCCACACTGAGATAGAGAATGTCATGCCATTGTGCGATGGGATGCGTTGTGCAGATTGCCCAAGTACTCTCGCTAAACGCATAAAACGGCGAACTAAAAGCTAGGGTTCAATAAATAATGTTGAATACGCAGGTCGGCAAACGTTTTTAGACAATGCAGGTGTCATATTACGTAGGTTAGTGCTGCTAAATAAAATATTTTACCTGTGCTCTCTTATGCGGCATAACTTTCATTATGATTGCCCCCAGAAAGAACTAGCCCGACTGATTTAGTTTTAAAATAGTCGGGATATTCCAAACAACCAGCCAATGCTACTGCACCTGATGGCTCTACAGGTAATTTTGCACGCTGCCACAATAAATTGAGCGCTGCGATGATGGTAGACTCTTGCACGCAAATAATGTCATGTACCCTATCCTTTATAATAGTAAAATTACGCACTCCTAAACAAGTGCGAAGGCCATCGGCGATAGTTGAACCATTGGTAACTGATTGTCGAATACCTGTTTTCAGCGAAATCTGTGCGTCATTTACATTAATCGGTTCAACGCCAATGACCTTAGTGCGAGGAAAGTAATAATGGGCGGCCAGGGCACAGCCCGCGAGTAATCCGCCTCCGCCCACTGGAACCAGTAAATAGTCCAGCGGCATTGACTCGCTCAAAAATTCGTAGGCGAGAGTAGCTTGCCCCAAAATGATATCGTCATCATCATAGGGATGCACAAAACTACTGCCGTGGGCTGCAATTACCTGCTCTATCATGAACTCTCTGTCCTCAATCTGATTACCACAGAAGATAATATTGCCATTATATGACCGTATCGCAGCAACTTTATTTGGCAATGCGTTTTCAGGTACAACTATATAGCACTGTTTATTTACCTGCCGACTAGCCCAAGCCAGCGCCGCACCAAAATTTCCCGAAGAGTGAGTGCAAAAACTAGAAATAGCGGTATTTCTCTTTAAGGCTTCTCGTACCGCATTGGTGGCACCGCGCACTTTAAATGAGCCTGTTTTCTGAAAAATCTCCGCTTTTAAATAGGCACGCCCGCCGAAGGTGCAGTCAATTTGACTGCAGGTATGTATTGGCGTCTTTACGACAGATAAAGCGAGCGCTTCGTAGGATTCTACTATTTGTTGTTTAAGCCTCAATTGCATAATCTCTATTTATTATTGATCGGATAATTGTTCGGTATTCTTTCACGTTCTAAAGTAAAAATAAATATCCGCCGCTATTGGCAGCAATTATTCGCCTATTGTGTGCGAGCTATAACTAAAGAGGTAGTTTTAATTTAATGCTAATCATCTATCCATCAGCGGAGTTCATCCGATGATTCATTATTGGAAAATAATTCATTTTTTAAATGGTCAAAGCAATCTATCAATTAATTAGTTGGATAAATCGCAGATTTATGCGATACAATTATGCAATAGCCTATGGGGAATCTTTGTGGGACCGGACATTGTCGCTTCATTTATTGTCGCTTCATTCAATGGTTGATCAAATAAAATATCTTTTTCCGGTTTGTTGACTACAAGCTCATATAGCAATGTTTTTTGACTTTGTAGTCGATGCTACTGTTCATTTTCTTAAAGCAAATTTATTTCTGGTCCCCTGCATATTATTGCTAACTGATAAATAAATTAATGAGGAGTATCGACAATGCAGACTGATGTAATAAGCTTATCTGATTTACGCAGCCACATTCGAAAAGAGCTGGGAGAAAAAATTTTCCACTCGACAACATCGACATTACTCACGCCTTTTATACATTTTATTTTGATTGCTATTTTACTCGCTGCTCATAATTTAACGAATTCAATTTTGCTGCAGGTATTATTATTTGCCGCTATAGGTCATAGCATATTTTGCATCGGAAATTTCGCTCACTATCTATCACACAATTCAATTGTTTTAAATCCAACGTTAAAATACGGCATAGAGATGTTTTGTTGGGGCATCGCAACCACTTCGCCAACCGTCTGGAAAATCACCCACAACTTGAGTCATCATAAATATACCAATGGGCAATACGATAGTTTTCGGAGTTTCACAAAGGATGAGTACACCAAGGCTAGGCGATTAGTTCAGCTGTTTCTTAGCCCCAATCGTGAAATGAGGTTTAGCCCTATTGTTTATCTTACCTCGTTTATTTCACAAAGCTCCTATTTAAATGCGGCCCTATTGGGCACCAACGGTCGCGTATCTAATGTAGTCGCCTACTTACCCGAATTTACTCGCGACCAACGAAGACGTGTCGTTTTAGAGGTTTTATTTATCTGTGCCATGCAATACTGCATATACCTCGTTTTAGGGAGTTTGGCCGCATATCTATTATTTTTTATTGTGTCACAAGTTGTTGCCAATGGAATTGCCAGTGCTTATCTGATCACACAACATCAAATGTACGCGCCGTCTAATGAAAATCATCCTTTAAAAAATTCAACCTCAATTAAGCTGCCGAAAATTATTGATGTATTGCATCTAAATGTATCGCACCATGTCGAGCACCATATATTTCCCAGTATTTCACCCAAATACTTGCCCGATTTAAACCACTTTCTGCAAAAAAATTATCCGCAACACTTCACTTTTATCCCAGCAGCAACGGCAATTAGGAATGCCTACAAAAATGATGTGTTTAAAGATTCTTTCGCAGGTGAACTGTCTAGCCATCTGATCGAAGCAGCTTAGCGTTTCAAAATCGGCGTTTGAAAATCAGCATTTGAAAACCCATCGTTTGCTGAATTGGCTTTGAGGCAATGGTGGGCGCATTATGTAGCTGAATGGTATCAGGCTTCAATTAGTCTTAATAAGATAAAAAAACAGTAGAATTCAGAGTCAAGGAAACACCATGGATCGATATTCCAATTTTTTAATCTCTCATAAAAAGGCAGTTATTTTTCTGTCGATTCTCGCGATCTTTATCGCATCCTACGGATTGAAATACACTAAAGTCGAAACGGATTACGAGATTTTCTTCGATAGTACTAATCAACGCCTTATGGCACTGAGAGAGATGGAAAAGCTTTATGGACGACAAGATGTTGCACGAATTGCAATTGAGCCAAAACATGGCGACGTATTTCAACCGGAGGTGTTAAAAATTATTGAAGCCATGACAGCGCAGGCCTGGAGTTTGGCCTATACGCGGCGCGTAGATTCTTTAACTAATCATCAATTCGTTGTTGGAATAGACGAAGATCTGTTGGTGGAAAATCTCTTTGATTCTTCTCACCCCCTGGATGACCAACAATTTGAGCGCAGAAAACAGTATGCGTTGACAGAACCTACTCTTATAAACAATTTTGTTAATAAGGAAGGAACTATAGCGAGCTTACTCACGAGTATAACGATACCACAGGGTGATTCGCACGCAGCCATCAAAGCCAGCGCGGCAGTGACACAAATGGTCGATGAATATCGATTGAAATACCCTGAAATCAATTTCTATCTCACCGGTTCTATAGTTCTTAACGAGTTATTTTTTCATGAATCAACGGTGGGTACTGCCAAAGTAGTCCTTACTATGCTGGCGGTGATGTTAATACTTCTCGCCTGTCTTTTGCGATCGCTTATTGTTGTGGGTTGTGTCTTAGTACTGCTTATCGGATGTGCTGCGAGCAGTCTGGGCATAGCCTCCTGGTTTGGCATTCCCTTTTCAGCACCCTCTTCAACAGCGCCGATTATCATTGCTACCATGGTGGTGGCTAATGCGGTACATATCATATCGGCGTTACTCGATGAATTGCGCAAAGGCATTAACAAAGAAAAGGCGCTCATCGACACATTAAGAATTAATATAGAACCGGTATTTCTTACGACATTAACCACAGTTATTGGCTATTTGTGTCTAAATACCAGCGATGTTCCCCCTTATCGTGATCTCGGCACCACGACAACCATTGGTGTAATAAATTCTTTTATTTTAACGTATACCTTGTTGCCTGCGCTGCTCGCCATTATTCCTTTTAAAGTCGCTGTCAGACCCGATACACAGAGCGGAAAATTTTGGTTCGACTTTGGCGCTTTCGCTGTCAAATGGCGTCATCCAATAACAATTGGCATGTTAATTTTTGCAGTATCCTCAAGCGCCTTCATCACACGCAATGTCATTAATAATAGTCTGGTGACTTTTTTTGACAAAGAAGTTCCATTCAGGGTGCAGACAGAGTACATCATGGATAATTTAACGTATTTCTACACCGTTGCACTATCAATACCAGGTCACGATGAAGGAGCCATAAGCGACCCTGTGTATATGCGACAGGTCGAAGCTCTCGCTGGTTGGGCACGACATCAACCCGAGGTGTACGCAGTGGTTACTTATACTGATGTCATGAAACAAATTAATCGTGCGATGCATAATAACGACAACGAATGGTATCGTTTACCAGAGAACAAAGAATTAGCATCACAATATCTATTGCTCTATGAAATGAGTTTGCCTTATGGCTTCGATCTTGACAAACAACTCACACTGGACAAGTCCTCCTCCCGTTTGGTTATCGGTTTTCATGATCTGAGTAGCAGCCAATTTCGAGAATTTGATGACAGGCTAAAAAGCTGGATTAGCACGCACTATCCTCAGAGTATGCAGTCGGCGGTTCCCTCAAGTGCACATCTTTTGTTTGCGAACATACATCATGATTCCGTGGTCAATAATCTTTGGGGAATGTTGATCGGGACATTGCTAATTTCATTGGTAATAATGATCGCGATGCGGAGTGTCACGCTGGGTTTATTAAGCCTAATTCCCAATATTATTCCCGCCATGATGGCGTTTGGCCTATGGGGGCTCATCAAAGGCCAGATCGATATTGGCACATCCATAGTAGGTACAATCGCGCTGGGAATTATCGTGGACGACACCGTGCATTTTATGAGTAAATTTCGCTACGCCTGTATGACGCTAGGCTACAGTCCACCGGCCGCAGTGCAATATGCTTTTGCGACGGTCGGAAAAGCTTTGTTCATTACAACAGTTGTATTAGTCCTTGGATTTTCAATGCTGATGCAAAGCAATTACACATTAAATAGCTCAATGGGGTTATTAACAGCAATACTATTAACAATTGCTTTTTTCTTTGATCTATTTTTATTACCCGCGCTGCTGATGTTCATTACGCCAATAAAAAAACAGCTTGTCCCGCAAAAAGATTCTGTCGAAGAATTGTTGAACCCCGTTGGTTCATGAGCTGATTGAGTGCAACAATTTTGGGACACGATCTTTTTAGCTCAATACCATTGTCGATTGGGGTAGGCACTGAATGTCACTAAATACGCTGCTCTTCATTCCCCCCCAACAATGAATTTTCTCGCCCAGCGACACGCGCTATTTTGGGCGTCTGGGAATACACGCAATACGCATTTTTAAGCGTTTTCGCCTGGTACATCGCCTCATCGGCACTCATGGTCAAGCGTTCGAAATTAACGCCATGCGGGCCATAAAACGCGATACCAATACTGCCCGAGACCGACACGCGGTGCCCATCAATAGCGATGGGCTCATTGATGGCGAGTAGCAACCGCTCGGCAATGTGTGAAATATCTTTACTGTTTTCAATATTCGGAATTGTCGCCGCAAATTCATCGCCACCGAGTCGCGCGAGATTATCGGAGGAGCGCAATTCGTGTACCAAGCGCAAGGCGATGGCTTGTAACACATTGTCTCCCGACAGATGGCCAAACTTGTCATTGATGGGCTTGAAGCCATCAAGATCAATATAAAAAATGGCAAATCGCTTGTGGGTTAACTCTGCCAAATGAATGTGCAATTCAACCAGTTTTTGAAAATAACTGCGATTTGGAATGCCGGTCAATGTATCGCGTTCGGCCCAGTAGGTAACTCTTAATTTTTCCTGATGAAGATACGTATTCAATTGATCGTTTTGAAATCCATGGATCGCACCAATACAGGAAACAACGACACTGGTAATGCACCACAACATAAGGCTATCAAAAGCACTGTTTTCACTTACGGAAATATTGGGTAAATTCTCACTTAAGCCGAGATGATCGATAACAAACATGCCGACCACAATTGCCATCGACACTACACAATAAACTATCCCCATGCGCCAGCCTATCGCCAACGCCGCCCAGAGTGGCATGATGATCAGTGCCATAATGATGTTGGAGTGAATGGTGCCGGAAAAAAGCACCCAAAAAGCAATACTCACCGTAAACAGGATAACGATGATATGCGCCGATGAAGAGACTTTGCCTGAATAGCGAAAATAAATTAACGAGGTGGCAAGCGCCATGCCGTGACCGATAATACTTAGAAATACGGTGGGCGATTCTTTGGGTGAGAGGAACAATGAAAACGTACTCGCGGTAAAAACAATTACCACGGCAACCAAAAGACTGCCAACTAAAAATCGGGCGCGATAGCGATAAAAAGGATCATTCGCAAACTCTGTGTGAGTTATAAATAAATCGATAATCTTTATACAACGATCAATTAGGGTCATTCCTGCTAAACCAATCACTTATCCTCAGCCACTTATCTATTGAGTGTAGTTTATCGTCCCAAGGGAACAGTTTATTTTGCAGAATTCTACGCAATAAAATGCTTGATACTTACGCCATCAACAGATGATTAGGGTCTAGACTTATACATGACTTCTGAATTTAACTTGGTTAATGGACAAAATTAACTCATTTTTTAACATCCCAGAAATAACTGACATGATTTGAGGCTGGATAATGCCCGATCAATTGAAGATAAGACCAAAGGTTAGGAGCTCGTTCTTGTAGAGAGTATGGAGAAATTATGGAGAGCGTGACCCATGCCGTTTTAGGCGTTTCATTGGGCGAGTTGATTGCCGGAAAAAAGTTGGGCTACAAGGCTGCGCTTTACGGCGCGATGCTCGAAACCATTCCTGATCTTGACTACATTTTTTTTCCGCTGTTGACCCATGAAGAGCAACTCGGCTTTCATCGCTCAGCGACGCATTCATTGTTGTTCAGTGTGGTTGCGCCGCTTATCATTATTCCGATCGTCAATAAATTATTTGCCTTCGCCAGAACGCTCGATTTCAAAACCCATTATTTTCTCATCTTTATCGCGTTTTTCACCCACATTGTGCTGGATTGTTTTACTACCTATGGCACCTTGGTGTTTTGGCCGTTTAGCGATTACCAAGCCTCTTTTGACAATATCTCGATCTTCGACCCCATGTATACGCTGCCTCTCCTAATTGGTTTGTCTCTCACCTGGTATTGCCGCAGAAAAAACCTCAGCGGTGACCACAAAAGGTTTCAACACTTTAACGCTATCGGTTTGACACTCTCAGTCGTTTATCTCGCCTCAACCTTTGTGGTAAAGAGCCATGTCAATCACGTTTTTGCCGAACAGCTCGACAAACAACAAATAACGTATAGCGCCATTGATAGCTTTCCAACCATTGGCAACAACATTCTCTGGCGTGGTATCGCGTCGGTTGCCGATGGCTATTACGAAGGGCTTTATTCGATATTTGACGGTGACCATGAAGTGAAATGGCATCGCATCGCCAGGCATGAGGAATTACTGGAAAAATATAAAGACACCGTCATCGTCCAAACACTGAAGTGGCGCACCATGGGCCTTTACAGTGTGTCAGCGACCGAAAACGGCATAGCGATGCACGATTTAAAATTTGGCAATTTGTATTACGGCTTACCGGAAACGGATTGGGTTTACTCTTACACGGTGGAGGGCACCCCGGAGCACTACAGCTTCGAAACCAAAACGGCAGATTATTCTCACGGTATCTCACCGGTTTATCTACGGCATGTTTTTTTTCCGCGAATACGAGGTGATAAGGTTTCGTTTTACAACAATCTCCCCGGTATAGGGTTGATGCTTACACATAAAAAATAGTGTTTGCTGCTCTCAGCATTCAACCTTAGATTTGTAGCCTGGATGCAGTGAAACGGAATCCAGGAATCCATCTATACTTCTAGCGCGATCCTGGATTCCGTTTCACACATCCAGGCTACGAACCAGGTACTGGTTGGCAGTATGACCTATACCCCATCGATCAGAATAATTGAAACCTAACAGACCGGACATATACATGAACAACCCTAAAAATGAAGGGATTTAAATCCAGCCCAATACCGAATAAAATTTATCCTGTCACAAAATCCCGTGTTTTGGCGCGTTTAATAACATAGACACTGATATGCATCATCCCTGGTCAATTTAAGAGCTATTCATAAGAGAGCCAACCCACAATTTTTATGCCTACCGCTTGCACAGCCTCAAAAAATAGGTAGTATGCCTAACTCTTTTTGCTCTGCAGCCCGGTAGTAGCGTGCAGAGTAAATCCGATCCACATGTTCTACGTCGATAGATCATTCAAGGCAGAAGGAAGTTGCCGAACCGCCATCTTGCGAACGCTCATAAGTGGTAGAGGTTGAAAGACCAGACAGACAAAAAACGCGAGTCGAAAAAACTTGCATTGTTTGTTCGTCACTAGTGCTTGCATTAAGGGGAGGTAATTTTTGGGCAGCGTGTCACAGAAATTCTTTTTTATTGTCCTATCACGTAAAAAATAGTTGCCGTGTTGCACATTAGTTTAACGTATTTAGCCAGTCTATATCTAAAGTAGTATATAAAAATATTTCAAAGAAACATATGATGAGCCAGTTAAAGAATTGGGCTGCTAGAAGATTGAGAGTGAAGGTGTCAGGCTCGGGTTATTGGGGGTATTGCTAGAAATTTGTAGCAGAATAAATTAAAACCACCACCAAAGCGTGCTTCGAGTTATTTAACAAAGCGAAATTTATTAAGATGGTGAGCAGGAAAATGAATCCTGCTCACTGATTCTTATATTTCTATAACCATCGGAGTATCTAGATTTAAGACCATATATGATAAGATGGAAGGCATATAGTCACGGTTAATTATTCGTTTAAACCTATTGCATTTGTTAGTCACTACTAAGGAAAAGAAAGGTGTCGAGATCTATGTTGGCCCGAATTTCAGTTTTTATAATTGTAGCATACTTGACTGGTTGTGGCGGTGGCGGAGGAACAGATTCCGAAACAACGCAACAGCAGTCTGATACACCAGGTAAGCAAATTAATTCGTCTGAATTTAAGTTAGCTGGTTACAGCGGTAATGAGAAAGTTGCCAAATTTAACCTCTCAAATGCCCGTGACATTGCGCAAGGTGTGCTGTACTTAGCTGACATAGTTCACATTTACAGTGGGTTGATGACGGAGCTTGATTCACCAGATTATTTAAAATATCCAGGATACATGGATGATACCTCAAACTATGATGACTCCCCTTGTGACTCGGGAGACTATTCCATTGAAGACAATCGCAATGAGTCCACAGGTTTAGGCACCTTTATTGCGAATTTTGAAAATTGCTACTCAGACAATACCACCATTAGTGGCAAATTAGTTTTCGAAATTCAAGAAGTTTACTCTCCTAATGAACCCAAAAAATATACACTTAAAATTGAAGAACTCAAAGTCATTAGCGGTGATGAACAACAAATTTTACACTTGTTAAGTGATGTCAAAGTGGAGGGTTCACAGTACCAGATCGTTGCAGATGTAATGTTAGAAGCAAGCAAAAGTTCTGAGTCTACCAATAAGATCCAACTATACGGCAAGAATCTAGTAATTAACCAACGCTATGACCGATCTGAGTTGAGTGGTCGTATCTATGAAAATGATTTTGGGTATGTAGACGTTGCTACTAATGAAGCTGATAAGATCATCCGTCTCACTGCTGCAGATGAAACGCTTTTAGATTTAGATTTAAGATTGGATAATGAAAATTCCTATGGCAATTTTATTGAGTCCATTGCAATGACTCTTAGCCTAGGTAAGCAACCGTTTGAGGTATTCCATACCAGAGTATCAAGCGAGCAATTCTTTATTGGCGAAAGCAAAAAAAATCATACTCCTGAATTAATTGTCAGTGACAATATCACGACTGACCGTATGCAAACTGCTGTGATAACAACAGTAGAAAGCACGGATCTGGAGTCTGATTTTTTGCAGACGAATTGGCGAATCATTGCATCGCCAGAAAATTGCGATTACCAATGGGACCGTTTCACTAATCAGGTTATTCACTTCTATTCGCCTTGTGCAGGTGAGTATCAACTGGGTGTTAGCCTGTCCGATGGTTATAGCATAACACCCGAAAAAATTGTCACAGTCGAGTTTCTTAAACTTGATGCAGTGATGAAGGTGAGTGATTCGCTTGAAGCATCTTACAACAGTGTATTCACTACTCAACTTGAAGTAGAAAATGCCGTAGATGGCCCTTATGAATTCTCGCTCTTATATGGTCCTAATGGGATGAGCATTGATAAAAATGGGTTAGTGACTTACGACCCCACGTCCATCATTCGTCAAGCGAGAACTGAAGTCAGTTTTGGGGTTGCAGTTAATAATGGCAAAAGTGTTACCTACAAATCAAGCATCTCTTTAAATGACGAGAATGCTACAACTACCGAGCTTAAAAATTTACCTGCATGCAATTCTTATCCGGGATCGGGTAGATTAGCTGATCTTGATAACGATGGCACACAAGAGTGTTTAAGCACAGATTCAATTATTGAATTTGCTGATACTGGCGTTCGGTATCAATGGAATTTACCCAACTACTATAGTCAGAATCTACCCCTAAAAACTACACATGGGGATATGGATGGGGATGGAATTGATGAAATATTTATTGCGTTCGAAGAATCAATAGTTCAATTGGATGGGGCTACCAAAGTATTGGAAGCAACATATAAGTACCCCTTCAGTGGAAAATTATTAAATATTGATCTTCGATTTATTCAGGAAGGAAATGTATTTACCTTAATTGTTCATAACGTCTATAGCGGTGATATTTATTTCATTGATTTGGAAACCAAAGACAGTACCACTTTGAAGACTTTTGCTTCCATAAGCGATATTGGCAATGTAGACGCTGATAATGATGTGGAAATATTATTTAATGACGGAAAAATTCTAGACAGAACAAATAGTACTATAACTGATTTGAGTGACCAGTATGGCGAGTATCAGCTAGTCGACTTGGACAACAATGGTGTCGATGAAGTCGTGCTTCTTTCAAATAGCGTTGATGTATTGGACCCTGTCTCAGGGGCGATTATAAACACTTACAATATTGAACTCCCAGATGGCCAGTTGTATTGGTCATGGTTGACGAAAAAATGGTTTAACGACTCGATCCCAAATCAGCCTGCCGAATTAATTGTGTTCGATCGAGAGAACCCAGTTAAATTGTTTAGATACCAAATCATGAATAATGAAATAGCACGATTGCCGGATGTGACTATTGATCCAGAGATTAAGGACTTAAATTTGTATATTGGGGATAACGGGGAGTATTTTGGATCGGCCTACAATTACAATAATAGTGGAGCTCTAATAGGGCGCTATTTTTGGCTGACCAGTCAACAAGATCATCTGGTCAATTATAATATCGATCATATTGATCTTTTTAACTCGTCTTTAATGTCCGACCCTTTTTATAATCCAGATAATAACTCTATTGATTTTTACAATATCGACAATGTATCAAGTGTTATGACCTACACGGATTCCGGTACCCACGAATATTCAGTTGACCTTAATACCAAAGAAACTACTGCAAAATCCTTGGGGTTCACCGTCTACGAACAACAGTGGGGTATCGGCTATTTTAAATTTGATGTCAATGGAGATGATATAGACGAAGTTTTCATTGGCGATAATGAGATTAATGAATTTAAAGCCTTTGATCTGGATAATGAGAATCTGCTTTCCGAAACTCATTTTGGTCTTGATTTTAGTGGCGTTATCGATTCTAAAGTAAAAGACCTTAACAACGAGGGCAAACAGTATCTTTTCATATCCAAAGTAGGAGATATAGATGTTGATTTATATGATAGCTTCTACATCGTTAACCTACAGAATGAGACTATTGAGTGGGAATTTCCCATAAAGCAATTGGTAACTGATTTTGAAGTGATAGACTTGGATAGAGATGGTATTGATGAAATCATTCTTCTAGCAAACAATAATATTATATCTGCAATTGATCTCTACGTTTATCGTAAAATAGGTGGTGATTATCAACAAGTTCTAAAAGAACAGCTCACAGAAAGTTATGCTATGGCAACAAATCTAGGAGTTCAGGACGTTGATAACGATAACAAGCTTGAAATTATAGTAGCTGCAAACCCCCTAATTTCAGATTCAAAAAACACTGTGTATATCATTGATGACAATTTGAAATTACTTCCTCATTTAGAACTTAGTGAAGCTATTAGCGATCTACCAACCATTGATTCAAATGAGCCTAAGAAGAACTTTATCGGCGCAGTTACAACTGAATCAGAGAATATGAACTATGCCAGCTACGTCATAGAATTCGATGTCTCGACAGGGCAGAAAATTTGGAATTCTCCACCCTATTCCGGAAAGATCAACCCAGGCGGAACTTACTTCTTCGGAGATAATATCTACGACAGTACAAAGTGGATTCGGACAAGTAATCAAATTTATATCATTGAGTAATCTAACGCTTAAAACTGACAGCAATGCCTTTAGCGAATATTGCTGTCAATTGCCAGCTCTCTCTATTTATCGGTATTTAGAAGATGTTTATGAATTTTTGTCATTGCACGCTGATTACTCGGTTTCTCACTTTAATTGCTGTGCTATTGTTAGTGGCCTGTGGCAGTGGAGGGGGGAGCGATGCTAAAACCGCGGAACCCAGCGATGATGTGCCTGAACATACTGCACCGACAAGCGATAGTAAAAATAAGGTGTCTCGTGAAACTACGATTTATATAGACAGAGGCAAATCAAGTCACCTTGTTAATGTGGATATTAATGGAGAGTATGATCAAGTCTCTTGTGAAATTGTAGAAAATGTTGGGCATGGAACGATTGAGACACAGGAATCTTCGTGTTCTTATCGCTATATTCCTACTGCTAATCAACTCGGTAATGATCGGTTAGTGGTGAAGATTACCAAGAGGTTGAATGATAAAGTGCAAAAGGAGACGGTCGCATTAAATCTAAAATTACGTCTTGGGATTGTGAATCTTAACGAAATTATTGCACAAGATCTTGTTAAGGTTATCACTTTCAATACCGCGAATGGCGAATATCCAAGCCATTCGCAATATTCAAATGCTGCAACAGGATTGGGCGATTTTAATGGCGACGGCATAGATGATTTCGTGATTCGATCCAGTAACGGTTGGAATGCTCAGCTGGATGTCACCATGATATATGGCAAGCCTGAGTTTAAAAACTCTTACAATCTGCGAGAAAAGACCGCTGATATGATTGAGGAGCTGGGCGGTGAACTTAACTGGGCAGAAGATTATTTCACGCGCTATAGTTCGGTAAACTACATCGGTGATGTTAATAACGATGGCTATAACGACTTGAGCATCGGCGATGGAGTATTGCTGGTCGTATTTGGTGGTGAGAATATTGCGACTGAAGCACTGGATAAAATAGTGTCTGAGCATCGTACCGATTTAGGCTTATTTCAACCTGATTTTAATGTTCTGGAAGGAACTCCAACGGATTATTATGTCAACGGTGTCGGTGATATTGATGGAGATTACATTGATGATATGCTTGTTACACAAGTATATCCAACCCCATTTGGTCTATCACAGCTTTACGCCGTTCCAGGCGCGACTGGCTTATCTGCATTGCCTGATACATCTTCTACTTCCAATCTGTACACGTTTCAGATTACAGAGAATCTTAATGGTAGAACTTTTGGATCACAAACTCAAAAGGGACATGGTGATGTGAATGGCGATGGCATTAATGATTTTATTACGTCGGACTACTTGTATGACGATGGAGAAGATTCTGTAGGCATAGCGTATCTCTTCTTTGGCTCAAGTCAATTTTCTGCTGTAACTGATATTACCTCTGCTACACCAAATATTTCAGGAGGGATGGTTATTCAATCTAACTCGCATCTAGGAGCAAACCTTGGCGAGTGTTTAGGAATAGTGCAAGATATCAATGGTGATGGGCTTGATGAAATCGCTCTAGGCAACAACGAGGGTCACTCAATAGGATTTGGCTTTGTGTATGTGTTGTTTGGTGCTTACGGCTTTCCTCAGATATTTGATTTAGAGGAGGTAGATCATCGATACGGTGCTGATAAGTCTAGGGGCTTTTCGCTAAGAGACGCCGATGTTTGTGAGATTGCATCCGTTGGGGATTTGAATAACGATGGTTTTAATGAGATGGTTGTCACGGAAAAACATGAAGATCATACCCATCCTACTACACTGCATATTATTTATGGCGCACCAGCATATCCTAGCACTATAGAGCTGGATGATTTTTCAGAATATGTTACAGCGATTAATACTGGCGAAATTATTTCAGTTAATGGTGCTGGTGATGTGAATAACGACGGCTACGATGATTTATTGGTGGCGACCAATAATTCTGAAGGAACTGTCTATCTCATCATGGGTGGTGATTACTTTATTGCTCCAATGAAATAATTTAGACCGCATGTAGCGCACCAAATTGCCGTCATAAATTTTCCCAAATTAAAATCAACCGATTTAGCCTAATTCGAGCCTGATTCCCACATTATCATCGTAGGAAAAAATGCGATTGCCAATTTAAAAGCAAAGGTTTCACTTACCCGCCGCAGGAGCCTCCGTGGCAATTTCTGCTTCAGTCTTTACTTCTTCTATTGCTTCTACAGGTGCTTCTTTAATTTCATCTTCATATTCCAGCTCAGCCATCCCGCTGACCTTGACCTTGCGTGTCGTTGAGGTGCCAAACACAGTCACATCGCCCTCACCGGCCACTTTGCCGCTAATAGAGTTAAGCGCATAAAGCTCAGCGTCACCCTGCCCTTTAATGGACAGAATTATGTTCTCAGCCTGCAGCGCTTTGGCAGAGACATTCGCGGCGCCTTCCGTTTTGAGATTTAATGTCTTTAATTTTCCGGAGAGGGTTATGTCACTCTGGCCGCCCGCATAGAGTTGCAGTTTGTCGCCATCGGTATTTATTAAATTAACATCGGCTGCACCACGCACATCGAGAGAATCGATTGCCGGCATAGTTAAGATAATCATAATACCCGAGTCAGTGCGAAAACCTTCCTGCATGGTGATACTCAGCAGCCCTCTTTTTTCGCTGATCTTAACCAGCGGAATAATATTGTCATCCGCCTGAATTCGCAGTTCGGTTTTTTGTTGCCGATTAATTTCAACTTCAACGGGTGCCGCTATGCGCACCGACTTTACCGCACCAATTTTAATTTGTTGCGAAACAACCATACCGCTGCCATGCACTATGTTGGATTTATCTCTTTTTGAAGAAATAATTGTGTGCTTGGTATTCTTGGTACTTTTTTGATTTTCTGTGCTCTTTGAACTCTTAGTATCGCTCTTAGTATCATTCTCAGTATCAACCGCGTCAGGTACCTTAACCGCCTCTACCGCAGCGCTCGAATTTGCCGAATTTTGGCTAACAACTTTTTCGTCTATTTTTAACGTTTCCTCACTGGCGTTACAAACACTGATGCCCGTAATAAAGGGCAATAACGTAACAAGACAGATCAAGGTGCGAGGGATATTTATCATTGAAGGTCTCTGCTTTTCGAGAGTTCTAGGTTTCTCAGGTTCTGCTGTTTTGCGCGCGTCTAAATTACAGCTGCCTGCATTTTGTTACTTCTCTTCCATTAAGACAAGCTCAGGTTTACATTTTAAGACTTAAACCAATGGCATAAAAATAATCAGCCAAACAACTCAATTCTTTGCTATAGACTCAATGGGGATTTTCTCTGATGATCTGTGCACAAAAACTCCCTACAATGCGAGCTAATTCACCACTGCAATCCACCAAAGGCCACACAGCCACCAGAGGCCATCCACCAAAGCCCATCCACCAGAGGAACAGCTATGAGCAAACATTATATAGACACGGTCGAGAAATATTTAAGCGCATTATCTAATCAAACTCGCACAGCCATACCTGAAATATTTGCCCCCAACGCTACCGTAGAAGATCCCGTTGGCACCCCTGCACATGAAGGTATAGACGCCATAGTCGCCTTTTACGAAGGTGCCTTTAGTGCTGGCGTTACAGGTGAGTTAACGGGCCAAGTCCGTGTTGCAGGGAAATCAGCGGCGTTTCCCTTTATCGTCAAGGTTGGCCCATCAATGCAAATTAATGTTATCGACATCTTTGAATTCAATGACGAAGGTAAAGTAGTTTCGATGAAGGCTTATTGGGGACCGGAAAACATACAAAATTTGTAATTGACGTATTCACCCTCGCCCCTGCCCTCGCCCAAAGGGAGAGGGCGATTTAAAACCCGTTAACTTGCCAAACCATCATACCCTCGCTATACCTTTAGTGGGCGCCTAAGGGTGTCCACCATCGCAATCATCCGGCTTGAAAAGGAGTTTCTCGCTGAAGGTTATGCAACAGCAGAGATTAATCATTCAGTCATATTTTCGTATCGCACTATCTTGTGCCATTTGTGGCCTTGCTGCGCCAGCTATGGCTGATGATGCGAAGAATGAAGATCTAGGCTTCGTACTTGAAGACCAAGCATTCACACCATCGGCATCCGGACCAGTATCCGCTTCTAATCCGCTCAATATTCATGGCTTCGCCAGTGTTGGTATTGTTAAGGCGTCGCAAGATACCGAACACAGGTTTGGCTTTACCGAAAAGATGGATTACAGCGCGGATTCTGTTTTGGCATTACGCATGAGTTATGCGCTAAACAAAAAATCCAAGTTTGTGATTCAGTTAATCGCTCAGGGCAAACAATTTTTTGATGTTAGCGCAGACTGGGCGTATCTGGATTATCAATGGTCAGACAATTTCAAGTCGAAGTTCGGCAGAATCAGAAGCCCGCTCTATTATTTATCTGAATCCGTGGATGTAGGTTTTAGTTATCCCTTTATTCGGCCACCGTTAGAAGTATACGCCGCTGGTGACAACAGTATTGAAGGATTTGATCTCACTTACGATTTTGATCTCTTCACTTCAGCAAGTACGCTGCAATTTTTTACCGGCGACACCGATGGCGAAGTCGATAACCCAGTCTACGCGGATACTCCGAGATATACGGGATATCTGAATGTCAGACGTTCCACCATCGATGATGAATGGGGTTTAAACCTCATCTCCCACAAAAACAATCTCACGACCCGATTGGGCTATCTCACCTTCGACGCGAAGACAGATTTTACTATTCCCTTGGGCGGCCTAGTGCTTTTCGATTCAATCTCACAACGCTCTGAATACTACAGTGCCGCCGTCGTATTTGATAACGCCACCTGGTATTTTATCACTGAAATGGGCCAGTTTAACGCTATAGAGAAGACGCTCGCGCCCGACAATGAAGTCGGTTATGTGTGCCTGGGTTATCATGTTGAAAAATGGCAGCCCTATATTATTTATGGCGCAAGAAATCCCACAGATACCCTGTCTGCAACACAAATTCCACAACACGGCAAATCTGTTTCACTTGGGACCAAATACGAACTCGACTTTAACATGTCCGTCAAATTTGAGATCAATCATTATTTTGAGTTCAAAGGCAGCGAGGGAACACTGGGGGGCAATTACACCAACGGGGCAGTACCTCAAAAAGACTCAACAACGATCGTAGGACTTGTCATTGATGTTGTATTCTAAAACTCGACAGATAAATATTATCCGTTTGATCCCATTGTTCTTGCGTCCAATGTTCATGGGTTCAGTATTGGCATGCTCAGCTGTCACTAACGTTCACGCTGAAATTGCTGTAGTAGTCAATGTCAGCGTCTTCTCCGAGGGAGTGACCAAGGATGATATTGCCAACGTATTTTTGAAACGCATAAAAGATTTGCCAATCGGTGGCGCGCTCACCCCCATTGATCAGCGAGACGCGCTAAACGTCAAGCAAGAATTTTACTTAAAAGTCACCGGCAAAAATCCCAACCAACTAAATGCCTATTGGTCACGTCTGATGTTTACCGGCAAGGGAGTTCCACCCCAAACAGTGCGCAATGACGATGAAGTTTTAAATGCGGTACGCGCTAATCCCGGCTTCGTCGGCTATATTGATGCGACGAAAGTCGATGACACAGTCAAAGTACTGTTTAGCATGTAGCTATAAATTAAGTCTGATGGGCGTTTAGAACTAAGTTGATCTTTAGCGGCGTCGTGCAACAGGACTATTTTCCGGATTTGATTTGCCAAACTATAATTCCTTCACTATAAACTTATAACGTTAAAGAACCTCGTTAAAGAATCTGAATTATCCTGCTTGAAAAGGAGTTTCTAGCTGAAGACTATGCAACAGCAGAGATTAATTGTTACATCCTATTTTCGCCTCGCACTATCGTGCACTATTGGTAGCGCTCTTTATTGCATACCTGCGCTAACATTAGCAGATGACATAAAAGATCTTGGCTTCATACTCGAAGACCAAGCCTTCACGCCCGCAGAATCCGGACCACTTTCCGCTTCTAATCCGCTCAACATTCACGGCTTCGCCAGCGTGGGCATGGTGAAAGCGTCACAAGATACCGAACACCGGTTTGGCTTTAACAAAAAAATGGATTACAGCACGGATTCCGTTTTGGCATTACAAATGAGTTATGCGCTAAACCAAGACGCCAAGTTTGTCATTCAATTAACGGCACAGGGTAAGCAATATTTTGATGTTGGAGCAGACTGGGCTTACGTTGATTATCAATGGACAGACAATCTCAGAACCAAGCTGGGGCGCATCAGAAGTCCGCTCTATTATTTTTCTGAATCTGTGGATGTAGGCTTTAGTTATCCCTTCATTCGTCCACCCTTGGAAGTATACGCTGCCGATGACAACAGTCTTGAAGGTCTCGATATCTCCTACGATTTTAATTTCTTCAGCCTACCTAGCACGGTGCAAATTTTTACCGGCGACACCGATGGCGAAATAAATAACCCAGTTTATGTCGATAACCCGACTTATACCGGTTATATCAATGTCCGACGCTCCACGATCGATGACGAGTGGGGCATAAACTTAGTTTCTTACAAAAATAATCTCACCACCCGCTTAGGTTATCTCACCTTTGATGCGAATATTGATTTTAGTCTGCCGCTGGGTCCTGCAGTGCTGTTCGATTCGATTTCACAACGCGCGGAATACTACAGCGCTGCCGTCTTATATGATAATGCTCTGTGGTATTTTGTCTCTGAAATCGGCCAGTTTAATGCCATTGAAGCGACCGTCGCGCCCGACAATGAAGTTGGTTATGTGTGCGTTGGTTATCATGTTCAAAAATGGCTGCCCTATTTTATTTTTGGTGCTCGCAACCCTACCGACTCCCTTTCTCCCACACAAATTGCACAACATGGAAAATCGGTTTCAATAGGCACAAAGTACGAACTCGACTTCAATATGTCAGCCAAATTTGAGATCAATCATTATTTTGATTTCAACGGCAGTGAGGGAACACTGGGCGGCAATTTTACCAATGGTACAGAACCGCAAAAAGACTCAACAACGATAGTGGGATTTGTCATTGATGTTGTATTCTAAAACGCAACGAATAAATTACAAATATCTTATCCGATTGGTCATTGGCTCGGTGTTGGCAGTGTCGTTCTCTTTGTCATTCATCAGCAACGCTGACGCTGAAGTAGCCGTGGTCGTCAACCTCGGTGTTGTAGTGGATGAAGTCACACAAGATGACATCGCCAATGTATTTTTAAAGCGCGTGAAAAATCTACCCAACGGCATCCAACTCACCCCAATCGATCAAAAAGATTCGTTACAGCTCAAACAAGAATTTTACCTAAAGGTCACCGGCAAAAACCCCAACCAACTTAACGCCTACTGGTCACGCCTGGTATTTACCGGCAAAGGAGCACCGCCCCAAACGGTTCGCAATGATGACGAGGTGATTCGCGCTGTGCGTGCCAATCCCGAGCTCATCGGTTATATCGATGCGTCTAAGGTTGATGAGACAGTCAAAGTACTCTTTAGCAAGTAGAACTAATTTGTTACACTCTCGTATCAGTTCATTCTCTCTGCGGCGATAGCAATGACTAATTTTGCGCTTCATCCTCAGCTTCAAAAAGATTGTCATATTCTCGGCGAATCAAAAAGCAGCTTGCTGCTGCTCATGAATAATGCTCTGCTACCTTGGTTTATTTTGGTACCCAAAGTTGCAGAGGCGGAAGAATTGTTTGAATTAAACAGCTCTATTCTGGAGGCTGTTCAGCTCGAGATTAATTCCATTGGGCGTTTTGTGAAAAACACTCTCTTAGTCGACAAAGTCAATATAGCTGCCAACGGCAATAAGGTGCGCCAACTGCATATCCATATTGTCGGTCGCCGCGAAGGTGATTTTTGCTGGCCGGGTGTAGTGTGGGGACAGGCCAACACTCAACCCTACCGTTCAGAGCAAATTCAACAATTGGTCAATCAATTAAAAGCTGAAACAGATATAGATTTCACCTTAATAAATCTCGCTTAGGTGATTCTCAAGTAATTCTGACGGGCAAACGTTGTGCGCCCCAGCTTCCTGGGCGGCCATCAAACACTCCTGCAATGCTCGCATGGCATTGATGGCAATGACCTGGAAAGCCTTGACCTTGAAGAGCATGACCTGCCACATCCAGATCCCAGCGACCTAACTCATACCAATCGCGCTCAATCACCGTATTGCCGCAGTTCGGGCAGTAAGTGCTTTGCGATAAAACATGGTGCACATTACCGGAGTAAACATACTGCAGGCCATTTTTCAACGCAATGTCACGGGCATTTAACAGTGTCTCCAGTGAGGTGTGTTGTTTGTCACGCATCTTCCAATCCGGATGAAACGCGGTGAAATGCAAAGGCACCTCAGGCCCAAGATTTTCCCTAATCCAACTGGTCATCTGCTCTATCTCATCGTTGCTGTCGTTCTCACCGGGAATCAGCAGCGTGGTTATTTCCATCCAACAGTTGGTTTCGTGTTTGATATAGGTCAATGTCTCCAACACTGGTGCCAGGTGCGCACCACAAATCTGATAATAAAATTTGTCGTTAAATGCTTTGAGATCAACATTGGCCGCGTCCATTTTTCTAAAAAACTTTTCTCGCGGCGCCTCACAAATATAGCCCGCTGTTACAGCGACAGTTTTAATATCCACAGCATGACAGGCATCCGCAACATCCAAGGCGTATTCGTAAAAGATCACCGGATCGTTGTAAGTAAATGCCACGCTTTTGCAGCCGGACTGCTGAGCACTATGAGCGATTTGTTCTGGTTGAGCTTGGCTTGCCAAACGGTCCATCTCGCGCGATTTACTGATATCCCAGTTCTGACAAAATTTACACGCCAGATTACAGCCGGCAGTACCAAAAGAGAGGACTGGCGTGCCAGGTAAAAAATGGTTCAGCGGTTTTTTCTCGATGGGATCAATGCAAAAGCCACTCGAGCGCCCATAGGTGTATAACTGCATCTGATCATTTTCACGGCCTCGCACAAAACACAGACCTCGCTGCCCTTCGTGCAGTTTGCAGAATCGCGGACAGAGATCACATTGCAATTGACCATTATCAAGTAAATGCCAATGCATTCCCGGCACAACATGTGGTGTATCTTTCATTGGGCTTCATTCCTATTGATGTCTTCGACTTCATAACGATTTGCGATTTCTTCGCTCTGCAGAGAACGTCTATACTAGGTTGAGGTAGTTTCGTAGGATGGGTGGAGCGAAGCGTCACCCATCATCCAGCTAAAAAAGATGGGTTACGCTTCTCTCCACCCATCCACAAAACTTCCAATTATTTATCACGAGATTAACATGCTAAACGTCCGCGAACCCGCCGTAGCAGGCAGCTTTTATTCAGCGAGCCCCGCGATGTTAGAAGATAACATCAGTTTATTGCTGCGAGAAGCCCAGTCTTTTGGTCCGCGGCCTTTTGCTTTAGTTCTGCCGCACGCCGGTTATATCTACTCTGGCGCCGTAGCCGCAAAAGGTTATAGCCTACTGAAGAATTATGTCGACGACATCAAACAGGTGGTTTTGTTGGGCCCTTCACATCGTGTTCCGCTGCGCGGTATGGCGATTCCTTGCGCCAATTATTTTTCGACCCCGCTGGGACAAATTGCCATAAATCAACAGCTCGTCGATAAAATAAAACACTTGTCGCAGGTGTCCATCAGCGACCTCCCCCATGCAGCTGAGCACAGCCTTGAAGTGCATCTGCCCTTTTTGCAAATGGTGCTAAAAGATTTTTCACTGTTGCCTATCCTGGTCGGTTCCTGTCAGGCGGATCAGGTCGCGGAAGTTATTCAAACCCTGGCGCAAGAAGCCAAAACATTATTTATTGTGAGTACCGATCTCAGCCATTTCCATACGTATGACGAGGCACAAAAAATCGATCGACAAACGACACAAGCAATCGAATCACTCTACTATCAATTAGACAATCAACAGGCTTGTGGCTGTAAACCGTTAAACGGCTTATTGCTATATGGTAAAAGAAATGGCTTATCGATCGAAACCCTGAGCGTTAAAAATTCCGGTGACACTGCGGGTGGACATGAAAGAGTGGTGGGCTATGGTGCCTATAGCATGTATTGAGTTGAGTGCGGCTGAGCGGCAAACGCTTATCGTCACTGCCAGAGAGTCGATTCGTTGCGGTGTGGTCGAACATGTTGAACTCAGTGTTAATCCGCAAGATCATTCGCCCAACCTACAAGGGCATTGCGCTTCATTTGTAACGCTGCACATCGGCAAAGAACTTCGCGGTTGCGTAGGTTCGATAATCGCCTCAGAACCGCTGGTGGCGAATGTCGCACACAGCGCCTATGCAGCCGCAACTAGAGATCGCCGTTTCTCCCCACTAAAAGTGCGCGATTTGCAGTTGATCTCCATTGAAATTAGTATTCTTTCGCCCCTGGAAGAGCTTCGAGCTACTACGGAAGCAGAAATTCTCCAGCAAATCCTTCCCCATCATCACGGCGTCTATATCAGTGATGGCATTCATTCATCGACTTTTTTGCCTGTGGTCTGGGATAAACTCCCCGACAGACAACAATTTTGGACAGCATTAAAAAACAAGGCGGGTTTAGCAACTAACTCCTGGCCGGCAAATATGCGAGCTTTGCTCTACACTGCGCGAAAAATTGAGTGAAACCACTATTTGCTTGGAATTTGCTTTATAACTGACCGCATCGACGCTGAATCGACTTTTTATCTGCAATGCCAGATAGCGCAAGTTCTAACAATATATGATACATTTTGCAGCGTTCGCGGTAAAACCTTCAAAGTGAAAACAGGATGCTCCATGACTCCTAACGACATTATTCGTTTAAGCCAATTATCAAAGTTTGATGGATTGGGTGATCAAATACAGAAAATACTTTTCAAAAATACCGTTGCCTTTGATCAGGGATATAAATTGCCAGATGTAGTAGCGGAACTTGGCCTCTCAGCCAGAACCCTACAGCGCAGACTGCTCGAAGAGGGTGTAACGTTTTCGCAGATAAACGATGAGATAGTACGCTACAAATGCATCCATTATATTGTCGCGCATCCAAACTCAACCCCCCCAGAACTGGCGCAAATTATCGGCTTTTCCGATCGAACCTCCTTCGCGAATGCCGTCAAACGCTGGTTTGGATGCTCCGCGTCGACCCTTATTAAATCACTGAAAATTGCCAAAGTAACTTCGAACAATAAATTACTCTGGATTGATTGCGGCCTGATGGATGATGCTCGGCAGAATATGAAAGATTTGCACGGGCAACTGAAAAAAAGCGGTGTCGCGAAAGATATGCTAACTGACATCAATGAAATACAAAAGCAGATGACAAAATTAAATAAAAAATTACAAAAATATCGTCGCTAATGCTCCATTGCGCTGACAATGGAGCAGCACTAACCCATCAGCTCCAGGCTCATCACATGGTTAAACGCGGCCACTACGTGGGGATCAAATTGAGTACCGTTGCAGCGGTTTATTTCAGATAACGCCCTGAGTCCAGAACGGCTGTAATCGCGATCGGCGCGGCTATTGGTGAGAGAATAAAAGGTATCAGCCAGCGCAATGATTTTTGCACCCGTGCAAATCTCTTTAGATTTTAATCCCTGCGGATAACCTGTTCCATTAAACTTTTCATGGTGATGATGTACCATCTGCGCGGCAGCTTGCCAGCTTTCCATGTTACTCATAATGTCATGGCCTAAGGTCGGGTGCTGCTGTAAAAGCATCACTTCGTAGGAGTCGAATTTGCCATTCTTAAACAGGACGCTCTCTGGTAACAAGGCCATCGCAACATCATGCATATAAACGGCTGCGGCAAGTTGCAAAGTATCTACGGGCGAACCCATACCAATATTAATTTGCAAACAGATACGCATGACAGTTTTCGCTCGACCACTCCAGAACTCCGAGCGATCTTCAACGAAATTACACAGGTTTTCAAATGATTCCAGATTGGGATCTTCGGGGATCTTGACCTCAATAATGGCGAAATCTTTTTCGGTTATACTCTGGGATTCATCCGCTGACGCCGCTGATTCCTCCACCCTCGAGTCACTTTTGACCCTTAAGTGCTCCGAAACATCGCGCTGAATATGCTCAACTATTTCACGATCTACACGGGTCAAAAATTGCGGAATAAGATCAACAACTGCAATTCTCAATTCGTCCGGCGGCAGGTTATGCAGGCTTTTAATAAACTGCTGTTTCATCAACAGGCTCTCGGCATCTATTACACGACGCACTGTAAGGTCTTCCGCCGCTGCTAAAAAATCATCGAATATCAGCAACAACAGTTCATTTAATTCTTCTGTTACCGGAATACTGCCTTCATACATGCCTTTCGCCAACACAGTGACCGATTCAACATAGGCTACCATCGGATCCATAAACGCGGTGCGGCACAAGGCTTTAAGTCGTCCTAGAATTTCAACAATTTTCGCCAAGCGATCATACTTATCCGTCGCCCGAAAGAGATACATCAGGTTTTGCTCTAAGCCGACGTTCTCATAATGTGCAGTTTCAGAAAAATCCTTTAAAAATTCCTCATCGAGATCTTCGATGATCTTGTCGTACTCACCCATAACACAATCACATTCTTAGCAGCTTATTAAAATGAATGTCTTTTAACCTAGAAGACGCAGTTCGCCCCAATGACTCACGGGCTCTTGCTAAAGCATAGCAAATAGCTGCACGTTGTCTTCGTAGACACACCATTTTTTGCCACGCGCCTTGACAGAATAGGTTACGCTTATTAATAACTAACCTGGCCATGATGAAACACTGGCTATGGAGAATTCATAGCTACAACCGAATACCTGTAAAAGGTCGTTTGAATGCGTAAAAATGCGGTTAATATCACTCTCTTTCGCTGGGAAGGATCTTGGGGACCTTTTAAGGTCAAAATTCCCTGTGGCGAATGCTCGCTGACCAAAGATATTATTTTGGATACCATGGAAAATGAATTGAACGATATTCCGGTACAGCTTGATATTCGCCCATGGCTCGACGAGTGGTGGAAACCTCTAATAAGAGGGGGTTGGCACGCGCCCATCGTATTAGTCGATGGCAAAATTATCAGCCAGGGAAACGCCTTAAATCGCGGCTTGCTGGCGCAGGCCGTCATCGAAGCCTACAGCCGCTTCGCGCCTATCAAATTTAATCATCTGTTTGGCAAGGAAAGTTGTCCGCACTGTAAACGAGCCAAGGGCTATTTAGACAAAGCCAAAATCGAGTATATCTACCACGACGTAGTGCGCGAACCTCGTGCGCTTTATGAGATGTTGGCGCGAGTTAAGCCTATAGTCGGTGGCAAGACACCGATTACCGTGCCACAAATTTGGCTCAACGGTCATTATGTGGGGGGAGCGGATGATCTGTCGCGCTTAGTTGAGCAAAAAGTAGAACCCAATCCGGATCGCGGGCAATGCTCAATGTCGCCTAAGCGCTAGATTTACTCTTAGAAAACATTGCCTCAGGTTACCTACATACACTTATTATAAGTTATAAAAAAAGTATCTCGTTGTGGTACGACCTGCCCTATACTTATTTAGAGCCACACTTATAAGATGACCGTTATGGACGCCGCGCTGCACATTCTAATCATTGACCATGATCCACTGGAACGCTCACAGCTCGCCTTCCAGATTGGCCATTTTGATCACACCTGTTTCTGTTATCAGGCAAGCAACGAAGTAGAAGCACACCAGATACTCAATAATGCGCCGATAAACCTGGTTTTTCTTGATGCGCAACTGCCAGGCGATGGTTATATTCAACTCGCCAGCACTATCAAAGACAGCAAATGTAAACCGCTCATGATTTTTTCGACGGAGCCAGATCAGCATATATTGGCCATTTTAAAGCACAGCGATATGCCGTTCCTGCTGAAGCCCTATGATGAGGAGCGCACCATCGCCACCATTTCCCTGGCGCTCTATATGCTGAGATATCCCCAAATCAAACAGAAGAGCGACGAAAGCCTCGCAGCACTCTGCGCGGGTGGTTTTGAATTTGTGGTCGATACCCTGATTGGCGTGTTGCCGTCGCGCGAACAGGTGGTAATGAATTTTGAGGAAGTCCAATGGCTCGAAGCAAAAGCCAATGG